>BNJU01003010.1_pt1 | contig 363397 bp, 493 predicted proteins | sample 8539281 | NCBI WGS metagenome assembly BNJU01 (sample SAMD00202456, study PRJDB9452) | human saliva metagenome | isolation source: human saliva | place: Japan
AAAAACGTTGTAAAAACAACGTTTTAGAAAGATTACAAAACAATGTAAATTATCAATGGAGCGGGTGGGAGTCGAACCCACGTCCAAACATCTGCTAACATATTTGTCTACTAAACCATAGGTTATGGATTGTTTTAACATCCTCGACACATAACTCGCTCTAGGAACTGCAGTCTATCAATCTTTATCAAACCGCAGACAAAAGTTTGATCGTATCTCGCTGTCAACAAGACCTGTCATCAGACACAGCAATCTGAATCAGGTCACGCCTGCTGGTTTTTAGCGCTAGAGCGTAAGAAGTGTTATATGTTATATTTTAACTGAGCGTTTACGTCGCCACACGAGTCGCAAAATATGCCTCATAATGCCTGTCGAATCCGTAATGACCCCAAAGACTATGAAAGATATTATACCTTATCTAGGTTAAAAAGCAAAAATGCAAGTAGATGTCTAGAAAGTCCCAGTTTTCAAGGTTTCTATAGAGCCTGATAGCAGAAACGCCAAGGTGAAGCCCATCTGTTGTATGAGCAGAAATCTGATTTGGGTTGCCTTCCTGATCTAGTAGATTCTCAAGACAGATACATATTCTACCTGCATGTAGGCTGAAGCCAGCTCTTGATAGGCTGGTTCCAGGCCCTTGATTTTTCGTCATTTGTACGAATATAAACTGTCTGTTTGTAGTTCTTCCTTGATGAACCGGGAGAATAGAAACCAGCTTAATCTCGTGACAGCGGATAGTCACGAGATAATACGTTTGAATCACACTTTTCAAAGATTGGTCTAATGCTTGACTCATTGGAACATCTTTCCCAATGTCATTGGTCCCAATCAAAAGCACAATTTGATCTACTGCATCACCATAAAGATGGGCATCAAGGTTATCAAGTAAAGGCCAGTTTGATAGCCTCGGAATACCTCGATTCACAATAGTCTTGTTGTCCCTAGTAATTCTTGCAGGGATATACTCAACAATAGAATCTCCAATAAAGATGATATCTGGTTCAATGACCGAAAATCTGATTGAGTTCACGATACTTGGTTTGGATTTTTCTCTGCTCTTTTAAGAGCCAGTTTTCTAATAGCTGTACTGCAAGTTATTCTCCTCTTTCTAGCCAGTTCTCTAAAACTTTGTAAACACCTGCCTGACTGTTGGCTGGAGCCACTTTTGTCAGCAACTCTCTTAACAGCCTCTTCTGCATTTTTTCCATAGCATATGAAATTCTGCCAACTCTAACATTTCAATGTCATTTCACTATCACCAAAGGCCATGATTTGTTCAGGTTTTAAGTTCCAACGTTTGAGCAATTCTACTAGCCCCCACGCTTTATGAATCCCATCTTGTAAGATATCAATACAGCCATAACCGCTGGAAACAGCTCTTTCACATGCCCATCAAATAGGTCATTAACTTTCCTGCAAAACCGATTCGGATCGTTCTTCACCAACTACCATGCTCATCTTGAGAACACCACCGAAGAGATTAGGGTCAAATTCATCAACAAAAGTTCATTCGTTGATAGAGCTTCTCAATCATCTCTGGAGTCATAAATTTATCTAGTTCTGTAAAAACAGTGCCTTCCTTTACAAAAACCACCATTCATCGCAGTTACGACAAACTGATCCTGACATTCTCTACCTTTAAAAGTGAGCTAAAGCCCTATCAACCATGGCATCATCCCAAGTTTGTGCTTGAATCAATTCATTGTTCTCGAATATCCGAGCACCGTTAGCAACTACGAGAACCACTCTTTCTGCTAGATGTCCCAGTAATTGTCGCATACGATGAACTTCATTTCCCGTTGCAATGACAAAACGAATATCACATTGGTCCAGCTTGTCCAAAATTTTTTTCTAGACGAGGTAGATCCAGTTGTCCCTTAGGGGTCCAACAAAGGTTCCATCCATATCCGTCGCAATTACTTTAATATCCATCTTTTCTTTCTTTCGCTCTCCATTGCTACCACTTCAAACCCTACATGCTCATTCATTTCTGTAAGCTGTGTCTATCCGTTCTTTGGTTTCATCATCTAACTGGCTACGATATTTCCCACCCTCAATGAAATCATCTAAGATATAGGTCTGGTATAGATAGAGTGGATAACCTTCTGGAGAATAAGTTCCTTTTGGTGTCCTATTAACCCAGCTAGGATGAGCTTTAGCAGTCTCAATCGTAGTCTTTCCTGCTTTTTTCTTAATGGTCACGTCCATGAGAACGCCACGTTCTGTCCATTTGGCATTTTCCTCATCCCATGGTTTCAATACGCTGATTCGATAGGAAATTCCCCATAGAGTAGATAATAAGTTTCTTATCCCCGTCTTTTTCAACTGTCTCAGCTGGTTCAACAACGTGAGGATGTCCACCGAAGATAATATCAGCTCCCCAGTCAATCATTTTATGGTAGAGTTTCTTTTTGCTCTTCAGTTGGTTCCAATTGATACTCAATTCCCATCTGAGGCATAACAACCGTTATATCTGCTTCTTTTTCAGCTCTTTCAATTTCGGCCTTCATTTTTTTCTTCGTTGAGGTCAGAAAGATGATTGTCGTAATCTTCTTTAGAAATGTATTCTTCAATACCGTTGAAGCCATAAGAATAAGCTAGAAGAGCAACTTTTATGCCCTTGACTTCCTTGATGACGATAGGCGCCTTATCTCTTGGTTCGTGGGTGTAAACTCCGATTGGTGTCATTCCAGCTTTTTCGATAGCATCAGCAGTTGAAAAAACTCCCTCAATCTGAGAATCTAAGATATGATTGTGAGCCAAGTCTAACACTTGGTAACCAGCATCTTTTATAGCATCCATGACTTCTCCTGGTGCATTAAACAAAGGATAACCTGCAAGATAGTGGTCTTTATTTACGGTTCCTTCAAAATCACCAATAACTAGGTCTGCTTGTTTGAGCCAAGGTTTTACATACTCAAAGTTTTCATGAAAATCATAAGTCCCATCTTCCTTTAGGGCAGTTCGATAGATCGGAATATGATAGAGGAGGTCACCATTTGCCATGATGCGAACACTCGTTTCTTCTTCCGTTACGGAATTCTTACCTTTAGATTCTGAATTCTGACTCACTGCAGGTGCATTCCTATTCCACAATGGAACTCCCTTTATTCCTTGAGCTAATAAAGTCAAAGCCATCGAAATCGCAACAACAATCAACAACACAAAAACAAAGGTTTTATTACTCCACTGTCGATAGTTTTTGAAAAATTGGATAGACTCTCTGACAACTGGTAATCCTGATTGCTTTTTTCTTCTACTACGTTTTTCCATATCTTTTCTCCTTGCTTTTTGATGCAAGTCTCCTTACCTTATTATACCACAGACAAATAGCTATTTCCCTTTATTAGCAACTTCTATGACTTTCTTTCTCAACTATTTTGTGTTATCATGGAATTGTAATGGAAGGAAGGAGAGAAGATGTCTGCTATAGAACGTATTACAAAAGCTTCACATTTAATTGACATGAAAGATATTATCCGCGAGGGAAATCCAACTCTACGTGCAGTTGCCGAGGAAGTCACTTTCCCATTGAGCGATCAAGATATCATCCTTGGTGAGAAAATGATGCAATTTTTGAAACATTCACAAGACCCAGTTATGGCTGAAAAGTTAGGTCTACGTGGAGGAGTCGGACTTGCCGCACCACAATTAGATATCTCAAAACGCATCATTGCTGTTTTAGTTCCTAATATCACCGAGGAAGGTGAAACACCTCAAGAAGCCTATGACTTACAAGCTGTTATGTACAATCCTAAGATTGTCTCACACTCAGTCCAAGACGCTGCTCTAGGAGAGGGAGAAGGTTGCCTATCAGTCGATCGTACTGTCCCAGGTTATGTTATCCGCCATGCTCGAGTAACTGTCGACTACTTTGACAAAGATGGCGAAAAGCATCGCATCAAGCTAAAAGGCTACAACTCCATCGTTGTACAACATGAAATCGACCACTTAAATGGTGTTATGTTTTATGATCGTATCAATGAAAAGGATCCTTTCGCAGTCAAAGAAGGTTTACTCATTCTGGAATAAAGAAAATCCCGTTGAAAGACGGGGTTTTATGTTATAATAGAGCCATGAAAACAAATGATATTGTCTATGGCGTTCACGCCGTTACCGAAGCACTGTTAGCAAATACTGGAAACAAACTCTATCTCCAGGATGATTTACGAGGTAAGAATGTAGAAAAAGTCAAGGAACTGGCGACTGAAAAGAAAGTATCCATCTCTTGGACTTCAAAAAAATCACTTTCCGAGATGACTGAAGGAGCTGTCCACCAAGGTTTTGTCCTACGTGTTTCTGAATTTGCCTATACTGAACTTGAGCAGATTCTTGCTCAGACTCGTCAAGAAGAAAACCCACTAGTATTGATCCTCGATGGACTAACTGACCCTCATAACTTAGGTTCTATCCTAAGAACAGCCGATGCAACCAATGTTTCAGGCGTCATTATTCCCAAGCATCGAGCTGTTGGTGTGACACCCGTAGTTGCAAAAACAGCAACGGGTGCCATTGAGCATGTGCCTATCGCTCGCGTTACCAATCTCAGCCAAACCTTGGACAAAGCTAAAAGAAGAAGGCTTTTTGGACCTTTGGAACTGATATGAATGGAACTCCTTGCCATAAATGGAACACTCAGTGGAAAGGTCGCCCTCATTATCGGAAATGAAGGAAAAGGTATCTCAAGTAACATCAAAAAGCAGGTGGACGAGATGATCACCATTCAATGAATGGACATGTACAGAGTCTCAATGCAAGCGTTGCTGCTGCTATTCTTATGTACGAAGTCTTCCGCAATCGATTATAAAAAAGTGAGGTTGGGACAAAAGATCCCGACCTCACTTTTTATTAGCAATCAAACTTTGACGCAGTAGCTGATTGAACTTTTTGTTCGTCTTTTAGACTCCAAAAAGCTCTAATCATCCTCGCGAGGGCTGGGACTACGAAATCAAGACTTTGTCTATCGATTTCTGTCCCACCGCCTTTTAACTATGTTCAGTAATATATTTATAGGCTTCTTGACCTGCAATCGCACCATCTCCAACTGCTGTTGTAACTTTGGCGAAGGTCTTTCTGACGAACATCTCCAACTGCAAAGACACCTGCAACACTTGTCTTCATGTGGTCATCTGTCACAATCCAACCTGCCTCATCTTGGATTTGTAAATCTTTTGTAAAATCGCTAACTGGATCTAAACCAACATAGATGAAGACACCTCCAAAGGCATGTTCAGTCACTTGATTTGTTTTAACATTTTCAATGACAACTGACTCCACACGGTTTTCACCCTTGATTTCTTTGACAACAGAATCCCAAATGAAGTTGATTTTTCATTGGCAAAGGCGCGATCTTGCAAGACTTTTTGGGCACGAAGTTCATCACGACGGTGAACGATGGTTACAGATTTGGCGAACTGTGTTAAGAAGATTGCTTCCTCAACCGCTGAGTCACCACCACCTACAACCAACAAATCTTGGTCACGGAAAAAGGCTCCATCACAAACCGCACAGTAGGAAACTCCACGACTATTCAGTTCTTCTTCTCCTGGAACTCCTAAGAGGCGATGTTTTGAACCAGTCGCTACGATAACTGTGCGAGTTTCAAATTCTTCATCGTCTGTGATTACTTTCTTAACATCACCATGGTCCTCAATATTTTTTACAAAGCCATAGAGATGTTCAACACCTAGATTTTCAAGAGGTTCAAACATCTTTTCTGCTAACTCAGGTCCACTAATGTTAGCATAACCTGGATAGTTTTCAATGTCAGAAGTATTGTTCATCTGACCGCCAGGAAGACCACCTTCAATCAAAGCTACTTTGAGATTGCTGCGAGTCGCATACAAAGGTCGCAGTCATCCCAGCAGGACCTGCACCAACAATAATCGTATCGTACATTCTATTTCCTTCTTTCTTGTTGTAACTATTCTTATTCTAACGGATAAAAATCCTATTTGACAACTATTAAGCTTGAGAACCAACAAGATGCTCATGGTTGCAAAAAGACAATACTGGAATTGTTAGAACTCCAATCATAATCATGATCATAGAGGTGAGCTTGACGCTCCTTAGCAGTTTTATCCACACCTGATAGAGCTCTTAAACCAATCCAAATCCCTAAGACAACCAAGACTAGTAAAAATCGTCAAAACCAAACTCTCTAAATACAAAAGCAAATAGCTGAACTAGCATGCTCTCTCATTTCTATTATTTTTTTAAAGAGCAAAACCCAGTTAGCTTAGCCAACTGAGTTTTTCTTATCTTCTATTATATCAGATATAGGTCCGTTTGTAACTAGCAAAGAACTCTTTTGTTCGTTCTTCTTTAGGATGGTTAATAATCTCATCCGGTGTTCCAGATTCAATAATCTTTCCTTTATCCAAGAATAAAACCTTATCCGCTACTTGAGCAACAAATGACATATCATGACTAACCAAAACCATGGTTTGACCTGATTTGCAGCATTGGCAATCGATCTTTCTACCTCACCAACCAATTCTGGATCAAGTGCTGAAGTCGGTTCATCCAAGAGTAAGACGTCTGGTTTCATAGCTAGGGCACGCGCTATAGCTACCCGTTGTTTTTGTCCCCCAGACAAGTGACGCGGATAATGCTGTTCACGATCAGAAAGCCCAACCTTAGCTAGCTCTTCCTTAGCAATTTCAGTCGCTTCTTCATCCGATAGTTTTTTAACGACCACCAAGCCTTCTTTTACATTGTCTAACGCTGTTCTACGCTCAAATAAATTAAACTGTTGGAAAACCATCGATAGTTTGCGACGAAGAGTTAGAATTTCTTCTTGCGTAATTTGAGAAAAATCAACTTTGAAATCATCAATCTGAATACTTCCACTATCAGGAGTTTCTAGATAGTTTAGGCTACGAAGAAAAGTTGATTTCCCAGCTCCTGAAGAACCGATTAAGGCGACAACTTCTCCTTTTTGAATATCTAAATTCAGATGATCCAAAACGGTTTGACCTGAAAAGGATTTGCTTAAATTTGAAATTTTAATCATTAGCGAAGCTCTCCTTTCACATCTGTCTCAACATTATCTGGTGCTGTAATAGCCATTTTTCTTTCAATGAAACGGCCAAGATTTTCAATAACGATATTTACCACCCAGTAGACAAGGGCAACTGAGATAAAACGTTCAAAGTAACGATAGTCTGCACCACCCAAAATCTGAGCTTGGGCAAAGACTTCTACAACACCTGCACTGAAGGCTAGGGAAGTCCCCTTGGTCAAGCCAATCAAGGAGTTAATCAAGGTTGGTGTTGCAACTACTGCTGCATTGGGAATAATCACACGACGATAAACTTGCGCACGTGTCATACCAAGACTACGAGCGCTTCAATTTCCCTGGATTTACAGAAAGAATGTGCTGCACGGATAGTTTCACTAGCATAAGTCGCCTCGTTAAAAGCAAATGCCACAATCGCAAATGTCATTGCTGGAATCGCATTAATGTTTAGAAAGTTCCCCATTGTTGATTCAAGGCTTTCAAAGCTAATGGAATCCCATAATAAGTCAACATTAGTTGAACTAAAATTGGGGTTCCTTTTAGAAACTAACAAAAAGGCTTGTAATGGGTATATAAATCTAACTCGGTTGATTTTTAACGATAGCAAAGATTAGGGCTAGCATGATACCAAAAAAGGCACCGAATACCGTTAACATCAATGTTGTAGGTAATTGCTGTACAATTCTTGGAATCCCATCAAAGACCGAACGCCAACTAAAAAGTTTGCCATCTGGGATATATTGCATCAAATTTTGATACCAATCAGATGCTAAAATCGTTGTAACATTCATAGAAACATCCTCTCAAGATAATGATTCATTCTATCATACTTATGCTCTAATTAAAAATATTTGCTACGAGCATATCAGACTTCATCTACCTTCTAGTTTATCATACTTTAAAAGTGGGAGGTTATATATTTATCTATCAAGGAGATAGAAAAAAACTAATTCAAATCCAAGTCCTTGTATGTCTTACGGTAGCCAATTTGTTTTACAAGACCATTTTCAACAAGTATTGGACGTTTCAATAGCATACCATCACTAGCCAAGAGTTTGGCTGCTTCTTTGTTTGACAATGTTCCAACCTTATCTTTCAATCCGAGTTCACGATATTTGATTCCACTAGTATTGAAAAATTGCTTCAATTCAAATCCCGAAGTTTCGAGCCAGTTTAAAATGACCTTTTCACTCGGAGTCTCTTCAACGATATGAACGTCTTTATATTCTAGTCCGAGTTGATCTAATTCTTTCTTAGCTTTTTTACAAGTTGTACATTTTGGATATTCGATAAATTCTAACATTTTCTTCTCTTTCTATTTTTTATTTTCTTGATAACTTGCACCTTCATGCCTCAAGAGCCAAGCCTTCTTTTCGAGTCCCCAAGCGTAGCCTGTCAGACGTCCTCCAGCACCTAGCACACGGTGACAAGGTACAAGGATAGACCAGGGATTGCGACCTACTGCTCCTCCGACTGCTTGAGCAGAAGCCACCTGCAAGTCCTTAGCTATTTGCCCATAAGTAACTGTCTGACCAAAAGAAATTCCCCGCAAGTAGTTCCAGACTCTTTTTTCAAAGTCACTACCGACAGGAGCTAAAGGTAATTCAGATAAGTCTTGATCTTGCCCCTTAAAATAAGTCTCTAAATAGGAAGTAATTTGATTTAAAATGGGATGACTCTCAACAACAGTCACATCATTTTCAGATAATCTCTTCTCAAAATCGCTCTTTTCTTCAATCCATATTCCAAACAAATAGTGGTCATCTGCTACCAGAGATAGGGGGCCAATCGGTGACTTGTATAGCATCTTTACATACTTCTTAGGCATTTGATTTTAATTTTTGATAGGCCAAGCGTTCCCCGTCTACTGGAACTTTACCAACCTGTTTGAAGCCAAGTTTTTTTCAAAGATATGTCTATGGCTATGTTTTTTTAGCGTGCGTATCTGAACGAAAAATCTAGGTAATCGAAGCCTTCAATCAAGCCTTCTAAAAAGGTCTGAGCAACACCTTGACCTTTGCGCATCTCTAGCAACAGCAATACGGTGAAATACTAAGTATTCTGCTTCTTTTCCCTCCCAGTTGCCATCATAAATTGCTTCATAAGCTTTTTCTGGGCTCTTAGTCACTGCTGCATAGGCTAAAAGGTCACCTTCGTCTAGGGCTACATAAGCTTGACCAGAGATGATATCTTCAATAATGGTATCTGCATCTGGGTAGCCGTTTTGCCACTGAGTGCTACCAGCTTCTGCTAAATATTTCTTGGCTCCCTCAATCACTTGCATAATTGCATCAACTTCGTTTGGAAAAGGCTAAGCGAATCTCCATCATTTATCCTCTTTTCATACTATTTTTCTCTCATCATAGCATAAAATTATTTCTTTCTACAAGCACTTGAAACTTGACTTATTATTTCTAATATTTTATAATCTAGTTATTAAAACTAGATAAAAAGGAGTTGAAAATGAATACTACTTTTTCCTATCCAAAATGGGAAGAAATTCCAAGTATCAATCTCTATCTGGACCAGGTTCTGCTTTATGTCAATCAAATCTGTCCTCCTGCTTCTCCTGACAAGGAGAAAGGTTTGACAGCATCCATGGTGAACAACTATGTCAAACACGGTTATATCAGTAAACCAGAAAAGAAAAAATATCAACGCAAACAAATCGCACGATTGATTGCTATTACCACTCTCAAGTCTGTTTTTTCTATCCAAGAAATTGCTCAAACCCTTAATACCCTACACACAGACACTAATTCAGAAGAACTTTACAATGCTTTTGTGGACTATATGAATGAAGATATTGATCCAGCTAATCCTATTATCCAGTCAAGCTGTCAAACAGTCAAACTCTATCATCAAACACTTGCACTAGTCTATTCAGAAACCGAAGAGGAGGAAACAAATGAATACTAGTTTCAAACTTAGTAAACGACTTAGTTTTTGGAGAAGAAATTGCCAACAGTGTTACCCATGCTGTAGGAGCATTTATCATGCTCATCCTACTTCCCATTTCATCTACTTACAGTTATGAGGCACATGGTTTCTTATCGTCTATCGGTGTTTCCATCTTCGTCATCAGCCTCTTTCTCATGTTCTTATCATCAACTATTTATCATTCTATGGCTTATGGTTCGACTCATAAGTATGTCTTGCGTATCATCGACCATTCTATGATTTATGTGGCAATCGCTGGATCTTATACTCCTGTGGTTTTAACTTTGATGAACAACTGGTTTGGTTATCTCATTATTGCTATCCAGTGGGGGACAACTATTTTTGGTATTCTTTACAAAATTTTTGCCAAAAAAGTCAATGAAAAATTCAGCCTCATCCTTTACCTCATCATGGGATGGCTTGTATTGGCTATCTTACCAGCAATCATCAGTCAGACAAGTCCAATATTTTGGAGTCTTATGGTATCAGGTGGCCTTTGCTATACAGTTGGCGCTGGATTCTACGCTAAAAAAAGAAACCATACTTCCATATGATTTGGCATCTCTTCATTCTAGCGACCTCTGCTCTCCAATACATTGCTATTGTTTATTACATGTAAAAGAAGTTGGGAAAAATCCCAACCTCTTTTTATTTACACATATTCATAAAGTACTGATGCAGGCGAAGATCATTTGTCAATTCCGGATGAAATGAAGTCACTAGCATATTCTTTTTCTTGAGCGAGAACGATTTGATGATTCACTACTGCCAGAACATCAACACTCTTACCAACTCTACTCAATAATAGGTCCACGGATAAAGGTCATGGGAATTTTGCCGACGCCCTTACAGTCTGCTTCTGTATAAAAAGCTTCCTAGCTGACGTCCATAGGCATTGCGCTCTACTACTATATCCATAGTCGCTAGATGGCTTTCCTCTTGAGAAGTGATTTGTTTTTGCTAGCAAAATCAAACCGGCACAAGTCCCAAAGACTGGTAAGCCATTGAGAATAGCTTCTCTTAGAGGGAGTAGCATCTGCTGATCTCGTAAGAGCTTACCCCATGGCTGTTGACTCACCTCCTGGCAAAATCAAACCCTGATAGCTCACTTCGAGTTGCTGAAAATCTTCTAGATTTCGCAATTCAATACTTTCAACTCCTAGTTGAGCAAGCATTTTCTCGTGTTCTACAAAGGCACCTTGTAAGGCCAATATTCCGATTTTTCATCTATTTTTCCTCGCTCAGCCATGAGAATTTGGATCTCGTTCTCGTTGATACCTACCATGGCTTCTCCCAAATCTTCAGAGATTTCAGCTAGAATTTGAGGATTTTGATAATTCGTAACAGCCTTAACAATAGCAAATGTGACGTTTGACAGGATCACCTGACTTGAAAAATCCCTGAGCCAACAAAGACGCCTTCCGCACCGAGTTGCATCATAAGAGCTGCATCTGCTGGTGTTGCCACACCACCGGCCGCAAAGTTGACAACTGGTAATTTCCCATGTTCGTGGACGTATTGAACTAATTCTACTGGAACTTGGAGTTCTTTTGCTGCGACATAGAGTTCATCTTCACGGAGATTTTGAATGCGACGGATTTCTTGATTCATCATACGCATATGACGGACTGCCTGAACGATGTCTCCTGTTCCCGGCTCCCCTTTTGTACGAATCATTGATGCTCCTTCAGCGATACGACGCAAGGCTTCTCCTAGGTCTTTAGCACCACAAACAAAAGGAACTTGAAATTCTTTCTTGTCCACATGGAAACGATCATCAGCTGGAGATAGAACTTCGCTCTCATCAATATAGTCAATCTCGATTGCTTCTAAAATTTGAGCTTCGACAAAATGTCCAATTCGAACCTTAGCCATAACTGGAATGCTGACCGCTTCTTGGATTTCCTTAATCATCTTTGGATCACTCATGCGAGAGACACCACCCGCTGCACGAATATCAGCTGGGATTCGCTCCAAAGCCATCACTGCTGCCGCACCTGCAAACTCAGCAATTCTTGCCTGTTCAGGATTTTTGAACATCCATGATGACACCACCCTTTAAGCATCTGTGCCAAATTTTTGTTTAATTCATAACGATTTTCAGTCATTTTTTCTTCCTCAATAGTTGTATTGGTAGCTACAGTTTTATTGTACGGTAAAAAAGACTGCATAACAAGATAAAATAAATCAATTTGTCCGGGTACAATTGTCTCTATCACAAAAAAAGCACCCACATCGGGTACTTTTTATTTCTTAGATTTTTAATACTTTTCACAAGATAAAAAGAGATATCCTGAAACCATATAAGCAACAAAGATAGTTGTCTGCCCATTTAAAGACAAAGCCCCAACCATGTTTGGTAGCATTCAAAAAGAAATAAGGAAGGGACTATCCTTAGCATTAGGGACATCCATCTTTAGGACAAAAACCGTTTAAGAGGGCAAAAAAATCATATAAAAGCAAAGGAAGACTAGTCCAAAGCATGGGATCAACCAACTTATATTGGCGACTCTTGTCAAAAAAATAATTGTATCTGCTAAAAACCAGAGAGGGACAATATAATGGCAAAGGAAATTTTCCAAACGGTAAAAATCCGTCGTCAAAGGAGCTAGCATGAAATGATAGATGACACAAGTAATCATAATACTCATAGTGACGCCACCTTTGAGACGTAGAATACCAGGACTCTGCCAACTATCACCACCACTACGCATCTTTAACAAAAAGATAACCTGTAAAAGAGTACAACCAAAAAGGTTAGAAAGTACTGTGTAGTAAAGCAACATCCCTAAACCACCGCGTTTGGTAATCTCCAAGTATACACCGGTAAAGGCTGCTATAAATAAAAAGATACGACTATAAAATATTACTTTTTCATTTTTAATCATGATTAAATTTTCTTCACAAATTCTGATTTAAGTTTCATAGCGCCAAAACCATCAATTTTACAGTCGATGTTGTGGTCACCTTCTACAATACGGATGTTTTTAACACGAGTTCCTTGTTTGAGGTCTTTTGGAGCCCCTTTGACTTTAAGGTCCTTAATCAAAGTGACTGTATCTCCATCAGCTAGTTTATTTCCATTTGCATCGATGGCAACAACTCCTTCTTCAACTTCTGCTTGCTCAGCAGGATTCCACTCATAAGCACATTCTGGGCAAACAAGAAGTGTGCCATCTTCATATACGTATTCTGAATTACATTTTGGGCAATTTGGTAATTGACTCATGTTATCTCCTTAAAAATTTATGATTATTTGATTGTCAAATTTTCTTTAACAGCAACTATTATACCTTAAAACAGACTATTTGACAAATCATGATAAAAAAACGACAAACCGAAAATTCAGTTCATCGTTTTTTTATAGTTCTTACAAATGTTTTTTTGGGCTTCTGATTTAATTTTTTTCAACAACTTCTAAAAATAGAGAGTCCAGTCGTATCCAAATAGATTGCATCCTCGGCTTGCTTGAGAGGTGAAGTTTCACGATGACTATCTTTATAATCACGCGTCGCAATCTCTTCTTTCAAAGTTTCCAAATCTGTTTTCGATTCCCTTTGAAAGATTTTTCTTTGTAACGACGTTCTGCACGTTCATCTACAGATGCTACAAGAAAAATCTTCAATTCAGCCTTTAGGCAAGACTACTGTTCCAATATCGCTGCCATCCATAACGATACCACCTTGTTGGGCAATTTCTTGCTGAAGGGCTACCAATTTTTTTCACGAACAGCTGGAATCGTCGCAAAAAGCAGAGACAGCGTTGGTTACCTCATTTTTCTCGGATTGGATTTGTTACATCTACATCTCCAACGAAAAACAAGTTGTTCTCCATTTTCAGCACGTCCAAAGCTAATTGGATATTGTTCCAATAATTCAAGAAGTTGAGATGGCTCATCTGGGCTAATTTGGTTTTTTTCAATGCGATGTAAGTCAGACGACGATACATAGCGCCTGTATCGAGATAAGTATAGCCAAAGTCCTTAGCAATAATCTTAGCTACTGTACTCTTACCACTGGAAGCTGGCCCATCAATAGCAATCTGAATTGTTTTTCATTGTCACTCCTATCTTGTCTTAAGGACATCACCAGGATTTGCAAACCAAGTTCCTGAAGACATATGACCAGGATTCAAGGCTTCAAGTTGAGCAATAGAGATTCCAGCGCGAGTCACAATGGTCGCTTCTCCTTCTCCTGCCATGACTGTAATAGTTCCTTCCAGAATCAGTATGTGCCTCTGTATGTTCTTGTTGAGTTTTTCTGCTTCTGTTGACTCTGTTGACTGAGCAGTAGTAGCCACTGTTGTAACTTCTTCTACTTTTTGGAGCTGAAGAATCATAAAAATCTTTCAAAGCTGAAGTGCGATCACTTCCGCCTGATGACAAGTAAACCAATACAACTACCATCCCAACAACAATGACAAAGAAGAGAATAGCTAGAACCGTTAAAATACGATTGGCCACGACACCTGAACCTTTTTTTGTTTCGTTGACGGCGTTCTGTTCTTGATTCCTCTTCTTGGTTTTCATAAATATCTTCTTGCCACGGTTCCTTTTTCCATACCTTACTCCTTGAGTTTTTTAGTTTCTTATTACAATATAAATATGAAGATTAGACTTATACCTGAACGTTGCATCGCTTGTGGGCTCTGCCAAACTTATTCAGAATTATTTGATTACCATGATAATGGTATAGTCCGTTTTTACGATGAATCTGAACAATTAGAGCGAGAAATTGCTTGCAACGACGACATTTTAGAAGCCGTTAAAAAAATTGCCCTACTCGTGCTCTGATTATAGATGAATCTTAAAATTTGGTGGAACATCGATCTCTAATTTCCACTCCTCTAGTTTAGCATATTTTTTTCTAGAAAATTATAGTCTTTTTGCTAGCTATTTTTATACAATTTTTACTTTTTATTTGTTCCAGCATTTCAATAATAAATAAACTGTTCTTTTAAGACATTTTTTTCTATCACTTAAGCACTAATCAAATTTTTTTATTTCAACCACATATAAGTTATAAAAAAAGAGAATTACTTCCTCTTTTTTTGTTTAATCAAACGATTAGTCTTCAAATCCATCTGGATGCTTGCTTTGCCAACGCCATGCATCTTCACACATTTCTGTAATACCAAGTCCAGCTTCCCAACCTAGTTCTTTCCTTAGCTTTTTGCTGGGTCTGAGTAGCAAGTCGCGATATCACCCTAGGGCGACGTTCAACGATACGGTATGGAATTGGGCGTCCAACAGCTTTTTCCATATTTTTGGATAATTTCAAGAACTGAGTAGCCTTTTTCCAGTCCCAAGGTTATACACATTGAGTCCTGAGCCTTTTTGAAGCTTCTTAAAGGGCAGCAACGTGTCCTTTGGCTAAGTCAACGACGTGAATATAGTCACGAACACCTGTTCCATCTTCAGTATCGTAGTCATCTCCGAAGACTTGAACTTGTTCTAACTTACCAACTGCGACTTGTGTTACATACGGCAAAAGGTTGTTTGGAATGCCGTTTGGATTTTCTCCTAGGTCACCACTCTCATGCGCCCCAATTGGGTTGAAGTAACGAAGTAAGACAACGTTCCACTCTGAATCTGCTTTATGGATATCTGTCAAAATTTCTTCAAGCATAAGCTTGGTACGGCCATAAGGGTTGGTAGCTGAAAGTGGGAAATCTTCTAGGATTGGAACAGTATGTGGATCTCCATAAACTGTTGCTGAAGAACTGAAGATAATGTTCTTACAGTTGTTTTCTTCCATTGCCTTCAAAAGGCTAACTGTACCGGCAATATTGTTATCATAGTAGGCAAGAGGGATACGAGTTGACTCACCAACTGCCTTCAAACCTGCAAAATGGATGACTCCTGTAGGTTCTTCCTGTTTGAAAATATCACGAAGCGTATCTGTGTCACGAATATCTGCTTCGTAGAAAGGAATTTCAACTCCTGTAATTCTTTCCACTACTTCAAAACTTTTACGGCTACTGTTGACCAAGTTATCCACTACAACAACCTGATGTCCAGCTTGGACCAGTTCGATGACCGTGTGAGTTCCGATAAAACCTGCTCCACCTGTTACCAAAATCTTTTCTTGCATCATTTTTCCTCAATTCTTGAATTATTTTTTTCATTTTACCATTTTTGATGGGGAATGTCATTTGCTACCCTAATCCTATCGTAAAAACTAGGTAAAAAGTTTACGATTATTTCTCTTTAATATATCTTTCAGTCGGATAATCCGCTGGATCCAAGACTCCTTTTCTCCCTTGAAGCATTTGGGCTAAGTGATAGCCTATAATGGGTCCAGTTGTCAATCCTGACGATCCTAATCCACTCGCAGCAAATACTCCTGACAAGTTTGGCACTTGTCCGAAAAACGGCGAAAAATCATTCGTATAAGCCCGAATTCCTACACGTTCACCACTTATCATTGCATCTTTTAAGCTAGGATAAAACGAACTTGTCTGCTGCACCATTTGTTGGAGCAAATTCTCATCAACTGCTAGGTCAAATCCCATGTCATTTTTCATGGGTAGCTCCTAGAGATAATTTACCTACCGGAAATGGTATCAAATCCCACTCACCTTCCGGCATAACTACAGGGTAAGTTCCCATGTCTTGTGGCACTTGGTAATCTCGGAGTTGCCCCTTTTGAGGCCGAACATCCACCTCATATCCTAATGGCTCTAAGATGTGGCCAAGCCAAGCTCCTGTGGATAAGATGACTTGGTCAAACATTTGATCGTCTATCTGATAGCCCGATGATAGAGGGGTTAGACTGACCTCTTTATTTATGACCTTCACTTGACTGGCTTCCAGTAAGCGACTCACTAGGAGTTGCCCATCTACTCGAGCTCCACCAGAAGCATAGAGTAAACGTTCAAATCCCTCAAGACCGGGAAATAAGTTACTAGCAGTTGCTTGGTCCAAAATGGCTAATTCTCCAATCAAGGGAGATTCATCTCTACGTTGCAGAGCCAGTTGATAGAGCTCTTCTAGCTTAGAGTCATCGTTTTTTAAGAAGAAAGACACCAGAACCTTGGTAAAAATCAACATTTTTGACCCGATTTTTCTAGGTCAGCTAATAAATCTACATAGAAATCAGCTCCTAGGCGCGCCATCTTATACCAAGCCTTATTGCGTCGTTTAGAAAACCAGGGACTAATAATTCCTGCCGCGGCCTTGGTTGCTTGGCCGTGTCCAAAATCAAAAACAGTTACTTCGATATCAGCTTCCTTAGAAAGATAGTAGGCGGCTGTGCTCCCTACAATTCCTGCACCTACAATGGCAACTTTTTTTCATTGTCTTTACCTTCTAACTAGATATGATGGAATGGATTGGTGGACGCTTGACTCGCGATAACCTCTAGAGACCAAGCATTCTCTTCCTTCCATTCATTCAGGAACGCTGCAATTTTTTCAACAAAGAGAACTTCAATATAGTGGCCTGGATCCAGAGCCAACAAGCCGTCTGACAACATATCTTGGGCAGTGTGGTAATAGATGTCACCAGTAATGTAAACATGAGCTCCTTTTTGCTAAAAGCATCAGAGTAGAAAGACTGCCCACTGCCACCACAAATAGCTACTCTTGAGATTGTTTTTTGCAAATCAGTCTCTTTATAATACACCATACGAAGGCAATCTAGACCAAATACTTCCTTAACATGACTAGCAAATTCTTCAAACGTTTGAGGTTTAATATTGCCAATACGCCCGATGCCACGTTCAGGACCTGTCTCCTGTAGATAAGTTGTATCCTTAATATCCAATAGTTGGCAGAACCAGTCATTAAGGCCGTTTTCAACAATATCAATATTAGTATGGCTAACATAGACTGCAATATCATGCTTGATTAGATCAATATAAATCTGATTTTGAGGGCGACTAGCTACCAAGTCCTTTATCGGACGGAAGATGGGCGCTGCTTAACAATAATTAAGTCGACTCCTTTTTCAATAGCTTTCCAGCTACAGTCTCTTCACGAATATCAAGGGCAACCATAACTTTTTGGATGTCCTTATCTAAAGTTCCGATCTGCAGTCCACGACTATCACCCTCCATAGAAAATTCTTGGGGGCAATAGGTTTCATAACGCTTAATCACTTCACTTGCTTGCATGGAGCACCTCCTTGATGGCTTGAATTTTATCTACTAAAACTTGACATTCTTCATGATTTTTTTCTGGGATTTGACTAAGGGCAAATTCGAGCTTACTTGCTTCTCTTTGCCACTTTTGGACAAATACGGGGCTAAGTTCTTTAGAGAGAAAAGGACCAAAACGGGTGTCACTTGCTGACAATTTCATTTCTCCAGCTTCCACTACTAGAATCTCGTAAAATTTTCCAGCTTCCTCTAAAATACTTTCAGCTACAATCTGAAATCCATGCTCTTGTAACCAAGTACGCAACTCATCTTCACGATTATTGGGTTGAAGAATCAATCGCTCAACATTGGCTAGTTTATCCAAGCCCTCTTCTAATATCGTAGCAATCAAACGACCACCCATTCCTGCAATAGTGATAACAGAGACCTGGTCACTTTCTTCGAAAGTCGCTAAAACCATTGGCTAAACGAACCTGAATTTTTCTCAGTCAAGCCATGACTTTCAACATTTCTAACTGCAGATTGATAGGGTCCCTCTACAACTTCACCCGCGATGGCAGCTTCAATATGACCTTTTTCAACTAATTCAATAGGTAAATAAGCATGGTCGCTCCCAACGTCCAGCAAAACAGCTCCTTGGGGAACAAAAGAAGCTACTGTTTCTAATCTCTTTGAAATCATCTTCTCTCACTTTCAAAAACTCTATTTCCCTTTATTATACCATATTTTATCTGGCTATCCTGCACCTAAAAAAGACCGCAATCATAGATTGCAGTCTTTCTTTATCTTTTAACTTGATAACGACTGGTTAGAATGAAAATCACTGTAAAGATCAGCATCATGGCCCCATAGACAGTCAACGTTTGTCCAGTCAAGGTTGAAATTTCAAGCAATTTTTGGATTCTTGGGAATAGAGCTGTTCCAAGAAAACCTCCAACTGACCAAATAATCAATAGCACACGCCACAAGCTAAATGGCAAGCAAGCTCTAACTACAGACATAAAACCAATCGATGCCAATAGATAATACAGAAGTGTCGAAATTTCAATGTCGGTCCAGCCTTGACTGGTTCCAAAAATTTTAACAAAGAGAACACTAAAGACTACCATCAAGGCACTTGGTAAAGCTCGAAGCATGGATTTTCTGAGGAAGTTTTGTTCCACAGGTTTGATATTTCGTTCAAAAGTTAATACAAACGGTGGGAATCCTTCCACGAACTGGTCAATCATAGTTATCTGAATCGGAATGAATGGGAAAATCAAAATCCATTCAGTACGTCCCAACAAAGCACTGGCAATACAGATAACTGCTAGCAAGAAGGAATAGATTGTCTTAATCAAGAAAAATCGGAGCAATGTGGGCAATATTATTGACCACTGACGACCTTTCGAAGAGAATCTCAGGAACATCATTGAAATCTGAATTCAAGAGAACCAGATTTGCAATCTGACGAGTTGCTGGGTCTCCCTCAGCCATAACAATGGAACAGTCTGCCTCACGCAGAGCTAGGATATCATTGACACCATCCCCTGTCATTGCTGTAGTATGTCCCTGCTTTTTTTCAGAGTTTGGATGATGAGTTTCTTTTTTGATGAGGTGAAACACGTCCGAAAATGGCTGTTCCTTTCAGCCATGGCTATCAATTCTTCATCATTAATTTTTCGAACAATCTACATAGCTGTGATAGTCTGCAAAACCAGCCTTCTGGGCAATACTTGAAACAGTGACTGGATTATCACCAGAGATAATTTTTCAATCCCACTTCCTGAGAACGAAGATAGTCTAGCGTCTCAGCGAGCACCTTCTCGAATCGGATCTAGAATCTCAAGCAAAGCCAAAGCCTGAATATCAGATGGCTTTTTGTGGCTTGTGATGGTCAAGTTTTTTCTTGACTGAGCGCTAACACCAAGACACGAGATCCTCGTTCAAGAGCTTCTAGCTTCAGGAACTTCAGCATCCAACAACATCTCCGGTGCGCCTAGGAAAACAGTTCCTAGACCTTCCAACTCCATTGCTCCCCCATTTTTCGATCACTTGAAAATGGAAGGCTAGAAAATCATCGGATAAGCTACCTCTCCCGCAAAACACTTTCGAATAGCTTGGGCAGTTGGATTTTTTTATCCTCACTGTGCCATATAACTAGTTAGCATTTTGGCAATGGAATCTTTGTCGTAAGCTTGAGTAAGAGGAAGGACCGTCTCAACTTGCATCTTCCCTTGGGTGATTGTCCCTGTCTTATCCAAGCAGAGCATATCCACACGTGCCAAGGTCTCAACAGAATACATCTCCTGCACCAAAACCTTTTTCAACCCAAGCTTGATAACAGCAGTTAAGAGAGAGGTGATGGTCAAAAGGGCTATACCTTTAGGCAACATCCCCAAAAGAGCTGTAGATGAATTGACTACAGAAGACTTGAGTGGCAGACCTTTTAAGACCAAGGCTTCAAGCAAGAGAGCAATACCAAAAGGAATGATAATTTTCCCAGTAAAACCAGCTAACCGGTCTAGCGATTTCATGATACGAGAGTTAATTGGCTTCACTGTCTTAGCTTCAAGCATGAGTTTAGCAGCATAGTTATCCGCCCCAACATGATGTACCTGAGCGAGGACAGAACCACTTGCAAGAAAGCTACCCGACAACATTAAGTCTTCTACTTCTTTTTGCACCAAGTCGCTCTCACCCGTTAACATAGCTTCGTTGACTTCTGCAAAACCTTCTAATACAATGGCATCACTTGGAATCTGATCTCCTGCTGACAAGCGAATAACATCATCTAAAACAAGCTCTTCAGGGTCCAAAGCGATCTCTTGTCCATCACGAATAGTGATAATCTTTTCTTTATTCAAGAGATTGAGTTTATCAACCATATGTTTGGCACGTAGCTCGGTTACAATCCCAGAAAATGCATTAAAGCAGATAACCGCAAAGAAAACTAGGTTGCTCCAGGCTTGAACAAAGGCGAGCGCTAGGGCAATGGCAAAGTTTAAAGCATTGAATAAAGTAAAGACATTTCTCTTCACAATCTGCCATGTACTAGTACTAGCTGAAGCTTGGAAATCATTGACCTGTCCCTGTTTTTGACGTTCTTTGACTTCTGATTGGCTTAATCCCATAATTTTATTTTTATCCATAAATTCTATCATATCATTTTTTTTTGAATATTTCTAATTTCATATAAAAAGCTATTCCGCCTAAACAAAAAACATTTGCCTGTCCTAGTATGATAAGGTATAATAAAAGAAAGAAAACTGAAGGAGACATCATGTTTTATACTTATCTTCGTGGGCTGGTTATGTTGATTCTATGGTCAATTAATGGAAATGCTCACTTTCACAATACTGATAAAATTCCGAGTCAAGATGAAAACTATATCCTAGTCGCTCCCCATCGTACCTGGTGGGATCCCGTCTACATGGCATTTGCGACCAAACCGAAACAGTTTGTCTTTATGGCTAAAAAGGAACTTTTCTCCAACCGAATCTTTGGCTGGTGGATTCGTATGTGTGGTGCCTTCCCTATCGATCGTGAAAATCCAAGTTCTTCTGCTATCAAATACCCAATCAATGTACTTAAAAAGAGCAATCGCTCACTGATTATGTTTCCTAGTGGTAGTCGTCATTCTACCGATGTTAAGGGTGGTGTTGCCCTAATCGCGAAGATGGCAAAGGTTCGCATCATGCCAGTTACTTACACTGGTCCTATGACTCTACAAGGGCTTGTCAGCCGTGAACGTATTGATATGAACTTCGGAAATCCGATTGATATCTCAGATATTAAAAAGATGAATGATGAGGGAATTGAGATGGTTGCAGACCGCATCCAATCTGAATTTCAACGCCTGGATGAGGAAACAAAACAGTGGCACAACAATAAAAAGCCAAATCCACTGTGGTGGCTCATCCGTATACCTGCCTTGATTCTAGCAATTATAATAGGAATTCTGACAATTTTCTTTACTTTTGTTGCAAGTTTTGTTTGGAACCCAGATAAAAAGAGAGAGCAATTACAATAGTCTAATTTTCATAAGCCCAAGTTTATTACTTGGGCTTTTCCAATGAGTTAGCATACTAATTAGCATATTGACAAAAGCTTAAATCTATAGTATACTTTCAAAGTAAGCTGATTTAGCTCAGTAGGCAGAGCGCATCCATGGTAAGGATGAGGTCGCCGGTTCGATCCCGGCAATTAGCATCAATTCAGCAGTTCCTATCTGGGGAGCTTTTTTTTCTTGACAAAGTATTGGCTCTATAGTAAAATAAAATCTGCGATGAGTCGATATGTAGCGAGAGCTACAATTGCGCAAAGGAGGTCATTACGCAGGAGCGGACCTTGAGAAATTGTGTGAACCAGTTTCTCACATGGAGATGCCTCTCACACTCTCTGGTTTTTCCAGAGAGTTTTTTCTTTTCTTAAACAAATAGGGTTCTGGACCTTATGAAACAAAAAAAGACCTATCATACAAGCTGTAAAGCCTAGTATGATAGGTTTTTAATGTTAGATTAACGTACTGTACGGATACGCATTGTGTTTGTACGAACAGCTTCACCAAGTGGTACACCTGCAACGATAACGATATCGTCACCAGATTCTACAAGACCTGCTTCAACTGCTTTTACGTTCAGCGATTTTCGAACATATCATCAGTTGATGATGGAGCTTCAGTCAACATTGGGATAACACCCCAGTTCAACATCAATCCACGCTCTGTCAATTCGTCGAATGTCAATGCCAAGATATCAGCATTTGGACGGTATTTAGAAATCAAACGAGCTGTGTGACCAGTCTTAGTCAAAGTTACAACCAATTTGATATTCATTGAGTTAGTAGCGTCTTTAACAGCTGAAGCCATAACTTCTGTCTTAGAGTTACGTTCGAAAGTATCTGAGTTCAAACGTCCGTATTCGTTAAGAAGAGTTTGAGCGTTCTTGTCAATTGTAGCCATTGTTGTTACTGACTCAAGTGGGTATTTACCGTTTGCAGACTCACCTGAAAGCATTGTAGCATCAGTTCCGTCGATAACAGCGTTAAATACGTCTGATACTTCTGAACGAGTTGCACGTGGTTTTTCAGTCATTGTTTCAAGCATGTTTGTTGCTGTGATAACAACTTTACCTGCTGCGTTCACTTTAGTGATGATCATTTTTTGTAAACTGGAACCATTTTCGAATGGTACTTCGATACCCATGTCACCACGAGCGATCATAATACCGTCAGCAGCTTCAATGATTTCGTCCAAGTTATCGATACCTTGTTGGTTTTCGATCTTGGCGAACAATTGAACATGACCGTTACCAGTTTCTTCACAGATGGCACGAACTTCTTCAACGTCTTTTTGCAGTACGTACAAATGAAATCGCGATGAAGTTAATACCTTGTTCCAAACCGAAACGGATATCAGCGTTATCGCGCTCAGCAAGTGCTGGGAAAGGAATTTTCGTGTTAGGGATGTTCACACCTTTCTGCTTAGCAATAATACCGTCATTTTCAACAACTACTTCAAATTCACGAGTTTCATCGTCTTTAGCGAAAATACGAAGACCCAATTTACCATCGTCAACCAAGACTTGATGACCAACTTCAACATCATCGTAGATATCAAGACCACCAGCAACGTTCAAAGCAATCACTTCACGAGTTGATTTGATTCCTTGTTTAGTAGCAACACGGATCTTTTTCACCAGTTGTATAAGAGTACTCTTTAGCATCGCCTTCGAACAATTCAGTACGGATTTCTGGACCTTTAGTGTCAAGAAGGAAACCAACTTTTTACCTGCAAGTTTTTTTCTGCAAGTTTAACAGTTGCCATACGGTCACCTTTGTTCTTGGTGGTCACCGTGTGAGAAGTTGAAACGGAAAGTGTTAGCTCCAGCTTCGATCAATTGAGCAATGTTTTTGTGCTGAAGCTTCAACGTCAAGTTTTTCACCCCAATACCCATCATCACCAAATTTTTTTACCACCACGGATTTCTACCGCAGGACCCTAAGGTTGCAACGATTTTTTTACACGTTTGTTCATGATTTTTGTGACTCCTTTATATAATTCGACCTTTTATGGTCATTTTACCAGATTAGTTAAAGTTGATTATGACAAGCTCTTGTTCAAGTCAGAAAGTTCAAGGTCAGCTTTATGAGGATTGTTAACAACAATCTTACCATCAGCTGTTAAGCTAAACAAAGCTCCCTCTTCTGCTGTTCCAAGAATTGGATTTTCAACCATTTTCTCGTTACGAATACCGACAGCAACACCACCGATTCCTTGTTTAAGGAGTTTAACAGCGTGTGCGCCCATACGAGATGCCAATACACGGTCACGAGCAGTTGGTGAACCACCACGTTGGATGTGACCAAGTTCTGTGACACGAAGGTCACTTGTATCGCCAGCTTCTTTTAGTTTTTGACCAAATTCAGCTGCTGACATGACACCTTCTGCTAAAACGATAATGTTGTGTTTTTTACCGTGTTCATATCCAGCTTTGATGCTTGCTACGATATCTTCAAATTTGAAGCCTTCTTCAGGGATGATGATTTCGTCAGCACCTGTTGCAATACCTGCCCAAAGAGCGATATCACCTGCGTTACGTCCCATTACTTCAACAACGAAAGTACGACGGTGACTTGATGATGTATCACGAATCTTATCGATTGCATCCATTGCAGTTGTTACTGCAGTGTCAAATCCGATTGTAAAGTCAGTACCTACGATATCGTTATCGATTGTTCCAGGAAGTCCAATAGCAGGGAATCCATGCTCAGTCAGGCGCATAGCTCCATGATAAGAACCGTCACCACCGATAACCACGACACCTTCGATACCGTGTTTTTTTCAATTGCTCAATCCCTTTGTTGACCTTCGAGTTTTGGCAAACTCAGGGTAACGGGCTGAGTGAAGGAAAGTACCACCACGTGAAATGATGTCTCCTACTGAAGCAAAGATCAAGTGGATAAATTTCACCAGCAACCATACCAGCGTATCCATCATAGATACCAAAAACTTCCATTCCTTCTGAGATTGCTTGACGAACAACTGCACGAATGGCAGCATTCATACCAGGGGCGTCCCCACCACTAGTCAAAAACAGCAATACGTTTCATTTGGTTTTGCTCCTTTTTTTCTTTTAACATTCTAACTGATTATACCATATTTAAAGTTAAAATTCTTTTATTTTTCATTGATTTTTAACGATAAATCGTTTTTCATGACAATCTGTTTTAAAGATTCTTGTAAGCCAGCGTCTTTTTGCAACTAAATAACCAGGCAAAAGAATATTTTTTTGTTCATTTTCATAACGAATGACAACAGGAATTTGTCCCTTGTACTGATCTAAAATATGATAAATTTCAGCATCGTGGTCATGATTGGGAACTTGAATCCAAAAAAACGCTCACTCACTGCCTCTTTTTAAATTATTTAAAACTAATTGAAGTCGTCCGTCCCTAGCCTGAACTTTTCCCATTTAGGTAATAGAAACTTCCTTCGTTCAAAAGATTTTTTTAAATTGGCGGTACTGTTCAGAAAAAAACAGTGACCTCCAAACTTGTTTTTACTATCAGTAACTTTCAAAAAGGCCATGTTTTCACCTTTTTTAGTTCGAATCACTCGGATAGACTGAATCTCAACGAGAACTGTAGCTGTCTGTCCCTCGGAAAGCTCAGATAAACTCACGATCGGATACAAAGGATTCTTCGCTAAAACCAGCAATGGGTGTTGGCTAATTCCAACTCCTAACCAATCCTGCTCTTTTTGGAATTTTTCAATATTTGAAAAGTCCTCTGTATCTGTCCAACTATAGCTAGAATCTGCAAAGAGGCTACCTAATTCTTCTACAAAGATAAATAGAGTTGGTAGATTGGTTAAGATTTTTTGACGATTTTTATCGAATCCATCAAAAAGACCTACTTCCACTAAAGGGGTTAAGAGGCTAATCTTTTTATAATTTTTGGGTAATCGTGTGATAAAATCTTCAACACTGCTAAATGGACGATGCTCGATAATCCAGTAGGCAAAATCACGAGGCATTCCCTTGATACTCTTAAGTCCTAGATGAATTGTCTTATCAGCTAACTTATCTTGATATGGAACCGTATTGATAGAAAGCGGAGCTAGTTCAAAGCCCATTTCAAGCGCATCTAGAATATAATCCCCGCTGGCATAATTAAGCATGACCTGATAGAAGATTGCTGGAAAATGTGTTTTAAAGTAGGCAAGCTGAAAAGCTAAGGCGCATATGCATAAGCGTGCGAACGGTTAAAACCATAACCGGCAAATTTTTCCATTACAGCAAAAACTTCTTGAGCCTGTTTTTGTCCATGCCCTTTTTCGAGGGCGCCTTGGATAAAACTCTCCTCCATCCGATGCATCTCGGCCGCATTTTTTTTCCCCATAGCACGACGTAACATATCGGCTTTTCCAAGACTGAAACCTGCATAGCGTTGAGCTACTTGCATCACTTGCTCTTGATAAAGCATGATGCCATAGGTTGGAGCTAAAATATCTTCTAGCACAGGGTCCAGAACCGTAACCTTTTCTTTTCCATGTTTTCTGGCAACAAAGTTATCTATATAGTCGCTCGCACCTGGTCGGTTCAAGGAAGTCGTCGCCACTACTTCTTCAAAGTTTTCTGGTTTCACGCGCTTCAATAAGCGAATAGCCCCAGGTTGTTCAAACTGAAAGATTCCCTTTGTCTTACCAGCTGCAAAGAGGGCTAAGGTTGCCTTATCTTCAAGATCAATATCCTCAATTCTTAGTGAAATACCTTGAGTTTCATATAAGAGCTCCTGCATTTTTTGAGCGAAGGTTAAGTTTCGTAGACCCAAGAAATCCATCTTGAGCAGGCCATTTCCTTCAACTCCATGGGCATCATACTGGGTAATGAGCATATCCTCTCCATACTTGAGAGGGATATAATCTGTTAGATTTTTGTCACTGATAACGACACCAGTCGCATGGATAGAAGTCTGTCGTGGATAACCTTCAATCTTTTTGGCAATTTCAAAGGCCTTTTGGTACTCCATCTTACTCTGAATGAGTTGTCTAAAACCAAGATTTCCTTCATAGGCTGTCGTTAGAGTATCTTTAGATCCAATTTTTTTTGTAATAGCTGTCAACTCATACTCAGGGACACCATAACGCTTGAAGATATCTCGGATGGCTTTGCTTAGCTCCAAAGGTCGAGTAAGTGACAATCTGCGCAAAGATGGATACTACCATAGCGGTCACGAACATAACGAATAAACTCAGGGCGATAGATATCTGGAATATCAATATCAATATCTGGCATGGTGTAACGTTCACGATTCAAGAAACGCTCAAAGATAAGATTTTTAGCTACAGGATCAATCCCTGTAATATCTAAGGCATAGGCCACTAGACTTCCAACCGCAGAACCACGTCCCATCCCCATATAATAGCCTTGAGACCGACCAAAACGTAAAAGGTCCCAGACAACCAAGAAATAGTCATCGAATCCCATATCATGAATCACAGACAGTTCTTCTTCTAAACGTACCTGATAAACTGAATCTAGTAAACCTTTCTGTTCCAAGCCCTTGATAGCTCTTCTCGAAGTTCCTCAACAGCAGGTCTCTCTGGATTGAAACGTGGAAGCTTGAGACTACTATCAATCTCGTAGGAAGTATCCTTGACCAATCTTGCAAGATTATCCAGTGCGATTGGGAACTTCTCTAGAAAAAACTGTTCAAGACGTTCAGCAGGCAAAAATAAGCCCTGTTGAGATTGAACATCAACCTCTCGCAAGGTCACGTTTTCCTTAATCGCCTTGAGCATTTGAAGTGTTTCTAAATCCTCAGCTTCAAAAGAATTAACACGATAAAGTGGGAGAATAGGGTGAGAAAAATTCGATTGAGCTGTATCTGGAAACACTCCGATATAGTATTCATGCCCTAAGTCCAAGTCATTCATTCCAGAATAATAAGGAACAATGATACCAATATCTTCAAGGTAGGAAGAGTAGTCAGCCCATTCTCTTTTACCTGTCATCTTCAGAGACGACAGCTTCATCAGGTTTTGATAACCTCGGTTTGATAGGGCTAAAAAACGTAGATTGATCCATTCATCTTTATGATGAACAGTCATTTCAAGACCTAATAAAGGCTGAATCCCCTGTTTTTGGCATTCTTTGATGAAATAATAGGCTCCATAGAGATTATCTTCATCCATGATTCCAAGTGATGAATAGCCATATTCTTTTCCAAGGCTGACATATCTCTTGATTGAAACCATACTCTCCATGAAACTATAGACAGTTTTTCGTATCCAGTTGGGCAATCATTCTTTCTCACCTCCCTATTTCTTTTTTTCTATTATACCATTTTTAAAAAAAATAGAAGCACAATTTCTTTTCTAATCATGAAACTAAAAAAACCACAGCTGTTGCTGTGATCTTTTAGTTTAGTTTTTTTCACGAATCACTTCTACCTTGTATCCATCTGGATCTTTAACAAAGTAATAGTTTGGTTGTGTTCCTGGAAGTCCATTTGGATTTGTCACTTCGTAGCCTTTGTCGCTATGTTCTTTATGAAGACCCTCAAGGTCAGGTGTGCTTAGAGCGATGTGAGCAAAACCGTCACCTACAACATAAGGTCCATGATCGTAGTTGTAAGTCAACTCCAATTCATAATCATCGCCATCAAGACCTAGATAAACAATGGTAAAAAGCGTGTTCTGGGAAGTCCAGACGACGCAATTCCTTAAATCCAAAAAGCATCTTGATAAAAAGCAATTGATTTTTTTCAAGATTTTCTACTCGCAAGCAAGTGTGTAACATTTTTTGAAGCCATCTTTTTCTCCTTTTGTTTAAAAAAAGACTGGGACAAATTTGCACCAGTCTTGTGAATAATTATTTACCAAGTTTTGCTTTAGTCTGCATCTGCAAGAGCTGTGAAAAGTCTGCTGCATCGTTAACAGCCAAGTCAGCAAGCATTTTACGGTTTACTTCGATCTCAGCCAATTTCAAACCATGCATCAATTGTGAGTATGAAAGTCCGTTCATACGAGTCTGCCGATTGATACGTGTGATCCACAATTTGCGGAAGTCACGTTTCTTTTGACGACGGTCACGGTATGCATAGTAGTAAGAGTTCATTACTTGTTCTTTTCGCAGTACGGAACAAGATGTGTTTAGCTCCATAGTAACCTTTTTGCTAATTTTTAAAATACGTTTACGACGTTTGCGTGATACAACGCCACCTTTTAACACGTGCCATTTATATTTCCTCCAATATTTCCTAGAATTGTTAACTTACAAATACGCGATTATTTCAAGCGAGTAAGCATTGCTTTGATACGTTTGAAATCTCCTGAATGCACCATAGATGCTTTACGAAGATGACGACGTTGTTTCTTAGTTTTTTTCCGTGGAAACGGTGAGAAGTGTAAGCACGGAAACGTTTAAGTCCACCAGAACCTGTACGTTTGAAACGTTTAGCTGATGCGCGGTGTGTTTTTTGTTTTGGCATGATATTTTCTCCTTTTTTTAACTTTCTGACAGATTATTTCTTGTCAGTTGCTGGGGCCAACTGCATGAACATTTGACGACCATCCATTTTAGCACGTTGTTCGATGATAGCAATATCTTGAGTTGCTTCAGCGAAATCGGCTAAAACTTTTGCTCCAATCTCTTTATGGGTAATCATACGACCCTTAAAGCGAATGGAAACCTTCACTTTGTTCCCTTTTTCAAGGAACTTGCGAGCACTGCGAAGTTTCGTATCGAAATCACCCTTATCAATAACTGGGCTCAATCGAACTTCTTTCACGGTCACAACGCTTTGTTTTTTGCGTTGTTCTTTTTGTTTCTTCTGGTACTCAAATTTGAACTTACCGTAGTCCATAATTTTCGCAACAGGAGGTTTAGCTTGAGGTTGAATGAGAACCAAGTCCACATTAGCGTCGTCCGCAAGTGCTTGCGCTTCACCAAGTGGTTTGATACCCAATTGTTCGCCCTCAAGACCGATTAAGCGAACTTCACGTACACGAATTTCATCATTGATGAATAAGTCTTGCTTTGCTATGGTTTTCACCTCTTTTTTTATTTTTAGAGAAAAACAAGAGCGGACTTGCTAACGCAAATCCGCTCTACATGATTATAGTTCATTTCTGAAACTTGATCTGTAGGGGCCAGACAACGTTAGTCGCAAGGCGAGAAGTTCTCACTTCTGCTTTTCTCATCTTGTATATGATATCAAGTTTTTTTCCCTAGTTGTCAAGATAAAAAAATAATCTTTTTTTAATTTTTTTCTAATATTTGAATTTAATTTCAACTATTGGTTACGAGAATAGTATATCTCATGTGGTTTTACATGATTCCCTAGTAACTCAGAGACTGTAACAAAGCTATACCCTTGTCCCTGCAAATATTCAATAACTTTTGGTAGTGAATTTACTGACGTCTGGTGAATATCATGCATCAATATAATAGAACCATCAGTCGTCTGACGTTGAATTTCTGTTAGAATGGCTGCTTCATTTTTACTCTTCCAGTCTAAGCTATCGACATCCCACATAATAAAGCTCAAATCGAGACTATTACGGATATCATCTGAGATGGCACCATATGGTGGTCGCATCAATTTTGAACTCTTTCCGAGAACACTAGTAATTGATGATTCTGTATCCGTAATTTGTTTCTTAGCATCTTCTAATGAGAGTTGTGTTAAAACTGGATGGTTCCAACTATGATTTCCGACTTCATGGCCCTCGGCCTGCATACGTTTGAGGATAGCTTCATTACCTGCAATATTTTTCCTTGTACAAAGAAGGTTGCTTTGATTTTGTACTTAGCTAAGATGTCCAAGGCTTGTGGTGTTGTATTACCATCAGGACCATCATCAAAGGTAAGAGCTACCACTTTTTTATGTTTTTCTGCTTGAACTTTTTTATAAAGTTCAGCATCTTTTTCTGTTAGATAGGATGTCTGAATATAATCAAAGAAATCTGAAATAGGCATTGCTATTCCTTCTACATTAGTCATTGCTTTGACTGGATATAGAACCAATTGACTATCTTTGTAAGCAAACTTCCAGCTTGACAATTCTGCAGCTGAGAAATCAGCTAAAACTTGGTCAACTACTGATTGATCTACTTTTTTATCTTGGAGAGCTGACTTAACACCCTCAAGGATTTTTTCTTTAGCTGTGGATGGGTCTGTAAAGAGTTGATCCAAGGTAAAGATAGAGCCATCCTCTTTCAGATACAGCTGGTCTAAAGTAGTATTTTCTAATTCAACGACATTAGAATTTGCTAAGTCATAGGCCTGTTTTTTTAATCAAACGATTTTTCAACCCCAGTTAAAGAGGAATCCCCTTTTTTTCCGAGTAATAAAAAAATTAACTGTTCTTTACCTTCTACTTTGTCAGTGATGTCTTTTACGATGATATCTTTGACAGGGGAAATAAGGCTGTCTCCAACTAGTGGATAATAGGTGATAATTTCGATTTCTCTTTGCGGAAATGCTCTTTTTGACTTCCTTGGGAGTAGGCGTCATCTTTTTTTCCTTCTTGAGACTCTCAATCTTCTGTTCAAAGGCTTGTTTATTCAGCACTTTATAGGCAATCACACCACCGAGTGCTAGCATTGTGAAAAAAACAAAAAGCAAGACAAGAATGCCAAGTTTTTTTATTGTTTTTCTTCTTTACTTTATTCTGGGGTAATCTCTTTTTTTGTCATAGTCTTATCATATCAAATATGAGCTATAATTTCAATGAAAAACATGGCACAAAAAAAGATTTAAAAATAGGTAAAGAAAAAGTAAAAAGAACCCTAGAAAAAAATCTAGGATTCCTTTTATAAATTAGAAACGAATACTTTCTCTTGTTTTTTTCATAAGAAGTAACGAAGCGATTGGTAACACCAGGCTCAGCAACTTCTAATGCTTGAGAGATTTTTTTCGAAAGATGCTTGGTAATCAAATGTTGTTTCAAAAGATATTCAAAGCTTCTTGAAAGCTTGTTGAATACGATCATCAAATGATCTGTAACGGTTCGAATATTGAAAGCAATTGTTCTGTCAATGTTGCATTTTGAACGATACTGTATGTTTCTTCTTCTAACATATTCATATCATTTGTCGCAATCTCAAGGATACGATTCACAGATTCGATATTCACTTGCGCTTGTTCCAGCTCAGCCATCAAGTCTTCTGTACTGTGACTTGCATCAAAGAAGAGCTTCAAGAATTTTTTTGTGGAATTCCTGGAAGATTTCTCTTCTCCATGTAGCGTTTAATCGTATGCAGACGGTTGACATATACATTTGCTTTTTTTGACGAGCATTGATGTCATCTTTTTCAATTTTAACGAGACGTTCACTAACACCGATTTGGTCATCTTCAATATCTTTTAATGTAGATTGGAGATTTTCCAAACGTTCTTGTAAGACAGAATATGCTTCTGAAACTTCTGACTCTGCATGAGTCATTTCTTCAATAGTAGCATTCAAGGCTGAGATATCAGCTTGAAGACGACGAACTCGATTCACATCGCTTTCTGAAATCAAATAGGTTTTCCCAAGACGTTCGATATCTTTAACTAGTACCTGATTGTTTTCTTTCAAGTGTTTAAGATAGGTAGGAAGGGTAGTTACCAATTTCTCAAAAGCTTTATGAGCGTTAATTTCACGAGTGAAAATATCATAAAGTGCATTGATTTCTTCTTGGATTTGAGTATTTTCATACTCTGCATTATCCAACTCCAATGTACGGATATTCTCGTGATTATTCTTCAAGGCTTCATAGAGTAGTTGAAGACGAGATTCGATATCAGTTTCTACAAAATGGTAGTTTTCATCTAAAAGCTTGCGGTAACCTGCTTCTAAATCTTCAAGTTGTTCTGGCAATTCAGTAGTAAGCTTTAGTGACAATCGCTGGAATTCTTTTCAACGATATGTGTCAAAGCTAAAATATGATTTTCAGCGTTATCTAAAAATACCTGCTCGCTTCAACCGGATCTCCCTGATGAATTCAAGGTTACAAATTGAGAAAACTCAGATTGGATGTTCTCCAATTGTTTTTTTCAATTTCTGGAAGAGCTTGACCATATTTTTTTCAGGATCTTCAGCTACAGTGTTTTTGTAGTTTCTCAAATAAATCTAGGGCATGCAGAACACGTCCACTATTTTTTGACTCTTGTTTTTCCAACTCAGACAAGGCATTGCGAATTGCTGCAATATCTTCTTCAACAAGTTGGATTTGACTTTCAATTTGATCAATCTGGTGCTTAGCTTTCAAGAAACGGAATGAGTTATTGTATCCTTCAGCTTCAAAGAGGTTATTCTCGATATCTGCAAAAGAGTTAAGAGACAAATCTACCCATTTTTGATTCCATTCTCTAAAAGCAACCTGACTTTGACCAATCAGATGCATGTTTTTTACAACCTCTACCTCATCATTGACAGGAAGGTTATATAGTTCTTCTTTTTTTTCTTCTAAAGCTACAAGTCTACTCTCATTTCGTTTACGTAGCAAAATAGCCACTGCAAAGGCAATAAGAAGCAGGACTGCAATTCCAATCAAAGTAATAATCAACTGATTATTTGACATAACAAACTCCTTTTATACATGACACAATTGTAATGATTATATCATATTTTTTTCAAACCTTGGGAACCATTTCCCAATATTTTTTTATACGTCAAGAGTACTGTAAACAGCGTTTTTCTTCGATAAATTCTCGACGTGGTTCTACTCGATCACCCATGAGCATATCAAAAATCTTATCTGCTTCTGCAGCGTCATCTACTGATACACGAGCCATGAGACGATGTTCAGGATTCATAGTAGTTTCCCAAAGTTGGTGGTCATCCATCTCTCCAAGACCTTTATAACGTTGAATGGTTGGTTTAGAACGACCTTCGCTATAGCGAGCTAGGGCTTCTTGTAGGCGGATTTCTTGGTCTGCTCCAGGTTGAATATATTCTTTAATCTCACTACCAACTTTGACACCGTAAATTGGTGGTTGAGCAATATAAACATAACCAGCCTCTAGAACGGGTTTCATATAACGATAAATCAGAGTTAACAAGAGAGTACGAATATGGGCGCCATCGACATCAGCATCTGTCATGATAACCAGTTTTTGATAGCGAGCTTTTGCTAACATCGAACTCAGCGCCAAATCCTGTTCCCATAGCTGTGAAAAAGACTGCGAATCTCCTCATTAGCAAGGATTTTTATCCATAGTTGCCTTTTTTTCAACGTTAAGGATTTTACCACGAATTGGTAAGATGGCTTGGAACTCACGATTACGTCCTGATTTTTGCAGAACCTCCTGCAGAGTCTCCTTCGACGATGAAAAAGTTCAGTTTCAGCTGGATTGTTTGATGAGCAGTCCGCTAATTTTTCCTGGAAGATTTGAAATTTCTAAACCAGATTTCTTACGTGTAACTTCACGCGCACGCTTGGCGACAACACGCGCTTTGGCGACCAAAAATCCCTTTTTTTCAACGATGCGCTTAGCAATCTGTGGATTTTTCCAAAAGGAAGTCAGAAAATGCATCGCTGAAGAGGCGATTGGTAATCTTCACAACTTCACTATTTCCAAGTTTGGTCTTAGTTTGTCCTTCAAACTGAGGGTTTGGATGCTTCACAGAGATAACGGCTGTCAATCCTTCACGGACATCCTCACCTGTTAGGTTATCTTCGTTATCTTTTAGAAGTTTGTTTTTACGAGCATAGTCATTGATAACACGAGTTAAGGCTGTACGGAAACCTTGCTCATGTGTTCCACCTTCATGGGTATGAATATTGTTGGCGAAACTCATGACATTCTCGTGGTAACCCGTTGTGTACTGCATGGCTACTTCAACTGTGATATCTTCCATTTCACCATCCGTGTAGATTGGTGTATCAAAGATAACATCCTTGTTTTCGTTAATGTACTCAACGTAGCTCGCAATCCCACCTTCGTAGTGATAATGCTTGGTTTGTTCAAGTCCTTCACGTTTGTCAGTAATAGAAATTTGAAGCCCGCGGTTCAAAAAAGCTAATTCTTGAATACGTTTATTTAATTTATCAAAATCAAATGTCGTTGTCTCAGTAAAAATTTCTGGGTCTGGAGTAAAGTGAACGATTGTTCCTGTTTTATCCGTATCCCCGATCACCTCAAGGTCTGCAACAACATGTCCACGACGGTATTCTTGGTAGTGAATCTTTCCATTTTTATGAACGCGAACATCCAACTGTGTTGAAAGAGCATTTACAACTGATGACCCTACACCATGGAGTCCACCAGATACCTTGTATCCGCCACCGCCGAATTTCCCTCCAGCGTGAAGAACAGTAAAGACTGTTTCAACGGCAGGACGTCCTGTTTTTTCTTGGATATCAACTGGAATTCCACGACCATCATCGATAACTGTAATCGAATCATCTGGCTCAATAAAAACCTCGATATGACTAGCAAATCCTGCCAAAGCTTCGTCGATAGAGTTATCTACGATTTCCCAAACTAGATGGTGAAGACCTTCTTTGGCAGTTGATCCAATATACATCCCTGGACGCATACGAACTGCTTCCAGACCTTCCAAAACTTGAATTTGACTGGCATCATAATCTTGTGCCTGTTGGTTTTTAATATCTTCTGTCATTTTTTCCCCTTTTTTTCTTACATGTCTATTGCTTGTTTTAAGGACACAACATCCTCAAAGAGATAGGCATCTAAGCCTGCAAAGCATGTCCCTGCTTTCTACATCAATGGCACGGTCACCAATGACTAGACCTGACGTTATATGATACTTATCACGTAAATAAATCATCGATTCAGGATCAGGCTTGCGTTTAAAACCTGAACTAGCCGTCACTACTTCTGTAAAGTAAAGAGATATCTCAGTTTTCGCTAAAATCTCCAATACTTGATCGTTTCGATGAGAAACCAAGAAGTTACGGCCACCTTGGTCCGAAATATTTTTCTAAAAGAGTAGGAATCCCATCAAACAAAACTGGATGTTCAAGCTCTCGGGCTTCATTTTTCCTTATATTTTTTTCAAGAAAGTTTTCAATACCTGGAGCATACTTTTTGATGGCAAAGGCAGTCGAAACCTTCAAAGCCTCGTAAACACTATCGTGTTCCTGCTCAATCCCGAACTCTGCTAATGTTTCTACAAAAGCTGCTGTAGAAGTTTCATAATTATCAAGCAGGGTTCCACCTAAATCCCAGATGTAATCGTGATATTTCATACCCTTCATTATACCATTTTTTATAAAAAAAAGCGATGTTTACCTTGGTTTTTGCCATTAAAAAAGAGAAGAATCTTCTCCATCAAGAAAGATTCTCCTCAGTTTGTTCATTATTTTTCAAATAGGTCTGTGTAGAGCATGCCATTTCTTAGAGACTCAGCATCTCCGCCCAATGTTTCAACCAAGTGGTAAGCAAAGGCTAAAGCTGTTGCTGGTCCACGGCTCGTAATAATATTTCCATCCACTACGACTGTTTCTTTGTGGTAGTGACCGTCAGCAATTTGTTCTTGGACTCCATCATAGCAGGTGAAGTTTCTCCTTCTAGGAGACCAGCTCGATTCAAAGCAATCGGAGCAGCACAGATGGTCGCCACCTTTTTACCAATTTTTCTCAAATTTTTTTGAGTTCAGAGACCAATTGCTCATTGTCCCGCAAGTGGGCAGCACCAGGCATACCTCCTGGAAGGACAATCATGTCATACTCTGATAAATCACCGTCAAACACTCGATCAGCTTGAACTTGAATAGCATGTGAACCTGTCACTTTATCTTCAAATCCTACCATATGGCAGGTGATATTTGCGCAGCGCATGACATCTACGACCGTCAAGGCTTCGATTTCTTCGAAGCCGTTTGCTAGGATAACTGCAACTTTAGGCATAGCGACCTCCTTATTTCACTTTTTTCAACACAACTTTTTTACGTTTGAATCTTGTTCGACCACTCTTTTCATCAGCCAAATGGGTTTGGTAGCTCATCGACAACAGCAAACCGACACCAATTAGATTACTGATAATAGCGGATCCCCCTTGGGAAATAAAGGGCAAAGGAATCCCTGTCAGAGGGAGAAGACCAGTAACCGCACCAATATTTTCAAAGATATGGAACAAGAGCATCATGGTAAATCCAGTTGAGATATAGGTATAAAATTGATTATTGGATTTTAGGGTAATCTTTAACATGCGATAGATGAGCAGTAGATAGAGTGCAACCACTACAACTGAACCAATAAACCCAAAATCTTCCGCAATTACTGTGAAAAATCATATCACTCTCTCGGACTGGAATAAGAAGATTAGACACATTAAAGCCTTGACCAAAAATTCCACCGCTACCAATCGCGATTTGACCCTGTGCCTGTTGATAGGTAGTCGTTTGGGCATAATCAAAGGGATTGAGCCAAGCTAGGATACGGTTAATCTGATATGTCGGCATCCCAATTTGGTGCATAAAGGCACGCCCGTCTTTTTGTGATAAAGATTGCTAGGAAGCCTGCAATAGCCGATACAACTGCTACAAAAAAATTGGAATAATAATCTTCCAAGAAACACCAGACAATAAGACAAGTCCTGCAAAGATTGCGACAAAAACCATAGCTGTCCCAAGGTCACTTTGCAAGGCTAGCAAAACCATAACTGGCATCGTGAAAACAATCATCCACAAAATCAATAGAAAATCTAAACCAACGGTTCGTTCTTTATCTTTATGTTTCTTGGTAAAGGTTACGATAACGTATGCCAGCATTAAAATATAGGATATCTTCATGAATTCGGAGGGTTGAAAGAGTGTATAACCACCGATTGACACCCAGTTTTTCGCACCAGTTGCAGCTACTAAACTCGGGTTGTAAAAGACTAAAGGCAAGACCATCAAGGCTAGACCGAGTCCATATAAATAAGGTGTGGACTGCCAGAGAAATTTTGTATTAAAAAACATGACTATGAAGCTAAAAACAATTCCTAGCGATATCCAAGCCAGTTGTTGTCCAAGTATGGGCCAAACATTGTTTGGGTAATCATGACTAACTGCTATATAAATAGCTACAACTCCAATCACCAACAAACAAAATACTGGTAATATTAAACTATAATCGACCCTAGAGTCGAAAGAACGTTTCATAAAAGACCTCCTTCATTCTTTCAGGTATTCATTTCATTGTTTTTTTAAATTCTTGAACTTTTGAGAATACTTGCTCTCGGCTAATGACTCTAACACGATTGCTTCGAGCCAAAGACTTGCTGATTTGCTTACCATAGCGTTTGCTTACCATACGGCTATCTAGAATCAGAACTGCAGAGCGTTGCCCCACTCGACGCATGGTTCTTCCAATCGCTTGCTTAAGACGAATAATAGCCATAGGAAGCTGGTAATCGTAAAAAGGATTTTTTCCTTCCAAACGAAGTTCTTGATTCATCTTTTTAGTGAAGGGATCTTCTGGATTTTGGAAAGGCAAACGAGTCACCACTTCAATAACCCGCGGATGTCTTGAAAAATCGACACCTTCCCAAAAACTTCCCGCACCAAGCAAGAGCTCCCGCTCGCCTCTTTCAAAGCGTTTTTTCAATTGGGCAGGTTCACCGTGCTTATACTGGGCCAGATGGGGAACCCTCAAAGCATCTGAAACTTGCAACAATAAATCTTTTGCAGTAAATAAGACTAGAATGGGTTCTTCAAACTGGAATAATTCTTCTAGAACTTCTACAATTGCTTGTGCATATTCCTCAGATGAAATTTCTGTCACCAACGGAAAATCCTTCACCAACAAGATTTCCTGATTTTCCTGAAACTGTTCGTCCATGCAGTAAAAGGCCACTTGAGGAAAACCTAACAATTCTGGTAAAGAAACCCTACTACTAATTTCAAGGGTTGCAGAGATTCCTAAAAGTTGACAGGATTCTGGGAAAATCTGAGAAAAGAGCAAACGATGATTGCGACTAGAAGTGATTTCAACCTTCTTACTAGACACATCTGAAGTCGATAACCAAAATTCTCCCTCAGATGTAAAAAATCTGTGATAGTCTTTAAATTCTGGTAAGTTCAACTCAGAAAAATCTTGGCGGAGCTTGTCAATGCTACTAGCTGGACACATCCTACGTTTACCAGATAGAAACTGATCGAGTAGGTAAGAAACTTCAAAACGAATACTTTCTAGCAAGCGTCTTTGAAGCATACCTTCTTCCCTCGATAGAGCTTGGTCTAGTTGATCTATCAAATCCGTTAACAAATAAGATTTTCGAGAAAGATTTTTCCAATGTCAACAAGATTTTCTGGGCTTCATCTAAAATCAAGAGACGCCCTTCTAAGAGACTAGGATCATCTTCAAGTCGAGTAACGAGGTAAGCATGATTGGTCACAAGCAACTTGCAAGAACGAGCCTTGTCCTGACCTCGTTTCCAAAAAAATCCTCTAGCCAAAAGAGAGAGTCTTTGTGAAGGTTGCCATCATGAACCAAGTTCGGTAAAAACTGCTGGTAGCGATATAGCTGACCAATTTCGTCTAAATCTCCTGTTTCTGTCTCTGTCAACCAAACTAGAAGTTGCATCTTGAAACGAGTATACAAACGATTGGACTCTGCTTCCTCTAGCGCTGCATGAAAGGCATCTAGCTTCAAGTAATTCTGAGGACCTTTAAGACTATGAATAGAGATATGGAAAATCTCTTCTAGTTTTTTAGCCTCCTCTTGCATCACCTGATTTTGAAGGATTTTAGTCGGAACACTGAGTAGGATTCCCTCTTCATTCTCAAGTGACAAGGCCGGTAGCAGGTAACCATAGGTTTTCCCGATTCCTGTTTGAGCCTGAATAAAGGAAATGGCTTCCCCTTGTAAAAACTCTTGAACCTTTTGGGCAAATTCTTCTTGTTGACTTCTCTCCTCCAAACCTAGCAAGGCAATATTAGTTTGGAAATCTTTTGAGAGTTTGCGTGGAGAAAGGACTGGCTTCTCTTTTCTTAAAAATAAGCCCTGCACTTCTACCAAATCATGCTCAACGAGGAGAGACTGTTTCTGATAAACTTCCTCGATGACTAGGTAAGATTCATAGAGTAAGCTGTCTGATAAACTCAATAAGCGCTCCAACAACCCTTTTGGCAGTCCAAACATCTTTTTGTCTCATACAAAGAAAGAGTTCTGCTGTTGCTTGGGCATCAGATAGGGCTGAATGGGCTTGCTCTAGAGGAATCCCCAACTCTTGGCAAAAGAATGCCGAGATTATACTTCTCAAGCTGAGGGTAAAATATTTGAGCCAACTCCACTGTGTCGATACGAGGCGTGCGCAATTCATAACCCTCAAAAAAAGAGGAATTCTGCCAATAAGTTAGCATCGAACTGAACATTGTGCGCAACAAAAAAATACCGTCTTTGACCAGTTCAAAAATCTTTTCAGCCACCTGAGAAAACTCTGGAGCCTTTGCCAAACGTTTATCAGTCAAACCCGTTAATTCTTTGATATGAGAATCCAAGCGTTCATGAGGGTTGACATCAGTAGCATACTGTTCAACAATCTCACCATCTTCAATGACTACAATTCCCACTTGGATGATTTTTGCCTTACTTCCAGTACTTGTTGCTTCTAAATCTACAACCACATACCGATTATTTCTAAAATTCATCACTAAAAATTATATCAAAATTTGCACCATTTGACACCCCTGAACTTTATTTGAAGAGTCAAGTTTCTTGCAAGATTTGAAAAAAATGATTGAATAGAATTGTAGTAAAGGAGGGAACTCATGAACCCATTAGATTTGTTTAACCAAGTAAAAGAACTCATTGAGAACAAAGATTTTTCTGCAGCAAAAACTTTTGTTGAAGAAAACAAGGATCAACTCGGTGAGTACCTAAGCCAAGCACAAGCTTTGGTCTCAGGATCAGAAGGACTTGACGGTCTTGTAGATAAGGTCAAAGGCCTCTTCTAATCATCAAAAGACACCTGATATTTTCAGGTGTCTTTTTGTATTTTTTTCATAAATGCAGGAATATGTTGACTAATCGTGGTTGGCAGAACTACAAAGTTGTCCTCAGATAATTTTTGAGCAATTGCTGAATGTAGATAGGTCGCTACCGTCACTCTTTCATAGAGATTTGCTTGGGGAAATTGCCCTGCAAAGCCAGCAATCATCCCAGCCAGAGTATCACCCATTCCCCCAGTCGCCTGATAAGGGCCGCCAACACTCAATTGATAACAATCAGTTTGACCAGCTTGCCAAATTCGGGTAGCAGAACCTTTTTGAACTAGAATCGTTCCTGAAGGAAATCTCTTCAAGGCCCCCCCCCTGTTTCATCGGTTCCTTGGGAATCCAAATCTAAGCCTGACAAGACTTGCCATTCCCTTTGGTGTGGAGTTAAAACAAGCTGAGCCTTAGGAAATTTCATTCCCGTCTTAGCAAAAATGGATAGGGCACCACCATCCAGTATGAGGGTCTGATCTTGCTTTAAATGATGAAAGACTGTTTGGAGAAGCACTTCTCCACGCTCATCATCCACTAGTCCAGGTCCGACCAAGACAACACTTGCTTTCTGTAACTGTTGCAGAAGTAACTGCTTATCACCAAGGTCAAAAGCCATAGCCTCTGGCAGATGGCTATGTAGAGCTGAAATATTCTCTTTATCCGTTGCTACTGTCACCAAGCCTGCACCGCTTCTAACCGCCCCTAAAGTAGCCATAATAATCGCTCCCCCATAAGGATACGTTCCCCCAATCAAGAGAAGACGACCGTAGTCTCCCTTATGACTAGAACGAGGACGCTCGATGATTACTTTTTTCAGTAGAGCCTGATCAATGACTTTCATAAGCTACTCCTTCATGCTTGTTCTTACTTTCATTATACTACATAAAATAAAGAAAAACATCAATTGAAATAAGTATCTTTACAGCAAATGAAAAGTCGAGATATCACTATCTCAACCATTTTTCATCATAAACTTAATTTTTATCCAGCGTTCTTAAAGCAGCCTGATAAGTCTGTTCCATCAGCATGGTAATGGTCATTGGACCAACTCCACCAGGTACAGGGGTGATATGACTAGCAATTGGTGCAACAGCATCGTAATCAACATCTCCACAGAGCTTGCCATTTTCATCTCGGTTCATCCCTACATCAATGACAACAGCACCTGGTTTGACAAAGTCAGCAGTCACGAACTTGGCACGACCGATGGCTACGACCAAAATATCGGCTTTAGAAGCTACTTGGGCTAGATTATGGGTGCGAGAGTGGGTCAAGGTTACAGTTGCATTTTTAGCCAACAGTAACTGGGCCATAGGCTTCCCGACAATATTGGAACGACCAATTACGACCGCATTTTTACCTTCTAAGTCAATCCCATATTCATGAAACATCTCCATAATTCCTGCAGGTGTTGAAGGAATCATAACTGGGTGACCAGACCAGAGGCGTCCCATGTTGAGAGGATGGAAACCATCCACATCCTTTTCTGGATCAATAGCTAGTAAAACAGCTTCTTCATCGATGTGTTTTGGCAATGGAAGCTGAACCAAAATCCCATGCCATGCTGGATCTTGATTGTATTTAGCGATTAATTCTAACAATTCCTCTTGAGTAATGGTCTCCGGAACTCGCACGACTTCACTTTGGAAACCTGCAGCGATAGCAGAACGCTCCTTGTTGCGTACATAAACTTGGCTTGCTGGATTTTCTCCGACTAAAATAACGACCAACCCTGGAACCAAACCTGTCTCTTCCTTTAATTTGACTGTTTTTTCAGCCAACTGTCCTTGTAGCTTGGCTGCTAAAGCCTTTCCATCAATCATCTGTGTCATGTATTTTCTCATTTCTAACAAATATTCTCTATTATAACAAAAAATCGTTCTGCATTCTAACACTTCTTACCTAAGATACCCTATAGTCTGAAACTATAAGAAAAAGCCCACTTGGAGCTTTTCATGATATTCTTACAAAACCTTACTCAAGAAATCCTTGGTTCTTTGTTCTTGGGTTTGTTCAAAGACTTGCTCTGGTGTTCCGTCTTCAACAACAACACCGTCAGCCATGAAGATCACACGATCTGCCACCTCACGAGCAAAGCCCATTTCATGCGTTACGATAACCATGGTCATTCCTGACTGAGCAAGTTCTTGCATAACTGCTAGTACTTCTCCTACCATTTCTGGATCTAGAGCAGAAGTTGGTTCATCAAATAGTAAAACATCTGGCTCCATGGCTAGACCACGAGCAATAGCGATACGTTGTTGTTGCCCACCAGACAGACTTTGTGGATAAGCATCTGCCTTATCTGGCAAACCAACCTTTGCCAAGAGATCATGGGCTCTCTTCTCAGCAACTGCCTTACTTTCGCCTTTTGTCTTAATAGGAGAAAGCGTGATATTTTCCATTACCGTCATATTTGGGAAGAGATTGAATTGTTGGAAAACCATTCCCATCTTTTCACGCATGGCAAAGAGGTCATTTTTCTTATCCGTAATGTCAACACCTTCAAAGATAACTTTTCCTTTAGTAGCTTCCTCGAGGAGATTCATCGAACGAAGGAGGGTTGACTTACCGCTACCAGAAGGTCCGATAATAACCACTACTTGTCCTTTTTTGATTTCAAGATCAATTCCTTTTAAAAACTTCATTTTTTTCCCAAAGTTTTTTTATGAAGGTTTTCAATTTTTTTATAAGTGTTTCAGTCATTATTTCTTATCTCCTTGTCCCATACGATTTTCAAAAGCTTTCAAGGCCAGTGTCAAGATAGAGGTCATAATCAAGTAGTAAAAGGCCGCAAATAAGAGCGGTGTTAAAGGTAGGTAAGTAGTTGTTGATACCGTAGTAGCTCCATTCCACAACTCCATAACCCCGATAGCTGACAAGAGCGAGCTATCCTTGATAATAGTGATAAACTCATTTCCTAAAGAAGGTAAAATATTTTTGATAGCCTGGGGTAAAATGACATAACGCATGGCATTCTTAGGGCGAATACCTAGTGAATAAGTCGCTTCTAATTGTCCCTTTGGCACTGCATTAATCCCAGCACGAACTGTTTCTGATACATAGGCACCACTATTCATAGAGATAATCAAAATCCCTGGAATCAATCGAGTCAGATCAACATCTAAGATCCCAATTTGAATAGTCGGAGCACTAATATGCATCAAGGCAAATGCAATCATAATCTGCACCATCATCGGAGTTCCACGGAAGATCCAGATATATAGATTAGCAAACCAGGCAAGTGGTTTAATTTTTGAACGTTGTGCAAAGGCCAACAGCACTCCTAGAATGGTCCCCAAGAAGACCACCAAGATAGATATGATAATTGTTACAACGGCTCCATAGTTAAAAATATGGTAGATATTTCGGTAAAAAAAGAAAAAAATTCATGGATACTCTACTTTCTGTTTTTTTAATATTTAAACTTAAAAACTTGTATAAGGATAACATATTTTTGCATAAAAATTCAACATTTTCTTCTAATATTTTTCAATAAATTTTTCAAAGACGATAGAAATAGCGAGAAATCTTAGTTTTTTTCTAGTCAAGTCGAGTCTGTTTATGGTAAAATAGTAAAGATAAGAAATGGAGGAGAATCAAAATGGAATCACATTTGGTTAGAATCATCAATCGCTTAGAAGCAATGACTAAAGATGGTGGTAACTTGAAACGTAACTTTGAGCGCGAAGGAGTTGTTGTCGCAGAGGTTGCTTTTAACCACGACGAAGAAAAACGGACCACTCTTTACACTTCGTGACGTTGAAGCTCGTGAAACATATACATTTGATAGCATCGACCTCATTGCGATGGAAATCTACGAACTTTTATACTAATTGTTGAATAAATGCCGGAGAAGTCTCCTGCTTTGACCAATGAAAATCCTTTTTGCATGACAAATAGGATTTTTCTTTTTATCCCTATATTTCATTACAAAACTCTTTTATCATGAGTTCTAAGACTCAATCTTTTTACTTGCTTTCCCCTTCAATCATGATATAATGAGACTAAAGAACTTTGACTATTTTTGACCTTTTCGTTTTAGTCAAAGCCAAGAAAGAAACGAGGTAGTGGTATGCTCTGTCAAAATTGTAAAATCAATGACTCAACGATCCATCTTTACACCAATCTTAATGGGCAACAAAAGCAAATCGATCTTTGCCAAAATTGCTACAAAATTATCAAAACAGATCCTAACAATAGCTTATTCAAAGGCATTACAGATTTAAACAATCGTGATTTTGATCCCTTTGGAGACTTCTTTAACGATCTGAATAACTTTAGACCTTCTTCAAATAATAATGTTCCTCCAACCCAGTCAGGTGGTGGATATGGTGGCAATGGTGGTTTTGGTTCCCAAAATCGCGGGCCAGCTCAAACACCTCCTCCTAGTCAAGAAAAAGGACTCTTGGATGAGTATGGTATCAACATAACCGAGATTGCCCGTCGTGGAAATGTCGATCCTGTTATCGGTCGTGACGAAGAAATCATCCGTGTCATTGAAATTCTTAACCGTAGAACCAAAAACAATCCTGTTCTTATCGGTGAGCCTGGTGTTGGTAAACAGCAGTTGTTGAGGGTCTCGCTCAGAAAATTGTTGATGGTGACGTTCCCCATAAACTTCAAGGAAAAAAAGTCATTCGCTTAGACGTCGTTAGTCTTGTCCAAGGTACAGGAATTCGTGGCCAGTTTGAAGAACGCATGCAGAAACTCATGGAGGAAATCCGAAAACGTGAGGATATTATCCTCTTTATCGACGAAATTCATGAAATCGTTGGTGCTGGTTCTGCTGGAGACGGTAATATGGATGCAGGAAACATCCTCAAACCTGCCCTTGCTCGTGGCGAACTTCAACTTGTTGGTGCTACTACTCTCAATGAATACCGCATCATTGAAAAAGATGCTGCCCTAGAACGACGTATGCAACCTGTTAAGGTTGATGAACCAACAGTGGAAGAAACTATCACTATCCTCAAAGGTATTCAAAAGAAATACGAGGATTATCACCACGTTCATTATACAGACGCTGCTATTGAAGCCGCTGCTACTCTTTCTAACCGCTACATCCAAGATCGTTTCTTGCCGGATAAGGCTATTGACCTCCTAGATGAGGCTGGTTCTAAAATGAACTTAACCTTGAATTTTGTGGATCCAAAGGTTATCGACCAACGCTTAATCGAAGCAGAAAATCTCAAGGCCCAAGCAACTCGAGATGAAGATTTTGAAAAAGCAGCCTACTTCCGTGACCAGATTGCTAAATATAAAGAAATGCAAAAGACAAAAGTAACGGATCAGGATACTCCAATCATCAGCGAAAAGACGATTGAACACATTATTGAGCAAAAGACTAATATTCCAGTTGGTGATTTGAAAGAAAAAGAACAATCTCAACTCATCAACCTAGCAGATGACCTCAAGGCTCATGTTATTGGCCAAGATGATGCAGTTGATAAGATTGCTAAGGCTATTCGCCGTAACCGTGTTGGACTAGGTACTCCAAACCGTCCAATCGGTAGCTTCCTCTTTGTTGGTCCTACTGGTGTCGGTAAGACAGAACTTTCTAAACAACTAGCTATTGAGCTTTTTGGTTCTGCTGATAGCATGATTCGCTTTGATATGAGCGAATACATGGAAAAACATAGCGTTGCCAAACTCGTCGGTGCCCCTCCAGGATACGTAGGTTATGATGAAGCAGGTCAGTTGACTGAGAAAGTGCGTCGCAACCCCTACTCACTTATCCTCCTTGACGAGGTTGAAAAAGCCCATCCAGATGTTATGCATATGTTCCTTCAAGTATTGGATGATGGCCGCTTAACGGACGGTCAAGGACGCACTGTTAGCTTTAAGGATGCCATCATTATCATGACCTCAAATGCAGGTACAGGAAAAGCTGAAGCTAGCGTTGGATTTGGTGCAGCTAGAGAAGGTCGTACCAACTCTGTCCTTGGTGAATTAGGCAACTTCTTTAGTCCAGAATTCATGAACCGCTTTGATGGTATTATTGAATTTAAGGCTCTCAGCAAGGAAAATCTCCTACAAATCGTTGACCTTATGCTGGATGATGTGAATAAACGCCTCTCAAGCAACAACATCCATCTGGATGTAACAGATAAGGTTAAAGAAAAACTTGTAGACCTTGGTTACGATCCAAAAATGGGAGCTCGTCCACTCCGTCGTACCATCCAAGACTATATCGAAGATGCCATTACAGACTACTACCTTGAAAATCCAAGTGAAAAAGACCTCAAGGCAGTCATGACAAGTAAAGGTAAAATCGTGATTAAGTCCAAAAATAAAACGGAAACAATCGAGGCAAACGACTAGTTCCTCACATACAAAAGAATGTTCTTGCTTGACAGTGAGAGCATTCTTTACTATTATAGAAAGAAAGCGCACTCACAAAGGAGAACTTTATGGCAAATCCAACATTTGGAGAAAAAAAAGAGGGAGTAACCTACAAAAATAGATATGGCGTTTATGCAGTCATACCTGATGCAAACCATGAAAAGATTATCCTCGTACAAGCTCCAAATGGTGCATGGTTCTTACCAGGGGGCGAAATTGAAGAAGGCGAAATCCATCTTGAAGCTCTCAAACGAGAATTGATTGAAGAATTAGGATTTACAGCTGAAATCGGCACCTATTATGGGCAGGCTGATGAATATTTTTATTCTAGACATCGTGATACCTACTACTACAATCCAGCTTATCTCTATGAAGCTACTTCTTATCAAGAAATCCAAAAACCTCTCGAGGACTTCAATCATCTAGCTTGGTTCCCAATCGATGAAGCTATTACTAACTTAAAACGTGGAAGTCACAAATGGGCGATCGAAGCTTGGAAAAAAACAACATCAAATTTAAACTATCTTTTACCAAATTTCCCAAAAAGTGCTATAATAGACATAGATATACAGGAGGAAACCCTATGAAGCTTATCAATACTACAAATTCACACTCGCAACTTGTTAAAAGTCAGCTAGAAAGCACAGACGCAACGCTTGTAGAGGTTTATTCTGCGGGAAATACAGATGTTATTTTTACTCAGGCTCCACTTCATTACGAAATCCTCATTTCCAATAAACATCGGGCAATCCGTGAAAAAGAAATGGAAATAATCAAAGAATTTTTTTCCTCAGTCGTAAAATTAATCAACAGGCTATTGATAAAGGCAAATATTAAAACCCTCTATTCTGATAAATTGATTGAGATTTCAATCCCTACAAAATAGAATTAATCTACCCTACAGTTAAAAACTGCGGGGTTTTTAAAACCTTTTTCTTGTTTATATCTTTAAATAAATTATTGTGAATAAAGCTTTTTTTGTGAAAAAAATTCACATTTCAATCGAAAAAAATGTGAGAAATTTCGTTATAATAGATAGAGAGATTTTTAATGAAGGAGTTTGATATGAAAGAAATAGTATACAGAGAAGCCAGGCTAGATGAATACCCAAAAATCGGGAAAGTGTTGACTGGTGCCTTTATGGACTACCCTTTCATGACTCTTATCAAAGATGATTTAAAAAAACCAGAATATTACCCAGCATTCTTAGAATTATTGGATAGCCTTCTGACCAAACTCTATATCAAAGGAGAGACCTGTCTGATAGCTGAACAAGACGGGAAATCTTGGCCGTTGCCCTCCTGCAACAAAAGGATTTTTCCATTCTATCTTATTTGCTGAATGGTATTGCCAAGCTTTTCCGTTTTATTACTCCTCGCAATCTCTTGAAATATCTTGATTTGGTGGAACGTTCCGAACAGCATTTGAAAAGATCAGGAAATTTTGACTGGTATTTGATGATGTTGGGAGTCAACGCTTCTAGTCAAAAACCAAGGAATCAGGGAGTGCTTTTTCTACAAGAAGGTGTTGAACCTTATCTTAAATCCAAAAGGTCGCAAAACGCTTGGGCTTGATTACTAGTACTGAAAAAAATGTTTGCTTCTATGAAAAAAACAAGTATGAATTACTAGATTCGATGATGTTAGAATACGGAACAAAATCTATTGGAAACTGGGCTTTTGTAAAAACCCTGGATAACTAATTTTTAACATAAAAAAGATTGGTCTAAGGACCAATCTTTTTTATGTTTACTTAACGGCTTCTTTCAAGGCTTCTACCTTATCCAAGCGTTCCCATGGAAGATCAATATCTGTACGTCCCATATGTCCATAAGCCGCTGTTTGACGGTAAATTGGACGTTTGAGGTCAAGCATTTGGATAATTCCTGCTGGACGAAGGTCAAAGATTTGACGCGCTGCTTTTTCAAGTTTACTTTCAGCTACTGTTCCTGTACCGAAAGTATCAATACGGACAGATACAGGTTGAGCTACCCCAATCGCGTAAGCCAATTGCACTTCTGCTTTCTTAGCAAGACCTGCAGCAACAATGTTTTTAGCAATGTAGCGAGCTGCATAAGAAGCTGAACGGTCAACCTTAGTCGCGTCCTTACCAGAGAAGGCACCACCACCATGACGTGAGTAACCACCATAAGTATCTACGATGATCTTACGACCCGTCAAACCTGAGTCTCCTTGAGGTCCTCCGATAACGAAACGACCAGTTGGATTGATGAAGAATTTAGTCTTATCGTCAAGATACGAAGCTGGAATCACTTCTTTGATGACCTTGTTAATCACATTCTCATGGATTTGTTCATTGCTGACTTCTGGATCGTGTTGAGTTGAAATAACAACAGTGTCCACACGCACCGGTTGGTCATTTTCATCATACTCAACCGTAACTTGAGATTTAGCGTCTGGACGAAGGTAGCTAATTTCACCAGACTTACGTAGCTCTGCCAAGCGACGAACCAACTTGTGGCTGAGTGAGATTGGCAATGGCATGAGTTCTTCAGTTTCATCAACTGCAAAACCAAACATGAGACCTTGGTCACCAGCACCAATCAAGTCAAGTGGATCTTGATCCGCATTCCCACGAACTTCTAAGGCTTCATTAACACCTTGAGCGATATCTGGAGATTGTTCCACCAAAGATGGATGAACTCCCACCGTCTCCGCTGAGAAACCATACTCAGTATTGGTATAACCAATCTCAGCAATGGTATCACGAACCACTCGATTAATATCGACATAAGCATTGGTTGAAATTTCACCAAAAACATGCACTGAACCAGTATAAACAGCTGTTTCAGCAGCAACGTGCGCCTCTGGATCTTGCTCTAAAATAGCATCCAAGATAGCATCTGAAATTTGGTCTGCAATCTTATCTGGATGCCCCTCAGATACAGATTCAGACGTGAATAATTTACGTTCTGACATAAAAATGTCCCCCCTTAAAAAATATTCGTTATAGAGTTACAAAGAACTGGTTGGAAGAGTATTTACAATCAATCCCACCACCTTATCGGGACCATATAACCTAACTATTATAACACGAATCTTTGAAAAATACTCGTATGATTACTATTTTTCTTACTAGGAAAATGTTTTCTAATCATAACCAAATAAAAACTCTTAAAATAGATGAGTTTCTACTTTAAGAGTGATGTTATAAACTAATTATTTTCTAGATAAAATTCAAACCGTTCTCCGACGTATTGGCTCTTTACATACTCAAAAGCCGTTCCGTCATCAAAGTAAGAAACCTGAGTCAAACCTAAAATAGCATGCCCTTTTTCAACTTCTAGGTAATGAGCTATCTTTTCTTTGGCTAAACGTGCGTATATGGTCTGGTGAGATTTACCAATTCGATAACCATGCTCTTGCAAGGTTTGAAAGAAGTGCTTGGTTACTTCTTCTTTTTTGAAATTTTTGATAAATTTCTCAGGGATCGACGCCACTTCATAGACTACAGGGACTTTGTCGGCATAGCGAACACGCTCCATACGAATGATGTTATCAGTTGGCAGTAAACCAAGTTTAGCCACTTCTTGCTCATTTGGAATGGTTCGACGATAAGAAATCAAGTGACTAGACGGAGTTTTCCCTTGAGCTTTAACAATCTCCGTAAAACTAGTTGTTCCACGCATTCTTTCCTGAACACGTGTACTTGAAACAAAGGTCCCACTACCTACACGTCGTTCCAAAACCCCTTCTTCAACCAAAAGAGAGATTGCTTGACGTAAGGTCATGCGGCTAACGGCAAATTCTTCTGCTAAATCTCGCTCACTTGGAAGTCTTTCCCCAATTTTCCAACTTCCCTCATCAATGTCTTTCTTGATTTGGTCGTGGATTTTCATATAAGCTGGTAACATGCTTGATCACTTCTTTTCTTTATTTTTCCATTGTACCGTAACTCATAGGGAAAAGTCAAACCGCACTTGTTTAGTTGGTAATTCTAACCCTTTTATGATAGAATATTCAAGAAGATATTTCTTTGAAGAAAGGGAAAAGATGAGCAACATTTCAACTGATTTGCAAGATGTCGAAAAGATCATCGTGCTGGACTATGGTAGCCAGTACAACCAACTCATCTCACGTCGTATCCGTGAGATTGGTGTCTTTTCAGAACTAAAAAGTCACAAGATTTCGGCTGACGAAGTCCGTGCTATCAATCCTATCGGGATTGTACTTTCAGGTGGTCCAAACTCTGTTTACGAAGAAGGATCGTTTGATATTGATCCAGAGATTTTTGAACTCGATATTCCGATTTTGGGAATCTGTTATGGTATGCAGCTATTGACTCACAAACTTGGTGGTAAGGTTGTTCCTGCAGGTGACGCTGGTAACCGTGAATACGGTCAATCAACATTGACTCACACAGAATCAGCTCTTTTTGCGGGTACTCCAGATGAGCAACTTGTCTTGATGAGCCACGGGGATGCTGTAACGGAAATTCCTGCTGACTTTGTTCGTACTGGAACTTCTGCAGACTGTCCTTATGCATCTATTGAAAACCCTGATAAGAAAATTTACGGTATCCAATTCCACCCAGAAGTTCGCCACTCAGTTCACGGTTATGATATTTTGCGTAACTTTGCTTTAAATATCTGTGGTGCCAAAGGTGACTGGACTATGGATAATTTCATCGAGATGCAAATCAAACAAATCCGTGAAAAAGTTGGAGATAAACGTGTTCTTCTCGGACTTTCTGGTGGTGTTGACTCTTCTGTTGTTGGGGTTCTTCTCCAAAAAGCTATCGGCGATCAATTGATCTGTATCTTTGTAGACCACGGTCTTCTCCGTAAAGGAGAAGCTGACCAAGTTATGGATATGCTTGGTGGTAAGTTTGGGTTGAACATCGTTAAGGCAGATGCTGCCAAACGTTTCCTTGATAAATTAGCTGGTGTATCTGACCCTGAACAAAAACGGAAGATTATCGGTAACGAATTTGTCTATGTCTTTGACGATGAAGCAAGCAAACTCAAAGATGTGAAATTCTTGGCTCAAGGAACGCTTTACACAGACGTGATTGAGTCTGGTACGGATACTGCTCAAACGATTAAGTCTCACCACAACGTTGGTGGACTTCCAGAAGACATGCAGTTTGAACTCATCGAACCTCTCAATACTCTTTACAAGGATGAAGTTCGTGCTCTTGGTACTGAACTTGGTATGCCAGACCATATCGTATGGCGCCAACCATTCCCAGGACCAGGACTTGCTATCCGTGTCATGGGTGAAATTACTGAAGAAAAACTTGAAACAGTCCGTGAATCCGATGCGATCCTCCGTGAAGAAATCGCTAAAGCAGGTCTTGACCGCGATATCTGGCAATATTTCACTGTTAACACTGGCGTTCGTTCAGTTGGTGTTATGGGAGACGGCCGTACTTACGACTACACAATCGCTATCCGTGCTATCACTTCTATCGATGGAATGACAGCTGACTTCGCTAAGATTCCTTGGGAAGTTCTTCAAAAATCTCTGTACGTATCGTAAACGAAGTTGACCACGTTAACCGTATCGTCTACGATATCACAAGTAAACCACCTGCAACTGTTGAGTGGGAATAAAGTTAATGATTTTAAAAAGCCCTAGAAATCAATGTTTCTAAGGCTTTTTCTTTCATATTTTCAAAATCAGAAATTCTTGTAATATGGAAAGTCCTTGAGCTTCAACTCCTCTTTTTAAATCCTTGAAACCATGCTATAATATAGTAAGTATAGCTCCAATAACCTAATGATAAAGATTTCTTACATCATCCGTAAGTGTTATTCTACTCTGATTCATATTATAATGAAAGTAACAAAAGATGGAGGTGTTTCACATGGAAACAATTTTACGAGTAGAATCATTAAAAAAGCATTATGGAAAAGAGCCGAATATCACCAAAGCCTTGAACGGTATATCTTGTCAAGTTGTCAAAGGTGAGTTCTTAGGGATTATGGGGAGCAGTGGTTCTGGGAAAACAACCCTTCTTAACTGTCTCGCTACTATCATCAAACCAACTGACGGCACCATTCAAATGCAAGAAAAAGATTTAGGTCAGTTAAAAGGTAGTCAGTTAGCTGATTATCGTGGTAAGGAAATTGGTTACCTCTTTCAAAATTTTGAGCTTTTGGACAATCTGACAGCCAAAGAAAATATTTTACTCCCCTTGTCTTTGCACAAGGTCGATGCCAACGAAAGCAAGATTCGGTTAGAATTGCTTTCCCAATATCTAGATATTTCTGAACTTCTGGACAAGTTCCCATCTCAATTATCAGGTGGTCAACGGCAAAGGGTAGCTTCTGCGCGTGCCTTGATTTTAGACCCTAAGATTGTATTTGCAGATGAGCCCACAGGAGCTTTGGATTCAAAAAATGCGACCATTTTGATGCAAAAATTATCCGAAATGAATCAATTGGAAGAAACCACCATTCTCATGGTGACCCACGATTCAGTCGCTGCCAGCTTTTGCAACCGCATCTTGTTTATCCAAGACGGAAAAACTATTCCATGAAATTCGACGCGATTATCCAAGAGAAAGTCAAGAAGATTTTTTTACCACAGAATACTAAAGGTCATGTCTGCACTGGCTGGAGGTGATGGCAATGTTTTTCTAAATTAGTCTCAAGAAATAGCAAGAGGGATCGAAAGAATAATGGCTTGTATTTCAGTTCCATGGTTCTTTCTATTATCTCCTTTTACATCATCCTTTCTTTGTCCCATCAAGATGTGATGATCTTTCTCAAACAAATAGAGAGTGACACTGTAAATAAACTCTTTAGCATGATTCCCATTCTTTATGTGGCAACCCTCTTTATTCTCTTTTTTCTAGTCTACTTCGCAAGCAGTATGCAGATGGAAAGGAGAAAACATGAATTTGGTGTCTATCTAACGCTAGGGATGCGAAGAAGCAAACTATTCTTGCTGCTCCTACTCGAGGATTTGAGAAACAGTATCCTTGCTCTTGGAATAGGTCTTCCAATTTCAATCTTGATTTCAGAACTGATTAGCCTAATAACCGCTAAAATTGTTGGGCTAGGGATTATTGAACATCAATTTTCTCTATCTACTACAGCTCTATTCTATACAATCATCGGTTTCCTAGCCGTAAAATTAGCTGTCTTTATTCTTTTAAGTGCAAAAACAGCCAATAAGGAAATCGGAGATCTGCTATCCTATTCTCCTTCTGGCATGAAGAAACTACTCCCTAAGAGTGTGTACCTTCTTGCTTCTGTCCTCGGAATTTTGCTTCTAGGAACAGCCTATTACTTGGGGATGAGTGGACTATCTTGGGAAAATGTCAGAACAATGGGCATCACTGTTCTCTTGGGGACTCTAGGAACTATACTACTCTTCTTTGGTATGCGTTTGTTTATAGATATTTTGGTCAAGCTTGGAAGCAATCGAAAACTCCACACCTATAATTTTAGACAGATTCAGGAATTAGTTATCCAGCGCTCAACTATACTAGCTATCTGCTCCCTCTTAATCTTCTCTGCCTTGTGCCTCTTTGGAGCAGGTGTTGCCATTGCAAGTGGCAATTCAGGCAATCAAACCCACGTTTTGGATTATACATTTAGAGATAGCAAGCAGGAAACAGATGAAAATCTTGATATGAATACAGTAAAAAAAGAGCTTGAAGCTGCTGGACTGGCATCACAGTTTCAAAGATTCTACAAATCAAAGTTGGCAAACCGAAAGAACACGAAGCCGTGTCCTTTGAACAGTTCATCAAGGTATTGAAAGAGCAAAAAGAAAGTAAAAACAAGGAAATTTTGCTCCATAAATTTAAACAGTCTACTACTTCCCACCTCATACCAGTTTCCGAATACAATGAACTTAGAAGGGCTGCAGGTCTGCTACCTCTAGAACTAACTAGCAAGGAAGCCTACTTGTATATGGGGAAAGATTTTCTCCCAGATGAAAGTCTCGTCAACTCTGTTCTGAAGACGAAACCTCAAATCAAAGTCATGGAAAATGATGTAAAATTGATTGGAGAAGTGGAGTCTTTGCCAATCGTAACGGATCGTGAAATCACCCTCTCTGTTGCCCTCATAGTCCCAGATGAAGTCTTTATGAACTATACAGACGGTCACTATTCGAACTATGTCAGCGGTATCTTGACTCCTGAGCTGGTCAAAGAAAAAGGCTTGATGAGAGCTATCTCAGATACCAATGAAAAGCTAAATCAAACCTCTCTTGGTTATGAAAGCTATATACAAAATATGGGGCGCCAGTTATTTTACATTATCTCTGCTAGCTATATTACTATTTATCTGGCAATTATTTTCCTTGTCGTTGCAAATACAATCATAGGCGTCCAGTTTTTGATGGGACAAAGACAATCCTACAGACGATATCAAACCTTGATCCATCTTGGAGCTAACTACGAAACTCTTTGTAAATCGTCAGAAAAGCAAGTCAATTGGTATTTCGGTCTGCCAATAGCCATTGCACTTCTCAGTAGTAGCTTCGGAGTGAGCTCCCTCCTCACAGGAATAGTACCCGCTAGTGCAAGAATGGCCATGGGGCAGAAATTTATCACAGCCATGCTGATAGTACTGCTCTTAGCAGGTTTTGAAGTCATCTATATCAGAATTGTAAAGAAAAATAGCAACAAATACTTGTTGTCCTTAATGGAACCCAAAAGAGATGAATAAGATAGAATAAAATAGGAAAAGGAGGAACCAATATGAAGCATATCCTGGTTATTGAGGATGAGGCCTTGATTCGAGATGAAATTGTCATCTTGTTAGAGAAAGCGAATTATCAAGTTGATAAGTTGACTGACTTCAAAGATACAAGCCAACAAGTGCTGCAATACGATACGGATCTAATCATACTGGATTTGAATTTACCAGGAGAAACTGGTTTTCAAATTTGTAAAAATCTCAAATCCAAACGCTCTGTGCCCATATTGGTTCTCACCTCTCGTGAACAACTAAAAGATGAGATTTACGCCCTAAAATTAGGGGCTGACGAGTACTTAACAAAACCTTTCAAGAAAGAAAGATTCTTGGCTCGTATAGAAAACATCTTGAAACGCTATGAAGGTAGACAAAATTTGCTTGAAAAAGATAATTTCCTGCTGGATAGAAATACCTATACTCTTTATATCAACGGACATTCGATTTTACTCCCTAAAAACCAAGGGAAATTGTTAGAAACCTTATTAGTGGCAACTGATTCTGTTGTCACAAAAGAAGAACTAAGCATGAAACTGTGGAATACAACTGAGTTCATCGATGAAAATGCCCTACAAGTAAACATTGCAAGGCTGAAAAAGATGATGAAACAGGCTGGCATTGCCCTTAAAGTCAAGTCCGTCAGAGGTATTGGTTACAAGCTAGAAGAGGTAAGTCCAGATGAAACATAACCTAAATATCTAGCTAGTTATCTGCCTTGGTTACTTGTTCTCTTAGCATTTGATCTATTCACAGCTGTCCTGCTTTGGCTTTCAGATGTGAGAATGTTTCAAGCTCTCATCCTTCTCTATATTTTAGCCACCGTCCTGCTTTTTTTCATCCTATCATTCTTACTTATAAGAAAAGAAAGAAAAAAATCCGCTGCTTATAAATCCTTCATAGCCAACCCTAAGATCGATACTGAGCTTGAATTATTGAATTTATCAAGTGCCTCAGAGAAAGAAAGCATTGAAAAAATAGCAGATACCCTTTATAAAAAGCAGGCTCAAATAGGAAAACTCAACTCATTACTAGCCGAGTACGAGGACTATGTTGAAAAATGGGCGCATGAGATTAAACTTCCTTTATCGCTTCTTTCCCTCCTTTTAGACAATCAAAGTGACCAACTACCTGAGGATACTGCTTTTAAATTGGACTATGTGAAAAATCAAATCCAAGGAAATGTATCACAGATCCTATTCTACTACAGGGTGAAAAGTGAGAAAAATGATTTTCTATTTGAAGACCTTGACCTAGAAGAGTGTATCCAAGATCTTTTGGAGAACTTTGATCCCTTGCTCAAAGAAAAGAATTTTACGATTAAGTTAGAGAACATACAAGGAATCTGCTACACTGATCAACGCAGTTTTGGATTTATCCTGTCTCAAATACTAGCCAACGCCCTTAAATATAGCTCTGACAAACCAGAACTCAAGATTTCTATGTCAAGTGACAAGGGGCGCAAAACCCTGATTATTAGGGATAATGGGTGTGGAGTTAAAGCTTGCGACCTCCCTCATATCTTTGAAAAAGGATTTACAGGTGATTCAGGAGAGACAAGGAAAAAATCAACAGGCATGGGTCTCTATCTTGTCAAACAATTAGCAGATGCTTTAAAAATCGAAATCACAGTAAAATCCGAATGGATGCAAGGCTTTGAAATCTCTCTTTCTATTTAGTCATTTTTCGATTCAGAAAATTGCCTAATCATAGGAAGCACATATTTTATACCAAAAAGGAAAACTGTACTGACCCCTAAAAGTTGGACAAATAATTATTGCAAGGATTTAGTTCTGTATTGCACAGGGCTAAGTCCTTTTAGTTTGACTTTAATTCGTTTGTTGTTTTAGTTCTGAAGAATAATAACGATTCAGCCCTTTCTTGACGATATCTATGCCATAACGGTCAATAAATTTCATCATGTACTTTAGACCAGAAACATCCACACCAAATCTTTTCGAAAGCTGTTTGAAGCTTTGTCCTTGCTTTCTTAGTTCATAAATCTGAACTTTATCTTCATAATTCAATTTCATAATAAAACACCCCAAAAGTTAGATTTTTTCTGTCTAACTTTTTGGGGTGCAGTTCAAATTTGTGATGGCATTTTAATATTTCATGATGATTCTTACCAGAAAAAAACTTTCGATAAATTTTTAGCAATCGTTAAAAAGATAGCATAAAGTACGCCTAAGATAGTTAAAACTATTTTTTTCCAGTAGTCATTTCTGAACCAATAATCAATATATGAAAAAGAGGAGCGAGACCAGTACACACATATATCAAATAAACAATAACATTTATTTCACCAATTCCAGCAATAAAGTCTTTCATTTTTTTATTTTTCATTTACCTTCTCCAATAATCTACTTTTTAATTTAAGTATATTATAAATTTCAGAAAATTAAAAAGAATGTTCTGATTAAATGATCATTTTCCCAATATCATATACTGATGAATTCTGTCAATCCCGATGTAGAACTATAAAAAAACAGTAAAACCAAGTGGTTTTACTGTTTGATGTTTAAAATGTTTGGCGTTTAGCTTTACGTTCTGCACGTCCACGGGCACGACTTTCTGCTCGCTTAGCTTTGCGACGTTTTTCATCGACCGCCCACTGAATTTTCTTCTTGTAGCCTGGTTTGACTTTTTTCTTTTTCTTTTTAACCAAACCAATCATTTCGATGTCCAGTTTTTCCTGTTTCTTTTCACGATTAGCACGGCGATCTCGATCATAGGTATCTTGGAATTCTCCATCTTTGACGACTTTCGGAGTAAACTTGATCCCCAATTTCTCTAACTCACGAATATCTGAGTCATCGCTTGGCTGGTAAAGGGTGATGGCTGTACCTGGTAGACCATTACGTCCAGTTCGTCCAACACGGTGAACAAAGAAAGACAAGTCTTGCGGAATGGCATCATTGATAACGTGGCTGACACCTTCGATGTCAATCCCACGCGCAGCCAGGTCAGTTGCTACGATATACTCAAAATCAAGATTTTTCACCTGATTCATGATTCGTTTGCGTTCACGAGGAGCAATGTCTCCATGAATCTTAGCCACCTTCAAGCCTTGAGCTGTTAGGTAGCTGTGCAATTCATCCGCACGAGTTTTTGTATTGACAAAAATCATAGCGAGATATGGCTGCATGACTTGAGTCAACTCATAAATCTGAGCGTTCTTGTCTCTACCCTTTGTCGAAATCAACCAGTTGTCAATGGTATCAGAGATAACTGTCTTGGTCTTGATTTTCTCCATGACAGGATTTGACAAGTATTTCTTCAAAAATGGTTGTAATTTTTGTGGGATAGTCGCTGAAAAGACCATAAACTGCAAGTCCTTAGGAAGACTACCTGCAATCTTATCAACTGTTTCCAAGAATCCCATATCCAAGGTCATATCAGCTTCATCGACTACAAAGGTCTTAGCCTTGTGAATGGCTAGGTCACCAGACTTGACCAAATCATAGATACGACCTGGTGTTCCGATAACGATATGGGGCTGGTTGCTTGCCAGTTTGTCAATTTGGCGGGCCTTGTCTGTACCACCAACATAGTTGGCAACACGAATCTCAACATCTGAATGTGCTGCGATCTGACGAGCAGCTTGGTAAATCTGAGTCGCTAATTCACGACTTGGAGCTGTAATAACTGCCTGCACGCTATCGCTCTCTTCATCCAACTGTTGGAAAATAGGTAACAAGAAAGTATGAGTCTTACCTGAACCTGTTTTTGATTCACCAACCAAGTCACGACCTGCCAGGACAATAGGAATTAACTTTTCCTGAACCTCGGTAGGAGTCGTAAATTTCAACTCCTCCAAGGCTTTTTCTATATAATTTTTAAATTTAAATTGTGTAAATGACATAATTTCCTCGATTCTATCTATCTACTCATTATACCATAATTTAGTCTATTACAGGGGATGGATTTCCGTCAAGAATAATACCATGAACATTTTAACAACCAAGCATGCATAAGAAACACTCCTAGTTACAAGGAACAAGGAGTGTTATAGGGTTACTTAAGCTTCCATTCGTCTCTCAGCCAATCACAAAAATAGTGATAACGTTCCTTAAGAGCTTCATGATGCCCATAAGCATCAAATGTGCAATAAGTCGAAGGGACTTTCTCTGAAATCAGATCATGTAGATCTCTGGCATAAATAGGAGCCTTAGACAGACGATTGGAATGATTAGCACCTTCTGTCTGACCATTTTGCAGATAAATCAGGCTTTGGCTCTGTATCAAGTCATGTTCCCCACAATATTCTGTAAAGTCTGGATACCAGAAGGAACCACAGATAGAAAAGATACAGGTCGCAGGAAGATAACTACTATAGAGACTATAGACAGCAGCAAGACCACCCAGTGAATAGCCACCATAAGCAATTCTACTTTCATCAAGCAAATATTCTTTTTTTAGAATTTAAAATTCCTTGAAATAGCTTTTGATGGTATGCATCTACCTTCCCACCAAAATCTGGTGCCCCTTCTTTCAAAGCAACAGCCTTCCAAGGTGTAAAGTCGTCCAAACGATTTTCTGGAATCAAACCCACCAAAATCAAAGATTGGGATAGGTCTGACAAATAGTCCAATTGTCCATCATTTAAAAGAATCATTGGGTAGGCTTGTTGAGGATCATAGTTTGAAGGAAGACTGACCCTAACTCGAATCCCTTCCCAGTTAAACTCCTTATTTCTTGATAAAGTCATTGATCTTCTCAAGGGAATCAATCACTGCAGGACCGTAATCCATCAACTCATCGTAAGAGATAGTCATGATTTTTTGATTCTTGATTGCTGGTACATTTTCCAAAACAGCATTTGCCTTCATCAAATCCACTGCTTTTTCATCTAACTTTTGATTGCGGTCACTAGTTACATAGATAATCAACTCTGGATCCATTGATACTAAGTTTTCCAAGGTCAAACCAGATGTTCCCGTTGCAACATTGGTATAACCAAGTTGGTTGAGCAAGCTTTCTTGAAGAGCTGACTTGTAGGCACCAAAGGTTTCGTCATTGTAAGCCACCATAATCAGAGCTTTTTTCTTTTCACCCTGTGTTTCTGGGTTAGCTTTTTTAACCGCATCGATTTTAGCTTGTAATTGCTCGGCATATTGGTTAGCCTTGTCTTGGACATTGAAAATCGTACCAAGATTCTTCACATCTTCTACGATATTTCCCAAATCCTGTTGGATAGTTGAAAGTGAAGCTTTTTGCGTATAAACAGGGATTTTGTTTTCATTCCAAGCACTAATGGTTCCCATTGACTTTTCAGAAAACATCATGTTGCGTCCCATCAAGGCATCTGGTTCATAAGAAAGAACTGTTTCTTGTGAGACAGATTTTTTATCACCAATGTGAGGGATGGCTTCAATAGCATCCTTGTATTTACCAGTTACAGCATTATCAGGATTGAGCATACCGGCAATTTTATCTTGCAAACCGAGTTCAAGTAGGATTTCAGTTGTTGAGAGGTTGTTGGCGATGACCTTTTCAGGTGCCTTTTCAAATACTTGTTCGACTTCGTTTCCTTTAGCATCATAAGTTTTGATAGTTACAGGATAGCTGGTTTCTGTATTAGCTTTTTGACTAGCTTCTGTTGTAGACGGTGCCGTTGCTGTTTCTTTAGATGCGTTACCACAAGCTGCCAAAGATAAGGTAGCTACTGTTACAAGCAAAATACTAAGTGTTTTTTTCATGTTTTTATTTTCCTTTTTAATTTTTATAAATAGTGAATCATGGCTTGCTGATCTTCTGTCCAAGTTACCTTACTTTGAACGCCATAGACAGCCTGCAATGACTCGGTTGTGATGGTCTCTTTTGGAGTACCTTGGTAAACAATCTCCCCTTCTTTCATTAGGTAGAGATAGTCTGAATAGCGACAAGCCAGCTGAATATCATGCAAGACAGCTAGCACATTGATCTGAAGATTTTTGACAATGGTCAATAAGTCTAGCTGATACTTGATATCCAAATGATTGGTCGGTTCATCTAAGAGCAAGAGGGTCGGCTCTTGGGCCAAGGCGCGTGCTAACAGAACCCGCTGCTTCTCTCCTCCTGACAAAGAAGAGTAGAGTCGATTTCTCTTTTCGAGCAGATCTACCTTGACTAGAGCATCCTCAACCAAAGCAAAGTCTCTGTCTTTTTCCTTTTGCAAGAAAGAGAGATGAGGAGTTCTGCCCAACATGACAATCTCCTCAACCGTACAATCAAACTGAAGTTGATTAAACTGCGTGATGACTGCCATCTGCTTTGCTGTTTCTTTGACGCTCATTTGTTCTAGAGGCTTCCCATCTAAAGAAATCAAGCCCTGATTCGGCTTTTCCTGTCGATAGAAGAGTTTCAGTAGGCTAGTTTTCCCACTTCCATTTGGTCCCAAAATAGTATGAAATTGGTTGCCCTCAAGTTTAAGTGAGACTCCTTCGAGAATCTTTTTTTCTCCGATTCCAAAGTGAATATCCTGGCACATTAAGTCCATATCAGACTCTCACCTCCCTTCGTCTACTTGCAACCATGTAGATAAAGAAAGGTGCGCCTACTAGGGCCGTGAAAATTCCAATCGGTAGTTCAGCATTTTGAATCAAAACGCGAGCAAAGACATCTGCCCAGATGACAAAGAGGGCACCTAGCAAGGTTGCAATCGGAAAAAGCCTTTTGTAATTTGTCCCTACCAAACTTCGAGCCAAATGCGGTGTAATCAAACCGACAAAACCGATAATCCCACAGGTCGATACCAAGATAGCTGTCATCACAGCTACAATCGTCACATAGAGATACCAATAAAAACGCAAGGGAATTCCCAAAGTCAAAGCCGCCTCATCACCCATCATCATGGCATTGAAAACACGGTATTGTGTAGAGAAAAATAAAAAAGCGATTCCCACGATTATAGTTGGCAAGGTTAAGTGAGCCCATGAGACCCCCGCTAAAGAACCCATGGTCCAAACTTGATGGTCATAACGCTATCAGCATTGGCCCCAATAGAGATAATAAAGTTTGAAAAAGCCAAAAATAGGGCATTCACTACCGTACCCGATAAGATTAAGCTAGAGGTTGTCATCCTACCCTGCATAGATGCAATGAGAAGAACTGCAACTGTTGCTAAAATCGCTCCGAGGAAAGAACCTAGACCAATCATAACTTTAAATCCAAGAATAATACTCAAAGTTGCTCCAAAGGTTGCCCCGGCTGAAATTCCTAATACATAAGGCTCTGCTATTGGATTGTTGACAGTTGACTGCATGACACTACCACACATGGAGAGGCCAGCACCAACAATCAGGGCAAGAAAAACCCGTGGCAATCTCATATTCCAAACAATAGCAAGCGTAGACTTTGAAATGTCTCCTATCTCAAAAGGAGCCCCTAACTGACTCAAAATTATCCGATAGGTATCACTCAAGCTAATTTGAACAGACCCGATAGAAACTGCCAGAAACAGAGAAATCCCCAAAGTTCCTAACAGGATAGCTAGTAAAAAACAATATCTCAGGTTTTGATGGCTTCCAGAAAATTTGGAAAGCATGAAACCCTCCTTTAACAAAAATTAAAAATTTAGACAATTTTCATAATTAGTATACCACATTTCTAAATCAGGAACAAGACTAGAAAAATGCACACAAAAAAGCCCTCTGAAGTCAGAGAGCTGATTTGAGCTCGGCCTAAAATCCTAGTGAAAAAGATGAAATTCCTTGTGTTCATCGAACACTGTGTCCTTTCCCTATTTTCATACGGATTTTTATCGCCCTTAGCATCATGATTCTTACTGGATAAAACGTTTATAGACTAGACGGCAAGCCGAAGATTGTACAAAAATGTTAGTGATACAAAAAAATCTCCCCGAAGGGAGATCATTCTGGTTTATTTTACCTTACAGTGCTAGGAACCGTAACCGAAGATTATACTTGAGTATATCGAGGTAAGGTGACAAAAATAAAAAAAGCTACTCAACTAGAGTAGCCTTATTTTCAAGATATGCTCAATTGAACACGGCAAAAAGAAAAGCCCTCTGATATCAGAGAGCTTGATTCTTGCTGGATAAAACGTTTATAGACTAGGCGGCAAGCCGAAGATTGTACTGATGGTACATCGAGGCGAAGCCAACGAAGTATAGAAACGTTTTAGACGCAAGATTAACGACGAAGTCCAAGAGAGTTGATTAACTCACGGTAACGGTTAACGTCGTTTTTACGCAAGTATGCAAGCAAGTTACGACGGCGACCGATTTTCTTCATCAATCCACGGTAAGTAGCGTGGTCTTTTTTGTGTTGTTTGATGTGTTCGTTAAGGTGGTTGATTTCCCAAGTAAGGACAGCAACTTGAACCTCTACTGAACCTGTATCACCTTCGTGACGTGCATATTGTGCAATGATTTCATTTTTTTTCTCTTTTGAGATTGCCATGATGTTTCTCCTTTTTATTTGGCTTCATCCGAGTGACAGGTTGGCATGCCTGTAACCAAGAAGAAGTTATTTGTCTTTACGACATTTCTTATTCTACCAAGAACTAAGTTCTTTGTCAACTGATTTACTATTCTTACCGCAAAAGTGCTATAATAGTTATAGGAAGGATATCTAAGTTGACATCTTGAAAAGAGAGGTGATTACCATGCGTAAATTCTCGCAATATCTCCCCTACTATCTGGTCATATTTTTCTTTTATTGGCCACTTTATGAGCTGTTATTATGGACTATTACTGAAAACTATATCTTGAAGGAGCTCACCATTGGCAACGTTATTATCTTCTCTCCACTGGTGACTTTCATAGTATCACTATTCTACTCTTATCGTTTCAAGTTCTCAGTTTGGTGGTTAATTGGAATTGGCTTGCTCTTTTGCTTTACCATCATTACTTTCGGAGAATTTATCCTTCTCTACTTCCTAGCCTATGAAATCTTGCCCTCGCGGGTATGGCTGTCGGTGCCGCTATTAAGAATCTAGTGCAAAAACTGAAAAGGAAAAAACTTTCACAAAATCCTTGAAAAATCTCACAATCATGCTATAATAATGCATAGAGACAAGTCACTTAGCCCCTTTCTACCAGAGAGTGCGTGGTTGCTGAGAACGCATAGGAAGACTATACTGATACTACTCTACTGACTTTTATGCAAACATAAAACGGTGGCCACGTTAGAGCCAATCAGAGGTGTCCCTCTTTTTTGAGGAACATAAATGAAGGTGGAACCACGTTGCGACGTCCTTTTGAGGATGTCGCTTTTTGTTTTTCTTGATTTAAGACTGCAAAATAGGAAACACTTCTGCTATAGAAATAATGGATAACTAATATAAGGAGAAAAACATGATCAAAATTACTTTCCCAGATGGCGCTGTTCGTGAATTCGAATCTGGCGTTACAACTTTTGAAATTGCTCAATCAATCAGCAATTCTCTAGCTAAAAAAGCTCTTGCTGGTAAATTCAACGGCAAACTCATCGACACTACTCGTGCGATCACTGAAGATGGAAGCATCGAAATCGTGACACCTGATCACGAAGACGCTCTTGACATCTTGCGTCACTCAGCTGCACACTTGTTTGCACAAGCAGCTCGTCGTCTCTTCCCAGACATTCACTTGGGTGTTGGTCCAGCTATCGAAGATGGTTTCTACTATGATACAGACAACCAAGCTGGTCAAATCTCTAACGAAGACCTTCCTCGTATCGAAGAAGAAATGCAAAAAATCGTTAAAGAAAACTTCCCATCTATTCGTGAGGAAGTGACAAAGGACGAGGGCGCGTGAAATCTTCAAGAACGACCCTTACAAGTTGGAATTGATCGAGGAACACTCAGAAGACGAGGGTGGCTTGACCATCTACCGTCAGGGTGAATACGTGGATCTCTGCCGTGGACCTCACGTCCCTTCAACAGGCCGCATCCAAATCTTCCACCTTCTCCATGTAGCTGGTGCTTACTGGCGCGGAAATAGCGACAACGCTATGATGCAACGGATCTATGGTACAGCTTGGTTCGACAAGAAAGACTTGAAAAACTACCTTCAAATGCGTGAAGAGGCCAAAGAACGTGACCACCGTAAACTTGGTAAAGAGCTTGATTTATTCATGATTTCTCAAGAAGTTGGTCAAGGTCTTCCATTCTGGTTGCCAAATGGGGCGACTATCCGTCGTGAGTTAGAACGCTACATCGTCGACAAGGAGTTAGCTTCTGGCTATCAACACGTTTACACTCCACCACTTGCTTCTGTAGAGCTTTACAAGACTTCTGGTCACTGGGATCACTACCAAGAGGACATGTTCCCAACTATGGATATGGGAGATGGGGAAGAATTTGTCCTTCGCCCAATGAACTGTCCACACCACATCCAAGTCTTTAAACACCATGTTCACTCATACCGTGAATTGCCAATCCGTATCGCTGAAATCGGGATGATGCACCGCTATGAAAAATCTGGTGCCTTGACTGGTCTTCAACGTGTACGCGAAATGTCTCTCAACGATGGTCACCTCTTTGTAACTCCTGAACAAATCCAAGAAGAATTCCAACGTGCTCTTCAGTTGATTATCGATGTTTATGAAGATTTCAACTTGAATGAATACCGTTTCCGCCTCTCTCTTCGTGACCCTCAAGATACTCACAAGTACTTTGATAACGATGAAATGTGGGAAAATGCCCAAACCATGCTTCGTGCTGCTCTTGATGAGATGGGCGTTGACTACTTTGAAGCTGAAGGGGAAGCTGCCTTCTACGGACCAAAATTGGATATCCAGGTTAAGACTGCCCTTGGAAAAGAAGAAACCCTCTCTACGATCCAGCTTGACTTCTTGCTTCCAGAACGCTTCGACCTTAAATACATCGGAGCTGATGGTGAAGAACATCGCCCAGTTATGATTCACCGTGGGGTTATCTCAACTATGGAACGCTTCACAGCTATCTTGATTGAAAACTACAAGGGTGCCTTCCCAACATGGCTGGCACCACATCAAGTAACCCTCATCCCAGTATCTAACGAGAAACACGTTGACTACGCTTGGGAAGTAGCTAAGAAACTCCGTGACCGTGGTGTCCGTGCTGATGTGGATGAACGTAATGAGAAAATGCAATTCAAGATCCGTGCTTCACAAACTAGCAAGATTCCTTACCAATTGATTGTTGGTGACAAGGAAATGGAAGACGGAACTGTCAATGTTCGTCGCTATGGACAAAAAGAAACAAACACTGTGTCAGTAGATGAGTTTGTAGCAGCAATCCTAGCTGATATCGCCAACAAATCACGTGTTGAAAAATAAACGATAAAACCTGGGATAAAAATTCCTGCCACCTAAAAAAGAGGTTGGGACAAAAGGTCCCGACCTCACTTTTTATTAGCAATAAAACTTTGACGCGGTAGCTGATTGAACTTTTTGTTCGTCTTTTAGACTCCAAAAAGCTCCTAATCATCCTCGCGGGGCTGGGACTACGAAATCGAGACTTTGTCTATCGATTTCTGTCCCACCGCCTTTTTCTATTTTGTTTCACCTGAGTTAGTAGTGATTGATCAAACCACTACAAATAGTATTCTCATCAACAATCCTTTCTATCCATTAACTTTTGGATATAGGATATCCTCCCAAGATTTGCTTCCATGAGTTAGATAAGTTGACTATCCTCAGTCCTTGTCTGCCTCAATTTCTTTTACGATGTCATCTTGTGAATCTTTTTCAGAGAGTTTTTGATCGATATACTTGTCAATGTTTTCGTAAAATTCCTTAATCGTCTCACTATCTAATTTTGCCGAATTGTTGAATTGCTTGACTTTCAATTGAACAGATTGAATACCGTAAGAGGCTTGTTTTTGGCGAATGGTTTCTAATTCTTCTTCTGAAATCGGACCTCCAACAACCGTCAAGACTAATTCATTATTACTTGACTTGTAGACTTGATTAATGACCGTATGATTGGTGAACTCATTTTCTACAAACTGTTTGATCCCTTCTTTTCGCGCTTGATCCATCGTCAGAGTGACTGCTGAATAGCTGGCTGGAAGGACCAATAATACAATCAAGGATATCAACCCAATTTTCATTTTAATGTTTAGCTCATTAAATGAACTTAAGGGAGATTTTCTCATCAAAAATCTTGTTCCAACAATGTTGATTAACATGATAAAGACACAGTTGATCAAGAAAAGATAAAGAGCCCCAAATAAAAATCGTACATTTCCATTAGCTAAACCATATCCTGCAGTGCAGATAGGTGGCATCAGAGCTGTTGCAATGGCTACTCCTGGTACGATATTGTTTGCTTCTTTTTTCCTTGAACCAATGAACCCTGCTATCCCACCAGCAATAGCAATGAGAACATCCCAAATGGTTGGAGAGGTTCGTGCAATCAACTCGCTACTTGCATAAGACAAGGGAGAAATCCAGAAATACAGAGTCGAGACAAGCAAACTGACCAACACTTGAGTCAATAAAACCTCTAGAGATTGCTTGATTAAACGCGTATCAAAAATAGCTAAACCGAATCCCAGTCCAACAATCGGTGTCATGAGAGGTGAAATCAACATGGCTCCTATAATGACAGCTGTTGAATTCATATTTAGTCCGATAGAGGCAATAAAAATTGCACACATCAAAATCGCTGTATCTCTCAATCGAACATGAAGGTCATCGTATAATTTCTCACGGTATTCCCGTGTTGAATAATTGGCAGTCATTTGTCCTCTCCTCTTTCCTTATTTAAATTGGTATAATAATTAAAAATAACAGCTGATAAACAGCCAAAAAAATATGAGCCCATAAATCGTCAAGAAGACACTGGTAATCCTTCCAATCAAGGTCACAGCTAGGAGATCCCCATGTAGCCGACAGTCGTCGAAGTCACAAAAAGCATACCAAAGACCGTCTCCGTAATTTGTGATAGCAGGTTCAACTAGGAAAAAGCACGCCTCCTGACCCAAAAACAAAGGTCACAAAACTCAGAGCAAACCGAGTAAAACCCGTAACCTGCATAATATTCCATAACATTTTTTTAAACGTTTCATTTGTTCTCCTTATTCATACTAGCTCCTGACCGAGCCGTTTTTTTCCAATAATCAAAGTGAAGATAGGACATGATCTCCATCAGAGAAAGATAGACAAACTGATAGATCTGATTTAAGCTGATTATCAACTGATATTGTTTGAAAAAAATGACTGGAAGAAAGACCAGATATGACTGTCTTGAATCAGTCCCTTCTTAATATCAGACAGGATATTAGCTAAAAGCTCCCAAGGACTGAAACGGTAAATCCTTGACATTTATATAGATCCGGTCCACCACATCATTCAGACTGGTATCTTGGATGGCATGAAATTCTCCAAAGAGAACTCCTGCCGCTCCAAGAGTAGAAACAAATTCCACCAAATAATTTCTGAGGAAATTTTCTCAACCTTTTCCCATAATGTGTTTAGTGCCATCCATAACGATCCCAACCAGAAAAAGGAAAGAAAACAAGCAAAGAAATTTTTGCCGTAAATCCCAAAAAAAGCTTCAAGACTTGGTGTTGTTGGTTTTTCTAACTCTAAAATCAAGATGGTCATAATAATTGCTAGAACAGCATCTGTCAATACAATTAATCTGTCTTTCTTCATCGGATTGCATCCCCTTTCTTTTTTGTAACATTCTATCTTATCGCATAATATTGGATATTCTTTCATAATCCGACTACAAACAAAAAAATAAACCAAAAAGTATGTCCCTATTATACTATATTTAACTCTAGAAGTATTCATCCATCTAATTAATAAATATATCATATTTCACAATAAGTGAATACTATCAAAGATTCATCCCCTTTCACTTCATCATTTAGTGTTGCTTAGATTTATCAAAAAAACAACCAAATTTGTATTAATTTCAAGTATCACCTAGTTACAAAAAAATTTGGGGTGAACAGAAAAAAAGCATCCCGTATTTTTTTGATACGAAATACTTTCAATAAGTTTAAATAAGTTTTAACGTTTACTAAATTGTGATGCTTTTACGAGCTTTTTTTCAAGCCTGGTTTGGAAAGTATGAATTTCAGTTGGACTAAAAAAACAGCGTAATATCAAGACTTTTTCTCCGCTTTTTATAAAAGCGTTTTTTTCCAATCAAATTCAACTAATTTTATCTAAATGGTGTGGATTTTACCCCCAAAATTACAGAGAATGGAGCTGATAAACACTAAACGTTCACACCATTAGTTAAATGATTTTTTTCATCATTTTTTTCTTAGATGATAGAACTTCTAATTTATTTCTTATTCAAGCAAAAAAACAACCTGCTATAAGTAAGAAAGAGGAAGATACAAGAAAAACACGGCGTAAAAACCGATTCAGTTCATTGTCCTCAATCCTTGTCTGCTTCATTTTCTTTTTACGAGATCGTTTTTGTGAATCTTTTTTTCAGAGAGTTTTTTTGATCAATATACTTGTCAATGTTTTCATAAAAATTCCTTGGTCGCTTCACTATCTAATGTTGGCGAGTTCTGAACTTGATTCACTTTCAATTGAACAGATTCAATACCGTAAGAGGCTTGTTTTTGGTGGAGTGTTTCTAATTCTTCTTCTGAAATCGGATCTCCAACAACCGTCAAGACCAATTCATTGTTACTTGACTTGTAGACTTGATTAATAACCGTATAATTGGCGAACTCTTTTCCTACAAACTGTTTGATCCCTTCTTTGCGCGCTTGTTCTATTGTCAGAGTAACTGCCGAATAGCTAGCTGGAAGAATCAACAATACAATCAAAGAAATCAAGCCAATTCTCATTTTAATGCTCAGCTCTTTAAATGAAGTTAAAGGAGATTTTCTCATCAAAATTCTTGTTCCAACAATGTTGATTAGCATGATAAAGACACAGTTGATCAAGAAAAGATAAAGAGCCCCAAATAAGAATCGTACATTTCCATTAGCTAAACCATATCCTGCAGTGCAGATAGGTGGCATCAGAGCTGTTGCGATGGCTACTCCTGGTACGATATTGTTTGCTTCTTTTTTCCTTGAACCAATGAAACCTGCTATCCCACCAGCAATAGCAATGAGAACATCCCAAATGGTTGGAGAGGTTCGTGCAATCAACTCGCTACTTGCATAAGATAAGGGAGACATCCAGAAATACAAAGTCGAGACAAGTAAACTGACCAATACTTGAGTAAGTAAAACCTCTAGAGATTGCTTGATTAAACGCGTATCAAAAATAGCTAAACCAAACCCCAGTCCAACAATCGGTGTCATAAGTGGGGAAATCAGCATGGCTCCAATAACGACAGCTGTTGAATTCATATTTAGACCTATAGAGGCAATAAAAATCGAACACATCAAAATCAGTGTATCTCTTAATCGAACATGAAGGTCATCATATAGTTTCTCGCGGAATTCACGTGTTGAATAGTTTCCGGACATTGGTTACTCCTTTTATTTCATATAATCTTGTTTCTGCATGGATGATGGTAGAGAGACTTATGTCCAATTTGACATATTTTTAATTTTCATTTGTAATTCTTTTGAACATTATTTTTTAAATATCCATCAGTCCATCCTACATATTATATCAAAAATTTTACAGTCTTTCTCTGAAGAAATCAATTCATTTAAAAGATAGAGAAAGGAAGAAATTTTTGTATCCTTATCCGAAGAAGAAAAACGATATCTCCTCTGAAAGTAGATACCGTTTTAATGTTTAAACATGGTGAGTTTGTAGCAGCAATCCTAGCTGATATCGCCAACAAATCGCGTGTTGAGAAATAAACCATTTAACCTGGAACAAAATCTCAGCCACCTAAAAAGCAACAACTATTTCAGTTGTTGCTTTTTTGATGCTTCTGTCTCTATATTTGAACAATCTTGCGATAGCTTCTTGAAGTAATCATAAAGATTAGGACATAAACTAAAGCAAAGATACCACAAATAGAAAGTGTTACGCTTAACATCATAGCTGTATCTACTACCCCAATAACCTTGAGAATTAAGCTCAACATATGATAGGCAAATGCCAAGTGAAGAAAGGCAAAGATTACAGGGAGGAAGAAGACGGTCAAGACCTGCTTGTTAATAGTTTGCTTGATTTGTTTTTGGTCCAAACCTACTTTTTGCAGGATGACAAAGCGTTCACGGTCTTCATAACCTTCTGAGATTTGTTTATAGTAGATGACCAGAACAGTTCCGACCATAAAGATAATGGATAGGAAAATACCGATAAAGAAAACACCACCAAAGAGGGCACTCATCTGAGCACTAGCATCTGATAGATTACTACCATAAACATAGCTACCTTCAGTGTTTAATTGAGCATTAAACTTTTGTAGATATTTTTCATACTCGTCAGCGACCTTGAGTTGTTCTTCTTCGCTGGCATTTACATTCATGCCACCGTAAAACTGATTATAGATAGCCGAATTTGGGAATTGATCCAAAAAGGCTTGTAAATCAGGCACAACAAGGTAATTGTAATCAGCAGTCAAAATATTAAACTGATTTGGGACATGGTTGACAATGAAATCTTTATTAAATTCTTCTTTTACAGAAAATTGATGATCATTTAGAGTTAGAGCCTTCTGTTCTTTAACTCCCTCATTCTTTGCAAAGAGTCCGACCTCATTTCCTGATAGAGACAGTTTTTGACCAGTCATATTTTCATAATCTTTTTGGTCAAATACCATGAAAACTGTTGTGGGTTGGACACGGTTTTGTCCTTTTTCAAAAATGGTTAACTTAGTTCCTTCTTGGTTCGCAACACCAAAGTAAGTATAACGAAGCACTTCTTTCTCTTTAATCGTATAACCTTTGTCACTTGCAAACTGGCTCAAGAGTTTGTCCAAATCTTCTTTTTCAACATTTTGCCCTGAAACCCCAAAATCATGAGGATTTAGAACTTTTTTAAAGCTTTCTGAGGCATTGAAAATACTAGTCGCTGCTGACATGGTTACCAAAACCATGGTTGACAAAATTGCGATAGTTGCCAGTCCAACCGCATTTTTCTTCATACGGAAAATCAAGTTAGACACTGAGATGAGATTATTTGGTTGGTAATAATATTTCTTGTTTTTCTTCAAGATTTGTAGAAAAACTGTAATCCCTGCATTAAACAAGAGATAGGTCCCAAAGATAACTAGTAAAACAGCTAGGAAGAAAGTTGTGAGAGCTGTAAGGGGATCTTTTACCGTAAGGGCAAGATAATAGCCAATCCCTAAACTAATCGAACCAAGAATAGTTTGGAGAGGTAGGAAACGACCTTTTTTCTCTCCACTAGCTTTCTCACGTGAGAGCTGGAGGGCATTCATACGGGCGATTCGAAGGGCATTTAGGAACATGAGGCCTAGGAAAATCAAGCCAAAAACAACAAGTACTGTAATGACAACTTTCATCTGGAAGGTAGCGACCAGTTCAACCTTTAATTTCATCAGTTTGAGCAAGAAAGCGAAAATCAGATTGTCAAAGAGGGCACCAATCCCAATCCCAGCAGTGACTGTTACAAGCCCAAATATCAAGAGTTCCTTAAAAGTCATACTAATCAGATGGCGCTTCTCCAAGCCCAACATGCCATAAATTCCTAGTTCCTTAGAACGATTTTTCATGACAAAACTATTGGCATAGAGGACGATAATGGCTGACGCAAGGGTGACGACAAACATACCAAATCCAAGAGTAGCTTGAATCGTTTCACCTCCACGGATTTCTGCAATCTTTGGATTGAAGGTTAGAGAGTAAAAGAGATAGGTGACGGTGACTGCCAAGAGAACAGCCAGTGCAAAGGGATAATAGAGTTTGTGGTTTTTGATTAAGTTGGAAATGGCCAACTTATTGGTTAATCGAAACATACTAGTTCACCTCACTTGCCATAACAGTCAAGGTGTCAGAGATTTCTTGGAACATCTGACGCTCTGTCTTGTCTCCACGGTAAATTTGGTTGTAAAGAATGCCGTCCTTGATAAAGAGAACACGCTTGGCCCTGCTGGCCGCTGCCGTTGAGTGGGTTACCATGAGAATGGTTTGGCCACGTTCATTGATTTCATCAAAAACATCGAGTAAGGCTGCCGATGACTTGGAATCAAGGGCTCCTGTTGGTTCATCAGCAAGGAGAATTTCTGGTTCTGTAATGATGGCGCGTGCAACTGCTACCCGTTGTTTTTGCCCTCCAGAGATTTCATAAGGGTACTTCTCCTGCAATTGATTAATGCCAAGATTTTCAGCCGTCACGACTAATTTTTTCATCATTTCTGTAATAGGCTTTCTAGACAATACCAAAGGGAGTAAGATATTGTCTTTAACAGAAAGCGTATCTAACAAATTGAAGTCTTGAAAAACAAAACCTAACTTTTCACGGCGGAAGCTAGAGGCTTCTGAATTTTTAATGGTAGCTGTGTCTGTTCCGTTTAGGAAGACCTGACCACGAGTTGGTTTGTCAAGCATAGCGAGAATATTGAGTAAAGTAGATTTCCCAGAACCAGACTCACCCATGATGGCAACATAGTCGCCTTTTTCTACAGTAAAATGAATATCTTTCAGGGCTTCTACTTGGTTGCCTTGGAAACGTGTTTTATAAATCTTTTGAACGTGTTTACATCTAATAGTGTCATGATAATCTCCTTTTTAATATTCCATTAATTGAAACTGAGCCTGCATAATAGCGCAACCGAGCTGAACACGCTCAATCTCTTTTGGACTTGGTTTACTTGTTTGTTTCTTTTGTAAGATTGTTTTCATAGTTTTGCTCCTTTATCTTTATGCTATAAGTTTACTCCAAATGAAGATAGCTTGCCATAACATAACCTTACAAAAGAGGTCTGTAATCTTACATTTTTGTAAGATTATAATTTTTTATCTGATTGAAACCTACTTTCTTTCCATAACAAGGTCTAAAGAAGAGCCTGAAAGGATTCTTCCAAGCTCTTAGCAATTCTTTTCATTCGATCAGTAGGTTTACTTCTGAAAACTTGATACGCACAATCGTACCTTGACCAAGTTCAGATTCAATACGGATTTGATGTCCTAATTCTTGGCTGATTTTTTGTGTCAAGTAGAGTCCAAGACCAGATGACTGCTGGGTCATTCGACCATTATATCCTGAAAATCCGCGTTCAAAGACTCGCAACCGATCACTGTTTTTGATACCAATCCCAGTATCCTTGATACAAAGATCCTGACCGTCCATATAGATTTCAATTCCACCTTCATTAGTATACTTGAGGCTATTTGAAAGGATTTGTTCAATGACCACCAACAACCATTTTTTATCCGTCACAATGCTTCTATCCAAGTCATGCATATTAATACTTAGGCTTTTCTGGATAAAGAAAATGGCATATTTACGAATGACTTCCTTGACCAGATCTTCTATATTTTCTTTTTTCAAAACCAAATCATCATGGAAGCTTTCTAAGCGTAGGTATTGCAAAACCAAGTTGGTATAAGAATCAATTTTGAAAATTTCTTGTTCCAATTGTCGCTTAAGCTCTCGTTCAGAAACTTCTGCCACTAATAGACGGGTTGCTGCTATGGGGGTCTTGATTTGATGCACCCACAAGGTATAGTAGTCTAGTAAATCTGTTAGCTTGCTTTCCGCTTCTGATTTCTTTTGATAAAGCTCAGCTTCGCGTTCGTCCAATTTTTCTGCTAGAGCACATTCCAAAGGAGATTTTGGTTCTCTTTCAGAATAAAGCATTTCCTTACGATAAACTTCTGCTTCTACTAGGATATCCCAGATGAAAAATAAAAGGGTTAGAAAACTACAAAGCAGAAAGAAGTAAAGAAAGTAAGAACCTAGATTTGTAAATAAAATGTGAAAGGCGAGGGCAAGGCAGCTAATCAAAAAAATGAAGACTAGAAGGCGAATCCGTGAGTGAAGATAGGCTAGAAAAAATTGTCTCCAATTAAGCATGTTTTAACCCGTATCCTATCCCTTTCTTAGTTTCAATAAATCCTACCAAACCTTGCTCTTCCAACTTTTTACGCAAGCGAGCAACATTGACAGAAAGAGTATTATCGTCGATGAAAAAGTCACTATTCCAGAGTTCTCGCATCAGATCATCACGCGCCACGATACTACCTGCATGTTCAAATAAGACACGTAAGATTTGAAATTCATTCTTTGTCAGCGTGATTGCCTGCCCCTCAACATGCAAATCCATAGACTTGGTATTGAGAATCACGCCTGCATATTCTAATAGACTCTCATCCCGCCCAAACTCATAAGAACGACGCAACAAGCCCTGTACCTTGGCCAAAAGGACCTGCTGATCAAACGGCTTGGTCACGAAATCATCTGCTCCCATATTGATGGCCATCACGATATCCATAGCCTGGTCTCTCGAAGACAGAAACATAATAGGAACTTTGGAAATCTTGCGGATTTCCTGGCACCAATGATAACCATTAAACAAGGGAAGTCCGATATCCATAAGAACCAGATGAGGCTCAGACTGAACAAATAGCGTTAGAACTTCCATAAAGTCTTCTACCATGACTACTTCAAAACCCCATTCGGAGAGCATTTTTCCCAACTTGCTGACGGATTACTGGATCATCTTCTACTAGTAAAATCTTATGCATCTGCTCCTCCTTTTTTTATATTATAGCAAAAATTCTCCTGACTACTAGCGAAATTGATGTAAATCTGATATGATAAAAAGTTAAGAAAAGGAATTCCCATGGCCAATATTTTTTTGACTACCTAACTGATGTTCAATACGATTCTTTTTATGATCTTCCCTTAAATGAACTAGATGTACTAGCTTTAACAGAGCTGACTTATCTTCCTTTTGATAACCTATTGGACCAGCCTGTCAATCGATTAAGCGATGTCGCAACCCGTGTTCCTCGAGAAAGCACCATGTTGACCAATAAAGAACGTCTCCAGCTTCTAGATCAGCTTGCCCAACACAAACGTTTTTAGAAATTGCAAGCTATCAAACTTTATTAACGAGATTGATGTTGAACTTCAAAAAGCAATTTGCTGCTATGACCTATCGTCTGAATCTAGATACTTATCTCATTGTCTTTCGAGGTACAGACGACAGTATTATTGGCTGGAAGGAAGATTTCCATATGACCTATATGAAGGAAAATCCCTGCTCAAAAAAACATGCTCTTGAATACTTGGAAGATTTCTTTAAACAACATCCAAAACAAAAAGTAATCATTGCCGGACATTCCAAAGGCGGCAATCTAGCCGTCTACGCTGCTAGTCAAATCCAGCCTGAATTGCAAGAAAAGATATCAGCAGTTTATACCTACGATGCTCCTGGTTTGCAGGCTCATCTGACTGAAACCACTGGTTATCAAGATGTCATTCCAAAAATTCACCGTTTCGTCCCACAAGGTTCTGTCATTGGCATGATGCTAGAAGTTCCTGATACTCCTACCGTCGTCAAATCTACAGCTCTCGGTGGCATCGCTCAACACAATACTTTCAGCTGGCAAACTGAAGGAACTCACTTTGTCCAACTAGAGGAAATTAGTAGTGAAAGTCTACAAATCAAAGACGCTCTAAAGGAATGGATGAACAGTGTTCCCGATGAGGAATTAGAACTCTACTTTGATCTCTTTTTCGGAACCATCCTAGAGTCTGGAATTAGCTCTATTAATGAATTATCTTCTAAAAATGCCATCGAGCACATTCGTCAACTAGTTTCTCAAGCACAAACACTGGAGCCTCAACAAGTTGAAACCTTAAAAAATCTAACACAACTCCTACTGGATGCCCGCTTCCAAGCCTGGAAAAATCATTTTTAATGTATTAAAAAGTCCCTTCTTTTATGGAGGGACTTTCTTATTGATTCCTTATTTTGTGCTTCTGTGTTATACTAGAAACTGTAAATTCTTTGAAAGAGGAAATCCTATGAAAATTCATAAAACCGTAAATCCTGTCGCCTATGAAAATACTTATTATCTCGAAGGAGACCAACACCTAATTGTAGTCGATCCAGGTAGTCATTGGGAGGCTATTCGCAAGACTATCGAGAAAATCAACAAACCAGTCTGTGCGATTCTATTGACCCATACTCACTACGATCATATCTTGAGTCTGGACTTAGTCAGAGATACTTATGGAAATCCTCCAGTCTATGTGGCAGAAAGTGAAGCTTCTTGGCTCTATACCCCTGTTGACAACCTTTCAGGTCTCCCTCGACATGACGATATGGCAGATGTCATCTGCAAACCAGCTGAACACACTTATGTCTTTCATGAAGAATACCAGATTGAAGAATTCCGCTTTACAGTCTTACCAACGCCAGGCCACTCTATCGGTGGAGTTTCATTGGTTTTCCCAGATGGACACTTGGTCTTAACGGGAGATGCCCTTTTCCGAGAAAACCATTGGTCGGACAGACTTGCCAACTGGTAGTATGGAACAACTTCTTCATAGTGTCCAAACCCAGCTCTTCATCCTTCCAAACTACGATGTCTATCCAGGGCACGGACCTGCTACGACTATCGCGCACGAAAAAACCTTCAATCCATTTTTCTAAAACATAAAAACCAAGGACAATCATCCTTGGTTTTTTGATTACCAAATAATCACACGGTCTTCTGGTGAGCGCCACATGCCGTCGCCTTCTTTGACATCATAGGTTGTAAAGAAGTCATCAAAGTTTGGCACTTGGACATTAACACGGAGTTTAGCTGGGGCGTGCACATCAACGCTGGCCATGAGTTTCATCAACTCTGGGCGACCTTTCATACGCCAGATACGAGCAAAGTTATGGAAGAACTCTTCAGCTGAGAAGTCTGGCTCTCTCTTAGCAGCTTCTAGCGCTGCAGCGATTCCTCCAAGGTCAGCAACGTTTTCGGATACAGTTAATTTCCCATTGATTTTTGCACCGTAAGATTCTTGACCATCAAACTGGTCGATAACCTTCTGTGTTTTTTCTTTAAAGGCTGCGTAGTCGCTCTCAGTCCACCAATCCTTGAGACTTCCATTTTCATCAAAGGAAGCTCCATTAGTATCAAAGGCGTGAGAGATTTCATGGGCGATAACTGCACCAATACCACCATAATTGGCAGAAGATGACTGATGCAAGTCATAGAATGGTGCCTGTAAGATAGCAGCTGGGAAGACAATCAAGTTCTTTTGTGGATTGTAGTAGGCATTGACCATATGAGCAGGCATTCCCCACTCCTTGTAGTCAACCGGCTGATTCCACTTGCTCCAACTGTGCTTGATTTCCACACGCGCAAAGGCTAGGGCATTCTCAAAGAGGCTAGCAGATTCATCCACTACCTTGTCCTTATAGCGAGCTGGCAGTTCTTCTGGATAACCGATATATGGCTTGATGACATTGAGTTTGACGATGGCTTTTTCTCGAGTTTCAGGAGTCAGCCAGTCATTTTTAGCCAAACGTTCCTTATAAACATCAATCATGGTCGCCACTTTTTTCTCTACGTCCGCCTTAGCTTCTGGAGAGAATCTTTCGTGGGCATACCAAAGACCGAGAGCTTGTTTGAATGGTCCTTGAGCTAAGTGGTAAGCTGCCTTGCGTTTGTCTTGAGCCTCTGGAACTCCTGAAAGAGCTCGTCCGTAGGCACCTGACAAGATACGAATCTCATCTGTCAGATAACTAGTCGAAAGATTAACCACACTCAAGATCAAGCTTGCCTTGAGTAAAGGCCAAGCTTCTTCACTATAGAATTGCTCTGCTGCTTGCCAGAAACGTTCTTCATCTACGATAACCTTATCTGGAGTTTGTCCAATCACAGCTTGGAAGAAGTCATCGAGAGCTAGGGCAGGTGCAAACTTTTTGAAATCTTCATAAGAATACGGATGGTAGAGTTTGGCATATTCTGAACTTTCTTCGTTTGAAAGTACGACAGCTGCGATACGGCGGTCCAATTCCAATCGTTTCTCTAGCAAGTCTTCGATTTCTTCATCTGAGAAGTTATAGGCTTTGAGGAGATTAGAAGTACTTTCTTTCCAAAGATTCAATAATTCCTCACGCTGAGGATGGTCTTCCGCATAGTAGGTTGTGTCAGGCAAGATAGTTCCTGGAGCACTAGCCCAGAGAACATTGGTTCTAGCATCCATAAAGTCTGGTGAAACACCAAATGGAAGGAAGTTTGGTTTGCCAGCTAATTCAAACTCTGCTAGTTTACCTGCGAAATCCGCAAAACTTTCTAAATTCTGATATTCCTTCAATAAAGGAAGGACTGGCTCAATTCCGTCTGCTTCTCGCTTATCGAATCTCTCACCATAGCGTGGTATTTGACAAAGTTTGCTAGGATAGGATCTTCTGGAACATCTTCTCCTTCCAACCACTTGTCTGTCGTCGTTAGCATCAACTCTTCAATTTCTTCGTCAAGGTCGATAAAACCACCTGTTCTCGATTTATCTGCTGGAATAACAGCAGTTTTTTCCCACTCACCATTTATGGCATCATAAAAATCATCTTGATAACGTGTCATCTTGTTCTCGCTTTCCTATTTTCACTTATTCCTAGCTTAGCAAAAATCCCTGGGGAATGCAATTAAAAATGCCGTCTCCTCCTATTTGATTTCAACGTTAATATTTTAAATTTTTACCAAAATTAACTTGACTTAAAAATAAAATTAATGTATATTAAAATCCAGGAGGAATACAACTGTATGATACGTATCGAAAACCTCAGTGTCTCCTACAAAGAAACGTTGGCACTAAAGGATATTTCACTAGTGCTCCAAGGACCAACGATTACCGGAATTATTGGTCCAAACGGCGCCGGAAATCAACCTTATTAAAAAGGTATGCTGGGCATTATCCCACATGAAGGACATGCTTTTATCGAAGATAAAGAAATGAAAAAATCTCTTAAGAAAGTTGCCTATGTCGAGCAAAAAATTCATATCGACTACAACTTCCCTATCAAGGTAAAAAGAATGTGTCTCTCTGGGACTCTATCCATCCATTCCACTCTTTCACACTTTAAAAAGCAAAACCACTGGCAAAAAGGTGGCTGAAGCACTAGAAATTGTTGGACTTTCTGACTACGCAGATCGTCAGATTAGTCAACTCTCTGGTGGCCAATTCCAGCGTGTCTTGATTGCCCGTTGTCTAGTTCAAGATGCTGATTATATTCTCTTAGACGAGCCCTTTGTGGGGATTGACTCTGTCAGTGAAGAGATCATCATGAACACGCTGAGAGAACTTAAAAAAGCTGGCAAGACTGTCCTTATCGTTCACCATGACCTCGGCAAGGTTGCCCATTATTTTTGACCAGGTACTCCTTCTCAACAAGGAGCTAATTGCCTTTGGTCCAACAAAGGAGACCTTCACCCAAGCCAATCTCAAACAAGCTTATGGTGACCGACTCTTTTTCAATGGAGGTGACCTATGATTGCAGAATTTATAGATGGATTGCAGAACTTCCACTTTCTCCAAAATGCCTTGATTACAGCTGTTGTGATTGGTATTGTTGCTGGAGCGGTCGGATGCTTTATCATTCTCCGTGGTATGTCCCTTATGGGAGATGCTATCTCGCACGCTGTCTTACCAGGTGTAGCTCTTTCTTTTTATTTTTAGGAATTGACTTCTTTATTGGTGCTATCATCTTTGGACTGCTTGCCTCTGTCATCATCACCTACATCAAGGGGAACTCTATTATCAAGAGTGACACTGCCATTGGGATTACCTTTTCATCTTTATTGGCTCTGGGCATTATCTTGATTAGTGTGGCTAAAAGCTCGACTGACCTCTTCCATATTCTCTTTGGGAATATCTTAGCTGTGCAAGACATAGACATGTATATTACCATCGGTATGGGAGCTCTCATTCTATTGATTATCGGGATTTTTCTTCAAGCAACTCTTGATTACATCCTTTGATGAACTCCTAGCCAAAAGCTATGGGCATGCCAGTTAATTTCTACCACTATCTACTCATGATACTCTTGACTTTGGTGTCAGTGACTGCTATGCAAAGTGTCGGAACCATCCTTATCGTAGCCATGCTGATTACTCCAGTCATGACAGCTTATCTTTACGCCAATAGTCTAAAGACCATGATTTTTTTCTTTCATCAGGCTTGGGAGCTCTAGCTTCTGTCTTGGGACTTTTTATCGGTTATAGCTTTTAACCTGGTCGCAGGTTCAAGTATCGTGCTGACATCTGCAAGTTTCTTTCTCATCAGTTTCTTTATCGCACCAAAACAACGTTATCTGAAGCTGAAAAAAATAAAAAAATCAAACAATAATGAGGGAGCCCCTCTGGAGGAATATAATGAAAAAATTAGGTACATTGCTTGTTCTTTTTCTTGCTATCATTGGATTAGTCGCCTGTGCTAGCGGAAAAAAAGACACAGCATCTACAAACCAAAAAAACTAAAGGTTGTAGCAACTAACTCTATCATCGCTGATATTACTAAAAAAATATCGCAGGAGACAAGATTGATCTTCATAGTATCGTGCCTGTTGGACAAGATCCACACGAGTACGAGCCACTACCAGAAGACGTCAAGAAAACTTCGCAAGCCGACTTAATTTTCTACAATGGTATCAACCTTGAAACAGGTGGAAATGCCTGGTTTACAAAATTAGTTGAGAATGCTAAGAAAACTGAAAACAAAGACTACTTTGCAGTTAGTGAAGGCGTTGATGTCATCTACCTAGAAGGGGAAAATGAAAAAGGGAAAGAAGACCCACACGCTTGGCTCAATCTTGAAAATGGGATCATCTATGCTCAAAATATTGCTAAGCAACTCATCGCCAAAGACCCTAGCAACAAGGAATTCTACGAAAAGAATCTCAAAGAATACACTGAAAAACTAGACAAGCTTGACAAGGAAGCCAAAGAGAAATTTAACGCTATTGATGCGGACAAGAAACTCATCGTAACCAGCGAAGGATGCTTCAAATACTTCTCTAAAGCTTACGGTGTCCCAAGTGCCTACATCTGGGAAATCAATACTGAAGAAGAAGGAACACCTGACCAAATCAAGACTTTGGTTGAAAAACTTCGCCAAATGAAAGTTCCATCACTCTTTGTTGAATCAAGTGTCGATGATCGTCCAATGAAGACTGTTTCACAAGACACAAATATTCCAATTTACGCACAAATCTTTACTGACTCAATCGCTGAAGAAGGTAAAGAAGGTGACAGCTACTACAACATGATGAAATACAACCTTGACAAGATTGCTGAAGGTTTGTCAAAATAATCCATTAAAAAACGTCAGTCACCATGAATTGGCGTTTTTTGTCTATTTAAATTTCAGTCAAATTATTGGTAGAGTCTGAACATTTAATGTAAAATGAAAGAAAAAAGATTGGAGTAGCTTTATGACTACATTCCTTGGAAATCCTGTGACATTCACAGGAAAACAACTACAAGTAGGTGATAAGGCGCTTGACTTCTCGCTCACAACGACTGACCTCTCTAAAAAAACACTGGCTGACTTTGAAGGCAAGAAAAAGATCTTGAGTGTCATCCCTTCTATCGATACAGGCATCTGCTCGCTACAGACTCGTCGCTTTAACCAAGAATTGGCTAGCTTAGACAACACTGTTGTCCTAACGGTATCTATGGACCTCCCCTTCGCTCAAAAACGCTGGTGTGGTGCTGAGGGAATTGAGAATGCCATCATGCTTTCAGACTACTTCGACCACTCCTTTGGACGCGATTACGCCCTCTTAATCAATGAATGGCATCTGCTTGCACGCGCAGTTTTTGTTCTCGATACCGATAATACCATCCGCTACGTTGAATACGTAGACAATATCAACAGCGAACCAGACTTTGAAGCCGCTATTGCTGCTGCAAAAGAACTCAACTAAGTCAAGCTCTTGTAGCAAGAAGCTAGAGAAATCTAGCTTTTTTTGGTATACTAGATGGAGATAATAAACAAGGAAATGCGAATGACACCAAATAAAGAAGACTACTTAAAATGTATTTATGAGATTGGCATGGATGTTCCTAAGATTACAAATAAGGAAATTGCTGCTCGGATGCAGGTATCTCCTCCAGCTGTAACTGAAATGATTAAGCGCATGCAGTCTGAAAATCTCATCTTAAAAGATAAGAAAAAAGGATACTTGCTAACCAATATTGGTCTAACACTTGTATCAGAACTTTATCGTAAACATCGTCTGATTGAGGTTTTTCTGGTTCACCATCTAGACTATACCAGTGACCAAATTCATGAGGAAGCTGAAGTATTAGAACATACCGTTTCAGACTTTTTTGTAGAGAGATTAGAAAGTATGCTAGGTTTCCCAAAAACTTGCCCTCACGGTGGTACCATTCCTGCTAAGGGAGAGCTTTTGGTTGAAATCAACAACCTACCACTATCAGAAACCAAAGAAGCTGGAACCTATCTCCTGACTCGGGTTCACGACAGTTTTGATCTCTTAAAATATCTGGAAAAACATGACATCAATATCGGAGACAAACTCCAAGTTCAACAGTTTGATGATTTCTCTAATACCTTTACTTTGATTCACAACAATGAAGAACTCTTGGTAAGTCTAGAAATCGCCAAACAACTCTATGTTGAAAAAAATGAACTGACCCCCTTATCCCTATAAGCTTTTGTCTTTTAGGGATTTTTATAGATAAACAAAAACCAAGCTAACAAGCTTGGTTTTTCTTATCTATTTTTTTGTATCAAGGATGATGGTTACCGGCCCATCATTGACCAGTTCTACCTGCATATCTGCTCCGAAAACACCTGTTTCAACAGGAACCTCTTTGGCTAGTCCCTGGTTAAAAATCTTGATAGAAGGCCTCAGCCATATCTGGTTTAGCGGCGCCTGTAAAGGCTGGACGATTGCCTTTTTTTGGTATCGGCAAACAGAGTGAATTGAGAGATGGAGAGGATTTCTCCTTGGATATCCTTGACAGATAGGTTCATCTTGCCTTCGTCATCTGAAAAGATCCGCATATTGACCAGTTTTCTGACTGCATACTCCAAATCCTCTTGCTGATCCTCAGGTCCAACACCCACTAAGATCAAGAGTCCTTGTTTGATTTGACCATGAATCTGCCCCTCAATAGAAACCTGAGCTTGCTTGACTCGCTGAACGATGATTTTCATAGAAATCCTTTCTGACTGTATCGAGCATACTTAACCATTGGTCCGTTTGACTGAGTAGACTTCTGGTACACTCTTAATCTTATCAACCACAGTTGTCAACATTGAAAGGTTAGAAATTCCAAAGGATACATGGATATTGGCAAATTTCATGTCCTTGGTTGGTTGAGCATTAACCGACGAGATATTCTTAGTTGTGTTTGATAGGACCTGCAAGATATCATTCAAAAGACCAGAACGGTTGAGTCCATAGATATCGATATGAGCCATATATTCCTTGGTTGAGAATTGGTCTTCCCATTCAACATCTAGCAGACGTTGCTCGTAATTTTCCTGCGAACGAAGGTTCATACAGTCCACACGGTGGATGGCAACTCCGCGACCCTTGGTAATATAACCAACGATATCATCTCCGGGAACAGGGTTACAACATTTGGCAATCCGGACCAAGAGCCCAGAAGCACCTTGGATGACAACTCCACCCTCATGCTTCACCTTAAGCGTGTCCTTGTTCTCTACTTTGACTTCGCCACCCTTGACCAGTTCTTCTGCTTCTGCCTTAGCCTTGGCACGCTCTTCTTCACGACGTTCTTTTTCCGTCAAACGGTTAAAGACGGTAATGGCTCCGATTTCTCCAAAACCAATGGCTGCAAAAAGGGCTTCTTCTGTCTTGTAGCTGGTTTTTTGAAGGACTTCATCCATGTGACGCTTGTCCATGAATTTATTGGCCACATAGCCATTTTCTTGAAGCTGACTAATCAGCATTTCACGGCCTTTATTGATAGACAATTCTTTATCTTGGTTTTTAAAGAACTGACGAATTTTGTTACGGGCCTTACTGGTCTTAACCATGTTGAGCCAGTCACGGCTTGGTCCAAATGAATTTGGATTGGTGATGATTTCAACCTGGTCACCCGTTTTCAGCTTGGTAGTCAACGGAACCATCCGGCCATTAACCTTGGCACCAGTCGCTTTTTCCCCGATCTTGGTATGAATCTCATAGGCAAAGTCAATCGGTCCAGAATCCTTTGGCAGAGAACGAACCGCTCCATCTGGAGTAAAGACGTAAATCTCTTCAGCCAGATAGTTTTCTTTGACAGTATCTACAAATTCCTTGGCATCATCTGCCTGGTCTTGGAGCTCCATCATCTCCTTGATCCAGTTCATCCCGATAGCAGATTCCTTGCTATTAACTTGACCCTTGATTCCTTTTTTGTAGGCCCAGTGAGCCGCAACCCCATACTCAGCAACCTCGTGCATTTCCTTGGTACGGATCTGGAACTCGATCGGACCTTTTGGTCCATAAACAGTCGTATGGATAGACTGGTAACCATTGGCCTTACGATTGGCAATATAATCCTTGAAACGGCCTGGCATTGGTTTCCAAAGCTCATGGACATAACCCAACATGGCGTAAACATCACTCTGAGTGTCTAAAATACAACGAATGGCAATCAGGTCATAGATTTCCTCAAATCGTTTTTTCTTGTCCTGCATCTTGCGATAGATAGAGTAGATATGCTTTGGACGACCATAGATTTTCCCTGTAAGGTGGCGCTCAGACGAATAATCCTCAAGTTTTGTCACAACTTCATCGACCAAGGCTTCACGTTCTTGACGTTTTTCCTTCATCATGTGACTAATCTTGTAAATTCAGTTGGATTGAGATAGCGGAAAGAGAGATCTTCCAGTTCCCACTTCACACTTGAAATCCCCAGACGGTGAGCAAGCGGTGCGTAGATTTCCATGGTTTCTCTGGAAATACGCTCCTGCTTGTCCTTACGAAGATGAGTAAGGGTACGCATATTGTGCAAGCGGTCAGAGAGTTTGACCAAGATAACGCGGATATCCTCTGACATGGCCATAAGCATCTTGCGGTGATTCTCAGCCAACTGCTCTTCTATAGACTTGTATTCGACCTTACCAAGCTTGGTAACACCGTCTACAATCACTCGAACATCATGGCCAAACTCGCGCTCTAAGTCATCCAAAGTAGCATCTGTGTCTTCTACTACGTCATGCAAAAAACCACAGGCAACAGTGACAGCGTCCAGCTTGAGCTTAGCCAAGATACCTGCTACCTGGATAGGGTGGATAATGTAAGGCTCGCCTGATTTACGATATTGGCCACTATGACATTCTACAGCGTAAACCAGGGCCTTGTGTACAAAAGCCACATCTTCTTTCGATAAATATTTTTGCGTTAAAGCGACGACTTCATCGCCAGAATAAATTACTTCTTTTGGCATGCATACTCTCCAGTTCTTCCTACCATTTTAACACTTTTTAGTGAATAAGAAAACTAGTAATGTCTCCTTCTATCCGAGTTTCTAAACTTTATAAAAAACACTACTAGAAAAACTCTAGTAGTGTTGATTTATTCAAATCTATCTTAGTAAACTGTCTTTTCAGTTTCTACATCGAAGAAGTGAGCTTTGTTCAAGTCAAATCCAAGTTCCACAGTTGCACCAGCTTGCAAGTAGTCACGTGCATCAACTTTTGCAACGAATTCATCTTTACCAACTTGGCAGTATAGGTGAGATTCTGAACCAAGCAATTCTGATACAGAGATAGTTGCTTTTACAACTGATTCTGGGAATGTTTCAAGGAAAGCAGGTTCTGCGTTCACGTCTTCTGGACGGATACCGAAGATCAATTCTTTACCTTCGTAACCTTTATCGCGAAGAACTTTCAAAGCACCTTCTGGAACTTTCAAGTTAAAGGCGTCACCAACGATGTGGTCACCGATCAATTTTACGTTGATGAAGTTCATAGCTGGGCTTCCGATGAATCCTGCTACGAATTTGTTAACTGGGTTTTTGTAAACTTCTTGAGGAGTACCGATTTGTTCAACACGTCCGATAGTACCAGTACCAGCAGGGTTTTTAGTAGCTGACATGATAACGATACGGTCTGCAAGTGTCATCGCTTCTGTTTGGTCGTGAGTTACGTAGATAGTTGTAGCTCCGATACGACGGTGGATTTTAGCGATTTCAGCACGCATGGATACACGAAGTTTTGCATCCAAGTTTGACAAAGGTTCGTCCATCAAGAATACTTTTTGCATCACGGACGATCGCACGACCCATGGCAACACGTTGACGTTGACCACCTGAAAGGTCAGCTGGTTTACGATCCAAGAATTCTTTCAATCCAAGAATTTCTGCTGCTTCTTGTACACGTTTGTCGATGTCTTCTTTGCTGTACTTACGCAATTTCAAACCGAAAGCCATGTTATCGTATACAGTCATGTGTGGGTAAAGAGCGTAGTTTTGGAATACCATGGCGATGTCACGGTCTTTTGGAGCTACGTCATTGACAACAACGCCGTCGATAGATGCAGTACCTTCTGTGATGTCTTCAAGACCTGCAATCATACGGAGAGTAGTTGATTTACCACATCCTGAAGGTCCTACGAAAACGATAAATTCTTTGTCTTTAATGTCCAAGTTGAAGTCTTCAACTGAATAGTGCTCGCTGTTTGGATATTTTTTTGTAAATGTTTTTTTAAGATTTAATTCTACCATTTCGGTGAACTCCTTTAATTTTTTTTGATAGTTTTATTATAAATGAAAACGCTTTACATTTCTATGGCAAGGTGACCAAAATAAAAAAAGTTCTGTGCAACTTGCACAAAACTTTAAATAATATCTGGTAAAATCAATTGATAACACAAGGTCAAATCTGTCAATTCTTTCAACTGAAGCCCTGTCAATTCTTCCCATTTATCAATCTTGTATTGGAGAGAATTGCGGTGCAAATACAGTTGCTGTGCTGTTTTAGTTAGGACTGCACTATTTTCCCATAAGGAGAGAATGATTTCCTGAATTTGATCCTGATCCAAAATCATCTGGTGGAGATAATCTTTGATCAAACCAAGATCCACCATTTTTTCCCCCATACTCCAAAGGTAGAGCTGAGAAAACGTATGGAATCCTTGATGACCTTGACGCCACCAGTTTTTAAACAAGTCACGTTCTGCTTTGATGAGATCTGTCAAACTCTGATTTCCTGTTTGCGACCAGACCTGCCCCAGCATAATGGATAAGCGAACCCCAAAATCGTATTCTACGGCTTCCAAGGTATCTGTTAAGATAGACCGAACAGAAGTGTATTTGTCCTGTTGGAGAACAAATAGGTAATCCTGAGCTCCCACCTGAAGCACTGTCTCGCAATTAGGAAAGAGAGTTCTCATCATATCTAGCCAAGAAGTTAGGTTTTCCTGTTGGTAATAAGAAAGGTGACAATAGACAACTTGTAGCTTTTTAAAGCTCTGCGGTGCTTGTCCCTTGCCTTCAATCAAATAGCTATACCATGGATTGAGAGAGATGGTTTGTTCCTGCTGGGTTAAGAGAGCCACCAACTGTTTCTCACGTTCACTAAGTCCAGCTTCTTCCAGTAAAACCCACTGATTTGCGGATACTGGAAGCGTCAGATAGCCTTCCTTATCGACTGGTTGGTCTACGATTTGAGCTTGTGGAAACCAATCTAGTAATTCTTTTGCAATCATTCCTAGCCCTCCACTTTTTGGATACACCAAGAAATCAAGGTTTCTAGGCGCTCTACGTTTTCAGTCATATGAAGATAACCCATGACCGCTTCAAAACCTGTAGACATACGGTAGGTCACTACATCTGCGTTCTTTGCCTTGGTGTGACTATTGGTATTGCGACCACGTTTATAGATTTCTTCCTCTTTTTCCGTTAGGACTTCTTCTTCCAACATGAGAGAAATCAAATGTGCCTGAGCCTTGGCTGATACATACTTAGTGGCCTCTTGATGGAGTTTATTGGGCTTGGTCATTCCTTTAAGAATGAGATGACGGCGAATATACATAGAGTACACCGCATCTCCTTCAAAGGCTAGCGCAATCCCGTTAATGAGATTGACATCAATCACGTGTCCACCTCACTCCATCCTTGGTATCCAGTAGTTTAATCCCTTGAGCAGCCAGTTGGTCACGGATTTGGTCAGCTGTCGCAAAATCACGATTGGCACGCGCTTCTTGGCGTTTTTGAATCAAGGCTTCAATCTCTTCATCCAAAACTTCCTCAACAAAGACAACTCCAAAGACTTCCAACATGGCTGCAAGAGTTTCCTTAACACTTGCATCATAGTTACCTGAGTTGATCCATTTGGCCATTTCAAAGACAACTGTGATTCCATTAGCTGTATTGAAATCCTCATCCATAGCAGCAACAAACTTATCTTTAAAAGTCTGTAACTCTTGAGCATCTACAGTTCCAGTAAATAGTTGCTCATAGGTGTTCTTTAGATACTTGAGATTAGTCTCGGCATCGCGCACTGCTTTTTCCGTAAAGTTGATAGGCTTACGGTAGTGCTGAGTCGCAAAGAAGAAACGAAGCACTTGACCATCGATCGTTTTGAGGGCATCGTGTACTGTAATGAAGTTCCCCAAAGACTTAGACATCTTGACATTGTCGATATTGACAAAACCATTGTGCATCCAGTAATTGGCGAAGGTCTTACCTGTTTTAGCTTCTGACTGGGCAATTTCGTTGGTATGGTGAGGAAACTCAAGGTCAGCTCCACCACCGTGAATATCGATGGTATCGCCTAAAATCTCCGTTGACATAACCGAACATTCGATATGCCAGCCTGGACGACCTGGTCCCCATGGACTATCCCAAGAAATCTCACCTGGTTTAGCTGCTTTCCAAAGTGCAAAGTCTACAGGATTTCCTTGCGAGCCGTTTCCTCATCTGTGCGACCTGAAGCACCTAGCTCCAAGTCTTCTAGTGTTTTATTAGCTAACTTAGCATAGTTGTGGGATTTTTCTACACGGAAATAGACATCCCCTTGACTCTCATAGGCAAAGCCTTTTTCGATTAAATCTTCCACAAAGCGGATGATATCAGCCATAAACTCGACTACACGAGGATGGCGAGTTGCAGGTTTCACACCAAGAGCCGTCACGTCTTCACGAAAAGCCGCGATGTACTTGTCCGCTACTTCTTGAGGTGTGATGCCTTCTTCCTTGGCACGGTTGATAATCTTATCATCCACATCTGTGAAGTTAGAAATGTAGGCAACTTCATAGCCACGGTATTCAAAATAGCGACGAATCGTATCAAAAGCCACCGTTGAACGGGCATTCCCCACGTGGATATAGTTGTATACAGTTGGCCCACAGACATACATCTTGACCTTACCGTCCTCAATAGGAACAAATTCTCGCAAATCACGAGACATGGTGTCATAGATTTTAATCACTCACTGACTCCTTTCTGTGTCTTTCAATAAGCTTACAAACCAGACGACCTGTGACTGGCTTCTCTAGCATGCTCAAGTTTATTGACGTAGTATTCACGTTTTTCTTCGACTTCGTGAATGGTTGGTTCATCCTTTTGCCCGTGAACACGAACAATCTTAGCAGGAATGCCGACAACCGTCACATCACTAGGAACATCTGCTACAACAACCGCAGCGGCACCGACTTTGGCATTTTCACCGATTTCTACAGGTCCGATAACTTGGGCATGAGCAGAGATAAGAGCTCCTTTGCGAACAGTCGGATGGCGTTTGCCACTATCCTTACCTGTCCCACCAAGAGTAACCCCATGGTAGAGAAGAACACCTTTCAACGATAGCTGTCTCCCCAATCACAAGTCCTGCTCCATGGTCAATAAAGACACCTGATTCGATCTGAGCTCCAGGGTGAATCTCAATCTGAGTCCAAAAACGCCAAAACTGGCTGTGCATACGAGCTAAAAGCTTAAAGCCATGTTTCCAGAGAAAATGAGAGAGACGGTGAGCAGCCAAGGCTTTGACACCAGGATAAGTCAGCAAGACTTCCAAGGTAGTGCGAGCCGCTGGATCATTTTCTTTTACGATATCAATGGTTTCACGCCACCATCCCATACATTTCTCCTTTCTTATTCTGAGTCTTTTGGTGTTTCTGTAGTTTCTTTCTTAGGTTTGTGGTCCTTGTGGTGGTGACGAGGACGATCGCCATGACGATGACCTTTATCTCCTTTTTCTTCTGAACGTTCAGGTTTTGGCGGACGTGGCAAGAGTGCCTTCATAGAAGCATCTACACGACCTTTTTCATCGATCTTAATAACCTTCACATCTACAAAATCACCAATTTGAACTAAATCTTCTACATTGTTAGTACGAGTCCAAGCCATTTCAGAGATGTGAACGAGGGCATCTGTCTTGTCAAATAGGTTGACAAAGGCACCGAATTTCTCGATACGAACAACTTTGGCATGGTAGACTTCGTCCACTTTAGCTTCACGAACCAAACCAGCAATGATTTCTTTAGCACGGTTAATGGCAGCTTGGTCGCTAGAATAGATAGATACGTTACCTTCTTCGTCGATGTCAATCTTAACGCCTGTTTCAGCGATGATCTTATCGATGGTTTCTCCACCCTTACCGATGACAATCTTGATCTTATCAACATCAATCTTGATAGTATCAATTTTCGGTGCAGTTGGAGCCAATTCTGGACGCACTTCTGGAATAGTAGCTTCAATCACGTCAAGGATTTCAAAACGAGCTTTCTTGGCTTGAGCAAGAGCTTCCGTCAAGATTTCAGCAGTAATCCCTTGGATCTTAATATCCATTTGAAGGGCTGTAATCCCGTCGCGAGTACCTGCAACCTTGAAGTCCATATCTCCAAAGTGGTCTTCCAAACCTTGGATATCTGTCAATACTGTGTAGTTGTTGCCATCTGAGATGAGACCCATAGCAATCCCTGCTACTGGTGCCTTGATTGGCACACCACCAGCCATAAGGGCAAGAGTTCCGGCACAGATAGAGGCTTGAGATGAAGAACCATTTGATTCCAAGACTTCTGCTACTAGGCGGATAGCGTATGGGAATTCTTCCAAGCTTGGCAATACTTGAGCAAGAGCACGCTCACCAAGAGCACCGTGACCAATTTCACGACGACCGGGTGCACCGTAACGACCTGTTTCCCCAACAGAGTATTGTGGGAAGTTATAGTGGTGCATAAAGCGTTTCTTGTACTCTGGATCCAAACCATCGATGATTTGAGTTTCACCCATTGGCGCCAAAGTCAAGATAGAAAGAGCCTGAGTTTGTCCACGAGTAAAGAGACCTGAACCGTGCACACGGGGAACGAAGTCAACAACCGCATCCAAAGGACGGATTTCATCGACCTTACGACCATCAGGACGTACCTTGTCTTCTGTGATCAAACGGCGCACTTCTGCGTGTTCCATTTGTTCCAAGATTTCAGCTACATCGCGCATGATACGGTCAAATTCTTCGTGGTCTGCATATTTCTTGGTAAACTGCAGTTACTTGGTCTTTCACTGCTTGAGTTGCAGCTTCACGAGCCAATTTTTCTTCAACTTGAACAGCTTTTTGAAGGTCACTGTTGTAGGCTGCGATGATTTCAGCTTGCAAGTCAGCATCTACATGAAGCAATTCTACTTCTGCTTTTTCTTTACCTACCGCCGCAACGATTTCTTCTTGGAAAGCAATCAATTCTTTGACAGCTTCGTGTCCTTTGAGAAGAGCTTCCAACATGATTTCTTCTGACAATTCTTTGGCACCAGACTCTACCATGTTGATAGCGTGCTTCGTACCAGCTACTGTCAATTCAAGAAGCGATTGCTCTGCTTGTTCTTGCGTTGGGTTGATGATGATTTCCCCATCCACATAACCTACTTGTACCCCAGCGATCGGTCCGTCAAACGGAATATCTGAGATAGACAAAGCCAATGATGAACCAAACATAGCTGCCATTGGTGCAGATGCATTTTCATCGTAAGAAAGAACAGTATTGATGACTTGCACTTCATTACGGAAACCTTCCGCAAACATTGGACGGATTGGACGGTCGATCAAACGCGCTGTCAAAGTCGCATCTGTTGAAGGACGTCCTTCCCGTTTCATAAAGCCACCAGGAAACTTCCCAGCCGCATACATTTTTCTTCGTAGTTGACTTGAAGCGGGAAGAAGTCCCCAGTTGCCATCTTCTTAGACATAACGGCAGCAGTCAAGACAGTTGACTCACCGTAACGTACCACAACAGAGCCATTTGCTTGCTTAGCAACCTGACCAGTCTCTACGATCAACTCACGACCCGCGAAAGTCGTTTGAAACACATGTTTTGTCATTTTAATCCCCTTTGGATTGATAAAATTATACGCCTTGCCTACAAAAATCAAGATATTTTGGACGGTTCGGCTTGCCGAACATTTCTGTAGAAAAATAGGAAGGTGACGCCGCACTCGATGAGTGCTAGGAAACTTATCTTTTTTCCTAAGAAATGAGGCCAAAATTCAATTATGATTCTTTTTGATATTTCACTGGTACAGTGCGGACGGGAGCAACTTACTGCGTAATTTCATCCCTAATTTTTAAGCCTGAAGTCTCAAAAATTCCGTCCTAGAAAATAACAGAGTTATTCTCTAGGATACCACGATAGCGTGAAATATCTTTTAAATACTCACTCCGTTCGTGTTTTTTGAGACACACATTATCAGATTTTGTTTAAAAAATAATCAACTTTAAACAAACTTCTATAACCTAAATACCCTCATCTTTGTATCAAGTACGTACAGAGTCTATTTTATCATATTTTTGTCAAAAAGTACGGTCTTTTCTATAAAAAAGGAACCATTCTGCTATGAAAAGAAGAATGGTTTGCTTTTGATTATTTTAAGGTTGGTGATTGAACAAGGCATGGGTTGCTTGGTGGATGTACTGAGCAGTGTCTGCGTTGTTCATGGTGTAGAGATGCACGCCTGCTACGTCCTGCGTTACCAAGTCCACGATTTGGTCTACGGCATAGGCAAGTCCTGCTGCTCTGAGTGACTCAGGGTCATTCTCATACTTGTCCAAGATAGCCTTAAATTTACGTGGAAGATGGATATTCTCACAAGTCTTCAAGAGACGAAGCGCTTGGTTGCGGTTAAGGATTGGCATGATACCTGCATGAATAGGAACATCAATCCCTGCCAAGGTACACTTGTCTTGGAAATCGTAGAAACGCTCATTGTCAAAGAATAGCTGAGTGACAAGACTTGAACAGCCTGCATCTACTTTTTTCTTGAGATTTTGAATATCTGAGATTTGGTTTGGCGAATCCGGGTGCCCTTCTGGGTAACAAGCTCCAATAATATCAAAGTGTGGTGCCTGTTCATTGATAAACTCAATCAAGTCTGTGGCGTAACGGAAATCTTTTTGAGGCTCAACACCTGGAATGATGTCCCCACGCAAAGCCAAGATTTTCTGAACACCAACTTTATCCAAATCCGCAATGGTCTCAGCCACCTTATCCTTAGTCAAATAGATAGCTGGCAAGTGAGCAATGGTTGGGATCTCCAAGTCATTTTGGATATAGTCTGCCAAACGAACCGTCGTCTCTTTGATATTAAATTTATTATTACTAGCAGTCACACTGATGAAGTGTGGTGCCAAGCCCTGCATGTCTTTCAGGGCTGCGATAATTTTGTCATTGCCTACTTCTGGGTTTGGAGGGAAAACTTCAAATGAGAGGGACGGTGTTTGACGTGACATATGTATGAACCTTTTCTAGTTGATTTCTTACTGATCAACCGTGTAGGGAGAATTGTCTTTTCTTACAATTTCTCACGCGCAGCTTTCGCAGCGTCTACAAGGCGGATCAAGCTTTCTTTCGTTTCTGGGATACCACGTGTTTTCAAACCACAGTCAGGGTTGATCCATACTTTCTTACTTGGTACTTTAGCAAGGATGGCTTCGATGGTGTGGTCGATTTCGCCTTCGTTAGGCACACGAGGAGAGTGGATATCGTAAACTCCAGGACCCACTTCTGTCTGGAAGTTTTGAGCTTTGAGTTCGTCCAAGATTTCAAGATTTGAACGGCTAGCTTCAAATGAGATAACGTCCGCATCCATGTTATCGATAGCTGGGATGATATCTGTAAATTCTGAGTAACACATGTGAGTGTGGATTTGTGTATCTGGTGCTACTGTTGAGTGTACCAAGCGGAAGGCTGGAATAGCCCAGTCAAGGTAGTCTTCGTACCAGTCGCTACGACGGAGTGGCAATTTCTCACGAAGAGCAGCCTCGTCGATTTGGATGATTTTCACTCCTGCAGCTTCAAGGTCAAGTACTTCATCCTTGATAGCAAGAGCGATTTGAAGAGTAGAATCCTTGATAGAGATGTCTTCACGTGGGAATGACCAGTTAAGGATAGTAACAGGTCCAGTCAACATACCTTTAACAGGTTTGTCAGTACGGCTTTGTGCGTAGCTAGACCATTTCACAGTGATTGGGTTGAGACGAGTAACATCACCCCAGATGATTGGTGGTTTAACCCCACGCATACCGTATGATTGTACCCAACCATTCTTAGAGAAGAGGTAACCCGACAAGTTTTGACCGAAGTACTCAACCATGTCATTACGCTCGAATTCACCGTGTACAAGCACGTCAAATCCAACTTCTTCTTGCCATTTGATCCATTCGTCGATGGTTTCAGCAAGGAAGGCATCGTATTCTTCTTGTGACAATTCACCCTTACGGAAGGCCAAACGTTTAGCACGAACTTCCTTAGTTTGAGGGAATGAACCGATGGTTGTTGTTGGAAGAGCTGGAAGTTTGAAGGCATCTTCTTGGATAGCTTCACGTTCTGCAAAGGCTGGCAAACGAGTGTAGTCTGCATCTGTCAATCCTGCGATACGAGCACGAAGTTCCGCATTTTCACCAACACGTTCAGTCGCAAAGAGTTCTTTGTTAGCTGCAAGAGCCTCTGCACCTTGACCATTGCGGATAGCATCCAAGTCACGGATCTCATCCAATTTCAACTGCAAATGCAAAGTGGTTCAAGATAGCTGGTTCAAATTCTTCGTTAGCAGTTGTAAATGGCACATGAAGAAGTGAACATGAGCTTGTCAAAACAATGTTTTCAGCTGGAATTTGCTCAAGAACAGCCAAGCTCTTTTCGTAGTTGTTGCGCCAGATGTTCTTACCATTGACAATACCTGCATAAAGAGTCTTGTCAGCTGGGAAGCCACCTTTAACGAGTTCAAGTGTTTTCTTACCTTCAACGAAGTCAAGACCGATCGCATCTACTGGCAATTTCACAAGGTCAGCATAAACGTCACGAACGTCACCGAAGTAAGTTTGAAGCAAGACTTCAAGACCTTTTTTGTCAGCCAAGAGTTTGTTGTAGAGGTTCAAGAAGAGAGCTTTTTCTTCAGCTGTCAAGTCTTTGACAAGAGCAGCTTCATCGAGTTGGATACGAGTTGCACCAAGTTCAGCCAATTTAGCAAAAACATCTTGGTAAGCAGCTACTAAGCTATCTACGAAGTCTTCTGCTTTCACGCCTTCTTCATAGTCTGACAATTGAAGGAAAGTGAATGGACCTACAAGGACAGGACGAGTGTTAAGACCAAGTTCTTTAGCTTCTTGGAACTCATCGAAAATCTTGTGACCAGCCAATTTTACTTGAGTGTCTTTTTCAAATTTAGGAACGATGTAGTGGTAGTTAGTGTTGAACCATTTCTTCATCGGAAGGGCACGAACATCACCTTTTTCTCCTTGGTAACCACGTCCCAAAGCAAAGTAACGTTCAAGATCAGACAATTCTAAGTTTTGAACAGATGCAGAAACTACGTTGAAAAGGAAAGCAGCATCAAGGAAGTTGTCATAGTGAGAAAAAGTCATTTGATGGGATTTCAGTGATGCCTTTTTTTCTTTGACGATGTTCCAGTGTTTTCGCACGCAATTCTTTAGTCATGACCAAGAGTTCTTCTTCTGAGATTTCTTTTCTAAAGTATTTTTCAGTTGTAAATTTTAATTCGCGGAATTCACCCAAACGAGGGAAACCGATAATTGTAGTTGACATGTTTTGTCCTCCAAAAATTGTTGTTGAAACTATCTTAACAGAAAAGAAACTGTCTGTATAATTGTAAAAAAATTAGGATTTGATATAGTTTGAAACTATATCACGATTTAAAAGACAAAAAAAGATTTAGAGAAGATTCCCTAAATCCTTTGGTAAATATAGATTGATAGCCTTTCAAGGTTGCTATGCTCTTCATAAAACGACAGTAAATTGACAACTACCTATGGCTTGCTATTAGAAAAGACTATAGGTTGATCCTCAACTATTTTCCTGTTCAAGCGGTACAACCGCTAGTGTCTTTCCTAAACTGGCTAAAACTTTTAAGACGGTATCTAACTGAGGGCTAGTCTTGCCGGTTTCCATCCTAGCTATGACAGGCTGGCTCACTCCACTGAGCTCTTCTAGCTTTTTCTGACTAATTCCTTGCGCACGTCTAGCCTCAATCAATTCACTCATGATTGCCACCCGCATATCACTTTCAAGGATTTCCTCCTTGGTGAAGAGTTCTGACCGGACATCCTTCCAGTTACTTCCAATAGCACTATTCTTCATCACTTAACCCTCTTTCTTTTAAGTCCTTCAGTTCACGCTTGGCTTTTTTAAAATTATAACTCAAAAGTTATTAAAAGTAAATCAAATATTCATAAAAAGAAGACCTTAGAAAATTCTAAAGGTCTCATTTTTATGATTCGAAAAATACGAAAAGAATTATAAATTGGAGCTAATCCTTATTCTTACTCCAGCTCTATGCCTTTCTCACGGAGATTGTCCAGACACTCCTCATAGTAGGCATTGTCATGCTCACTATAGATTGGACTTTTCAGCTTTTCCTCTGCTAAGTCTTGATAAGGAGGGCAGGTCTTGCCCCGGTAGTTCTTGTCCAGCCACTCCGGACTGACATTGTAGCCACGACGCTCCATCTCCTCCATGATCAAACGATGATAGGCATAGAGACGATAGGGCGAGTGGGTAAAGACATAGTCCACCGTCGCATGCTTTCTGCCCCAGCCATTGCCACGCAGGGCGCGCATTCTCGATGTTGCCCCAAGAGCTGAGGACGGGGAAGTTGTGAAATCAAAGCCTCATGCCAAAGTCTCATGGGAGTCTCCTTTCAGCAAGGTAGAATGTTGCAGATAAGCATTTGGGTAGCGTTTAAGCAAATCTCGAGTCCTTGCAATCAAGTCTTCCTTGGAAGCCTGACCAAAGCGATAGCGATCCAGCAGGAGCATATAGTCCTTGCGCTCATCAAGGCTGGCTTGCTTTTTAAAATAGCCCCAAATATGCTGAAAAGCATTGCAAACCTGACCCCTGTGTTCTGGAATCTGGCAAGCACGGTCAATCATCTCTTGAACCTGACTCAGCTCCACCACTTCTTGCTTGAGATACTGACGAATGTCCTTGTAAATATTGCTGGAATGGCTCAAAACAAGGTATTTATTTTCCGCCCAGAGTTGCTGACAAAGGGCACGTTGGTTGTTATTTTCCATATTTCTCCTAACTTTCTACTAGTTCCCAGGAAATACGGAAACAAAGTTGTATTTTATAAAATGAGCGAATAAATTAAACCCATCACCCTTTAAAGTTTTTCAAAAACTCTTTGAGTTCAGCATCGGCTTCTGGTGTGAGGCAATTCTTAAAAAAATACAAAATGACTACAATTCTAAAACACTTTATTATTTATATCTGAAACAATATTTTTTCCAGCTCGCCCATCACTTGGTGTTTTTTTGCCATATGAATAATATAACGTTTATCGTTAAAATAAGTTAATTTATAATGTTTACCATCCTCTGTAATAGTGAATCCTAGTTGTTGCAATTCTTGCTTTAACTTTCCATTTAAACCGCTATAGTCTGTTAGGAGACGTTTTACTTCTTCTCTTTTTTACTCAGAATTTCTTTAATAGTATTTTGCTGGATGATATCCTGAACAATATGTTTTTTTCGTGTATCATCTAGAATATTTGCTAGACTATCGGATAATACAGATAGAATTAACTCTTTCTTCTCATCTTGGAAAAATTCTTTTTCACTTCCACTAGATAAGAAACCACTATCATTCACAGTTTTCTTGTTGAAAGCATCTCTATAGAAAGCTAACTCACTTTCCAGATCAGAAATACTACTACGTAAACGACCATTTTCTTCCGTTAACGCATCAAAATCATTACTAAAACTATCTAGGAGTTCTTCTGTCTCCTCTTTGGTTCTCTCAGCTTTCGTACGTTTAGATTTTTGACTTTCAAAACGATCTCGAAGTAAAGAAGTTAGTACGCCATCCCAAGTGTACAAAGGATCAATGCTTTGCTGATTTGTAAAATTTATAATCTCTTTTACAATGTTTTGTCTAGTTATAGTTGGATCAAAATATTCATAATTTAGAAACCTCTTATGTTTCACTACATCTGATTGATAATAGATTCCAATTGCTCCATTATACTCGTTAGTACTATTACATTGCTCTCGAATAAAAGTATTGGTTTCAAGATCTTCTTGAACAAAAATATGTGCTACCCCTTTAAGAGCATATGCTAATTTATCGACGTCAATGGGGATATTGTTTGAGAATGTTTTTGATACATAAACTACCGGTAAATCATAGAATTTTGTACCATTTATCACAGCAGTCAAAACACTGAGATTCTCACAACCAATCAGATGGGGATTCATCAATATAGGAAGATCATTGTCATCTACAACGTATCCTTTTTCAATCAATAATCTAATAAATAATGGAGTTGTGAATGAAGGATCAACACCAATAGCATCTTCAGTAAAACTACGATCTAACATGATTGACATTTTATAGTCCTTAAAATTCATGATGTAATCTGTTTTCCAAATAATACCATCATCCAGTTTTTTTACATATCTTACAGCTACGATTTCTTCATTTCTGTATTCTTTAAATTCAAGTGAGATTGTATCATCACCGAATTTTTGATTGTAGGATCCATCCCAATTCAAATTGGGTATAACATTATTTTCGTGTGGGCTTCCTTGATTCCATTCAATCACTAAATTCAAAAAAATCATCTTTAGTCAACGACTTATCAATCTTTAAAATTGTAGAAAAAAAGTAACATTTCTTTTCCTTTCAGTATCTAATATTAGAAAATCTAAAATGGTAATTCTTCATCGAAAATATCATCATTTATCATTTGCACTTTTTGGAAATTTTTTTCTCATAGAAATCAATTAAAAAAATAGACCAACAGTCGCACATGCATTAACTACAAAATATGCATATAAGGGTTCTGAAATCAAATATTTTTCTGAATCCTGACCATGAAAAAGAGTATTATCACTTCTTAAATCCTCTATTGCTTTTGCAACTGTTACAAATGAAGATGAGATAGGTTTCATTTGATTTGGTAATTCAGGACTATCTGGATTAAGTTGAAATACTTTTAATATTTCTTGGACTAACTTCTTACTACTCGCATTGGAAACAACAGATATATGCGAAAATCGGCTATCTGATAAAATCTCTTTAATAATACTTTCTAACACTGAATTTGCATTTCCAACAGCATCAGCTGGATTTTTCTCAATGTTCTGAAATGCTTTTTCAAAGCTAGTTGAAGCATTCTTATAATCGTCCTTTATTTTATTTCGAAAAGTTGGGATTGATGGTATAAAATCAGGGGTTTCAATCCCCAAATCAATGGCCATTTTAATTAACACTTCAGGTTCGTCCTGTGCAATATTTCCTAACGTATCAAGTAATTGAATGTTGTCATTCACGTAAACAATATCAAAATTTGCATTTCCAAAATTATCATATAAAGTTTGATTTAATTTTACATATTGCTCAACCTTTTTGTAACTACTATACTTTGACCAAATCGTTTTATCTAATTTCTCAATTAACTCCATACGATAAACCGCAGAAATATCCATCCTTACTCCATTTCTTTAACTTTCTCTTCGATGAAAGTAATTTCTTCATCACTCAACCCATACTTTTTATACAATTGCTGATCTATCTCAGATATAGATTTTGACCAATCAATATCCGAATCTACTGTAAAAATCTTGCAATGGAACATTTTGCCATACTGCTTTTGTTTTATTGTTTTGTGTAATCTTTAATGTTCCTAACATTATACGTAAGAATTTGGTTTTAAAATACTTTAGTAAACTCTCAGCATCAAATTTATTTTCAAATGCTCCAAAGGAAATAAAAGTCTGTGTATAGCCCGTTCCTGGTTCGCCTATAACTGGAGTAGATAATGTTTCTCCTAGGACTCCATTGCCATTAGCACCAGTTACAAATACCTTATACTTATAAAGGTTAGGATGTTCAGCTACAAAGGTTCTACTAGTCCATTTGTATTTTCGTTCATTTCCTTCACGTCCATAAATTCTTACATCATCAGTATCAAGCTTCTCATCGGTGAAAATTTCAGGGAAACGAATGAAAATATTTGAACCGATAGACATTCTCTCAGCTTTAGAAATTCTGTCATTAAACTCTGGATATTTTAAATACACCTCCGGAGTTAACTTGTACGTACTATTCCCAAAGTGAATTTCATTTAGTGATGAAAAACTACTATAATTAAGCACCTTATGTAATATACCGTTTAATTTAGGCTCACTAACAAACTGACCAATCGCCCCAAATTTTTGACTGACATCACGGTAAGTAACAACAACACCACCCTTAATATCGGTATTGGGGAATACCACCGAAGAATTCTGAACATAATAAATTACTTTCAAATGTTCATCCAGAAGCATCTTTTTATTCCAACTAGTTGGTGTTTGCCCAGCATTAAAAAGGAAACGAGCAGGAGTAATCAAAATCGCTTTATCAGATAATTCATATGCTATATTCATAAAATTATGATACAACGGATTATCTCTATTATTATTTGTATCCTCCTGATACGGTGGATTCCCAATTACAACATCAAATTTCACTTTATCAAAGGCCTCCTCTACTTGTTTTTTCCCTTTCTCAATACTTGATTTCAATGTATCTGAGAAGTTTTCGATATAGGCTACATTGGTCTTATATTTCTTATAGCCTGTTAAAGTTCTTTCTGTAATGGTCTTAGCCATTGGTGTTTTTGCAATGGCATAAATGTTGTTTTCTAAGATTCCACGATAGACACTGTCAGCATCAAATCTATTATCATCATTATTTTGTACATATTGATAATAGAGACTCATAGCAGCATGCAAAGGATAGAGACCTGTCTTAGCATTAATATCAATAATTTTAGTCTCTGGATGGTAAACATTATTAGTAACATCTGTTTCAACCCAATGGAGATTTGGCTTAGCGCCATCTGTCATTGACTCAAAGTTATCATCATAGAAATTAAGGCCACCAATACCTTTGAAATTTGCATATTGACCACTCGCCATGGTGTCAAAACAGTTTCCTTATCGGGATTCTTGAAGCTACCAAATAAGGTTGCAATTTCTTCGGCACGTTCAATAAAATCAAGACTATCAAAAGATTTAGCTCGTTGACGAATGATTCGACCTGCTTCAATAAAGACCTCTGCGTCATAATACTTGGTTATATCTTTGAACATGCCTTTTGTGAATCCAGCAGGCATAAATTCTTTCCAAGATTCGTCATCGACTTCTTTGATAAAATCTTCGATAGTGATATCTTTACTTAAATCGACATCCATTCCGTAGATCATCATTGGAATACGAATAGAAACTCCTCGTAAGATAGAAATCATTGTTTTTTGTTGTTTGCGAGCCTCTTTAAGTTTTTCTATTGCTTCTTTTTCCTCTTGACTACGCTCACGAGGAGGTTTTTTCTTACCACGTTCTGCCTTATCATACTCTTCATTAGTTAAACCATTTTTATTAACTGTCACCTTGGTAGGTGTTTTTTGTTTTTGCGTTTTACCAACGATTGCACTTAATTTATTAAAACGTTCAGCATCATCAGAAGTCAGTGTTAAGAGGTGGTCATTGTAAAGGCTATCATCTTCAAATCCTGATCGAACAGCTTTTTCAGCATAGACTTTCTTTATCTGAGTTAGCATACGGTCAACATCAAAGGGTTGCATGCCATTATCGCCTTTACCCAAAATTGGTAAAAAGTTAAGCAGATTTGACATAGCTTGTTTCTGTTGTTGAGTATTTTTCTTACCAACACCTGAGTTAATTTGAGCACTTTCAGCCATTACTGTCAAAGCACGATCAGGAGCAAAATCAAAGATGTAACAACGTTTCTTCATACCTAATTTTTCATGTGAGAATGGTGTCTGCGCACGAAAAGCAGCCTGTAAATAATTCATAGAACTACTTGTATTGGAAAGAAACATAACGGCTGTCCACTCTGGAATATTGACGCCTGTTGTTAACCTGCGAACGGTCAAAGTGATTGTTTTTGTTTGCGAAGGATCATCCGTAATCGCTTGACGTACCTTCGAAAGATCATCCTCTGAAGTATCTAAGATATTATCACTCTTATCATTTCGTACAACATTAACAATCTTATAATCCATCCCAAACACTGGATGTTCTGTTAAAAGCCTTTCAAAAGCGTTAGCTTCTTTAACTCCTGGCATAAGCCATAGAGTATGACGGAGTTCATCACGATATTCTCTTGTTGAAAAAGGATACTTAGTGTCACTATTTGGATTAGTAATATTATCCAAAAAACGTCGAACATCTGCTTTATAAACTAATTCTCCCTTATCATCAACTCTAAAAAATTCTCGGAAATTAAAAGCTTTATTTTCATCAGTAAATTTTTCCTTATGTTTCATCTCAAAAGTATACATAAGCACTTCTGGAAGTTGTTCATAAGGGTTAGGTTTATCAGGATTTTCCAAGTCCCATTTCAGTTTGGCTTGTTGTTCCATAACATAGTCCCAAGTGTAGACTTGTTCAGGTGCAAACTGATCAAGAAGGTTAAATGGTGTACCAGATAATTCTAGAATCTTGGTGTGACCTTCTTTAACTAAAGCTTTCATGACTGTATCACTTAGTTCAGTTTGAGTTCCTTCATGTGCTTCATCAATAATGATTAAATCCCAGTCTATATCAGTAAATTCAGGAAGATTAGTTTGAGCACCTTTATACCGGAGGAGCTGAATAGAAGCGAAATAGATAAAGGCTTTGTCTCCCTTTTTCAGTGTTGAAAGTTTTTCCCCCTCATCAACTGAACCATATAAATACCCAGCGTTTGCCATATCCATTTTTTTGTAGTCTTCAAACCATGAATCACGAACTACTGGTCTATGCGTCATAATTAGAACACGTTGAAAGCCTTCTTGTTTAATAAGCTCCAAAGAGGTTAAGGTTTTACCAAAACGCATCTTGGCATTCCAAAGCATTCGATTTTTTTTCTTATATGTTTCCTGTGTTTGCTTAACGGCAGCATTTTGTTCTGGTCTAAGAATAATATCCGACTTATCTGCTATATATTCAGCCGGTAAATCACTAATAAATGACCGTCCATCTTTGACAGCCTTAATAGCTTCCTTAGCTGTCTCTAAATCAGTCTTAAACCATTCATTACCTGCTAATTCTTCAGGGTGTTTAATACCTGACCGCTTTAAAACTTCATGGACGTCATGATCATGAAACCAAGTTTTTGTAGATTTTTTATAAGCTAGCTCAACCCACCCAAGTTCAAAATGCAGACCAGCGGTTGTCATATATTGCTTAATTCTTTTTGGTGCTATTTTACGTAAAAACTCACTATTAGGGGTCCAGTCTGCTTCAATATCGTCAGAAGCTACAGATCCTTCTCCAATTTTTTGAGCCCCTTCATAAGCAGCAAATTTCCCACTTTCATTGTTCACAGTCTGAACATAGATAAACTTGCGTTCGGCAGTTGTATATCGCTCTTGCGCTTTAGGTTCTAAGAAATTCTCATACAAAGAAACTTTAATTTGGTTATCAACATACTCAGTCACAAACCAAACTAAAATCATATAAACTAACTTTAATGACTTTAATGCATTCTCTTGAGTTGCATCTTTTGGATTTAGTTCATGAGCTGAATTGTTTCCATGCCCTTTAATTTCAAAAAAAGCATCCACTACTGCCTTATTTTTAATGTAAGATTTGATAGTTTGTAACGTCTCATGAAAAGTAGAATGAGACGGTAATTCAATGAATACACGATCGGCAAATAGGATTGCTGTATTCTCAGCAACTTTACGAACTTTAGTCAACACACCCTCGTAATCTTGTTGAGTGTAGTTATTCTCAGCCATATTTATAGTTGAAAAAAGTTCTGCTGTTTCTATGTCCACTTTTAAAAAATCAAAATTCGAAGCCATAATTCTTTATTCTCCCAATGTATAAACCTTTTGAATAACTACTTGTTCCATTTTGCCAACGCTCAAATTTTCATCTAATTCTTCAAAGAGGCTTAGTTGTCCTTCAACAACCTTATCCTCTCCATCAATATTTTCACCAAAAAGTTCAGCAAAAGCAAATCGTTTTTCTTCAACAAGACTAGGATAGCCCTTTACTCGCTTCCACTCACTAAACATAATAAGTTCATTTGAATCAGGGTGACGCTTTGTCAGAGTGTTCCCTCTTACAATATTCTTTTTGATTAAGTAATGAGCAGATTTATAGATATCAGTATTGCTACTCAATCTCTCACCAAAAGAGTCTTCATACCAATCCAAATAACACAAAAACATCCTTGCTCTAGCAACTTCAAGATTATCTTCAAGATATTCAATTCCATAAATTGATGATAAAGCAAACAAAGATTTTGTTTTCCAATTTTTCTTGTCATAATTTCTAGTAACAGCAGAGAGTTTTCTTTCAAGTATTGCTTCTAAAAAATTCCCATCTCCTGCTGAAGGTTCCAGAAAAGTCGAATAAATATCTTCTGTTTTTTCCCTTATTCCTGGAGTATCTAACATCTTTTGTACCATCCACGATGGTGTAAAAACTTCCCCATGTTTCTGTACTCTATCTTTAGATTTTATTATATTCTCTTCCATCGATATCCTCAAATTTATAAATATTCCTTATTTCATTATACCATTTTTATATGAATATTCGTCGTATTCTCCCTACTTCAAAGCACTTTTGACCTTTTTCTTGGTGATGATGCGGTCGTTTTTGTTGGCTAGGGATTTGAGTCTGGCTTCGAGTAGGATTTTTCGACCTGCTTCGTTGCGGGTGTAGACGAGTTGGTAGTTGCCTATGTGTGGTGCGACGGCATTTTGGAAGAGTTGGGCATCTTCCTTGCGTTTTTCAAAGAGGCTAGGGACTACGAAATACTTGGATTGACCTGCTGGTGCTTTTTTAGCGACTAAGAGGTAGCGTTGATTGTCCACTGGCGCAAAGAATTCTCCTAAGGCCTTGGAAAAAAGTTCCTTGTCTCGCATACTGCCACCTTTTAGATAGGCAAAGACGTTAAAGCTATCCTTGTCCTCATCGACCTGCACGCGCGACTGATCATCAGACAAATGCCCGGCAGTCACCATGGCTTTGCGAATAGCCTCCCCAATCTGGCGCAAGCGTTTATAAGGACTCTTGTAGCTGTAGTAGCGAAAGGCTGTGATGGCTAGGAAGAGGGCACAAAGAGCTGTCAACCATGGCAAGGCAAAGATAGTTAGTCGAACGACATAAGCCAGGAGACTAATGGCAAATACCATCAGAGCGTAGCGAAGCCACTTTTCAGCATCCGCTAGAGCAAGCAGAGGGATTCGTTTGCTGTCGGTCGCCACTTCATTGACAATCTCAATCTTGTCAGCAACAATGAGAGATTCCTGCCATTTTTTACGAAGGGAGGCGCGATCCTTGGATAGTTCCATGATCTTTTCGTTGTAGTCTTCGAGTTTCTTTTTCTTAAATGGGAACTCAGGAAAGTTTAAGCGATCCAGACCTGTTTCAATGGTATCTTCCTTATAGGACAAGCCAAGGAAATGGTCCATACGACGGGCAAGGGTTTGTAAGTCTTGATATGGATTGAGGTCTAGTTCCTCTTGATCCTCCTTAGAAAAGGCTGGATTTTTGTACGGTTTGATGGCTACTAGGTGCCAGATGTTGCTGGTCTTATCTGGATGTCCTGGCCAGATACGGATGGCACGGCCCCGCATCTGATTACTCAGCATAAAGCTTCCGACAAAACTTCCTAGAATGAGAGAGTTGACGCAAGGCGCATCCCATCCTTCTCCCAAGAGAGACTTGGTTCCGACCAAGACCTGGATAGAACCACGTTGGAAGAGCTCGGTCACTGCTGCGACCATCCCCTTAAAGCTGGATGGAAAGCCTACTTGGAGATAGGCACCTTGATCAAGTTTTCCGATGGTAGAGAAGCTTAAGCTAGTGTTTGGAATGAGTGCTTGAAGTTCTGCCTTGACACTGGCAGGTATGATCACGACACTACCAGAAAGGACTGCTATCGGGACAGACAAGCCTTGCTTTTGCGCACTTCTACGAATGGTTTCAAAGTAAGGGAGGACACCTAATTGCGTGATTGGTGCTTGGGTATCTCCCAGATAACTGGCAAAATCCTTACGAATATAGTCCGCCAAGACCAACTGTCTCAAGTCCTGACCTAGACTAGCATACTCGGTCTCAAATAGATGCAATCCCAGCCAGTTTTCCTAGAGATTGGTTGAGGATTTGGTCATTGGTCTTGGATTTGACCAAGAAAACTTGACGTTTTTCAATCAGTCCTCTTGATTTCAGTTCTGCTTCTATCTTTTTCTTTGTCTCCTGCGGATCCTCATACCAGTCAGGAGTCTGATAGAGAAGACCTTGCAAGAGAACTTCTAGCCAGTAGTAATTAAGAGCAGGCAAACCTTCAGCACCTAGTAAATCTCGTAGATGCTTGGGAATTTCCTGTTTTTGAGCCTGTAGATAAATGAGGAGCGCTGAGAGATACTTGGGATCTTCGAGGAGCATATCCGCAGAAATTTCCCCTTTGAGAACCTTGGAACTTCGAATCAACTCTTGGAAGTCAGGATCAAGGACTAGTTGGCTGACATACTGCCACTTGGTGTCTTCAAACTCTTCCAAGCGCTTGTCCTCTTCCTTAGTCGGAAAACAGATATAGACAAAGTCCTGATGAGGGCAAAGAGTGTCTTCCTTGACCAGTTCTGGCACTGTGATTTCTTGGTCAATCTCGCCACACATCTGGAGATAGCGATCCCAGAGTTCTGGTTCACTGTCATAAGGCGGTGTCGCAGTGAGAGAGATGACTTGCAGTTGCGGATAGTTTTTACGGAAGTCTTCTAGACTTTTCCACCATTCATTTCTCAAGTGATGGCATTCGTCCAGACAGAGGGTTTCGACACCCCTTTCTTTGAGTCTGGCAAGCAGGTCAAAGCCTACAAAGTCCTCAACCTCGCCGTTATCTTCTTGAGATTGTACCTGTTGCATAGCACTGTGAAAGGCTTGGTAGGTGGCAATGGTGATTTGCTTCATGTTCTTGAGATTTTGAGACACGAGACTTGTGACCTGGGCTTCATCCTCTAAAAAGGCCTGGCGAATCCTATCCACCCATTGTTCCCGGATGGTCACCGTCGGTACCAAAACGAGAGCAGGCTTATCAAAGCGAGCAATCAACTCGATTCCTATGGTTGTTTTCCCTGAACCAGGCGCTGCCACCAAGTGGACATGACCATCTGCTTGGTATTCTTGGAAATTGTCCAATACCTGTTTTTGGTAGTTGCGCCAAGTGCCATTAAACTTCAATCCTAACATGATTTTCCTCATTCTAAGCTGTCATTTTCTTATTCCCATTTTACCATACTTGAGGCAAAGTCACACGAAGTATCCCATGTAGTCTTTCTCTCTAAAATATGGTATAGTAGAATCATACTACACAAGAGGAGTTTCCATGTCACACGAGAAAGAAATGAAAGCTGTTTCTCCCCTTCTACAGCAAGCGATTCATATTTCCTCCATCGTCGGTGGAGTTGGTACTGTAATATTCTGCATCTGGGCCTATCAGGCTGGTATTCTGCACTCTAAGGAAACCCTATCTGCCTTTATCCAACAGGCGGGTATCTGGGGGCCACCACTCTTTATTTTTTTACAGATTTTGCAGACGGTTGTTCCAATCATTCCAGGTGCTCTTACCTCCGTTGCAGGTGTCTTTATCTATGGTCACATCATCGGGACTATTTACAACTATATCGGTATTGTCATTGGTTGTGCCATTATCTTTTACTTGGTGCGTCTCTACGGAGCCCCCTTTGTCCAGTCTATGGTCAGCAAGCGAACCTATGATAAGTATATCGGTTGGTTAGATGAAGGCAATCGATTTGACCGATTCTTTATCTTTATGATGATATGGCCAGTTAGTCCAGCTGATTTTCTCTGCATGTTGGCAGCTCTGACCAAGATGAGCTTCAAACGTTACATGACCATTATCATCCTGACCAAACCCTTTACCCTGGTCGTTTACACCTATGGCTTGACCTACATCATCGATTACTTTGGCAAATGTTTGGCTAATACACAAAAAACTCAAGGATTCATCCTTGAGTTTTTCTTTGTTAGGCTTCTTTTTTCAATAAAAATGAAACAAGTATGGATGTAGCAATCATCCATGCTCCTAGAATGAAGAAGGTCATTCGACCATCTGTAGTCACCAAGCTAATCCCTGAAAGAACAAAGGGTGTTAATGATGCTCCAAAAGAACATCCCAAAACAGCATAGGAAGTTGCTTTGTTGAGGAGTTTTGCAGGAATTCGCTCAGATATCAACTGAAAGACTGTCGTCAGAGCGATACTATAGGCAAATCCTCCCAGTATAGAACCTGCAACCACGACCCAGAGTGATGGGGAAAGAGCAATGATGATTTGTCCGATACCAAAAGTGACACCAGCGACCAATAGAAGTCTTTCCTTGAAGGTTGAAATCAGGAAAGAAAAGCTGATTCCCGCTAGAATCCCAATCAACTGCATGGCACTAAGTACCAAACTGGACAACTGAGCATCTCCAAATCCTGCCTCAATCATAAGACTAGGGATACGGAAGGTAATGGCCGTATTGGTACATACAATCACTGCGGCTGCAATAGCAAGGAAGAAAATCAATTGGAGCATGGAACGAGTCAGTTTCGCTGCTTCTTCTGTCTGATGCTTGGACTCGTGAATTTCTTCCTTGTTGTAAGGGACAAAAAGAAGGAAGAGTACGAGAACTACTAGACCAGCTGCATAGGCTAGGAAGGTTGCAGTCCATCCAAATGCTAACAATTGCCCGACTGCCAGCGTCAAGATAGAGGCTCCTACTACCTCAGCCGATCCACGAAAACCAAGCATTTGGATACGAGTCTTGCCGTGGTAACGTTCACTAATGATCGAGATGGCCTTGGCATTGAGCATTCCTACTCCAAGCCCAAATAGCAAGCGTGTCGCAAAGACAAAGTAATAACCCTGATACCAGAAAGGTGCTGTTCCACTGATTGACAAGATTAAGAGTCCCAAGGTCAACTGGAGACGTTCAGGAAAAATACGCTCTAGAACTCCGTTTAATAAAAGCATGGCCATAATCCCAAAGGATGGGAGGCTGACCAAGAGTTCAACCTGACCAGTCGAATAGCCCTGATAATAGTCAAACATGGCAGGTAGGGCACTCGAAATTGAAAACGATGTGATCAATACTAACGATAGGGAGAGTATGCTCACTTTTTCCAAAAATTGTTTCATCTTTTCCTCATTCATTGTTCATTTTTCATATTAGTAAAAAGGTCCTTTCCTATCATACACTCTTTAGCCAAAATTGGCAAGCGACTGAGCACCAAGACCAAAAGAAAAAGCGGGGCATCAAGAGCTGTGAAGTCTTGATGACATCCCACTTTTTTATGTGTTTTATCCAGTTATGTGACTTAGATTTTCAAGAATCGACGCATTGAGATTCCTGAACCTAGTGAACCGATACAGATTCCGATGAGGAACAAGAGACCGATCATCAATGGAATAAAAGGTATTCGGTGTAATCAAAGATAGGTTTTGACCAACCAAGGATGGGTTGACAGATTGGAACACTCGGTTATAGATAAAAGTAAACCAATGCTGATGGAAGAGCTGCTCCCAACAATCCGATAAAGGCACCTTCTAGCAAGAATGGGCCACGGATGTAACCGTTCTTGGCACCAACCAAACGCATGATTTGGATTTCACGGCTACGTGAAATGATAGTAATACGGATGGTATTTGAAATCAAGAAGACTGCGATAAAGATCAAGAGTCCTGCGATGACCAATCCCCATACACGGATGAAGGAAGCCAACTTGAAGAGACGTTCGGTATTGGCACCACCGTCTTGAACTTCAGAGACACCTTCAATCTTCTTAGCTTCTTCAGCTACAGGTTTTACATCACTTGGTGAATTGGTATCTACGATGTAGGCATCATGAAGAGGGTTTGCATCTCCTTCAAATACCTTCCACTCGTCACCCATAGTTTCAGTCAGCTTTTTGGTACTGCTCTTCTTTACTTGAGAAGGTTACATTTTTAACGGCTGGCAGAGCTTTTAAGGGCGTTATAGACCTTGTGGTAGTCATTGTTCGTGACTGTTTGGCCTTCTTTTACAATGGTTTCACTGTTGTCTTCAACGTCTTTACGAACATAAACCATGACGCGGACGTTGTTCTCAATATCAGTTGCTAATTTCGCAGTATTGAAGATAACTGAAGCAAAGATAGCAACCAAGGTCAAGGTAATCATTACTGAACTGACAGCAGCAATGGTCATCCATCCATTACGCTTTAAACTTTTTAAAGCTTCGAACAGATGGCGGAAAAAAATCTACTAATCATCGTATCCGTACTCTCCTTTCGCTTCATCACGTACCACGCGACCATTCTCGATGGCAATAACGCGGTGGCGCAAGGTATTTACGATTTGGCTGTTGTGGGTCGCCATCAAAACAGTTGTTCCTTGAAGATTGATACGTTCCAAGAGGTTCATGATTTCCCATGAGTTATCTGGGTCCAAGTTTCCTGTTGGTTCGTCGGCAATCAAAACCTTAGGATTGTTTACAATAGCACGCGCAATGGCGATACGTTGTTGCTCACCACCTGAAAGTTCATTTGGGAATGAACGAACCTTGTGCTTCAAACCGACAAGGTCCAAGACTTCCATAACACGTTTTTTGATGTTGCGACGACTTTCACCAACAACCTCCATGGCGTAAGCAATGTTCTCATAAACGGTTTTCTTTGGCAAAAGTTTGTAATCCTGAAAGACTACTCCAACGTTTCTACGCAAGAACGGAATATCTTTCTTTTTAATCTTAACGAGGTTATAACCTGCAACTTGCAAGCTTCCTTTGTCGATTTTGACCTCACGATACAAGGCACGGATAAAAGTTGATTTACCAGCACCTGAAGGTCCTACGATGTAGGCAAATTCTCCTGCATCGATATTTACAGTGATGCCACGTAGGGCTGTTGTCCCGTTGTCGTATTTTTTGACAACATCTCTCATTTCAATGATTGACATGTGACTTCCTTTCTTTTAACTGATACGCCATTTCAGATAAGCATCGATGAAACCATCTAGGTCTCCATCCATAACCTTATCTACTTGCGCTACTTCAAAGTTTGTACGATGGTCTTTAACCATTGTATAAGGCGTAAATACATAGGAGCGGATTTGGCTTCCCCATGTAATTTCCTTTTTCTCACCCTTGAGCGAGTCTACCTCAGCAGCTTTCTTTTCCTGCTCCATCTGGTAGAGTTTTGCCTGAAGCATCTTCATAGCACGATCTCGGTTTCCGTACTGAGTACGGTCGACGGTTGATGCTACAACGATCCCTGTTGGAATGTGAGTCAAGCGGACACCTGTTGAAACCTTGTTGACGTTTTGTCCACCTGCTCCACCTGAACGGAAGGTATCCATCTTGATATCATCCTCACGGATGTCAACTTCGATAGTATCATCCAACTCTGGCATAACTTCTACAGAAGTAAATGAGGTGTGGCGACGTTTAGCAGAGTCAAATGGTGAGATACGGACCAAACGGTGAACTCCCATCTCTGACTTGAGAAGACCATAAGCATTTGGTCCTTCAAAAGACAAGGTTACTGACTTGATTCCTGCCTCATCACCTGCTTGGTAGTCCAAGACCTCAACCTTGAAGCCTTTGGCATTTCCATAGCGCGTATACATACGAAGGAGCATATCGCCCCAGTCTTGAGCCTCTGTTCCCCCAGAACCTGGATGGATTTCAAGGATGGCATTGTTGTGATCGTAGGGCTCTGACAAGAGAAGGGTCATTTCGTAGCTGGTCATCATCTGATCTAACTCAGAGAGTTTTTCAACCAGCTCATCCTTAACGGATTCATCCTCTGCCAAAAAGTCTAGTAAAATCTCAACTTCATCCTGCAACTCATCCATCTTGTGGAAGGTATTGTAGGTATTTTTGAGTTCGTTTAATTCTTGCGACGTTTTTTGGGCCGCAATATTATCGTTCCAAAAATCAGGTTCTGTCATTTTGTTTTCCAAAATGGCAATCTCTTCCTCTAAACCTTCGAGGTCAAAGAGACCCCCTGAAAGAAGCTAATTTTTCACGATTTGCGTCAATTTTTTGACGAATTTCTGAAATGTCCATACATACTCCTTTTTTTGCATCTTATTATTATACCACAATTTTTTTTTTTTATCTAATCGGTGTTTCTCCAATTTATTATCAATATATTTCTGCAAGACATCTACTCGCCTGATTTCTAGCAAAAATTTAAACCTCACAAGAGATTTCCTATGAGATTTCGTAAATTTATATTACTTTTTACAAGTTAACAGTCAGCACTTGTCCGTCTTTTACGACTTGCTCACCAGCGATATAGACATCATTAACATCACTGGATTTGACGGCATAAACGAGATGAGATAGCATGTTTTCTTGAGGTTGAAGATGGATTTTGCCTTGGGGTTGGATGACGAGGAAATCAGCTTGCTTGCCGACTTCTAGACTACCAATCTCATCTTCCATTCCTAACACCTTAGCACCCTCGATTGTCAAAGCCTTGAGGGCAGTTTCGATTGGGGAAATTGGCTGGCATCGCCACTCTTCATCTTCTGTAAGAGTGCTGCCGTCCGCCCTTCCTCAAACATATCCAGGTTATTGTTAGAAGCAACTGAGTCAGTCGCAATCCCGACTGGCACTCCCGCCTTTTTAAGTTGGACGATTGGTGCAATTCCTGAGGCTAGTTTGAGGTTGCTGATAGGATTGTGAGCGATAGCGACTTGCGAATCTGCCAGGCGGGTAATTTCTGCTTCATTTAACTCCACACCATGGGCAAAGACAGCTTTATGGTCTAAATAGCCAAGTTCATCTAGAAAGGCTAGTGGTCGTTTGCCATAGCGTTTCAGGATAATACCTGACTCTTCCTGTGTTTCTGCCACGTGGATATGAAGAGGAATGTTTTCTTCTTTTGCTAGCTCAAGACTTGCCTCCAACAAATCTCGACTACAACTGTAGGGCGAATGAGGGGCCACCATAACCTTAAAATTTGGGTCTTGATAGTCTTTGATTATCTCGATAATGGCTCGAGTTCTGGCTATAGTTTCAGCCGTCGTCTCCACATCTGAAGAAAAGAGGGTTGGAGAAAAATAGCAACGCATCTTGGACGCCTTGACTGCCTCATAAATCTCAGCTATATCCACTCCATTAGGATTATACATGTCGTTGAAGGTTGTTGTTCCAGACTGGAGCATCTCCGTCAGAGCCTCTTTGACAGCCTTTGTGGTCATCTCTGGTGTGAACTGATCTTCTGCTGGCCAGATATAGTCCTCCAGCCATTCGTGGAGATTGCTATCATCACGAATGCCTCTTAAGCCTGTCATGGCAGAGTGAGTATGGCAGTTAACCAAGCCAGGCATAATCCAGGCACCCTGATAGTCTATGATTTGATCTGCTTGTTTAAGAATCTCTTGATTTCCCTGACCGACATAGACGATTTGGGATTCTTTGACAGCTAAAATCCCATCTAGATAGACGTGGAAATCTTGGTCACAAGTCACGATATTTACATGCTGAAAGACTTTCATCCCTAGGCTCCTTTTCTATATAAGTATTTATACTGGATAATTTTTCTAGCTATTGTAACAAAAAAGTCACCCTAAGGCAACTTTTCTTATTGTTTATGGGGTTTAAAGTAAGAAAGTAAGTGTTTCATGAGTCCCGTCTATTTCAACATGAAGAGAGTGTGACAAAAGCCCTAGCCTCTCAATTGTCTTTGGATTGTCGAGAAAGACGCAGTGGTTGAGTGGGCTCTACTACGCTGATTTCATCAGCTTTTACAGCCCTACTCAACTGTGCGGAGGTGGGACGACGAAATCGAATTCTAACGAATTAACGATTTCTGTCCCACTCTCTCTTTTTACTTATTCAAATATGGAAGTAGGTAGCCGTAGCCGGCTTCCTCCATTTCATCCTTAGCAATGAATCGTAAGGATGCAGAATTGATACAATAGCGTAAACCACCTAGTTCCTGAGGTCCGTCTGTAAAGACATGTCCCAAGTGAGCATTTCCTGAACGTGACCGGACTTCGATACGTTCCATACCGTGACTCAAGTCCTGGTAGTAATGAATGAGTTCCTTGGAAATAGGACGGCTAAAGCTTGGCCAACCACAGCCTGAGGCAAACTTATCCTTGGCAAAGAAGAGAGGCTCACCAGTCGTGATATCGACATAAATTCCTTCCTCAAAAGTTTGATCATAAGCATTGCTAAAAGGAGCTTCCGTCGCAGCCTCTTGCGTAACTCGGTAGGACTCTTCTGATAAACTTTCTCGTAAAACTGCCTGACTCGGTTTTTCATAGTTGGCGGCATCTATCAGTGGTTTCTCGGCATCCCTCACATCAATGTGGCAATAGCCACCAGGATTTTTCTTGAGGTAGTCTTGGTGATAGTCTTCAGCCAAGATATAGTGACGTAGTTTCTCCACTTCCACTGCTATTTTACGACCGATGAGGAGTTCTTGTTCGCGAACTACTGTATTGATCGTTGGTAGATCAGCTTCTTCTAGGTAATAAATCCCTGTGCGGTATTGACGACCACGGTCATTACCTTGTTGGTTGACAGATAGTGGATCAATGACTCGGAAATAATAGAGTAAAATCTCACGGAGCGAGACCGCCTTCTCATCATAAATGACTTGCACAGTCTCTGCGTGATCTGTTTCTTTGATCAGTTGATAATTGGTGGTTTCTACTTGACCATTGGCATAACCAACACTGGTTTGCACCACTCCAGAAATACGGGAAAAGTACTCTTCTAAACCCCAAAAACAACCGCCTGCTAAATATATTTCTGCCATTTCAAATCCTCCTTGACCGTCTGTCGGTCACTAAACCTGGGAAACAATTTATATCCCGTATTTCATTTCAAAAAAAGGACAGGAAGCCTCTAATAGAGAGTTTCCCCATCCCATTGTTCTGTTTATTTTGCTTCGACGCGAACGCCTTGTGTATCTACTTGCAACTCATGAAGCTTGCCTTTGAAAGGTTGCTTTTCAAGCTCAGCCTTAATCTTAGGCATCTTATCAGGATCAGCCAAGACCATAACAGTTGGGCCAGCACCAGAGAGGTAGGTCGCATAAGCACCATTTCTCTTGGCAACTTTCTTGATCGTCGCAAATTCTCTTACCAGTTCTTGACGGTAACGCTCATGGAAAAGGTCACTCTCAATAGCCTGGCCTGCTTTGACCATATCTCCAGTCAGTAGGGCTGCAATAGCCACATTGGCGATAGAACTTGCTGCAACAGCTTCCTTGTAAGATAGTTTCTTAGGCAAGACACCACGACTATCTCGAGTTCGCAATTCATAGTTTGGAATATAAGCTAGAAAGGCACACTCTGGGAAAGGCGCCACAACAGCTGAAACCTGACCTTCGACTGAGCTTGCAATGACCAGATTACCATAGATAGCTGGCGCAACATTATCAGGATGCCCTTCAATCTTGGTCGCCAATTGTAATTTTTCATGTTTGCTTAGTTTCAAGTTTCCGAGTTGATTTGCCAGTTCAATCCCAGCAACGATGACTGAACTAGAAGAACCTAGTCCACGCGCAAGCGGGATATCACTGACCATCTTCAGACGTCTAGGTTGGAGGTCTGGAACAATTTGTAGAGCAATCTTCAGCAAAAGATTACGTTCATCACGTGGAATCCATTTGCCTAATTGGTGCTCAATCATCCATTCTTCACGTTCCTCACAAACCTGAATTTCTAGATACTTAGTTACAGCTACGCCAACCGAGTCAAAGCCAGGACCCACATTGGCACTTGTAGCAGGTACAATAATCTTCATCTTAGTCTCCTAAAACCTTGAAGGTGTTGAGAAGTTCAAACTCGGCTACACCCTTCAAAGCTGCTGTAATATTTTCAAGCTGTGCCTTGTTGATTTTATGAGTGATGATGACAACACGAGCCTTGCCTTCTTGCTTACCATCTTGAAGGATTTGCTTGAAGGAAATATCTTCTGCGTTAAAGAGCTCAGCCAATTTCAAGACTTGCCCTTTTGAGTCTGGAGCCAAGATTGAGAAATAATAGTTAGCTTTGACATCTTCTGGCTTAGCCAAGACTACTGGACGACTGTATTCATTAAAGGCTTTTCCAATTGTTCCATCATTCAGTCGACGAACGATACGAGCAATATCAGCCACAACACTTGTTGCAGTTGGTTTCTGACCTGCACCTGGTCCATAGTACATAGACTCACCGATACCGATAGATTCCACAAAGACAGCATTCATAACACCATTTACACTTGCAAGTGGATGTTCTTTAGGAAGGAAGGTTGGCGTAACCTCAGCAGCAATTCCAGAAGCCGTTTCTTCAACTGAACCAACCAACTTGACAACATAACCAAGCTCTTGAGCTACTGCTACATCTTCTGGAGTGATGTTGCGAATTCCTTGGTGGCCAACATCTTCAAATTTAACATTCATTCCAAAGGCGAACTGACTGAGAATGACCATCTTGTAGGCCGCATCAATCCCGTCAACGTCATTGGTAGGGTCGCTTTCAGCAAAACCAAGTCGTTGGGCTTCTGCCAAAGCATCTTCATAAGACCAACCTTCTGTTACCATTTTGGTCATCATGAAGTTAGATGTTCCGTTGACAACACCAAGAACGCGTGTGATTTTGTCTGATGCTAGTGAGTTGACCAAGGTACGAAGGATTGGGATTCCTCCTGCAACAGCTGCTTCATAGTACAGGGCAACATTGTGAGATTTGGCTACCTCAAGCAATTCTGCACCATGAACTGCCAAAAGATCCTTGTTAGCTGTCACGACGTGTTTCCCTGCTTCTAAAGCACGAGTGATAAATGTTTTAGCAGGTTCGATACGCCCCATCAACTCAACAACAATCGTGATGTCTTTGTCTGACAAGATTTCATCGATATTTGTTACAAAATTAAAATCATTTCCTGCTTCAAGCAAGCGGGCTTTCTCTTGATCGTCTTTGACCAAAACTTTAGCTACTTCAATTTCTGACTGGGCTGCTTGAACAATTTTTTCTCTATTTTCCTTTAGCAAGAATGGCACACCACTGGCTACTGTACCAAATCCAAGTAAAGCAATCTTAACTGACATGTTTGTCTCCTCGAAATTTTCTAATAGTCCTATTATACCAAAATTGTGAGAAAATTCCTACCATTCTAAACTAAAAATAGGAGCACCAAATCACAAAAAAGGGCTGGGACAAAAGTCCTAGCCTCTCATTTGTCTATGGATTGTCGAGCAAGACGCAGTGGTTGAGTGGGCTCCACTACGCTGATTTCATCAGCTTTTACAGCCCTACTCAACTGTGCGGAGGTGGGACGACGAAATCGAATTCTAACGAATTACCGATTTCTGTCCCACTCTCTCTATTTTCTATCTATTTTACAAAAGCCAATTCCTTGTCACTAGACAAGTCTTCTCGATAATTGAAACCCGCAAAGCTGAGCTTTTTAATCTCTTCAACTGAGGTTACCTGATTTTCCATCAAGGCTGTCAAGAAAGCCCCTCTAGCTTTTTTAGAAATGGTTGAATGGATTTTTAGTTTCCCATCTCTGTCTTCCATAAACTTAAAGGTCACCATTTTCTCACGGATTTCTTTAGGGAAGACAGTTTCAAACTCCGAAGACAAGAGAGAAAAGATTAGTTCTTCACTCTTCATCGACTCTTCATAGGCCTCCTGCCAATGATTTTTTAGGCTTTTCCCAGCGACTTTGAGTTTCATCAAAAAGTCCAGTCTGTGAGGCGCAATCGGTTCAAAGGCTGGAATCACACCATAGAGAGCTGACGTTATCATGAGGTGTTTTTCCAGATAGGTTTGCTCCTCCTTAGTGAGATCGTCCCGTTTGATGTTGCGATACATGAGTCCATCAAAGAGGTGCAAGGCTGGATAGTTTGTCGCAGTTTCATTTTTTTCAAGGCCTGGATATGGTCATACTCCTCTTGCGCTTTTTTTCGGCAGATATTTTTGTAAAAAAACTCTCCAGCTCTTGGGCAGAATATATCGCTAATTCATCCACTACAGCCTGACTTTCAGGACGCAATGGTTTAGCCTCTAATCTAGGAATTTCGGTGTTCATTTCTTTTGCAGTTGGGATTAGAATTTTCATAATGTTAGTGTAGCATATTTTTTTAGGACTACCAAGGATTTGCACCTAAAAACCTCGGTGAATACCGAGGCTTCTTTCCTTATTTTGGCAATCCTAACCAGATTGCAAAGAGAACTAGTGCTGTCCCAAGGCAGCTTGTCAAAATAGATGACAGAGTAACCTTTTTCTCCTTTAGGTGAGAAAATCCTATCTTCAAAGCGAAAAGACCAAGTAACATCGAACCAATCATCAGATAAAATCCCATTTGACTGTCCTCCATTTATTATTCTTTCATTTATTATCACAAATTTCAAACAAGAGTGCAAGAAAAACGAGGCTTTACTTAATTTGAAGGATTTGAGCCTAAATAATACGACCTTCTAAATGATCCAGTTCATGCTGACAAATCTGCGCTGGAAATCCTGTCAGGGTAATGGTTTGCTCTTGCCAATGGATGTCTCTGTAGCTTACTGTAATCTTCTCATACCTAGTTGTCGGTCTTACACCTGTCAAAGACAAACAACCTTCCTCTGTCTCGTATGCCCCTTCAAAAGATTGGAGAACTGGATTAAACATAACCATGGGAATCATTCCGATATTAAAAATGATGACGCGTTTTTGTACCCCAATCATATTGGCCGCTAGTCCAACACAGGTTTCTCGGTTAGCCTGTAGGGTATCCTGCAAATCCTTTACTAGGGGTAAATCTTCCTGACTAGCAGGCTGGGATACCTGCGACAAAAACAAGATATCTTTGACAATTTTCTTTTCCAACTACTATTCCTCCATCTTTTTCTCAACTTGATTATAGCATAAAATCTATCTCTGTTTACCATATATAAAAGCAAAAAAGCCATCCAAAGATGACTTTTCAATGTTTAAATAGCGTTTTTATCTTTTCCAAGTGCTCGTTGAACTGCTTTGACAATTTCAACAAGGACTACAATCATAAGTGCTCCTACAGCGACCACCATCCATTGAGTCAAGCTCAAGTTTGAAACGTGGAAGAGATTATTAAATCCAGGAACCAAAATTGTCACCACAAAGAGGACGAAGGCAACTGGGATAGACCAGTTAAAGGTCTTGTTGGTAAAGAGTCCCACTTTAAAGATTGATTGGTAAACTGACTTAACGTTAAAGGCATGGAGCAATTGGATCAAACCGAGAGTTGCAAAAGCCATGGTAAGGGCATCCGCATGGATTTCAGTATGACCTTGGTGCTCTGGGAAGAGAAGAGCCCAACCATAAACACCCAAAACTAGCATCGTTTGGAAGATCCCTTGATAAATGATTGCTCCGAAGACACCACCATCAAAGAAGTTAGACTTACGCCCACGAGGTTTGTGGGTCATAACGCCTGGCTCAGCTGGTTCCACACCAAGGGCGATGGCTGGTAGCGTATCTGTTACCAGGTTAATCCAGAGAAGATGCACTGGTTGAAGCACATCCCAACCTAACAATGTTGCAAGAAGATGGTGAAAACTTCAGCCATATTAGCAGACAAGAGGTATTGGATGGATTTTTGGATATTTGAGAAGACCTTACGTCCTTCTTCTACCGCTACGATAATGGTTGCAAAGTTATCATCAGCAAGGACCATATCAGAAGCTCCTTTAGAGACTTCTGTACCAGTAATCCCCATACCGATACCGATGTCAGCTGTCTTAAGTGAAGGCGCATCGTTAACTCCATCACCTGTCATGGCAACAACTTTACCTTCATTTTGCCATGCTTTCACGATACGAACCTTGTGCTCAGGTGATACACGTGCGTATACAGAGTATTGCTTGAAGACTTTTTGGAATTCTTCATCAGTGAGTTCATTCAATTCAGCACCAGTGAAGACATGGTCTTCTGTATCATTTGGATCGATGATACCGAGACGTTTAGCAATAGCTTCAGCCGTATCTTGGTGGTCACCTGTGATCATGATTGGACGGATACCTGCTTCTTTAGCGACACGTACAGCTTCTGCAGCTTCTGGGCGCTCAGGGTCAATCATGCCGACCAAACCAGAGAAGATGAGGTCAGACTCAACAATTTCAGATTCCAAGGTTGGAATTTCGGCGCTTGTCTTATAAGCCATCATCAAGACACGGAGGGCTTGTTTAGCCAAGTCTTTGTTAGTTGCAAGGATAGCTTGTTTATCTTCTTCTGTGATGGGGCGAACTTCCCCATTTACTTCGATACGTGTCACACGCTTGAGCAATTGGTCAGGGGCACCCTTGACAGCGATAAAGTATGAACCGTCAGCTTCTTTATGAATAGTAGACATAAGCTTACGGTCTGAGTCAAATGGCAATTCAGCCACACGTGGCTCATTTTCCAAGACTTCACGAACATCAAAGTTGTGGTCCAAACCAAACTGTACGAGAGCTGTCTCCGTTGGATCACCAATCAACTTGCCAGATGGGTCCACCTTGGTGTCATTGGCAAAGTTCATGATACGTAGCGTATTGTTGTTAGTAGCAATTTCAGATGCCGAGCTTTGCAATTGACCGTTGGTATAAACTTTTTCAACCGTCATTTGGTTCATGGTCAAAGTACCTGTTTTATCAGATGCGATGATTTCTGTTGAACCAAGCGTTTCAACCGCTGGCAATTTACGGACGATTGAATTCCGTTTTGCAAGGGTTATCGTTCCCAAAGACAGAACAATAGTTACAATGGCAGGGAGACCTTCTGGAATCGCAGCAACCGCAAGGGCAACAGCCACCATCAAGCCTTCTAATGGATGTTCGCCACGAACAAAGACACCAACCAAGAAGGTAATCACTGCAATCACAATGATTAAGTAAGTCAAGGCCTTAGATAATTGTTCCAAGCTTTGCTTCAATGGTGTTTCTGTCTCATCGGCATTGGCCAACATGTCCGCAATCTTACCAACTTCAGTATACATACCAGTGTTAGTCACGACACCAATCCCACGACCGTAAGTTACGTTTGAGTTTTGGTAACCCATATTAACTCGGTCCCCAATACCAGCATCTGCTTCTACCATTTGAGTAATATCCTTTTCAACCGGTACAGACTCACCAGTAAGAGCAGCTTCTTCGATTTTAAGAGACGCCGCTTCAAACAAACGCATATCGGCAGGCACCACATCTCCAGCTTCTAGCAAGACGATGTCCCCAGGCACCAATTCTTTTGAGTCAATCTCAATAACATGACCATCACGACGAACACGAGCCATCGGGCTAGACATATTTTTCAGAGCTTCAATGGCTGCTTCTGCTTGCCCTTCCTGGTAAACCCCAAAGGCAGCATTCAAGACAACAACGGCCAAGATGATAATGGCATCCGTTAGACCGTCCATTCCTTCTGTAATCACAGAAAGTGCCGCTGCCGCAAGCAAGATGATAATCATCAAATCCTTAAATTGATCAAGGAATTTAGCTAGTAGGCTACGTTTCTCTCCCTCTTCCAACTCATTACGACCATAAGTCGCTAAGCGTTCTTGAGCTTGAGCAGTTGACAAACCTTCGATCGATGAGTCCAAGTTCTTTAGGACTTCTTCTGAGGCTTGTGTGTAAAACAAGTCTTTATTTTGTTCTTTTGACAAAACAGTCTCCTCCTTTTTGGCCTCTTTTTACAAAAAAAGAGACCTGTTTTTTAAAAAAACAAGTCTCGCTGTTTAATATAGTGCCGGAAATAATTCGTAATGACGACACTATCGCGGTTAACCGCCAGCTACTCCCTTGAGTAGTTCTATTATATCAGAATTTCAAAAGTTTTCAAGTTTTGAGGTGTATTTAACTTACTTCCCACATTTGAATTTTCCTTGGAAAACCAGTATAATGAAAGAATACTAAAATGCTAGAAGGGGAGTTAGATGAATCAATCGGTTTCAAACTTAAAATTAGCTGAGCGTGGTGCCATTATCAGCATCTTGACCTATCTATTCTTATCTGCAGCTAAGCTAGCGACCGGACACCTCCTCCATTCATCCAGTTTGGTAGCTGATGGTTTTAACAACGTTTCAGATATCGTTGGAAACGTGGCCCTTCTCATCGGGATTCGTTTGGCTCGCCAACCGGCAGATAGAGATCATCGCTTCGGTCACTGGAAAATCGAGGATTTGGCAAGTCTCATCACTTCCATCATCATGTTTTACGTTGGCTTTGATGTTCTACGTGACACCATTCAAAAGATACTCAGCCGAGAACAAACGGTCATTGACCCACTTGGTGCGACTCTGGGAGTCGTCTCTGCCATCATCATGTTTGCCGTTTATCTCTACAATACCCATCTGAGCAAACAGTCTAAGTCCAAGGCCCTTAGGCTGCAGCTAAGGACAATCTGTCAGATGCCGTGACTTCCCTTGGAACGTCTATTGCGATCCTAGCTAGCAGCTTCAACTATCCAATCGTGGATAAATTAGTCGCCATCATCATTACCTTCTTTATCCTCAAGACTGCCTATGATATCTTTATCGAGTCATCCTTCAGTCTTTCTGACGGTTTTGATGAGCACTTGCTGGAAGATTACCAAAAAGCTATCATGGAAATTCCTAAGATTAGCAAGGTCAAATCTCAAAGGGGTCGTACCTACGGAAGCAATATTTATCTAGACATTACACTTGAGATGAACCCAGACCTCTCTGTTTCGAGAGCCACGAAATTGCGGACCAAGTTGAATCTATGTTATCAGAACGATTTGGTGTCTTTGATACTGACATTCATATCGAACCAGCCCCAATCCCTGAGGATGAAATCCTAGATAATGTCTATAAAAAATTGCTCATGAGAGAGCAACTGATTGACCAAGGAAATCAACTGGAAGAGTTACTTGCTGAAGATTTTATTTATATCCGCCAAGACGGACAAGAACTAGACAAGGGAGCCTATAAGGCTGAAAAAGAATTGACCTCTGCTATCAAGGAGCTTCATCTAACGTCCATCAGTCAAAAGACTAAACTCATCCGCTACCAAGTCGGCGATACCATTCATACCAGTATCTGGCGCCGTCACGAAACTTGGCAAAATATTTTCCATCAGGAAACCAAAATAGAAAAAGACTAAAGCAAAACTCCCAACTTTCTCAGTTGGGAGTTTTTTATATTCTTATTTTGCAACGCTCTTAGCAAGAACGAAGTTTCCTAGTGTAGCTGAACCATTGCCAGCAACAGCTGGAGTCACGATATAGTCACGTACATCTGGAACTGGGAGGTAGCCATTGAGTAGGGCTGTGAATTTCTCACGTACACGGTCAAGCATATGTTGTTGAGCCATAACCCCACCGCCAAAGACGATGACATCTGGACGGAAAGTTACAGTCGCATTCACTGCGGCTTGAGCAATGTAGTAGGCTTGAACATCCCAGACAGAATTGTTGAGTTCAATGTTTTCCCCACGAACACCTGTACGAGCTTCCAAACTTGGACCAGCTGCATAACCTTCCAAACATCCATTATGGAAAGGACAAACACCTTTAAATTCTTTTTCAATATCCATTGGGTGTCTAGCCACATAATAATGACCCATCTCAGGGTGACCAACACCGCCAATAAACTCGCCACGTTGGATAACACCTGCACCGATACCTGTACCGATTGTGTAATAAACCAAGTTTTCGATACGACCGCCGGCATTATTACGAGCAACCACTTCACCGTAGGCAGAACTGTTTACGTCTGTCGTAAAATACATAGGCACGTTTAGAGCGCGACGAAGAGCACCAAGCAAGTCGACATTTCCCCAGTTAGGTTTTGGAGTTGTTGTGATAAATCCATAAGTTTTTTTGAGTTTTTATCGATATCGATTGGACCAAATGAACCAATGGCAAGTCCTGCAAGATTGTCAAATTTTGAGAAGAACTCGATGGTTTTATCGATTGTTTCAATAGGTGTTGTTGTAGGAAATTGTACCTTTTCTACAACGTTATAGTTTTCATCTCCGACAGCACAGACAAATTTTGTACCGCCCGCTTCCAAGCTTCCGTATAGTTTTGTCATGATTAACCTCTTGTATTTATTTTTCTTTATTATAGCATATTTCCAGACTGAAAATTGCTCAATATTTTAGATTTTCCTCTGTAAATTTTACCATTCAAGCAAAAACGAACAAACATGACATTTGTTCGTTTTTTTGTTTTATTAAGCTTTAACTTCAATGACTGCATCACCCTTAGCAACAGATCCAGAAGCAACTGGATTTACAGAAGCAAAGTCTGCAGTGTTTGTTACGATAACCATAGTTGTGTTATCAAGACCTGCAGCAGCAATCTTAGCTGAGTCAAATGTTCCAAGAACATCTCCAGCTTTAACTTTGTCACCTTGATTAACTTTATGATTGAATCCTTCACCGTTCATTGAAACAGTGTCGATACCAACGTGGATCAAGATTTCAGCACCGTTAGCTGTTCTCAATCCATAAGCATGGCCAGTTGGGAAGACGATTGTTACTTCAGCATCAGCTGGTGCATAAACAACATCTTGGCTAGGTTTCACGGCGATACCTTGTCCCATAGCTCCACTTGAGAATACTGGGTCATTCACATTTGAAAGAGCAACAACATCACCAACGATTGGTGTTTGGATTGTTTCGTCTTGAAGAGTTGCTGGTACTTCTTCATTTACCACTGTAGTTTCTTCAGAAACTGTTTCTTCAACAACTTCTGTTTCTTCTTTGTAACCAAAAGCATATGTCAAACCGAAACCAAGGGCAGTTGTAACTAAGACCATAAAGACATACTTAAGGAGTTGACCGTTGATATAGAGAAGTGTTCCAGGAATGATCGTAATACCAAAGCTAGTACCTGCCAAACCTAGAATGTTTGCTAACCAACCACCAGCAGCACCGGCGATAAGCCCCATGATAAACGGTTTACCATAGCGAAGATTGATACCAAAAATAGCTGGTTCAGTGATACCAAGTCCAGCAGAAAGTGCAGCTGGGAAGGCAAGAGCTTTAATTTTGGGATTCTTTGTTTTTACACCAACAGCAAGCGTTGCTCCAAGTTGAGCAGTCATAGCTGCTGTAATAATAGCATTAAGAGGATCTGAACCTGTAGAAGTAACAAGGTTAGCCTCCAAGAGATTGAAGATATGGTGAACACCTGTAACAACGATGACCTGATGAACACCACCAAGGATTAATCCACCTAGACCCATTGGAAGACTGAGCAACCAAACAGTAGCGACTTTGACATAGCTTTCAACTTCGTGGAATACAGGTCCAATGACAAACAAGGCCAAAATAGACATTACTAAGAAAGTCAAGAATGGTACAAGGAGTAAATCTAATACATCTGGAATACGCTTACGGAGCCACTTTTCTAGTTTAGCACCAGTCAAACCAACGAAGAAGGCTGGTAAAACTGAGTTTTGATAGCCGACAACTTTGATAAAACCAAAGAAGAGGATTGGTTGAGCGTCACCAGAGGCCACAGCCCAGGCATTTGGTAAGGATGAGTTTACCATCATCAATCCTAGAACCAAACCAAGCAATGGATTTCCACCGAAGACTCGAAAGGCTGACCAACAGATTAAGGCTGGGAAGAAGGCAAAAGCTGTATCTGTCAAAACAACTGAATAGGTATAGAAGTTTGTTGCTTTTAAAAGCTTCTGCAGTTGTTCCAAACAAAGCCAAAAACTTGATCTTGAACAATAGCCCCACGAATTCCCATAAACAAACCAGTAGCAACGATTGCTGGCAAAAAGAGGTACAAAGACGTCACCGAAAGTACGGATGGCACGTTGGAACCAATTTCCTTGTTTGCCTGCTTCTTCTTTCATCTCATCTTTAGATGAAGTTGGCAAACCAAGAGCTACGACTTCATCGTACATCTTGTTTACTGTACCAGTACCAAAGATGATTTGGTATTGACCTGAGTTAAAGAAAGCACCTTGAACTTTTTCCAAGTTCTCGATAGCATCTTTGTTAATTTTCGCTTCATCTTTAACCATAACGCGAAGACGAGTCGCACAGTGAGCTACACTATTAACGTTCTCACGTCCACCTAAGGCTTCTGATGACTTTTTTTGCAATTTCTGTATTCGTCATTTGCAAAAAAATCTCCTTATAAAAAAAATATTGTAAAAATGTTTGAAAGCGATTTATTCGCCCTACGAGTATTATTCTATCACGTTTTTAAAAAAATATGTCAAGCGTTTTTGCAGAAAAAGTTTTTTTGATTGTTAAAATTTTTGATAGTTTTTTTGCTACTTTCTTGATAAAATTCTCTCAAAAAAACGCCTATTTCTACGTGTTTTTTTATGTGCATATTTTCAAAAACTTTCATAATTTCATTATTTTTTTCATAAAGATAGGTTTCTAATTATCTGTCAATCGTTTGACATTTTTTTCTTAAATTCGATATAAAAAGACTTGCTTTTTTTATAAGGAAACGTTTACTATAAAGATAGTAGAATTTATGGAGGGAAGATAACATGGAATGGACTACCGAGCGTCGTTATAGACGCTATGAAGATTGGACACCAGAAGAAAGAAAAGAAATCCAAGAAAAGATGGCACAATCCCCATGGCACGTCAGCTATCACATTGAGCCAAAAGAAGGACTCCTTAATGATCCAAATGGCTTTTCTTACTTTGATGGGAAATGGGTTGTTTTTTACCAAAATTTCCCCTTTGGTGCAGCTCACGGTTTGAAATCTTGGGTTCAGCTTGAAAGCGACGACTTGGTTCACTTTACTGAAACAGGTGTAAAAATCTTACCTGATACTCCACTTGATAGCCACGGTGCTTACTCAGGATCTGCTATGCAGTTTGGCAATCAATTGTTCCTATTCTATACAGGAAATGTCCGTGATGAAAACTGGGTTCGCCACCCTTATCAGATTGGTGCCTTAATGGATAAGGACGGTAAGATTGAAAAAATTGATAAGGTCTTAATTGATAAACCAGCTGATGCTACCGACCACTTCCGCGATCCACAGATTTTTAACTTTAAAGGACAATACTACGCAATCGTTGGTGGACAAGACTTAGAGAAAAAAGGATTTGTCCGTCTCTACAAAGCAGTCGATAACGATTATACAAACTGGCAAGAAGTTGGTGATTTGGACTTCAACAATGACCGCACTGCCTATATGATGGAGTGCCCAAATCTTGTTTTTTTGTCGGAGAACAACCTGTCCTTCTCTACTGTCCACAAGGTTTGGATAAAAAGGTTCTTGACTATGACAATATCTATCCAAATATGTATAAAATTGGTGCTTCCTTCGATCCTGAAAATGCACGTATGGTAGGTGTGTCTGAACTACACAATCTAGACTATGGTTTCGAAGCCTATGCTACTCAGGCCTTCAACGCTCCTGATGGACGTGCCTTAGCAGTAAGTTGGCTTGGTTTACCAGATGTGTCTTATCCATCTAATCGCTTTGATCACCAAGGAACTTTCTCATTGGTCAAAGAATTAACCATTAAAGATGGCAAACTCTATCAGTACCCTGTAGCAACCATCAAGGACCTCCGTGCTTCAAAGAGGAATTTTCAAATCGTTCTGAAACCAAAAACACCTACGAACTTGAGCTTAACTTAGAAGCCGATAGCCAAAGCGAAATTGTCCTTTTTGCTGATAAAGACGGCAAGGGGCTATCTATCAATTTTGACCTTGTCAATGGACAAGTTACTATTGACCGCAGTCAAGCAGGTGAGCAATATGCTCAAGAATTTGGAACTACTCGCTCATGTCCAATTGATAACCAAGCCGCTACTGTAAATATCTTCATCGATAATTCAGTCTTTGAAATTTTCATTAATAAAGGAGAAAAAGTATTTTCTGGTCGTGTCTTCCCACATGAGAACCAAAATGGAATCGTGATTAAATCTGGAAACCCAACTGGAACTTACTACGAATTAGAATATGGTCGCAAAACTAACTGATGTCGCAAAATTGGCTGGCGTCAGCCCTACTACTGTTTCACGTGTCATCAACAAAAAGGGTTATCTGTCAGAAAAAACCATTCAAAAAGTCAATGATGCTATGCGTGAACTGGGTTATAAACCCAACAACCTAGCTCGCAGTCTTCAAGGAAAGTCTGCCAAATTAATTGGGCTAATTTTCCCTAAAATCAGCCATGTTTTCTACGCGGAGTTAATTGATAAATTGGAACACGAACTCTTCAAAAAAGGCTACAAGACTATTATTTGTAATAGCGAGCACGATTCGGAAAAAGAACGCGAATACATCGAAATGTTAGAAGCCAACCAGGTGGATGGCATCATTTCGGGAAGTCACAACCTTGGGATTGAGGATTACAATCGCGTAACGGCTCCAATCATTTCATTTGACCGTAACCTATCACCAGACATACCTGTCGTTTCTTCTGATAACTATGCTGGCGGAGTCCTAGCCGCTCAGACTCTGGCTAAAACCGGAGCCAAATCTATTATCATGATTACAGGTAATGACAACTCCAATTCCCCAACTGGACTTCGTCATGCTGGTTTTGCTTCAATCTTGCCAAAGGCTCCTATTATCAATGTTTCCAGTGACTTTTCACCCCTTCGTAAGGAAATGGAAATTAAAAATATCCTGACCAAACAAAAACCAGATGCGATTTTCGCCTCTGATGATTTGACTGCTATTTTGGTTATTAAGATTGCCCAGGAGCTTGGAATCTCTGTACCTGATAAACTCAAAGTGATCGGCTATGACGGAACTTATTTCATTGAAAATTTCTATCCTCACCTTACTACCATTAAACAACCCTTGGAAGAAATTGCTCGCCTAACAGTTGATTTGCTCTTACAAAAAATTGAAGGCAAAGAGGTTGCTACTACTGGTTATTTCTTGCCGGTTAGTCTCTTGCCAGGTAAAAGATTTAAACAAAAAAACTCGGACTGAATCAGTCTGAGTTTTTTTCTTATGATCTAAATTTTTTTCAAGAGTGTTTGGGCTTTTTCTAAATTAAAGGTTTTTTCAGCAATCAAGCTTTCTACCAACTTAGGCACTTCAGCCTCTGTGGCTCCTGCAAGGAGGGCTAGTGACTTCGCTTGAAGTTTCATGTGTCCATGCTGAATTCCTGTGCTGACAAGAGCTTTTAAGAGTCGCAAAAATTTTGTGCAAGACCAATTGACACGATAATTTGAGCCAATTCCTTAGCTGATGGATAACCCTAGCGACTCATGACTGAGAACTACACGAGGATTAAGACCAATTGATCCACCTTTGGTAGCAACTGGCATCGGCATAGTCAGCTCTCCTATTAGCTCTTCGGTTTCCAAATCCATAGTCCAACTACTAAGGCCTCGATAGGAACCATCATGACTGGCATAGGCATGTGCTCCCTGCTTCAATGGCCCGCCAATCATTTCCAGTAGCAATCAAGAGAGCATCGATTCCATTAAAGATTCCCTTATTGTGAGTAGTCGCTCGATAAGGATCTGCTTGAGCAAATTGGCTGGCTAAAACCATTTTTTCTGCTAGTTCACGCGCTTCATCCTTCTGGCGACTCAAATAACGAAAGGCAATCCGACAAGTTGCAGTTACTAGAGAATCTGTTGCGTAGTTGGATAGAATTCCCATTAAACTTTGCCCTTGACTTAGAGCCTCTAGACTTGGTTTTTAAAGCTTCAAGCATGGTATTGAGCATATTAGCTCCCATGGCTTCCTGAGTATCGACATGGAGATAAACCACTAAAAAAAGTCAGCCTCACCAGAAATTTTTCTCAACTGTTAGCTCTCTGGCTCCACCACCACGTTTGACAATAGATGGATAGGCTTGGTTTGCTTGTTCGAGTAGCTCTGCCTTCTGACTCAAAATAGCCTGACATGCTTTATCCCTATCTGGAACCTGATAAAGAGCTACTTGACCAATCATTTGACGTTGATGAACCTGAGCAGTAAAACCACCCGCACGTTTGATAATCTTACTAGCAAAACTAGTCGCAGAGAACGACGGATGGTTCTTCTGTTACATAAGGAACTGTGTACTCTTGACCATTTACCAACACTTCTGGAACTACTGAGTATGGAAGTGAGAAGGTCCCCACTACATTTTCACTCAGTTGGTCCGCAACTGCTATACTAAGATTTTCATTTTGCTCAAGACTTTCTTGGGCTTCCATAGAAGTAAGCGCCTGAGACTTAACGAACTCAAGGCGCTCTTGAATTGATTTTTTAGCAAATCCATTCCAATTTTTTTTCATTATTTTTCAACCTTGCTGTAGCGACGTTGGTGTTCTACAATCTCAACCAGAGCATAGTCCTGTCCTTCATAGCCTGACATGGTTGCAGAACCTGACTCATCCAAGTTTGCTTCCTCAAAGAAGATTCGTTCATAATCAGCTACGCTCAATGCTTGACGCTGGTCTAGCAATTCTAAGCGATTTTTCTGCAATTGCTGTTCATAGCCTTCAACCAATTCCACACTGAAGAACTCAGATACAGCACCACTTCCGTAGCTATAGAGAGCTAGCTTGTCCCCTGCTTTGAGACTATCAGAATTTTCAAGAAGAGACAAGAGTCCTAAAAAGAGTGAACCTGTATAGATATTCCCAACCTTTTGGCTGTAAATAATGGACTCATCAAAGTGTTTTTGAAGTAAATCCTTTTTCTCTTGAAGTAGAGATTTATCAAGAATTTTTTTCAATCCCTTGAGAGCTAGCTTTGGATATGGCAAATGGAAACAAATAGCTTCAAAATCATTCAAGTCGCAATCATAACGCTTTTGGTACTCTTCCCAAGTCGTTTTTAAGCTATCCAAATACTGCTGTGTTGAGTAGACTCCATTTACAAATGGGGTCGTTGAATAATTTGGACGCCAAAAGTCCATGATATCACGAGTCTGCGCAACGTTATCGTTGTTGAAGACCATAACACGTGGATTTTTGACTAATCAACATGGCAACACAACCTGCTCCTTGAGTTGGTTCCCCAGGAGTTTCGACACCATATTTTGCAATATCACTAGCTAGTACCAAAACTTTTGATTTAGGAGAATTTTCTACGTGTAACTTAGCATAGTGAAGGGCCGCAGTTGCACCATAGCAAGCTTCTTTTGATTTCAAAACTACGAGCAAAAGGTTGAATTCCAAGTAGACCGTGTACAAAAAAACCGCACTGCTTTACTTTGATCGACTCCAGATTCTGTCGCTACGATAACCATATCAATCTCTTGCTTCTCTTCTTCAGTCAGGATAGAATTTCCTGCACTGGCGTACCAAGGTAACAATATCCTCTGTTAAAGGAGCGATACTCAATTCTTTTAAAAGGAGTCCTTTACTCAATTTTTCAGGATCAGTCCCTCGAGCTTCTGCTAAATCTTGTAATTTCAAAACGTATTGACTGGTCGCAAAACCAATCTTATCAATACCGATTGTCATATTTACCTCTATTTTTTTATCATTCATTGTAAAAAAATTCGTTCACCTCTATTTTTATCATAATTGAGGTCAAATGAGCGAAAAAAAAGACTTGATTCCCCAAATCAAGTTCATTTCTATCGTCGTACTCATGTTCTTTCAGCCACTCTACCCACGAAAAAATCGAGACTTAGCTAGCTCGATTCTTTTTGAGATAGTGATACAACTTCAGTACAACTGTCCCACTTGCCATTCCTATAGAGATAACAAGGGCCAACATCATCACCAACATTGCACTGGCAATGGCGTTTCTATAGTCGCCTGTCACAAAAAATGAAGTCGTTCGATAAGAGAGATAACCTGGTACCAGCGGAGCCAAGATGGCCAAAGCAAACACAACGGCTGGTGTTTTGTAGAGAATACTCATAATCTGGCTGATACAAGAACCAATTACAGCAGCAATAAAGGTCGCCAAAATAACATTAGTTGGCTCCTTGAGTATTAGATAGAGCAGCCAGATTGACATTCCCAAAACTCCACCAGGAATGAGCATAGAACGTTGGACGTTTAAAACGATTAAAAAAGTGATAATAGCTAGCAGACTAGCTAAAGCCTGCAATAAAAATGTTGTTAGAGTCATATTAGTTCATGAGTAAGAGGGCGACAGAGGTGCCTGCCCCTAAGGCAAGGGTAACCAGCAAGGATTCAAACATCTTGCTCATACCAGAGTTAATGTGATTGGTCATAATATCTCTAACAGCATTAGTCAGAGCAATTCCCGGTACAAAAGGCATGACCGCACCTGCAATGACCAAATCAGCTGTAGAAGGAAAGCCAGAATAGCGCGCCCAAAATTGTGCAATCAAACCAAAAACAAGAGCACCTGCAAAAGCTGTCATAAAGGGAATACGAATAAATTTTTCTACGTAAAGAGAAAAGGTGAAAGCAAAGATGGTTGCTACTCCTGCACCAATGGCATCGTAGGCATTCCCCCGAACATGATCGAGAAGAAGGGAGCACTATGGGTCGTCGCAGACAGTTAGCTGAACATTGGTGTAGGGAGATGCCTTCGCATTTAATTGCTTGAGTTGAATAAAGGCTGTCTCTAAATCAAGCTGTCCTGATACAAGCTGCCGTGAAATCTGATTGACATCACAAACCTTCTCAATATTATAAGCAGAGGAGGTTACTCGTTTCATTCGAGAGATATTTGTATTTTTCAATGGAGAAAAAAATAGTCGCAGGCATGGCCAAAAACATTACAATCCATGATGCCTTGTGAATGAGCAATTCGAATCATGGTGTCTTCGACACGATGGATTTCAGATCCATTGCGAAGCAGAATTGTTCCTGCTAACATAATGACATCAATGACTGCATTCAGTTTTTTTGATTCGTCCATGTTCTCCTCCTTTTTAAACTCCTTTTATTTTATCATAAATTTTAAGGAAAAAAAATCTTTGTCACAAAAACTGTGACAAAGATTGATTAGTTCTCACCATTATGGTTCTCCGACTGATTATTCGATGACGGAGATGACGGTGCTGTCGTAGTTTGAGGTTCTCTAATCTGTGGTGATGTCTCTCCACGATATGGATTTCCTTGTGAAGGATTTGTTGTCGTTGTTGTTGTTTTCGGTTTGTAGATAGAAATTTTGATACGAGTTGTATTCAAATCTACACCTTCACCTGGTTTTGGACTTTGACTAACTACAGTATCCTCAACAGTCCCTTCTGGTGCTGTAGAAACCTCTACTACTTCAATATTCGCCTCTTTAACACCGACTATCTGAATCAAGTTATTCTTGGTAAATTCAAGGCTTGATCCAATATAACTTGGCATAGGAACGCTAGTTACCTTCTTGGCTACTGTCAAGGTAATCTCTGTCGCCTTACTAAGATCATAAGTGGTTCCTTCTGGTAGACTCTGTCTCATAACAAGTCCTGCCTCTGTTTCACTTGATTCTTCTTCTACAACCTTGATGAGATTTCAGGAACTTTTTTCCCTTTCAACTCTGCAATGACGTCTGTAGAATTGCGTCCAATATAATTTCCAATCTTAAATGATTGCTGACCTGAAGAGATAATGAGATTGACTTTAATACCTTCTTTACGAGACGAACCAGCATCTGGATCCGTTCGAATCACTCGGCCTTCTTCTACCGTATCACTAGCTTCAGACTTTTCCTCGCCAATTTCAAAATTAGCTTTTTTAAGTTTTTCCTTAGCTTCTGCTACAGTTTGTCCTGCAACATTTGGAATTTCAACAGTTGCTGGTGTTTTGGATACTATCCAAAAGAGAGAAGCCAAAACAAGTATAAAGCTAGCCAAAAGCACTAAATACCTCGCTTTAAAACGACGCTTCTTGACTGGTTTTGCAACAGTTTCTTTACTAGTTGCCTTTTGAGTCGGCTTTTGGCTCTGAGGACTTTCTTCCTTTGGTTGCACTTTAGGAATCGCTGTTAAAGTAGATTGTGAAATTTTCGGTAAGGTTTTTGTGTCAACTTTACTTGTATCTTCAAATACCAGCTTTGGTTCATTTCGACGGTTATAAGAAAGACTGCTCAATAAGTCAACATACATCTCTGAGACAGTTTGATAACGGTCTGTCAACTTTTTAGCTGTCGCTTTTATAACAACGTTTTCCAAGGATTGTGGTACTGATGGGTTTTCTGCAATGACCGAAGGAAGTGGTTTTTGGAAATGCTGAAGTGCAATGGTCACAGCACTATCTCCGTCATAAGGAATATGACCTGTCAACATTTCGAAAAAGATAATTCCCATTGCATAAATATCACTCTGTATGGTCGCCTTAGAACCACGCGCCTGCTCAGGTGATAGATAGTGAACAGAACCCAACATGGAGTTGGTCTGTGTCAAACTGGTTTCTGCAAAGGCCACTGCAATCCCAAAGTCAGTAACTTTTGCAGTTCCATCAGGAGTCAAGAGTATATTTTGAGGTTTTAAATCACGGTGAATAATCCCCTTTGCATGCGCCAAACGCATAGCCAAGAGAATTTGACCCATGATACGAACAGCTTCCTCGTTTGATAGAGGGTAGTGTTCTTTGATATAACGTTTGAGGTCAAGCCCAGCTACATATTCCATAGCTAGATATTGTTGACCGTCTTCTTCACCGATATCCGTAATTCGAACGATATGAGGATGATCTAGGTCCGCCATCGCACGTGCTTCACGCTGAAAACGTGCAACAGCGATTGGATCCGTTTGGTAGTTGGTCCTCAGGACCTTCACCGCTACCTCTTCCCCATCCAGAATCAAATCTTTGGCCAGGTAGACATCTGCCATCCCACCACGGCCAATTTGTTTGATAATCCGATATCGTCCGGCAAATATCTTGCCGATCTGGATCATTTTGATTCCTCCTCAATCGCAATCAAGGCAACAGTAATGTTATCAAGCCCTCCGGCATTGTTTGCAAATCGCACTAAGGTTGCCGCCTTGTCTTCAAGTGAAATATCACTTGTCACGATGTCATAGATTTCACTTCCTGAAATCATATTCGTGAGACCATCACTGTTCATAACGATATAGTCACCAGGTTCCAAACTTACAATCCCTAAATCAGGTTGAATCTCATCTTTTTGTCCAATAGACTGGGTAATGATATTTTTTTGTGGATGAGCTTCAGCTTCTTCAGGTGTTAATTGACCTGCCTTGAGCAACTCATTGACTAATGAATGATCACTCGTTAATTGGTGGTACTCTTCACCACGAACTAAGCCGATACGAGAATCACCAATATGAGCATAGATGGCTTGGTTATCAATGATTGCAAGGGCTTCTAGAGTTGTACCCATCCCCTTGTATGCTTCATCTCGGCCTAATTGGTAAATCTTTTGATTTTCAATCTCTAGATGTTCTGCAAACCATTCACGAACTTCATTGACGGTATCAATCTGAGTATCAACCCAGGCTACACCCAAGTCCGTAACTGCCATCTCACTGGCAATATTACCTGCGCGGTGTCCTCCCATCCCGTCAGCCAAGATAATCATCGTGCGACCGGCACGGTTGACAAAAAGATTGACATAGTCTTGATTATTTGTACGTTTCTGACCCACATCTGTTAATAATGAAATCTCCATTGTGTCAGTTCCTTCCTAATCGGATACCTTGCGAAATTGGCTGATAAAGAATCCATCACTTCCATACAATTCTGGAGTAATGAGGATGCAGCCATCTTTTAGGATATCCTTGCATTCGTGTTCTAGTTTAACCTGCTCGAACTCTGGATGACTTTCTAAAAATGCTTGAACAACTTTAAAGTTCTCCTCAGAGACAATAGTGCAGGTACTATAAGTTATTATACCACCTTTACGTAGCGTTTGACAAACACTACCTAATATTTCCAACTGAATTTCCTGTAATGACGCGAAATCAGCAGTGTCTTTGTTATATTTGATATCTGGTTTCCGACGTAAAAGTCCAATCCCTGAACAAGGGGCATCGACTAGAATCTTATCAAATTGATCCTTGCCAAAAAACTCATGCACTTTTCGAGCATCCAGTTTTTGCGTTTGCACACAATCTGCTACACCTAGACGCTCCGCATTTTCTCGAATCAAAGTGAGTTTATGGTCGTAGAGATCCAGAGCTGTTACCTGACCTGTCGTTAGATAAGACGCCATATGGGCTGTCTTGCCACCAGGAGCCGCACAGGCATCTAAAACCTGCTCATCTCCTTGCAAATCCAATGTTGGCGCAACCAACTGACTAGACTCATCCTGGATAGTAATAGCTCCTTAGCAAACAAGTCATGACCTGCAAAGTGTCCCTGCTCCTTGACCAGACCAGAAGCTGATAAGGCAGAATCACTTGCATCAAGCAAAGCTTTAATTTCCTCTTTTCGGCTCAAGTCCGTCACACGAATACTAGCTTTGTTACGTTGTAACAGACTTTCAAAAATCGCTTGCGCTCGCTCTTCGCCATACTCTTCCTTGAGCTTAGAAATCAACCAAACTGGCAAAGAGTAGGCGATAGAATCACGCTTGTTCTTACGCTTGATACTTGCAATATCTGGCAAGCCCTCACGCAAGATACGGCGCAAAACAGCATTGACTAGTTTTTCGCTACCCTTCTTACGAACTTTTGCAATTTCAACCGCTTCATGAACGACTGCATGGTCAGGCAACTTATCCAGATATTGTAATTGATAAACACTCATGAGAAGAAGAACATAAAGCCAGCTATCTAGCTTGTCTCTATCTTCGATAAAGTGGGATATGTACCATTCTAAGGTTAGTTTTCGAGCTACGGTTCCATACACCAACTCTGTCACCAAGCCCTTGTCTACTGCTGAAAGTCGACTTCCCTTAAGGTGTTTATTTAAGGCGATATTGGAGTAGGCTTGATTGACAAGGACATCCTCTAGCACCTCTAAGGCTAAACTTCTAGCCGTTTCTAGTTTAGTCACCAAATCGTTCTCCTACTGCTAAAGTTCGTCCCACACCGTTGAGGAAGGAAGCAATGTCCATCTTAGGTTTCCCTGCTGGTTGAACCTGTTTGAGAGATAGAGCTCCTTCTGCTGTTGCGACAATCAATTCTTTCTTACCGATGGAGAGTATCTCACCCGGATTCCCCTGACCTTCTACAGGTAGGGCTTCATAGATTTTGAAACGTTCTCCTTTTAGGAAGGTATGAGCAACTGGCCATGGATTCATCCCACGGATTTGGTTGAAAAGTTGACGGTTGGTCTTGTTCCAGTCCAGTTTTTCCTCCTCAGGTTTGATATTTGGTGAGAAAGTTACTTGGCTTGGATCTTGCGGTTGAGGCTGAATTTCACCAGCTATATAAGCAGGTAGAGTATCCAAAAGCAAATCACGCCCAACAAAGGCCAATTTTTCAAACAAAGTTCCAACATTGTCATCATCAGTAATGGGAATACTGCGACGAGAAATCATGTCCCCTGCATCCATTTCCTTGACCATTTCCATAATGGTTACTCCTGCCTCCTCATCACCTTGAATCAAGGTATAATGAATAGGAGCTCCACCACGGTGCTTAGGCAGGAGAGAAGCATGAACATTGACTGCAAAATCCATGCTATCAAGGAGTTTACTTGGGAGAAACTGCCCAAAAGCTGCAGTCACAATTCCGTCAGCTCCCAAATTCATGATAGCTTCCATTTCTGGACTACCCGACAATTTTTCTGGTTGGTAGATAGGAAGTCCAGCCTCTTTGGCAGCTTGTTTTACTGGGGTTTCCTGGATAACTTTTTTACGTCCAACCGCACGATCTGGCTGAGTTACAACCGCTACAATCTCGTAGCGGTCATCTGACAAAAGCCCCTTTAAAACAGTTGCTGAAAAATTGGGAGTTCCCATAAAGATTAGTTTTGTCATCTTTTCTCCTTTTATAAAAATTGCTGCGGTTCGTGGTCAATACTGAGACGAAGTTCGCTATTTTCCCGTTCTTGAGTTAGAGCCAAGACCTGATTAAGGGTAGAAGCCAACTCATCTTCTAAACGGTATTTAATCAAAATTTGGTAATGATAGAGGTTATGAGTACGAGCGATAGGTTTAGGGGTCGGACCTAGAATTACACTAGCATCCGATAAACCTGACCGCAAAATCTCCATGACTTGATAAGCACGTCTAAGAACCTCTTCTTCTTTTTTTATGAGACAAGGTGATTCCAATAGTAAAATAATAAGGTGGATAACCCAACTGACGTCTGATGCCCATTTCATAGGCATAGAAACCTTCGTAGTCCTGGTCCTTGGCAAATCGTATAGCATAGTGCTGAGGATTATAGGACTGAATCAAAACCTGTCCAGCCTTTTTCAGCTCGACCGGCACGGCCTGCTACCTGGGTCAAGAGTTGGAAAGTCCTCTCAGAAGAACGGAAGTCAGGTAGATTCAAGGCTGTATCCGCATTGAGAACACCAACCAAGGTTACATTTGGAAAATCCAAGCCCTTGGCAATCATCTGTGTCCCCAGTAAAATATCTGCCTCCCTTTACCAAACTGCTCAAGTAAAGCTTTGGTGACTGCCCTTTTACGAGTTGTATCCACATCCATGCGTAGAATGCGTGCCTCTGGAAAGAGTTCCGCTAGCTCATCATAAGCCTTCTGTGTCCCCGTTCCATAATAGCGAATGCTACGACTCTGACAGTTTGGACAGACATGTGGAATTTCCTTCGTAAAACCACAATAATGACAGTTCATAGTCTTAGTATCCATATGCAGCGTCAAGGAAATATCGCAGTTGGGACAAGTATCCACGATCCCACATTCTCGGCACATGACAAAGCTGGAATAACCACGACGATTGAGCATGAGAACAACCTGCTCTTTTTTATCCAGTCGATCTTGAATGGCCTCAATCAGTGGTGGTGTAAAGTTTGATGTTTCATTCTGCCCGATGTAATCACGGAAGTCAATCAGTTGAACTTCAGGAATACTTGCTAAAGGATTGGCCCGTTGAGTCAGGCGTAGATGTTGATAAACCCCCTTACCAGCACGCGCACGGCTTTCTAGACTCGGTGTTGCAGAACCAAGGACTAGGGCAGCTTGATTGTACTGAGCTCGTAATAGAGCCACATCTCTAGCATGGTAGCGAGGATTGCTGTCTTGCTTATAACTAGCCTCATGCTCTTCATCGATAATGATAACCCCTAGATTTTTCAAAGGTGCAAAAATAGCAGACCTTGCCCCAACAACTACCTGAGCATCTCCACGCTCCACCTTACGCCACTCATCATACTTTTCACCGTTGGACAAGCCTGAGTGGAGAATGGCGACTTTATCTCCAAACCGAGCAATAAAGCGCTCGGTCATTTGAGGTGTCAGAGAGATCTCTGGCACAAGAACAATCGCTGTTTTTCCCATATCCAAGGCACCTTGGATAATCTGCAGGTAAACCTCGGTTTTCCCACTTCCTGTGATTCCTTGAAGGAGAAAGGGAGGGTGTTGCTTCCCAATCGCACCAACAACCGCCTCACAGGCTAGTTTTTGCTCTGGGTTTAACTCTAAGGCTTGATTTGACTCGATTCCTTCAAAGTAGGTAGCTGAACGTTGAACTTCCTTTTGAAGAATCGTCAAAGCACCCTGTTCCACAAAGAAATTGATTTGTTCGCGAGAATAATGTTCTAACAAAGTAGCCAAAGGGGTACTTTCTGGATGTACTAATAAATAATCTCGCAGTTCCAATTTCTTCTTGGCACGGTTTGGGATTTCTAGCTTTTCTAATTTGTCAAGATTCACTTGAATCCAAGACTGTGTTTTGACCTTCTTTTGATCTATAGCCTGATACTCTAACTTCAAAAGTCCTTTGCGAGTCAATCGCATCATCTCAGCCTGCTTTTCTAAGTCTAGAGATGAAAATGCTAAGGACTCTTGCGAACCGAATAAGCGCTCCTTGTCCTCCTGACTCAAGCCTTCCAGAGGATAGAGGATTTTATCATAGCTAGAGTTTAAAAATCCAGGAAGCATGGCTTTAAGAATAGAAATCTTGTATGAAAAAACTGACTTACGTAGTTCTTCAGCTAACCAGAGTTGTTCCTCCGTTAAGACAGGAGAAAAGTCCAGCACTTCAGCAATTTCTTTCAAGTCATCATCTGCCATTTCCGATTCTTGTTCCATTCCAAGAACAATTCCCTGAATCAAGCGATTGGCCTTCCCAAAAGGCACATGAACCCGCATGCCAACTTCCAGCATCCCTTCAAATTCCTCTGGAATCTTGTAGCTATAGGGCTGGTCTGTCTGCATCAAGGGAACATCCACAATGATTTTTGCAATAGCCATATCCTCACCTCCTTCTTTACTTAAATCGTTTCAATTGATTGAGTATTCTTGCAATAGAAAAAATAAGATTGAGTCCCCCCAACCTTAAATTTTTTCACCTTCTTCTTTTTCTTTCGTGATTTGCTCTTTGATTTTCTTTTCTTCTTCTTCTCTCAATCGTCTTTCTTCTTCGATACGACGACGAACAGCTTCGCGTTTCCCTTCTGGATCTGGGTGGATGGTTACATTCCCTGATTCAATTTCTTCCAAGGCACGAAGTGTAGATTTTTCAGATTTGAATTCTTGTGTTGGAGTTGCTCCAGCTTCTAATTCGTGAGCACGTTTTGCTTCCAAGATGACGAGTGAATATTTTGATGGTACCTTGTCAAGCAAGGTATCAATAGAGGGTTTAAGCATCATTTGTTTGTACCTGTTTTCTATAGTTTATCGAATAGTTGGAGACTTTGGTAGCATATCCTGGTAGTGACCGATGACACGATCGACGCGGAAATGTTCTGCTTCAATCACACGTTTGACACGTTCTGCGGCAAGAGGAACATGATCATTGACAATAGCATAGTCATACTCACGCATCAAAGCAATTTCTTCTTTAGCTTTCTCGATACGTTGGGCGATCACTTCTGCGCTATCTGTACCACGGCCTACGAGACGATCTTGTAATTCTTCCAAATCTGGTGGTGTCAAAAAGATAAAGACTGCATCTGGAACTTTTTTCTTGACCTGAAGAGCTCCCTGCACTTCAATTTCAAGGAAAACGTCAATCCCCTTATCAAGGGTTTCATTGACATAAGTCAGAGGAGTACCGTAGTAGTTGCCTACATACTCTGCATATTCTAACATCTGTCCTTGGCGGATCAATTCTTCAAATTCTTCACGTGTACGGAAGAAATAGTCAACTCCGTCTACTTCACCTGGACGTTGCGCCCGCGTTGTCATAGATACAGAATATTGGAATTGATTTTCAGAACTCTCAAAAATTTCTCGTCTAACCGTTCCTTTCCAACTCCCGAAGGGCCTGAAAAAACGATTAGTAAGCCACGGTCTGCCATGATGTCTCCTTTGGATAGTTTGTGAAATGACTTGAAAATTCATCAGAATTCACTATGTAAAGCCATTTCTGCTTACTACAATCTTTCTATCTAGTGTAACAAAAAAGCAGTAATTTTTCAACTGCTCTTTCTTATTTATTTTGCATAATCAACTGCACGAAGTTCACGAATCACGGTTACCTTGATATTTCCTGGGTAATCGAGATTACTTTCAATTTTCTCACGAACTTTGTGAGCTAAGATTGTGACCTTGTCGTCCTTGATTTGACCTGGGTTCACCATGATACGGATTTCACGACCGGCTTGAAGGGCAAAGCTATTTTGAACTCCTTCAAAGCTATTAGCGATTTCTTCCAAATCATGGAGACGTTTGATGTAGCTTTCAAGTGATTCGCTACGAGCTCCTGGACGGGCTGCACTTAAAGCATCCGCTGCAGCAACGAGAACTGCGATTACACTTTCAGGCTCTACATCTCCGTGGTGACTAGCAATTGTATTGATCACAACTGGGTGTTCCTTATACTTGCGAGCCAATTCTGTACCAATCTCAACGTGGCTGCCTTCTACCTCACGGTCAATAGCTTTCCCGATATCGTGGAGGAATCCTGCACGACGAGCAAGTGCGGCATTTTCACCAAGTTCGCTAGCCATGATACCAGCCAACTTAGCCACTTCGATTGAGTGTCGCAAGACATTTTGTCCGTATGAAGTACGGAACTGTAAGCGACCCATGATCTTCATCAAGTCTGGGTGAAGGTTTGGTGCTCCAATTTCATAGGCAGCAGCTTCACCATATTCACGAATACGGTTATCAATTTCTTGACGGTTTTTCTCAACCAACTCTTCGATACGAGCTGGGTGAATTCGTCCATCCTTAAGCAAGGTTTCCATCGTCATACGGGCAATCTCACGGCGGATAGGATCAAAACCTGACAAGGTTACCACTTCTGGCGTATCATCAATGATGACATCAACCCCTGTCAAACTTTCAAAGGTACGAATGTTACGACCTTCACGTCCAATGATACGACCTTTCATGGTATCATCAGGCAGATGAACGGTTGAGTTTGTAGACTCAGCTACATACTCACCAGCAATTCTCTGCATTGCTTGGGACAAGATATCCTTAGCCAGCTTATCTGAACGTTCCTTGACTTCTTGCTCTGCCTCACGAATGCGGCTAGCAATTTCCTTAGTCAAGTTTTCTTCTGTCTGAGCTAAGATAATATCTTTTGCCTCTGATTGTGTCAGACTTCCGACACGTTCAAGTTCAGCTTGCTTTTGCTTTTCAATTTCTTCTAGTTGCTCTTCACGTGCATCAAGGTTTTTTGCTCTATCAGAAATACTTTGTTCTTTTTGTTCAAGTGTTTTTTCTTTGTTCGTCAAATTATCGTCTTTACGGTCAAGGCTCGTAGCTCTCTCCGTCAAACGACTTTCGATTTGCTTGAGTTCTTGACGCTCCGACTTAAATTCAGCGTCCACTTCTTCGCGGTATTTTCTGGCTTCCTCTTTAGCCTCCAATAGTGCTTCTTTTTTAAGGGATTTGCTTTCGCTCTTGGCTTCATTTAGTAATAAATCCGCTTCGCGTTCAGCTTGTCCTCGTAAATTAGTTGCTTCTTGTTCAGCATTTAAAAAGCATCAACTCTGCACCTCTTGTGATGATTTCATCTTGACTGAGATGCTGACATATCCAATGACTAAACTAATGATGACGGCAAAAAAACAACTATAACAATTGTCATAATTTCCATGTTTTTTTACCTCAATTTATTTGTTTATCTGAATGACATACATTCCTTAATATTCTATCATAAAAAAACTGATTTTTCACAAACCTAATTTAAATAGTTTCTATATCTTTTTCGAGGATCTTTTTCGAAAAAAATTCTTTTGCTTTTTTTATATTCTAATTTTTTTCGCAACGATATCCTTTTGGAAATTTCAAATTCAAGATCGATATTTTGGTTATATTCATATCCCAAGGTTCTTAACTCTTCTATCTCCGAACCTTTTTTTCCACAAAAAAATATAACAATCTTTTAAAAATAACGCATCTTTCTTTTTAATATTTTTTTAATAACATTTTTCCGAGTAAGTACTAGAATATTTCTCTTTTAGAATCACTTTATCAATCTTATACTGATAAAGCTCACTCTCCAAGATATTATACAGATATTCCATATCTAAATTTATTGGTTTATCCTCAAAATATTTCACAAGTGACATAAGTACACTCTCTGTTTCCTCGCGACCATTCATCCAATTGATGATGTAATCTGCTTTCTTATTATCAGTTATATTTGAAAGTTCTTCTAATGACTTCTGAAACTCTCTTAAACTTGGTTTTTTTAACTTTTGAATTATTATTTTTTTATCTTCTACAACTCTCTCATCTATATCTACATAATAAATTTTTATAAATTAGTGATAAAAATTTTTTTCCAAGGTCATCATCTTTCAACTTACTCTTTTTCAAGATGTTATCTATAACTTCTTCTGTAGATGCCATTCGATTTTTGGTTTAGCTTAAATTTACTATCAATGAGGTTTTCCTTTGTTGATTTTTATTTCCTCACTATTTAAAAATTACAATAATTTTAAATCTTTTATTCTCAGAAAGATAGTCAATATAACCCAATAAATCATTGTAATCTGAAGGGTTATCTGATTCTGCTACATATGAAACCCTTTCAAAATCATCAAAAATAACGATAGAATCACGCTTCATCAAATCCGTTCCAACTATTTTAAAGAACCATTTAAAAACTCCTCCAACAAGTGGAATAAAGTCCAAATTTCCGAGTATGGATTGTTTTTTTCTATTTCATTGATCAATATTTTCTCGGCTTGCTCTCTTGTTTTTATCCCAAAGCAGGAAATATAGTAGATTTCTTTCTTTTTGTAAATTTGATTCTCAAAAAACGTCTTTATAAAAAATGTTTTCCCACTCCCCCAAGAACCATCCAACCAGAAGACATTATGAATAGAGTTTGGAGCATTTAAAAACTCCACCAGATGAGTTTGATAAGGATAGTCATCTAAGTTATATTCTGGAAATAGCTCTGGGTCCAGTTTCTTATAACTAACTTTTTTTAAAAATTATGTCTAAAAACCAGAATAGTATTGTTGGCATAGTCATTGCTAACAATATTATTACACGATTCGCATACAAAATCGAAATAATATCTTTTAAAAAAATTATAATTAGATACAAATTTATAGATAGGTAAAGCAAAGCGTTTAAATTGTTCAATCTCAAGTGCAAGATACAGTACCCATATACTAGCTATAAATATTTTTGTACCACTCAACAACTCTAACATTACTACTCCATGATGACCTTTTTCAATAAATATTTCAATAGTTTAAAAATTCAGAAAAAAATTAAAAAAATCCTCGTCATTATATTTTTTTCATATATCCACTTTTAATCTATATTATCATGATTATACCATAAAATAAGAGTTATAAAGCGGATTCACGGGACAAGAATCTAGTTATTATACTAAAATTTTTCACTGGCTTTTTAACTTAGGAAGTCTATCATTTTCCAAAAAATTTTATCCTCAATTTACTAGCTAAAATTTCTAAAATAAAAAGCCTACCTTTCTGTAAACTTAGTAGTGATCTTTGAAGGACAAGAAAGCGATGCTATCCCCATCCATCATATAAATCAAGCGATTTTCTGCATCAATGCGACGTGACCACGCTCCTTGGTAATCATATTTGAGTGGTTCTGGTTTACCAATTCCTGTAAATGGATCACGTTGAATATCCTTGATTAGTTTGTTGATTCTTTTTAATGTTTTCTTATCTTGGTTTTGCCAATAGCAATAATCTGCCCAGGCATCTTCTGTAAACTTGAGCAGCATCCATCACTCCTCAATCACATGCACCTGAGTGTGTCCCGCACGAACTTGGGATATTCCTCGTAAGACCTTGTCAGAAAGCTCCTTATTCTGAGCAATTCTCAAAGTTTCCTGAATACTATCCCACTCACTTTTTGAAAGGACTACAATATCCTCATCTGGATTTTTGTTGACCACCGTCAAAGGCTCAAACTCATCGTTTACCTTCTTCATGTAGTCTTTTAAATGATTTCGGAATGTTGAGTAAAGAACTGCTTCCATAACCATACCTCGTTTTACCTCTTTTCCATTATTATACATGAAAAGAAAGAAATTGTCAGGAACTTGTACAAGATTTTTTCTTTTCTATCTAGTTATTCGAAAAAAACTTAAAAAAGTCCACCTCAAAGTAGACTTAGTTTGTTTCGATTCTGATTGGCACTCGGCCAAAATTTTGTTCTGCGATACTCGGGTATCCCAGTTGATAGATTTGGTCTGCCTTTTGGGTTATGGCATCCCAGGGTTCTTTGCCGATTCGGCTGACGAGATCGACCTGCTCCTTGAGAGCTTTAAGGTGTTGTCTGCCTTTTTCGGTAAAACCAAGGACGTGAATACCTTCTGGCAGGTCACTTTCTCTGGCTTGCACCAATATATAGGTCAAGAGGCGTCGCACACGCGCTTTAGTGTAGCGTTTGGTAGCCACTAACTCGACTAATTCTTCCACAGACTGAGCTGTCTTTATAGCATCCTTGATCCGCACCGCCATTTCTTGATTGACCTGATAAATCGTACTTAAATCTGTATTTGACAAGATTTGATAGCGTAAAAGTGGAAAATAATCTTCCCAGCTCACCTTACTAGCATTTTCAAAGAGATTAACAGAAGGCATAAAGCGTTCTAAGAAATCTTGATCTGATTGATGCTGACGGATAGCTGTCGCCGAAGCAAAGTCCACATCCTTGTCCACAGAATGATATCCAGCTCCCTGACGTTTAATCGGCTGGAGTTTGATGTTTCTCCCAGCAACTGCCTTGGCGTAGGCAAGAGCTAAGACATGATTGGGCGTATCACCCGAAAAATCAAGACCTGCAAATTCCTTCCACATAGCTTGGGTTTTCTGTGGGTAAGATAGTGAATCTGGTAGATTGTCCACAAAATTCTCCATCTCTTGACCACGCTCTGCGTATAAGTCAGCGATTTTTTGATAATCCAGAACTTCCTCTGTCCCAAAGGCTAGGCTATCAATCTCCAACCGTGCCAAGATATCTACTGCTCCTTGTCCAAAGAAATCCGCTGCCTGAACACTGACTAAAAAGGGCAATTCTACTACCAAGTCTGCTCCATTCTCCAGTGCCAGCTGGGCCCGAGTCCACTTGTCCACGATAGCCGGCTCTCCACGCGCATGAAATTCCCAGACATGGCAACAATTTTTCAGCCCTTTAGCCTGTTCCAGCAGGTATTTGTGGCCATTATGAAAAAGGATTGAACTCCGCTATAATACCTGTAATGGTCATGGTAATCTCCTACTTCTGCGCCACAAAAACCAACGAGTACTGGTCTCTGTAGGCTCCTTTATCCTCAAAGTCAGCATAAAGTTTGAAGGACTTAAAACCAGCCTGTTCCAACAAAAATATCATAGGTCAAGACTTCGTAGGTTCGCTCCTCATGCACTTCGTCGTGACGACTAAAGGAACCATCCGCTTCCTTGATAAAAAAGGTCAACTCATGCACGATAGAATGTGGTGCTGCATCCTCGTAGGTATCCCAAAGCATAGCGAAGTCTTCCGCATTTTCATGGTAGGAATAGCCTGGGAAGACTTCATCTGTCTGGTAGGTCGAATGCACATCAAAGATGAAGACCCCGTCCTCATTGAGAGCATTATAGACTTCTTTAAAGACATCCCCGACTTCCACCTCATCCTGCATGTAGCAGATAGAATCAGAATAGCAGGTCACAAAGTCGTATTTACCAGCCTTGGACAAATCCAGCATATTGCCTTCCATAAAATCAATCTTTTGCTTGGCTGAAGCTGCTCTCTTCTCCGCAATCTTCAACATATCCGCGCTCAAGTCAAGTCCTGTCACATCAAAACCAGCTTGAGAAAATCGGACAGACTGAATCCCTGTCCCACAAGCTAGCTCCAAGAGTTTCTTTCTCTCCTTAGTCTTGGGCAAATGACGCAGCGAAAAATCCGTCCATTTATCGTATAAACTATCATCCATCACAGCATCGTAAACAGCCGCAAAGGTTTCGTATGTTGCCATAATCATGATACCAAGAGCATCTCTGGAAACACCACTCGCTCATACCTTTCTAACAATTTTCTTCTAAATTAAGCAAATAAACCCAGTTGACTGCAACTGAGTTCAATTGAAGATAAAGTCTTTTTAAGACTTTCCTTGGGTGATTTCGGACGTCTGCGACCTTCTTCGAAGTTCCAAGACTTAGTTTTGAGCCCTTCGTTTTTCATCTCTAAACTCAGGCTAAAATAGTTCCCCGAACTGTTTTACTCTCAAAACTCCCGACTTCTTGAAACATTATCGTTTCAAGAAGTTTTATCACAACGGAAAGTCTCGGTAATTTCTCACTTCTCACTCAGAAAACAAGAATAATCTCAATACATTGTCGAATTTCAAAGCAATTTCCACCCGAAGTTCAAGTCATCTACTAGGCCAAGGTTTCAGATAAATCTACTGAATCCGCCTCATGCCATAGTTTTTCTAAGTTATAGTGGGCACGCATTTCTTCTGAGAAGATATGCACAACGACTCCACCAAGGTCAAGTAAAACCCAGCCTCCAGTTGCATCGCCTTCAACGTGACTACCTTTAAAGCCAGCTTGAGCTACTTTTTCACGGATATTTTCAGCGATAGCATCCAATTGACGACTATTCATAGAGCTAGTGATCACAAAGTAGTCTGTCACACTGGTCAATTCTTGTACATCAAGTGCAAGGATATCCTCCGCACGTTTCTCATCAGCCGCTTTCACGACTAGTTCTAATAATTCTTTTTCGTTCATTTAATCCTCTTTCTAGAAAATATGTTTGTAATCTACGACATCTGCAAAGCGCCCCTCCCAAATGCCCTCATAAAATTCATTTATCGTTTCTGCTGGAATATCTTTCCCATCAAACGTTGTGCAAGTTTCTTCTGGAATAATAAGCTTATAGCCATATTCAAAAGCAACCTTGACAGAGGTATCCACACAATATTCTGTCTGCATACCACATAAAACTAATTTTTTAATCCCCTGTTTATCCAAGTATTCTTTTAAACCAGTTTCTTTGAAAATACTATTATACTTCTTCTGAAAGACCTTTTCATCAGGTTTTCGATTTAAAAGAGCAGATAACTGCCAATCTTCTGATGCTTGGGCTTCAGGGTTCTCAATATGTTGAACATAGATAATTTCGATATTCTTACTTCTAGCTTGGTTTTGTAAATAAGAAATTTTTTCCAATAGACTATCTGTCTTAAAACCTGTTTCCACTAAAATATTTTGTACATCAATAATGATAAAAGCCGTCTTCATTTAATTCTCTTTCAAATAGTGCACATAGGCGTTATAGGTTTCAAGGGTTTGGGGATAAATAGGCAATCCTTGGCGAGCTAAATGCTCCACAGTGCGAGCTGTTTCATAGGCTACTGCCTTATTGAGTGACAAACTTGCAATCTCACGCGCCTGGTCCACCCCTGGAAAGGCACGATTGTGCTCGATGTAGTCTGCGACGTAGATAACCTTATCAAAGTCCGTCATCTGAGCAGCTCCAACTGTATGGATTTCTATTGCACGCAAAATTTCAGGATCTTGTAAATCCAAATCTTCCTGAATCTTGTAGATACCGACCATACCATGCCAGACATTATTGCCCCAGTTTTTAAGATCAGAGTCAAGTTGATAACGATCTATCAAGTCTAAAAATTCTTGATCTGATAGCTTTTTAGCATAGTCATGAAGGAGACCTGCCAGGCCTGCTTTCTCAACATCCACACCATAGCGCTGAGCCAATTCTATGGCTGCACGCTCTACACCTAGACAATGGGTTAGACGTTTTTCAGGTAGGAGCTCTGCCATTTTTTCCAACAATTCTTCACGCGAACAGTTGATATAGTCTTGGTATGCCATCAGTAAAGCCCTTCTTTCTCGATATAGTCTAGCACTGGTTTGGGTAGGAGAAAGTTAGGTGTTCGTCCTTGGGCGATGAAATCACGTACCATACTGGATGAAATATCCATAAGAGGCACATCCACCCAAATAACTGGATAAGAAGTCCCAGCCTTGTAGCGTGGTCGTTGAACTCCTACAAACTGAACAAGGTCGACCAGTTCATCAATTCTATACCATTTGGGTAAATAGTCTACCATGTCAGCACCGATGATAAAGTAATAATCGGTATCTGGATTCTTCTCTGTCAAAATCTTCATGGTGTCGTAGGTGTAGGAAATCCCCTTACGCTCTAACTCAATAGTCTCAATAGCTAAACCTTCGATTCCATCGATAGCCAATTCAAGCATCTTGAGACGGTGGTGTTCAGAAATGGTTTCTTTTTTGTCTACGTGAGGTGGTTGATACTCAGGCATGAGCAGAACTTGATCCAATCCCAACTGTTGGCGCACTTGGTCTGCGACGATAAGGTGGGCATTGTGAACAGGGTTAAAATTTCCCCCTAAGATTCCAACTTGCTTACGTTTTTTATCCTTGATTTCTGGCTCTAACTCCACTTTTGTAAAGGGAGTTAATAATTCGATTGCCATAGGTTAATCTCCTTTACTTTTCTGTAAAAACAGCTTTTGGGAGTATCGTTCTTAGATTTCTTTGACTTTTTTAGAAATCTTACGATTTTCTTTCTTGCTTGATTGCTTATACAAAATCAAGATACGGCCGATCTTTTGGACTGTATCCACACCGATTTCTTCTTCCAAGATTTCAGCTACTTCGTGGATGTTTTCATCTGTGTTTTGCAAGAGAGTAACCTTGATCAATTCGCGGGCATCAAGTGCCTGACGAACGCTGGTTTTGATTTGGTCGTTGAGTCCATTTTTCCCGATTTGGATGATGGGTTTGAGGGTGTGTGCCTGGCTGTTGAGGAAGGCACGTTGTTTTGATGTTAATGACATATTTTCTTCCTTTTTTGATAGTTATTTTAGGTGGTGGGGGACGGTCGGAACTAATTTCCCAAAGATTTCATCTTTGAAAAATGGATTTCCTGACCTCACAATTGAGCCTAGGTCTCAATTGCGCCCCTTGCCAATCTATAGATTGGCAATCACACCACGGCAATAACTATCTCTACATGAGCTCACTTTGTTCGCTCAGTGATTTTATTTTAAATAATTGCTTTTCTTGTGACTACTGCGACACCTTCTGGTGCCCATACGGCTACTTTGGCAGTTCCTGTTACACGGATCCAGCCTAGTCCTGAGATAACGAGGTCAGTCTTATCCTTGATAGTAAAGACATGCTGGACCAGTTTTGGAAAGTCTTCTTTTTCCTTGCTATTCGGTGGTGTAAGGAGGGTTCCAAGGTGCTTATCGTAAAAGTCACTCGCTCCTTCAAGCTTGGTACGATGAAGTTTGAGTTCATTATCAAAGAAAGCTGTGAAACCTTGTTTTTCTCCTGCAATGAAATCAAAACGTCCCAAACCACCTAAAAAGAGAGTTTGCTCAGGATTGAGCTGGTAGGTTTTAGGTTTGATTTCCTTTTTAGGACTGACATACTTGAGATTTTTAGCCGTCAAGTAGTGGGCCATCTGATGACGATGAATAATTCCCGGTGTATCATAGATATAAGAACCATCATCAAGTGGGATTTCAATCTTATCTAAGGTTGTCCCTGGGAAACGTGATGTTGTGATGACGTTCTGGTCACCCGTAATTTCCTGGATAATAGCATTGATAAGAGTTGATTTCCCAACATTGGTAACCCCAACTACATAGACGTCACGACCCTTACGATAGTGCTCAATTTTATCAATGACTTCCTTGATAGCATGCTTGTTTTGGGCTGAAGTCAGAACGACGTCAATAGGACGTAAACCTTCTTCGTGGGCACGTTCCATGAGCCATTGACTAATCTTACCAGGCTTAACAGACTTAGGAAGGATGTCTTTTTTATTTCCAACCAAGAGAACATCATTGCCTGATACAAAACGAGGCAATCCTGGGATAACAGAGCCATTAAAGTCAAAGATATCAATAACATTGACCACCAAGGCATCACTGTCTCCCACCTCGTGCAAGAGTTTTAGGAAATCATCATCCGTCAGTTGCACATCTGTGATTTCATTGTAATGACGAAGACGGAAACAACGTTGGCAATAAACTTCACCAGTTTCCAAACCTTTCGAGTGCTGACTGAGGCGTAAAACCAAGACCAGTCTTATCTGTCGTCTGAATGGTTGCTCCACAGCCAATACAGAGAATTTCTTCCATAGTTAGATTCCTTTTTTATATGTGATAGGCCCGTACTTTTCAGTGATTTGTTTCATAACACGGCGCTCACGAGCTCTGTTAATCTGTGTTTTGATAGAGTCATGCTGAACTAAGGGTTTGACCAAAATCGAACGAATCCCAGCACGGTGAGCCGCTCGAATATCCGTCATGAGCTGATCCCCAACCATGACCACTTCGTTTTTCTCATAGTGGAATTCCTTCATGGCACGATCAATCCCGAAAGTAAAGGGCTTCAAAGCCCAATAAACATAGTCAATCCCAAATTTTTCAACCGCACGTTGAACTCGTTTTTTAGAGTTGTTAGACACTACGATAATGCGAATACCAGCATCACGAAGGTCATGTAACCACTGCTTCATTTCTGGAGTCCCATCAGGGTTATTCCAAGCAATCAGAGTGTTGTCCAAATCCACCAAAACAGCTTTGATCCCTTGGTTTTTCAGGCTTTGGACTGTCAAATCATAAACTGCTTCTACAGCAAAGTCTGGCATGTAGTTTTCAATCACCATTTTGGCTCCTTTTCTTTTATTTTCTAGTAATTTTCTTCAGCCATTGAGATAAGGCCACCCATAAAGTCAAGCTAGTCATTAAGATATAAATCCAAGCATTTGGCTCTTCTGTAAATGGTAGAGGAACATTCATTCCGAAGAAACCTGTAATAACCGCAAGTACTGCTAGTAAGACGGAGATAATAGTCAAAACTGTCAAACTATCATTCAGGTTATTGTTTAGGATGTTGTTGTAAGAAGCTGAGAGTTGTTGCAAGACTTGAGAAATCAAGTCTGTCATAGACACCAACTGATGAGCCTCAATCATGGCATCATCAAACTGCTCTCGTTCGACTTCATTAAATCTCCGATAAAGAGCATGGCCCTGGATATGTTCTAAGAGGAGTCGATTTTGTTTTGCCGCTGCTGTTAAGTAAACCATACCAGTCTCCAAGTCAGAGAGGGCGAAGAGATTTTTTTCTTTGTTGTTCTCTGACGAAGTAAGCTGTTGACTTCATCTTTACTCTTATCCATCTTTTCAATGATTGGATAATAGGCGTTACTAATGATTTCTAGACTAGCAAAAAGAAATTTGTAAATAGAAAGCAACTCATGGCTATCCAGATAAGCTAACATCTGATCAATGACATAAGCATTCTTATGGTTGCTGATGGTAATCATTCGTTTGTTTTCAACGATAAAGGTCATGGGAATCGCTTCATAGTAATCCTTGTCCTTTTCTAAGTCCAGAACATTGTAGATAAAGGTCACAGTCCCATTCTCACGGTTGTAATCCATATGGGCACGTTCATTTTTATCCAGCGCATATTCGATGGTTTCCTTATCCAATCCATAGATTTCAGATAAATCTTCAAGATTTTTAATTTTTTCTACATCTAGATTGATCCAAACACAACCATTTCCTAATTGCTCATCTAAAAACATCGTTTCTCCTTTACCAAACTCTTTCTATTGTACCACAAATCAAGTAAAATTTCAGTTCAACTCGTCTCTTGAAAAATTGCTAACCACAGTAATATTACGGTTGGGAACAAAGTGGAGAGCCTGGTCTTCACCTCTTAGTTGAGTGGTTCGAATTCCGACACTAACTACTTTTCCCGATACAGTAATGGGACCATTTGTCAAAACAACTTCATCTCCTACATCCAACTGGCGTTCAAAGAGAATAAAGAAGCCATTGATAACATCTGATAAGAAGCCCTGCGCCCCCATACCAATTGCAACCCCGGCAATCCCAGCACCAGCTAGTAAACTGGATACAGGTAGTCCTAGGATAGACAAAATGCAGTAGACTAAAAAGAAATAAAGGGTGTAATTAAAAATATTTTCTAATAAACGAGAGATTGTCTTTTGTCTTCCTGCATCACGATTTGAATACTTAAGTGAAGGTTTCACAATTTTTTTGACAGCCGTATGGAGAAGCTGTTTAGCTATGTAAAATAGCACAAATAAAATTAAAAGAGAAATCACTTTCGTTAAAAGATTCTCAAATACCGTTGTTAAATCTAGCTTATTAAAAATAACTTTTAAAAAAATTCTTGCATGTAAAACTCCTTTCTAATTATTATACCACAAAACGAAGTTGTGTCTGGCTTCATAAATATTCATTCTGCCTATACTATTATTAGATTCACTTGATTTCAAAAACATATTTATACTATAATCAAACCACTACATGGAGAACAAATTATTTTCTCAATAACTCTCTTGGAATAGACCTTTCTACCTTACCTACTACTAAAACTTTAAAGCATTTATCTCAAGGAAGTATCCTATGTCTATCGCACAACGCACTCTTAAACTAGTCCTGGCAACCTGTTTTGCTTGTTTACTAGCCTACTTTTTTGATTTGTCATCAGCTGTATCAGCTGGTATCATTGCTATCTTGAGTCTTTCTGATACTCGAAGAAGCACGATTAAACTAGCCCGCAATCGACTTTTTTCAACCTTGCTGGCGTTAATGATCGGTGTTATTGCCTTTCAACTGACTGGTTATCATATCTGGAGCTTTGGACTCTACTTAGCATTCTATGTTCCCCTTGCCTATAAACTGGGTTGGGAAATTGGAATCACTCCTAGTAGCGTTCTGGTTAGCCATCTATTAATCCAACAATCAACAGCACCAGCACTTTTACTGAATGAGCTCTTACTCTTCCTAATCGGTACTGGCTTTGCGCTTCTGGTCAATCTCTATATGCCTTCACGTGAAAAAGAAATTCAACATTATCATACTCTTGTTGAAGAAAAACTCAGGGATGTTCTTCTACGGCTTTCTTACTATCTGAAAAGAGGAGATGGCCGTAATCAGGCTCAACTTGTAAATGAACTTGAACAACTACTTGAGGATGCTCTTAAGCTAGTTTACCTCGATCATTCTGACCATCTCTTTCACCAGACAGATTATCATATCCACTACTTTGAGATGCGACAAAGACAAACTCGTATCTTAAGAAATATGGCTCAACAGATTAACACATGCCAACTAGCCGCTAGTGAGAGTTTGATTGTCGCTCAGCTCTTTTCAAAAACAGCTAGCCAATTGAGTCAAACAAATCCAGCCTACAACTTATTGAATGATATTGAGAGCTACCTAGAGGTGTTTCGCAATCGATCTCTCCCTAAACTAGAGAAGAGTTTGAGACACGGGCTACGCTTCTACAACTCTTTCGTGAATTAGAACATTTTATCCAGATAAAAGTAGATTTCTACAACCGTTATTCTGACAAAAACAGTAACAAATAAAAACTTCTATCGGCAACTGAGTTGCTGATAGAAGTTTTTTGTTATGAATAGATTTAATTTTCGTGCTTCTTTCGAATCGACATGAGACTGATGTCTCTCAAACTAAAGTAAGTAAGAGCCAGCATTCCCAATGTAATAAAGATTTCTGCTGGAAGTTGGAAAATCTGCAGGGCAGACAAGAGCAACAAGATTACGAGGGCAACAAGTCCAAAGACTAATATTACAACATTGACCGTCCCCTTGATACTTTGAGGTGTCGCAAATACATAGAGTAGTAATAAGAGTATCCCTATGATTAAATAAACCATCTTTATCTCTTTCTAGCTCTTATTCAGCTGATTTTTTCTTTTTGTTTGCTTTCTCACGCTCTGCCTTGTTAAGGATTTGTTTACGCAAACGAATCGATTCAGGAGTTACTTCCATGTACTCATCGTCGTTCAAGAACTCAAGTGATTCTTCAAGTGTCAAGATACGAGGAGTCTTGATAACCGCTGTTTGGTCCTTAGTAGCAGAACGAACGTTAGTCATTTGTTTTGCTTTCGTGATATTAACAGTCAAGTCATTTTCACGAGAGTTTTCACCGATGATCATTCCTTCGTAAACCTCAGTACCTGGGTTAACAAAGATAGTCCCACGTTCTTCGATAGACATGATAGAGTAGGTTGTAGCCTTACCAGCATCGATCGAAACAAGGGCACCACGGTGACGGCCACCAATTTCCCCTGGAATCAATGGCAAGTATTGATCGAAGGTATGGTTCATGATCCCGTAACCACGAGTCATTGACAAGAACTCAGTTGAGTATCCAATCAAACCACGCGCAGGAACTAGGAAGACCAAACGAGTTTGACCATTACCTGTTGCAATCATATCCAACATTTCACCCTTACGCTCAGAAAGGCTTTGGATAACAGATCCTTGGTATTCTTCTGGAGTATCGATTTGCACGCGCTCAAATGGCTCGCACTTCACACCATCGATTTCTTTGACGATAACTTCTGGACGAGATACTTGAAGCTCATAACCTTCACGACGCATAGTCTCGATGAGGATTGACAAGTGCAATTCCCCACGTCCTGAAACTGTCCATTTATCTGGTGAGTCTGTTGGATCTACACGAAGAGATACGTCTGTTTGCAATTCTGCTTGCAAGCGTTCTTCAACCTTACGAGAAGTCACCCATTTACCTTCGCGACCAGCAAATGGCGAGTTGTTAACCAAGAAGGTCATTTGAAGAGTAGGTTCGTCGATGTGAAGAACTGGAAGAGCTTCAACTGCATCTGTTGGAGTGATTGTTTCCCCAACGAAGATGTCTTCCATACCTGATACGGCAATCAAGTCACCAGCCTTAGCTTCTTGGATTTCACGACGTTCCAACCAAAGAAACCAAAGAGTTTTGTAACACGGAAGTTCTTGGTTGTACCATCCAATTTAGAAAGAGTAACTTGGTCTCCGACCTTAACAGTACCACGGAAGACACGTCCGATACCGATACGACCAACGAAGTCATTGTAGTCAAGAAGAGACACTTGGAATTGAAGTGGCTCATCTGAGTTATCGATTGGAGCTGGAATGTGGTCAATAATGGTATCAAAGATTGGCGCCATAGTCTTTTCTTGGTCGGCTGGATCATCTGACAATGAAGATGTTCCGTTGATTGCTGAAGCATAGACTACTGGGAAGTCAAGCTGATCATCATCTGCACCAAGCTCGATGAAGAGTTCCAAAACTTCATCCACTACTTCTGCTGGACGAGCTGATGGTTTGTCGATTTTATTGATAACGACGATTGGGACAAGGTCTTGTTCCAAAGCTTTTTTCAATACGAAACGAGTTTGAGGCATAGTACCTTCGTAAGAATCCACTACCAAGACTACACCGTCAACCATTTTCATGATACGTTCAACTTCTCCACCGAAGTCCGCGTGTCCTGGTGTGTCCATGATATTGATACGAGTTCCGTTGTAGGCAACTGCTGTATTCTTCGCAAGGATGGTAATTCCACGCTCTTTTTCAATATCGTTTGAGTCCATTGCACGTTCAGCTAATTCTGTACGTGCATCAAGAGTTTCAGATTGTTTTTAATAATTCGTCAACGAGGGTTGTTTTACCGTGGTCGACGTGGGCGATAATCGCGATATTACGGATATCTTCTCTTAATTTTGTCATGATTTCCTCTGTTATATTCAAAAATTTATTTTCTAACTGAGCAATTATACCACAATTTTAAGCAAATGACTTAACTCAAGTAAGTGTAAATGTTTTCAAAAGAAAATTCATGACTTATCTTTTCTTTTCAAAAATTCCGACTTGTGATAAGATAGGCTGGTATGCGTTTAGATAATTTATTAGCCAAGGAAAAAATCAGTCGAAAAACCATGAAACAGGCTCTTATCAAAAAAGAAATCTTAGTAGATGGACAAGTTGCAATTTCCCTTGCACAGAATGTTGATACGGGATTACAAGAGTTGATTTTTCAGGGTAGAAAAATCCAAGGATATGAGCACACCTATCTCATGCTTCACAAACCAAATGGTGTCGTGACAGCAAGCAAGGACAAGAAGCTCCCAACGGTTATGGACTTACTACCTCAACACCTCCAATCAGACCAACTCTATGCTATCGGTCGGCTAGATCGAGATACGACAGGGCTCCTCCTCTTAACGGACAATGGCCCTCCAGGTTTTCAACTTCTCCACCCTCAATATCATGTCGATAAAACTTATCAAGTTGAGGTGAACGGCTTGCTCACACCAGATCACATCCAGCAGTTCAAAAACGGGATTGTCTTTCTTGATGGAACTATTTGTAAATCTGCTCAGCTTGAGATTCTATCTTCAAGCCCTAGTCTCAGCCGAGGCACCATCACCATCTCCGAAGGGAAATTTCATCAGGTCAAGAAAATGTTCCTCTCAGTTGGTGTCAAGGTCACTGCCCTCAAACGAGTTCAGTTCGGGGATTTTACATTAGATTCAGAGCTAGCAGAGGGTCAATGCCGGCCCTTGAATCAAGAGGAATTGAAAATCATTAAAAACTACTTAGAGAAAAGTGAATAAAATAAAAAAGCTTTAAAACTATAGCTTTTTAAAATCTTCTTTAGCGTATGAATAGCATGACACCTAAAATAAAGTGAAGAACAGAAATTACAATACCTACGATATTGAGAGTTCGTTCTTTTTTTATAGTCTAGTTCAGGTTCTTTTTTGAAGTGAGATAGCCAAGACTAGACCAACGATACCCAAAAAAACAGGCCTACGAATGGATTTAGTAATCCGAGGACAATAGATAGGATACCTGAAATGAGTGAGTGTTTTTTTCTTTTGTCAGCATTCATTATAAAAAAACTCCTTAATTTTTGATACTCATTAATAATACCATTAAAATTGGATTTATTCATTTGGTAGCATTTTTTGTACTATGTTAACCAATTTTTTTGAAACAAGAAGAACTAGAAATGATTAAAATCCACTTAACGAAAAAGTAGATAAAACAAAAAAAGCTTTTTAAAACTAAAGCTTTTTTTAAATTATCTTTAGCTCATAGTTAAAAAAATTCCAATAATCCAGTTAAGAACAGAAAGAACAATACCTACAATGGATACAATCTCTCTGTTTTATAATCTAATCCAGATTCTTTTTTTGAAGTTCGTTAGCAAATAATAAAACCAACGATACCTAAACCAATACCTCCCAACGGAAATAACAAACTAAGAATGATAGATAGGATACCCACTATAAGTGGATTTTTTTCTTCTTTTTCTTGCATTTTTCAATAAACTCCTTAAATTTTTTTACCCATTCATTATACCATACAATTTGGCTTTATCTATTAGGTAACAAGTTTTAGAACTATGCAAACTTGTCCCTGAGCCAGAAAGAATTGAAAATCATTAAAAACCACTTAACGAAAAGTGGATAAAATAAAAAAAGCTTTAAACATAAAGCTTTTTTGTTTTTGATTAGCCAAAAATCATTACGAGGGCTGCAATCCAGTTAAGTACAGAAATTACAATCCCTACGATATTGAGGATTTTTTCTGTTTTATAATTTAGTCCAGATTGATTTTGGTGTGAATTACCCAATACTAATCCAATGATACCCAAAATCAGACCTACGATTGGAGATAGCAAACCAAGGACGATAGATAGGATACCTAAAACAAGTGATGCTTTTTTCTTTTCTTGCATAATAAAAACTCCTTAAAAATTTATATAAACTATTATACCATAAAAAATCGGTTTTCTCTATTAAACATATGTGACAGATTTATTTCACATTGTTAGCTAGTCTTAACCTTGCCTGTCCAAGAATCCAACCCGTAAGAAAGGATATAAATCTCTGAAAAACCTTGTTTTTTTAAGAAAAGTGCTGCATTAGTTACACGTTGCGCACGTTGGTTTTCATATAGAAGGACAGGTTTATCCTTGCGAAGAGCTGCAAGACTTGTCTTCAATTGATTAGAAGGAATATTACGAGCTCCGAGGATATGTTTTCTGTGGAAGTCAGCTGGATCACGCAAGTCAATCAACTGACCTGTACGAATCAAAGATTCAAACTCTGCATTGTCTACAATTTTTGCTGCACGGCGAATACGAAGATAGTTGTATCCCATCCATGCCAACATCGCCACTACAAGTCCCCATAATACCCAAGTTACCATAATACCTAATCTCCATTTTTTTCTAAATAGTCTAATTCTAGTTTGTGCTCTCTGCGAAGAACAGCCTCCGCTTCTAGATAATCCAGCTTATCCATTAAACCAGCATCATAGATTCGAGATAGTTCAATCTTCATTAATTCAATGTCATAAAGACGTTTGCCCATATAGACAAGAATACCGAACTGTTTGAGAAATTGTTGCACATCGTAGAGTGTTTTCATAGCTTTCATTTTAGCAAAAAATCAGAGTTTTTTCAATAGTTCCCTTGGAGGATTGCTCTTTTTACTATTATCTAGCTTTCTTCACACTATGACAAAGAAGAAAGCCTACTGTCATACCAACGATATTTTGCACAAGATTTGGGACGATTTCTGGTATGGCTGCTCCCCAACCATTCATCCAAGCCGATGCAAAAGCGTAACCTGCCACCATGATGATAGTTGCCAAGACTAATCCTAGCCACTGCCATTTCCCTTTAACACCTGCCAAATATCCCTGCGAACCATGAAAAATCAAGCTGAAGAACATCCACTGGGGGTAACCTGAAATCAGGTCAATTAGAAATCCCGCTAATCCTCCGACAACAGCTCCTTCGCGACTCCCAAAGTAAAAGGCCGTAAAGAATATTCCTGCATCCAAAAGTGTTAGAAATCCTGTTGGTGTTGGGATTTTTACGAAATAGCCCAAAACTACGGATAGAGCTGCTAGGATGGATACTAGGGCGATTTTACTTGTTTTTGTTTGCTTCATATTGTCTTACTCCATACTGATCTGCTTGTGCAATGGCACGGTAAACAAAGGCTTTGGAACTCTCAACCGCTGGTAATAGCTCCTCTCCCTTGACTAACTGACTAGCAATGCTTGAGGCAAAGGTACAACCAGCACCTGCATTTTGTCCTTGAATGACTGGATTTTCAAGAATGGTAAAGTTCTTTCCATCATAAAATACATCTAATGCCTTATCTTGACTGAGGCGATTCCCACCTTTAATAATGACTGCTGGTGCACCCAAGTCATATAACTTCTGAGCTGCAGCCTTCATATCATCCAAGGTTTCAATCTTTTGGCCTGCTAGCAATTCTGCCTCAGGTAGATTGGGTGTAATGACAGTCACATAAGGGAAAAAGCGAATCAACTCTTGACAGAGCTCGCTGACTGCAACATCATGCGTTTCCTTACAAACGAGAACTGGATCCAATACCACTGGAACTCCTGTACGTTCCTTGATAAAGTTAAGAGCTTTCTCAGCAACACCAACAGTCGGCAAGAGACCAATCTTAATCCCTCCAAAGTCTACACTCTTGAGGCTATCCAACTGTTGTTGGAAAATAGTCTCATCTGTCGGGAAGACCTCAAAACCATTTTCTGTCAAGGCAGTCAAGCAAGTCATAGCTACAAAACCATGCAAACCATTTAAAGTATAGGTCGCAAGGTCAGCAGCTAGTCCACCACCACTAAAAATATCATTTCCTGAAAGTGCTAAAATACGATTATTCTTCATAACGAATCTCCTTCAAATACAAACCATTGGGTGCTGCAGTTGGACCTGCCAACTGTCTGTCTTTTTTCTCCAAAATCAGGTCAATCTGCTCTATTGGCATTCTGTTATTACCAATTTTCAGCAAGGTCCCAACCATATTTCGAATCTGCTTATAGAGGAAGCCATTGCCTGAGAAGGTAAAGGTCAAAAATTGACCGGTCTCGTCAACCCTAAGACTGGCTTCCGTGATCGTTCTTACCTTATCCTCCACACTGGTTCCGGCAGCAGTAAATCCGGTGAAATCATGAGTTCCTTCTAATTTCTTTACAGCCTTTTGCATGCGTTCCACATCAAGGGGATAGGGATAGTGGGTGGCATAATGACGTCTCATAGGATTTTTAGGACGCCCTCTATCCACGATAAACTCGTAGGTCTTGCTATGCTTGGCATAGCGGCAATGAAAATCATCAGCCACTACCTCAATCAAAATGACATCTATATCTTCAGGACTTTGAGTATCGAGAGCAAAGCGAAGCTTTTCCTCATCCATCTGATAGGGAAGATCAAAGTGGATAACCTGCCCTAGCGCATGAACACCACTATCCGTTCGCCCTGCACCATGGATGGTAATGGCCTGCCCTTTATTTAATTTGGTTAAAGTTTTTTCAATTTCCTCTTGGACACTACGCGCGTGTGGTTGCCGCTGAAAACCAGCGAAGGCGTAGCCATCATAGGAAATGATTGCTTTATATCTAGTCATGTATCTATTTTATCAAGAAAATTTCTCTGCAACAAGTTTGAAAACCAAAAATTATACGGGGACAGTTTTAGATATCGACTAGTCCTTACCTCGATTTTCTCATTATATATTTTCGTACAGGTACTTCAACCATTTGAACGATTTCAAAACCTTCTTTTTGGTAAAGATTGTAAGCTGTTTGATTTGCCTCGTAGACATTTAGAGAAATAGTATCTATGTCTTCATTTTCAAAGGCCAAACTAACAAATTTCCTTAAAGCCTGGCTACCTAATCCCTGCCCCTGTTTCTGGGGATTGATAAAAAATCTCCCGATATGAAGATTTCTGTCATCTAGCCTGATTCTCTGGATAAGCCCCACAAACTCTTGTCCATCAAATATTGAAAAAATTCCTTCCAGCTTTTGTAAGGATTGGACAATCAAGGGATAAGAAATTTTGGGTCCCATCCATTGCTTCTGAAAACTCTCTCCCAAAGCATTAGACCAGCGACAAATGAGTTGGGCATTTTCTATCTGAAGTCCTTTTTTTCAAAGTGAATGTTCATATTTGCTCCTAAAAATTTCTCCTTTATCCAACTATTATACTCTTTCTCTTATTTTTTCCGAATTAATAAGTATGATTCACCTTTACTTTTTTCTTGTTGGAGCTATTATTGCTTCCTTTCTAGGTCTTGTCATTGACCGCTTTCCTGAGCAGTCTATTATCTTTCCTGCTAGTCACTGCGATTCTTGTCAGACTCGTTTGAGACCACTGGATTTGATTCCAATTGTCTCTCAAGTAGTACATCGCTTTCGTTGTCGCTACTGTAACTCAAGCTATCCCTTTTGGTATGCTCTCTTTGAATTTGGATTGGGGCTTCTCTTTCTAGCTTTCTCCTGGGAATTTCTAACCTTAGGACAACTTATTCTGATAACTGCTGGCTTGACCTTAGGAATCTATGATCTCCAGCATCAAGAATATCCCTTGATTGTCTGGCTAATTTTTCACTTATTCCTCATAGTTTGCTGTGGTTGGAATCTAGTTATGATTTTCTTTCTTATCTTGGGAATTTTGGCTCACTTTATCGATATCCGTATAGGTGCAGGAGATTTTCTCTTTCTAGCATCTTGTGCTCTTGTTTTTAGCCTAACCGAGATGCTGATTTTAATTCAATTTTCTTCCACAACCGGCATTCTAGCCTTTCTCCTACTAAAGAAAAAGGAAAGACTACCTTTTGTACCTTTCCTCTTGCTTGCTGCTTGTATGATTATTTTTGGTAAGCTACTGCTTGTCTGATAAAGTCAGCGATTTCTGCTACTTGTCCTTCATGCAGAGCCTTAACAATCCTGGAACCGACGATAACGCCGTCCGATACCTCATTGAAACGTTCTACATCAGCCTGTGTGGATACACCAAAACCTGTCAATACTGGAATGTTGGCTACTTGATGCAGTTGAGCCAAGTGCTTGTCCAAGTCATCTCGGTAATTACCTGCTTTCCCTGTCACCCCGTTAATGGCAACAGCATAAACAAAACCTTCAGCCCCTTCAATGAGTTTCTTTTGACGCTCAATTCCTGTCGTTAAGCTGACAAGTGGAATCAAAGCAATGTCTGTACCTGCCAAGAAGGGCTCCACAAAATTAGCATGTTCATGAGGTAGGTCTGGAATAATCAAACCTTTAACCGCTGTATCAGAAAGGTCTTTGACAAATTTCTCAATACCGTACTGAAAGAGGGGGTTAAAGTAGGTCATGATAACAAGTGGAACTTCTGTTTCAATAGTCTTTAAAGTTTCAACTAGAGTCTGTGTAGAAGTACCCCTAGCTAGACTGCGCAAGCCTGCTTCTTCGATCACAGGACCATCTGCAACTGGGTCTGAGAAAGGAACTCCCACTTCAATAGCAGACACACCCAAGTCTTCTAAAAAGTGGATTGTTTCAGCAAGTCCATCCAAACCTTTTTCATGGTCTCCAGCCATGATATAGGGAACAAAAATTCCCTTTTTTGCTGCTTTAAGAGTTGTCAGTTTTTCTGTTAAAGTCTTAGGCATGAGCTTCTCCCTTCTTTGCTGCATCTGCTTCCAATCGGTCTTTGACTTGAACCACATCCTTGTCTCCACGGCCCGATAGGCAGACAATTATAGACTTATCTGGTCCAAGTTCTTTGGCCAATTTCACTGCGAAAGCGATAGCGTGACTAGACTCCAATGCTGGGATAATCCCTTCCACACGAGACAAGAGTTGGAATCCTTCCAAGGCTTCCTCGTCTGTCACTGGTACATAGGTCGCACGTTTGATATCATGGTAATGAGAATGTTCTGGACCGATACCAGGATAGTCCAAACCTGCTGAGATTGAGAAAGCTTCTAGGATTTGACCATGAGCATCTTGGAGCACATCCATAAGCGAACCGTGAAGAACACCTGGACGACCCTTGGTCAAGGTAGCTGCGTGGTGCTCTGTATCCACACCGAGTCCTGCTGCTTCAGCACCATACATAGCTACTGTCTCATCTTCCACAAATGGATGGAAGAGCCCGATAGCATTCGAACCACCACCAACACAGGCTACTAGGGCATCTGGCAGATTTTCACCTGTCAAATCACGGTACTGTTGCTTGGCTTCTCGTCCGATAACACTTTGGAAATCACGAACAATTTCTGGGAAAGGATGAGGTCCCAAGGCAGAACCAAGGATATAGTGGGTATCATCGATATTTGCAACCCAAGAACGAAGGGCTGCATTGACTGCATCCTTGAGCACGCGTGAACCATCTGTCACAGCCTCTACCTTAGCTCCTAAAAGCTCCATGCGGAAAACATTGAGGGCTTGGCGCTTGACATCTTCCTCACCCATGTAGATGGTACATTCCATGTTAAAGAGAGCCGCAGCTGTTGCAGTTGCCACACCGTGCTGACCGGCTCCTGTTTCAGCGATAATTTTCTTTTTGCCCATACGTTTAGCGAGGAGAACTTGTCCTAAGGCATTGTTAATCTTGTGTGCACCTGTATGGTTGAGGTCTTCACGTTTGAGGTAAATCTTGGCTCCGCCGATATGCTGGGTCAAGTTTTTTGCGTAGTAAAGAGGTGTTTCACGACCTACATATTGGCGCAAAAGTTGGTTTAACTCCTCTTGGAAACTTGGATCTGCCTGACTTTCACGATAAGCCTCTTCTAATTCCAATACTGCTGTCATCAATGTTTCTGGGACAAAACGTCCACCGAATTTCCCGTAAAATCCATCTTTATTTGGTTCTTGATATACCATGCTTAACCCTCTCTATAAATCTTCTAATCTTTTCATGATCTTTTTGTCCGTCTGTTTCTACTCCGCTTGATACATCTACTGCAAAGGGAGTGAAATGCTGAATTGCTCTTGCTACATTGTCCTCATTTAGCCCACCTGCGATGAAGAAAGGCTGAGCTAGTTCTGTCGTATCCAGTCGGCCCCAGTCAAAGGTTTGTCCACTCCCTGCCACAGGAGCATCAAAGAGTAGATAATCTGCCTGAGAATTGGGTACATGCCCATTCCCATCAACTTGTACAGCTTGAATACTGGCACAAGGTAAATTTTCAAATAGTTTATCTACTACCTGACCGTGAACTTGTACAAAGTCCAAACCAACTTTGTCTACCGCTTCTAACAGTTCTGCCCGACTGGGTGAAACAAATACTCCAACCTTTTGAATATGGCTAGGAATAAACTTAGCCAGCTCTGTGGCTTGTTCTACGGTCACCTGTCTTTTGCTAGGTGCAAAGACAAAACCGATATAGTCTGCTCCAGCTGACACAGCTGTTTTTACGGCTTCTTTGGTCGATAGTCCACAAATCTTAACTTTTGTCAATTTGCAACTCCCTGATTCTCTGGGCTACATCTTCAGCTTGCATGAGAGCTGTTCCCACCAAAATTCCGTTAAAGTATGGTGCTACTCGTTTTGCATCCTCCTCTGTAAAAATAGCAGATTCGGAAATATAGAAGCAATCATCCTTGAAGTGTTTGGCCAAGTCTACACTGGTCTGCAAGTCGACTTCAAAGGTTGTTAAATTGCGATTGTTGACACCAATAATTTGAGCTCCAAGTCTATGAGCCACTTCCAGTTCAGCCAGATTATGAGTTTCCACCAAAACTTCTAGACCCAGTTCTGCCGCGTAGTCATAAAGCTCCTTGAGTCGTTTCAGATAAGGCCGCTACGATGAGCAAGATGACGGTCGCACCTGCATTGCGAGCACGGATGATTTGCTTTTCATCGATAATAAAATCCTTATTCAGTGTCGGGATCTGTACCTGACTGGAAATCTCTCGCAGATAATCCAAATGACCTTTAAAGAAAACCTCATCTGTCAGAACAGAAATCATAACCGCGCCGTTAGCCTCGTAAGTCTGGGCCTGTTGTACGATATCCACATCAAGATTGATATCACCTAGACTTGGGCTTGCCTTTTTGACCTCCGCAATGATTTGCAAGCGGTCCTGGTGGTTTTTCAAATATTCAGCTAAGCGATAGCTTTCACGCAAGGATTGAAGCTCCTCTCGCTCCATCTTTTCAACTTCACGCACCTTTTGCTCTAGGATACGTGATAAAAATTCCTGACTCATCTTTGATACTCCTGTAATAGTCTGAGTTTTTCAAGGGCCTTACCACTGGCAATCACTTGACGTGCCAATTCAACTCCGTCCTTGATACTGTCTGCTTTACCATTGGCGTAGAATCCGAGACCTGCATTTAAGACTGTTGTTTCCAAGAATGGACTTGGTTCGTTATTAAGAACGCTGACAAGAATTGCTGCATTCTCATGAGCATTTCCCCCACGAATGTCCTCAATAGCAATGCGTTCCATTCCCAAATCTTCTGGAGTAAAGGTTGATAAAGTAATTTCACCCTTTTCAAGAAGGGCAATGCTGGTAGTTCCATTCAAACCAGCTTCATCCAACCCTTCTGGACCAGATACTACAATAGCACGTTTGCGACCCATGTTTTTCAAAACCTGAGCAGTACTTTCCAGAAGTTCAGGACGACTAATTCCTAGAAGCTGTGTTTCCAAAACCATTGGATGGATGAGCGGTCCTGTCAAATTCATGATGGTTGGAATTCCCAATTCCAAGCGAGCTGGCATAATGTATTTCATAGCTGGGTGCATATTTTTTGCAAAGAGAAAGACGATTCCTGTTTGGTCAAATACCTTACCCAATTGTGATGGTTTGAGATCAATATTAATTCCCAAAGCTTGCAAGACATCTGCTGACCCAGATTTTGAAGAGATAGAGCGATTTCCATGTTTGGCCATGTGGATTCCTCCACCTGCCAAGACAAAAGCTGCAGTTGTTGAGATGTTAAAGCTAAATGACTTATCTCCACCTGTACCGCAGTTATCCATAGCATCTTGAATATTTGTTGGAATGTGTTGAGCATGTCCTCTCATGACTTGAGCGAGGGCTGTTCTTTCTTCAGGTGTTTCACCCTTCATCTTGAGTGCTAAAAGGAGTGAAGCGATTTGAGCTTCTGTCACTCGCCCTGTCACGATGCGTTCGATCACATCTGTCATTTCAACACTTGATAAATCTTCAAAGTTTGCTAATTTTTCAATAATTTCTTTCATTTTGTGTTCCTCACTTTACAACTCTCTCGATAAAATTCCGAATAGAAGACAAGCCATCTGGCGTTCCAATACTTTCCGGATGATACTGTAAGCCATAAATCGGAAGAGTTTTGTGTTGAATCCCCATAATGGCTTGGTCATCTGTCGAACGAGCTGTCACTTCAAACTCTTCTGGCATCTCTTCAATTAAAATACTGTGGTAACGCATGACTGGACGATTTTCCTCAATTCCTTGATAGAGAACTGATGGAGTCTCAAATCGAATCTGGCTTTGTTTCCCGTGCATAACTTTAGGAGCCAAGCCCAACTTACCACCAAAGACTTCTGCAATGGCTTGGTGCCCCAAACAAATCCCTAGAATAGGTTTCTTACCTGCAAAATCACGAATCATTTCTTCCATTTTCCCAGCATCAGCTGGCCAACCTGGACCAGGAGAAAAGACCAGTCCATCTGCCTTTGTAGCTTCTTCATAAAGATGTGGGTCATCATTTCTCAAAACCTGAACTTCTGCGAAATTCCCGATATATTGAGCCAGGTTATAGGTAAATGAATCATAATTATCAATCAATAAAATCATGGTCTTAGTTCTCCCATTCTAGTCATAGATTTAGCTTTGTTAATGGTTTCTTGGTATTCGTTCTGAGCGATGGAATCATAAACAATTCCTGCACCAGCCTGTACATAGGCTCTTTTATTTTTAAGAATCATGGTTCGAATAGCAATGGCGAAATCCATATCTCCAGTTGCTGATAAGTAACCGATAGCTCCTGCATATATGCCTCGCTTCTCTGTTTCTAGTTCATAGATGCGTTTCATGGCCCGAATCTTTGGTGCTCCCGATACTGTTCCTGCCGGAAGAGTCGCCTTCAAGGCATCCATGGCAGTTAATTCTGGTAATAAATGTCCTTTAACCACGCTGGTCAAATGCATGACATAGCGGAAAAGTTCGACTTCCATATACTTAGTTACTTGGACACTTGCTGTTTCAGCAATTCTACCGATATCATTTCGTCCCAAGTCCACCAACATTCGGTGTTCTGCCGTTTCCTTTTCATCAGAAAGTAGATCACTTGCAAGTGCTGCATCTTCCTCGTCATTGGCTCCTCTAGGTCGCGTACCTGCAATTGGATTGGTTGTCACGATACCATTCTTGACGGAAACCAAGCTCTCAGGACTGGCACCGATGATTTGATAATCTCCAAAATCATAAAAGTAGAGGTAATTTGATGGATTTGTCACTCGGAGATTTCTGTAAAAGTCAAAAGGATTTCCAGTTACCTCTGCGGAGAAGCGCTGGCTGAGCACACATTGGAACATATCTCCGTTGCGAATCAAGTCGCGAGCTGTTTCTACCATTTCTTCAAATTTCTGAGGTGCAATATGTGGGCTAAACTGAAGTGGAGAAACGTCCAAATCTTCAAATTCATTTGGAGCAGGGATTTTCAACTCTTCTAAAACCTGATCTAAAGCCACTTCTAGTTCTTCATTACTACGTTCACTGTAGAGAGCATCCTCGATAACATGAATTTTTTCTTTCTTATGGTCAAAAACTATATAGCTCTCATATACGAAGAAATGCATATCTGGTGTCCCAATCGTATCCTCAGGGAGCTGGCCAATCTCTTCATAGAGAGAAATCATATCGTAGCCAACAAAGCCAATAGCTCCACCACCAAAGGGTAGTTCTGAATGGTGCTGACTCTTATGAGTCACCTCATAGAGAAAATCCAAAGGATCACGATCAATCACTTGTCCATTTTGATAAAGGACTCCATTTTCGAACTTAATTTCAAAAACTGGGTTATAGGCCAAGATAGAAAAACGAGCATTTTCTTTTTCTCTTGGGATACTTTCAAGTATGACCTTGTGTTTTCCGTTCAAACGCATATAAGCCAAGATTGGTGATAAAACATCTCCATGAATGATTCGTTCCATTGTGATTTCCCTTTCGATTCGTATCTTTATAGAATTTTAGTTTGATTTATCTTTTTTCTATTTCCCTTAAATAGTGCGGACGGGAGCAACTTTCTTCGAAATTTCATCCCTAATTTTTGAGCCTTAGGTCTCAAAAATTCCGTCCTAGAGAAGCATCTTTGCTTCTCTAGGATACCACCATGGCGGGAAATAGCGGTTCAATGCTCACTTCGTTCGCAAATATTTTATGGAAATCTACCTATTGATGAAGCATAATTTAAAACTGATGGCCATATCTACGATAAATATAGAAAAATCCCCACGCAAAATAACTTGCGTGAGGACGAAATTCGCGGTGCCACCTCAATTATAGGATTTCTCCTATCTCTCATTCCTGTCTCAGATAGCTCCTGTAACAGGTTGTGCGATAAAGGGCACTCCCTTGAGAATTATGAATTCTTCTCTCGTTTGAGATGGACCCAACCTTACAGCTTTCTCTGCTTGTTTTCAGCAACCACAAGCTCTCTGAGAGAGAAACAGCTATAATTTTTCCATCTTTTATTTTTTAGCTTCAAGGTAGTCTGCAATAGCAGCTACGTCCTTGTCTCCACGACCAGAGACATTGATAATGATAATCTCATCTTTACTAAGTTTTGGTGCGCGTTTGACTGCTTCTGCGATGGCATGCGAGCTTTCGATCGCTGGGATAATTCCTTCTGTCTTGCTAAGTAAAAGTAAGGCTTGGACAGCCTCTTCGTCTGTCGCTGCTACATATTCTACTCGACCAGAATCTTTAAAGAAGGCATGTTCTGGACCAACCCCTGGATAGTCCAAACCTGCTGAGATAGAGTAAACTGGCGCCAGCTCTCCATCTTCCTTAAAGACAGCATAGGTCTTCATTCCATCGACAATTCCGACACTACCCTTGGTCATTGTTGCTGCGTGTTTGTCGGTATCTAGACCGTAACCAGCAGCTTCTACCCCAACCAATTTAACTTCTTCATCAGCTACATACTGTGAAAAAGCACCGATTGCGTTAGAACCACCACCCACACAGGCAATAACGTAGTCTGGCAAACGTCCTTCTTTTTCCAAGATTTGACGACGAGATTCTTCACTAATAACCTTTTGGAATTCATGAACAATCGTTGGGTAAGGGTGAGGTCCTACAGCAGATCCTAAAACGTAGAAAGCTTCAAGATCATTCATCCATGCTCCAAAGGCTGCGTCTACCGCATCTTTGAGGGTACGAGTACCAGTTTCAACTGCGTGAACAGTTGCTCCCATCATCTCCATGCGGAAGACATTGAGACGTTGACGCTCCACATCTTCTGCCCCCATGTAGACATCACATGCCATACCAAATTTGGCTGCAGCAGCCGCAGTCGCAACACCGTGCTGACCAGCTCCTGTCTCTGCAATGACACGCTTTTTACCCATGCGTTTTGCTAGAAGGATTTGACCCAAAACATTATTAAGTTTGTGAGATCCAAGGTGGTTAAGGTCTTCACGCTTGAGATAAATCTTAGCTCCACCTAGGTGCTCTGTCAAACTTTCTGCAAAATAGAGCGGTGTTTCGCGACCTGAATAATCCTTCAAATAATGACGAAACTCAGCTAAAAACTCTGGATCATCCTTGTATTTTTCAAAAGTTACTTCCAATTCATCCAGTAAAATCTGAATTGGTTCTGGTACAAAACTACCACCAAATTGTCCAAAATATCCTTTAGTTGTCATAAAATTTCCTCCTTCTATATGAATCCGACTTTTTGTTTGCTTTTAGTTGTAGGCAAGGAGCTGTAGATAGAACTCAAGTTCATCAAAGCGACTTAACACCCTAATAAAAGATAAACAAAATGACGGATAGAAAAAGCCCACACACGGAATCTACTTCCATGTGAGGGCGTTCGTAACGCGGTACCACCTCAATTGTAAAAAGACTATCCTCTTTACATCTCTGTCTTGTCTATCAACAAGTTGCACTATAAGGTGTGCCTACCGAATTTTCATTGTTTCAAATTCATTTTTTCAAATCAGCCCAATTTCACTAGTTCCAACCACCTGTTCACAGTAACCACAGGCTCCCTGAAGATCAAAAATAATTACTTTTCTGATTTGTTGAGTTAATTATATGTTATTGTTTTTTCTTTGTCAACCGTTTTCACTAATTTTTTACTAATTTTTTTAATTATTTTTGTGAAGCGCCTAGAACTTCTTCAGAAACTCTGACAAAAGTTTCAATGATATAATCTACTTCTTCATCTGTTAATTTCGTGTGAAGTGGTAGTGTAATTTCGTTTACAAAGAAGGCATAAGCTCGCGGATAATCTGCCATGTCAAAGCCAAGATTCTTATAGGCTGTCAAAAGCGGAAGTGGTTTGTAGTGAACGTTACTTGCGATTCCTGCCTTGGCCAATTCTTGAATAATTTGGTTGCGTTGTTCGAGACTAGCTCCTTCTACATGGGTGATGTAGAGGTGACGACAAGATTCAACAGTGTCTGTCTCATGAGCCAATGGATGGATAGGAGTTCCTGCAAATCCACGGTCATAGCGATCCACGATGTCCTTACGACGTTGTAATAAAGCAGGATAACGGTCCAACTGAACCAGACCAAGCGAAGCCATGATATCCGTCATGTTGCACTTGTAGGCCGGAGTTACGATATCGTATTCCCATGAACCCAGTTGCATCTTAGCAAGAGCATCTTTTGTTTGACCATGAAGAGATAAGATTTGGAATTCCTTATACATTTCTTCATCATCAATCGCTGGATTGGCTTTCCAAGTCGCACTTCCTCCTTCTGCAGTTGTAAAATTCTTGACTGCATGGAAAGAGAATGATGTAAAGTCAGCGATTGAACCGGCTGGTTGTCCCTTGTAGGTTGAACCCAAAGCGTGGGCACTATCAGAGACAATCACGATACGGTTAAAGGCTTTTTGCCACTTGCTGTCAGATGTAAATAGATCGCGTTTCTTTTCTACAACTTGGAACAAACGGTCATAGTCACAGATAATCCCTGCAAGTTCAACTGGGATGATAACCTTAGTCTTCTCAGTAATTGCTTGCTCAAGCTTGTCATAGTCCATTTCAAAGGTATCTTCTTGGATATCAACCATAACTGGTGTCGCACCTACGTGAGTGATGACACTACATGATGCTGTATAAGTCATAGCTGGAACGATGACTTCGTCACCAGGTCCTACTTCAAGCACGCGCAAAATCAATTCAAGAGCTGCTGTTGCAGAGTTGAGGCAGACTGTCTTAGGCGTTTGAGTATAGACGGACAGACGACGCTCTAATTCTTTTGTCTTAGGTCCTGTTGTGATCCAACCAGAACGAAGGGTATCAGCTACTTCAGCAATTTCAGCTTCGGTAATATCGGGTGGTGAAAATGGAATATTATACTTTGTCATTGATTTACTCCTTTTACTGTATTCACTCTTGTGACTACTTTATTTTTAAAAACTTCAACTACAGTCTGGAACATGATCTTGATATCTCCGAAGAAATTAAAATCACGTAGGTAGGCTAGGTTAAAGTGCATTTTTCTCTGGAAGGACTCTTTCCACATAAGCCTGGTCAACAGTCATACCTTTTTGCAGTCATTTGACTGATGATGGCATCCTCATCCTTATAGTTAATGCTGGCAAGCGATGTAATCCCTGCAGGTAATAGCAAGGTAGCCATCATTTCAGGGCTATACTGCTCTGTGTAGCGTGGTACTTCTGGGCGTGTTCCTACAAAGGACATCTCTCCTTTGAGGACATTGACCAATTGCGGCAATTCATCCAAACGAACACGTCGAATAAAATTTCCAACTTTTGTGATACGACTGTCATTTGCAGAAGTTACTAAACTTCCTTTCTTGTCCGCATCGGTTACCATAGTCCGGAATTTCCAAATTTTGAAATGACGGTTGTACTGGGTTACCCGCACTTGCTTGTAAATAACTGGACCCTTGCTATCTAGCTTGATCCAGATGCTTAGAATAAGAAATAAGGGGGAGGTCAAGATTAACAAGACTACGGCTAGAAACAAATCTAGACAACGCTTGAAAATCAGTGAGCCTTTTCTTCTAGACACAAGCTGGTAGTATGGTTTTACCTCGCTCAATTGCATTTCTTGAGGTAGTTCATCCCATTTCAGCATGCACATTCTCCTCTGTTTTTATATATAATCTTTATTAACATTCTACATTATACCACAAAATGAAAGAGGCAGTGCAAGAAATCTGTGTTTTAAAGGAATTCTTCCCTAGGAAAGAGCCCCTGCCTGCAAACTATACATCTTGTGATAGGTTCCACCTAATGCTAGGAGTTCCTCGTGGGTTCCACTTTCGATGATACGTCCCTTATCAAGAACATAGATACAATTAGCATCTTGAATGGTAGAAAGGCGATGGGCGATGGCAATGGTTGTCCGACCTTGTCTCATCTTGGCTAGTGAATTTTGGACCAGAGCTTCTGTCTCAGAGTCGATATTGGCTGTCGCTTCATCCAAAATCAGAATTTTAGGTTGACTGGCAACAGTTCTAGCAAAGGCAAGAAGCTGACGTTGACCAGTTGAAAAACTCGAACCACGCTCAGATACAGGGGCATCATAACCTAAAGGAAGATCCTGAATGAAGGAATCTGCATCAACAAATTCTGCTGCAGCCTTGACTTGGTCATCGCTGATATCTTGGTACATAGCGATATTGGACTTAATGGTCCCATGATAGAGGAAGGGGTCCTGTAGAACCAAACCGATGTTTTTTCTCAACTCCTCTTGACTATACTCTCGAATATCCACACCATCTAGGAGAACCCGACCTGACTGGAATTCATAAAAGCGCATGAGAACATTGATGATCGAAGATTTTCCTGAGCCAGTATGTCCGACAAAGGCGATGGTTTCACCTTTATTGACGGTAAAGGAAATATCATCGAGAATTTGGTGTTTTCCATCATAGGAGAAGGACACATGTTCAAAGCGGATATTTCCTTCTTGAATCTCGGCTTGTCCATTTTCTTGGACCGGTTCATAGTTGGACTCATCGATGAGTGCAAAGACACGACCTGCTGACACCATGGATGTTTGAAGAGTAGAAAAGTTCTGTGTCACCTCGATGAGAGGATCAAAGAGACGGTTGATGTACTGGATAAAGGCATACATAGTTCCTGCCGTTATTCCTAGATAAAGACCACGATAGCCAAAGTAGGCCATCAAAACCGCATATCCCAACAGCTTCAACAAACTCATAGCTGGACGTAAAAAGAGAGAATCCAAGGCTACTGAACGGTTAGCGTAGACTAGGTGTTCCTGGTTTATCTCATCAAACTCTTCTTGCAGGCGTTTTTCTTGGTTAAAGGCTTGAATAATACGAATTCCTTCGATATTTTCTGCCAGCTTACTGTTAATATCTGACAGTAGACTTCTGGTTTTTTCAATGACCTTGACAGATTTTTTACGGTAGAGATTGACCAAAAGGAAAATCAAAGGTAGGAAGAGCAATACTAAAGCAGTCAGACGATAGTCCAGAACTAACATGGTATAAAGGGTCGTCACGAATATAAAGACTGCCGAGATGAAGCTAGATAAGATCCCTGAGAACATATCACTAATGGTCTCAGTGTCATTTGTCAAACGAGAGACAATAGAGCCTGCAGGCGTTTTATCAAAGTAAGACATGCCTAGCTTCTCCATATTGGCAAAGGCATCACGTCGGATATCTCTAACGATGCTGTAGGACACGCGGGCAAAAAGGAGATTCCCCACATATTGGACAATAGTTTGAAGAATGTAGAGACCATAGTAAACTAGCAAAACTGTAACAGCAAGCTGATTAAGGTTGTTTAGATACTGGTCGATAAAGTGCGAAGCAACCAAGGGGATAACACTCTTAACAACAGTCGTCGCGAGGAGAAAAGCAAGGGCTAAAAAGGTGAGGAGACTATAGGGCTTGAGATAAGACAACAAACGCTTCAATACAGACCATTGTTCTTGTTTATTCCGCATCTTCTTCTCCTTTCATTTCTAACTGTTGAGACTGGTAGGTTTGGGCATACCAACTATCCAAGGCTAGTAAGTCTTCATGCCTACCTCGTTCAATGATGCGACCATCCTGCATGACCAAAATCAAATCTGCATGAACAACTGCACTGAGACGATGGGCAGTGATGATAGTCGTTTTATCTTTGCGAGTTTCCTTGAGATTATCGATGATCGCGAACTCTGTCTTAGCATCCACAGCTGACAAGGAATCATCTAAAATCAAGATATCAGGATTTAAATCATAGCCCGACTCATAGCCAGACGTTGCTTTTGTCCACCAGATAAACTAACACCCTTTTCCCCGATAACTGTATCAAATCCCTCAGGCATGGCTTGAATGTCTTGATAGACTTGAGCCAACTGAGTCGCTTCTTCTACTGCTGAGAAAGGTAGGTCAGGATTTCCAAAACAAATATTCTCTAAGATAGAGCTAGCAAAGAGAAATTGGTCCTGTGGGACGTATCCCATCAAACTTCGCAAGTCAGCTAGTCGATAGTCACGAATGTCATGACCATTTAGATAAATAGCTCCTTGGTCAACGTCATACTCTCGTAGGAGCAATTTGATCAAGGCAGTTTTCCCTGAACCAGTTTGCCCAACCAAGCCCAAGGTTTGCCCTTTTTCGAGACTAAAATGTATATCTCTCAGCGTCTCTTCGTCTTCAAAGGCAAAACGATCAATGGCATAGTCTAAGCACCCATTTTCAATCCCGTCAAGTGGAGATTCTGGATCTTTGACAGGTGACTCTTGAGACAAGAGACTCTCAATTCGTTGATAAGAAACCTTCCCTCTTTGAGTAATATTAAAGAGGAAACCAATCGCCATCAAGGGCCAGACCAACATATCCAAGTAAGAAATAAAGGTGACAAGGTTCCCGATAGTTACCTGTCCTGCTTGCACCATAAAGGCACCGACTAAGAGAGTTAAGGCATAGGAAGAACCAACAAAGAGTAGAACCATGGGGTCAAAGAGACTATCATATTTCATGGTTTGCAGATTCTTTGGAAGGTCAAATCATTGACTTCTTGGAAAGATGCCAACTCGTCAGACTGATAGCCAAAGGACTTGGTTACCTTGATACCTGATACAGACTCTTGAACCTTATTGTTGAGTTCAGAAAAGGCTGCTTGCGATTCGCCAAAAGCTTTGTGGGTCTTTCTCCCCAGACGACTAGTCGCATAAGCCATAAACGGCAAAGGAAGAATAGCAACCAAGGTCATCTGCCAGGAAATACTAAAGAGCATGGTTAGTAAAGTCACCAAGGCTGTGATAGAAGCATCTACTGCAGACATGACACCTCCACCTGCTAAACGAGTCAGAGCATTGATATCATTGGTTGCGTGAGCCATCAAATCCCCAGTTCGATAATTCTGATAAAAAGCAGGCGACATTCTTGTAAAATGCTCAAATAGTCTTGAACGCATGATTTGTCCAAGTCGGTAGGAAGTCCCTAGGATATACATACGCCAAACGTAACGCAGATAATACATCCCAAAAGCCGCCAGCAGGAGGTAAAAGAGATGAAGCAGGAGCTCATCTTGTGTTAATCGTCCCGAAGTAATGGCATCGATCACGCGCCCCATGACCATCGGTGGGATGAGGTTTAGTACAGAAACCAAAACCAAAGCTACAATTCCAACCAGGTAACGGCGTTTTTCTAATTTAAAAAACCACCAGAGTTTTTGGATGATGGACATAAAATTCCTTTCTAATGACAAATGGAAACCTGAGGCGACTACCTCAGGTTTTTCCTATTCATAGGTGATGACACTAACTGAAACTTTGTCATATTCAGCGATAAAGATACTCAAAGGAGTAACATTTCATTCATTTTCATTTCTTTACATAAATCATTCTTTATTATATAGGAATGACCTGGATTTTTCAAACCATACGCTGGGGAATTCCTTCTTTTTCTGGTATAATATTGTCTATAATCTGAATGAAAAGGTAAACATTATGAAACTGATCTCATGGAATATTGATTCCCTCAATGCAGCATTGACGAGCGACTCTGCGCGTGCGAAATTATCACAAGATGTCCTACAAACCTTGGTAGCCGAAGACGCTGATATCATCGCCATCCAAGAAACCAAGCTTTCAGCTACAGGGCCTACTAAAAAACATCTCGAGGTGTTAGAAGAACTCTTCCCTGGATATGAAAATACTTGGCGTTCCTCTCAAGAGCCTGCTCGTAAAGGCTATGCTGGAACTATGTTCCTCTATAAGAAAAAACTCACTCCAACTATCAGCTTCCCGGAAATCGGTGCCCCTTCTACTATGGACTCGGAAGGACGCATCATTACCCTAGAATTTGATACATTTTTCGTGACTCAAGTTTACACACCAAACGCTGGTGATGGCCTCAAACGCTTGGAAGAACGTCAAGTCTGGGATGCCAAATATGCAGAGTACTTGGCTCAACTAGACAAACAAAAACCTGTCCTAGCAACCGGAGACTACAACGTTGCCCACAAGGAAATTGACCTTGCCAACCCAGCCAGCAACCGCCGTTCACCAGGATTTACAGACGAAGAACGTGAAGGATTTACAAACCTTTTAGCCAAAGGATTTACAGATACCTTCCGCCATATCCATGGCGATGTGCCAGAACGCTATACTTGGTGGGCACAACGCAGCAAAACTTCAAAAATCAACAATACAGGCTGGAGAATCGACTACTGGCTCACAAGTAATCGTGTCGCTGACAAGGTTACCAAGTCAGACATGATTGACTCAGGAGCACGCCAAGACCATACACCGATTGTCTTGGAGATTAAATTGTAAGGATTTTATTTATGGACTACAATGCAGTTATTCCCGAGTTTATGGTCTCAAATATAGAACAGTCTCGTTCCTTCTACTGCGATTTACTGGGTTTTACAATCAAATATGAGCGACCAGAAGAAAAATTTCTCTTCCTGTCTCTTGAAGATTGCCAGCTAATGCTAGAAGAGGGGACAAAGGAGGAGCTAGCTGAACTGACCTATCCCTTTGGTCGTGGAGTCAATATCTCCTTCGGCATAGAGGATGTCCCTCGACTCTATCAGAAATTAATCGAGTCTAACTATCCTATTCATCATCCATTGACCAAAAGAGAATTTCGAGTTGGTGAACAATATATCTATCCTCATGAATTTGCAGTTTTAGACCCAGATGGCTATTTTTTAAGATTTAGTGAATAGAATGATAAATCATTAGAGTGGAAAAGTAATAAAAAAAGAGGCGTTTGCCTCTTTTTTTATTTCCTATATCCTCACCTGTCTATCTTCAGATCGTTGTCCTGTGACAAACATGGTGAAGGTTGCCTTGCAGACATTTCGGCCATCTTGGTTGATGATGTCAACATCGACGACACAAGTGGTACGTCCTTGATGGACACATTCTCCCTTGATAGTGAGAACATCTCCTAGATTTCCAGCTTTCAGATAGTTGATGGAAGACTGGAGTGTCACCCCGTCTAATCCTAGCGAAATCACCACAAGACCACTGATTTGGTCACATAGGGTAAATAGATAGCCTCCATGGGCATTTCCATAGTAGTTGAGTGAAGAGTCCACTACTTTTGTCGTCACCACCACGTGACCGTCTCTCATTTTTTCAATTTCGTAATTTTCAAAGGCAGATATAGCGTCAAAGTGAAAATCTTTCATACGTTCCTCCTGATACTTCAAACGACACTATGATACTACTTTTCAAGACTCTACGCAAGAGAGAAGCACTTATTCGGGCAAAATACCAACCTGCTCTACAAAGCGCATAAAGGCAGCTTGTCCTTCTTCTGTTTGCTTGTAAACTCCTGCATCTTCCAAAACTCGAGCAAAGATTTTTCCAACAGATTCTTGGACGATATTAAGAGCTTGGTCTTTGTCAGTCAATCCAGGATGGGATTCTTTCAACTCATATGCCCATTCTTGGTGATAATCTGCTACTGAAACATCCTCTCCGACTAGGTAAGCTGCTACCTGCTCCACTTCTTCCTTCAGGCGTGGTGGCAAGATTGCCAAGCCCATGACCTCTATCAAGCCGATATTTCCTTCTTGATATGTTGGACATCCTTGTGGGGATGATAGATACCATCTGGATGCTCTGGAGAGGTTTGATTGTCTCGCAAGACCAAATCCAACTCAAACAGTCCATCTCTTTTACGGGCTATCGGTGTAATGGTATGGTGCGGTGTTCCATTGCTTTCCGCCAAGACCTGAACACTTGGATCAGAATATTGACGCCAAGCCAGTAAGATTTTATCCGCTAGTTCTGTCAAATCCTCTTTAGAATCTGAAGTTAGTCGAATCACAGACATAGGCCACTGAACAATCCCTGCTTTGACAGCTTCAAAACCTTCAAAGGTAAAGTTTTTCTGAATAGGAGCCACTTCCATTGGGAAAACATGACGACCACCTTGATAATGATCATGGGTCAGGATGGAACCACCCACGATTGGCAAATCAGCATTTGAACCAGCAAAGTATCCTGGAAATTGCTCCACAATTGCTAACAAACGTTCAAAACTTTGGCGACTAATGGCCATAGGACGATGTTGGCTATCTAGGAAAATACAGTGTTCATTAAAGTAAGCATAAGGCGAATACTGGAAGCCCCACTCCTGCCCAGAAATATCAAAACGAATAATCCGGTGATTGCTTCTAGCTGGATGATTGACACGACCATGGTAGCCTTCATTTTCCATACAGAGCTGACATTGAGGATAGTTGCTCGACTTGACCAACTTAGCTGCCGCAATCTCTTTTGGATCCTTTTCGGGCTTAGAGAGATTGATGGTAATCTCTAGTTCACCGTAGTCAGATGGCACACGATAAGCAATATTCTTTGCGATAGCCTTCAGTTTGATGTAATCATTCTTCTGACTGAGTTGGTAGAAATCCGCAATTGCCTGCTCTGGTGACTGAGCATAGGTATACCAAAAATCACGATTAACCTGACTTGGACAAGGCGTTACCAAGTCCATGAGGTCAGCACCGAGAATCTCACGCGCAATCTGACTATCTTCAATTGTTCCCAATCGAACGGCTTCCTCGACAAGCTGATCTTTAAGTTCAATCAAATCATCTTGGTCAGTCTCAACTTCAAGAACTCCATCTCCCACCAGTGCTAAAACACGATTGGTCAGATAGATACGATCCAACTCTTCAAAGCTACTTTCTGCAATGACTTTGGTCACAAAATTTTCTACTAAGGTCACTAGAAAACCTCCTTCTGACTATTCAAGGATGCGAGTTCCACCTGCCACTTCAGCGATATAGAAACTTGGAGCGTAGCCAACGATTTCTTCATAGTGCTTACCTACAGCTTCTTTAAAGGACTCAACAGCATCCTTTTGAACCAAGGCAATTGCACAACCACCAAAACCTGCTCCTGTCATACGAGCACCGAGAACACCTTCTTGAGCCCAAGCTGTATGAACAAGGGTATCTAATTCCAAGCCAGTTACTTCGTAGTCATGCTCAAGTGAAACATGAGAAGCATTCATCAAACGACCAAACTTGTCTAAATCTCCTGCTTTGAAGAGTCGCTTTGCGCTTTAAGGGTACGTTGGTTTTCAAGAACTGCATGACGCGCACGTTTCAAGCGATTTTCGTCTTTGATCAGGTAGCTATATTCATCAAAAGCCCATTCATCCAATTCACCCAAGGTTTGAATGTCCAAGGCCACTTGGAGTTCTTCTACTGCTTTTTCACATTCAGCACGGCGTTCATTGTACTTAGAATCTGCTAGTTCACGGCGTTTGTTAGTGTTCATGATAACAACAACATTGTCCTTCAGATCAAGGGGAACCAAGTCGTATTCTAGAGTATTAGTATCTAAGTAAATAGCACGTTGGTCTGCCCTCATACCGATCGCAAACTGATCCATAATACCAGAGTTAACCCCAATAAAGTTGTTCTCTGTCAATTTTCCGATTTTAACCAAGTCTAGACGGTCCAATTTTAGGTCAAAGAGGTATTCTGCCACGACACCTGTCAATAGCTCCAAGGATGCAGATGAAGACAAACCAGCACCATTTGGGATATTCCCATAGACATAAAAAAATCAAAACCTTTATCAATCACATGCCCAGCTTCTTGCAAGAAATGAAGGACACCTTTTTGGATAGTTGGTCCAGTTGTGCTCTTTTCTCAAACTTAAGGTCAGCCAGAGGCACTTCGATAATGCCTTTGTCCTCAAAGTTTGCTGAGTAGAAACGCAACACTTGGTCATCACGCTTGCGTGTCGCTCCATAAGTTCCTAGTGAAATAGCAACTGGGAAAAACATGGCCACCATTATAGTCCGTATGTTCCCCGATCAAGTTGATGCGCCCTGGTGAGAAGAAAGTTTGATCTGCTTCTTGACCAAAAAAACAGCAAGAAAGTCCTTGCGAAGTGCATCAGCAGTAAGATGTTGTGTCATATGAATTCTCCTTTGACAATTTGTTAGGTAAAAAAAGTTTACCTTGTAATCGTTTTCTTCTATTGTACCCAAGGGTTTTGCTTTGGTCAACATTTTTACCGATATTTTACTAAACTATGAGTAAAAAGATAGAAAAATATGATATAATAACCTAAAAAGGAGGGGAATTATGGCTACACTCAAAGATATTGCTCAGTTAGCCTCTGTCTCAATCGCAACTGTATCCCGTGTCCTCAATCGCGATCAGAGTCTATCTGTCACAGAAGAAACCCGACATCGTATTTTAACTGTCGCCGAAGAACTAGGTTATACCAAACATCTTAAAACAGGCGAAAGTCACAAACTGAAACAAAAGATTGCTATTATCCAGTGGGTCAGCGAACAAGGTGAGTTGGAAGACCTCTACTACTACCAGATTCGACTAGGAATCGAAAATAGGGCACAAGAATTAGATTATGAAATCTTACGCTATTTCAATGATCAACCTTTTACACTTAGCGAAGAAGTCATTGGAATTCTTGTATTGGAAAATTTAGCCAAGCACAGATTGCATCATTTGAAGAATATCAAAAACCTCTAGTTTTTCTAGATAGTGATACCATAGCCTTGGGACACACCTGTGTCATTACAGATTTTAATAATGCTGTTAGACAGGTAGTCGATTACTTTACAGACCACGGGATTAAGAAGATTGGTATCTTATCCGGTCTTGAAACGACTACTGACCAAGAAGAAGTCATCGCAGACAAACGCTTAGGTTACTTTAAATCCTATACACAAGAAAAAGGAATTTATAACGATAAATTCATTTTCCAAGGTCTATTTACTGCCCAGTCTGGATATGACTTGATGAAAGAGGCTATCGAAAAATTAGGAGATAAACTTCCACAAGCCTTTTTTGCAGCTAGTGATAGTTTAGCAATCGGTGCCCTTCGCGCCCTTCAAGAAGCCAGCATCAGCATACCAGAGCGCGTCAGCATTATTTCCTTTAATGATACCATTCTAACCAAGCAAGTGTTCCCACCCCTTTCCAGTATCTCAGTCTACACCGAAGAAATGGGACGTACAGGAATGGATATTTTGAACAGAGAAGTTCTTCATGGGCGTAAAATTCCAAGCCTCACTATGCTTGGAACCAAACTGACGTTAAGAGAAAGCACCTTGCATTAAGTACAACACTTGAACATAAAAAACCTAATAGAGATTCTCAAATCCTATTAGGTTTTTCTTTTTTTTAATCCATCACAATCATAGACTTGATAGTCTTGCGTTCATCCATAGACTTATAAGCTTGGTCGATATCTTTCAGTTTATAGCTTGAAGTAAAGACGCGACCTGGATTGATATCACCATCAAGAACAGCTTTGAGCAAGAATTGCTTATCGTACGTTGTTGCAGAAGCCGCTCCACCCGCAACAGAAATATTCTGAGCAAAAGTCGAACCAAGGGCACGGTTATTATAGTGAGGTACACCAACAATTCCCATACGACCGCCATTATGAAGGACACCCAGAGCCTGCTCAACAGCCGCCTCAGTACCAACACACTCAAGTGCTGCATCTGCTCCTCCTCCGAGGATTTCTCGCACCTTGGCAATGCCTTCTTCCCCACGTTCGGCCACAACAGCTGTCGCTCCTGACTCCAAGGCCATTTGTTGTCGATCTTCGTGACGACTCATAAGGATAATTTGTGAAGCTCCACGCATCTTAGCTGCGATGACAGCACATTGTCCAACAGCCCCATCGCCAATAACGACAACCTTGTCGCCTTTTTGCACATTAGCCACACGCGCTGCATGATAGCCAGTCGGCATAACATCAGCCAGAGTCAAGAGGGATTTAAGCATCCCTTCTGTATAATCGGACGGTTGTCCAGGGATTTTAACAAGTGCCCAATTGGCATAGTGGAAGCGGAGATATTCAGCTTGGAAATTCCCTCCTAGGTTATTTCCGATATGATTATCACAAGAACCATCAAATCCAGCACGACAGGCATCACATTCCCCACAACCATGAGTAAATGGCACAATCACAAAATCACCGGGCTTGACCGTTGTAATGGCTTCTCCAGTTTCTTCAACGATTCCAATCGCTTCGTGTCCACTATTTTTATGTCCCGCTTTAATATCTGGATTTCGGTAACTCCATAGGTCTGAACCACATACGCAAGCACGAACCACACGGATAATCACATCATCCGCTTCTTGAATGCTTGGACGTTTGATTACCTCAATGCCGACCTGACCTGCTTTTTTATAGACTGCTGATTTCATAAATATTTACCTCTCTGTATGTAACTACCTTAAGTATACACTTTTTATCAAGCTTTCGCTCACTTATACTACATCTCATGAATAATGATGTTCATGTTCATATCTTTGGACTGCCTCTATCTCCTCCATATTCCGCTTATGGGCTTGATGAGTTTCTAAGTCTGCATCAACTTCAATGGTGATATTTTGAAAACCATAATTTTTGAGTAAAGTTCGAATCGATTCCTTGCAAAGCTCCATCTGTTCAATTTCTTTTAGACAAACATGGACGATGGCATTTTTTTCCAAACCATCCATGGTCCAGAGGTTTAGCTGATTGATACTAGCAACGTGGTCCAGTTGCTCCAAATCACTCTTTACTCGCTTGATATCTACTCCTTCCGGTACAGCATCTAAGAAAATCTTGAGTGTAGACCAAAAACGTAGAATAGCTTTTGAGAGAATAAAGATCGAAATGACCAGAGATAAGAGAGAATCTAGGATATACCAGTCGGTAAATCGCAGAACAATGGCCATCAGGATAACAGCCACCCAACCCAGAGTATCTTCCAGAAAATGCAGGCTCAAAATAGACTCATTCTTGGTTTTTCCCTTACGAACTACTAGACTCGCCAACACATTGATACTAACCGCTATGATTCCTAGCCAGAGGATTCCCTCATCATTGACAGGTTGTGGATGAAAGAGTTTCGTTATATTTTCCAAGATAACCAGAACAGACCCTGTCATCAGAATCACAGCTGTTACCAAGGCACCTAGAAGGCTAAACCGTTTGTAACCCAAGGTGTAATGACTATCTTCTTCACGATTGGAGATGGTTTCAAGAAAGGCTGATATCCCAATTGCGATTGCATCTCCAAGATCATGGACAGAGTCAGCAAGGACCGCACTCGATCCAAATACTCCTCCAGCTATAAACTCAACAATGGCATAACTTAAATTCAAGAAAAAAGCTAACCAAACTGCATGTTTTGTCTTCATAATCCTATTTCCTCTGATATAATAGATTCATGAACATCCTGTTCATTATCATTATCTAACATTCATTTCAGAAAGGATAGGAGCAAACTGTTTACTTTGTAAGATACGGAACAGTTTGTTCAAAGTGTCCATATGACTGCTCAAGATCGTCGCATTACCAAGACTCGAAAAGCTATCTATACTGCTTTTTTACAATTACTAAATCAAAAAAGCTTTGAAACGATTACCGTTCAGGAGATAATAGACCTAGCAGATGTCGGTCGTTCCACCTTTTATAGCCATTATGAAAGTAAAGAATTACTCCTAGACGAGCTCTGTCGCTATCTCTTCCATCATCTTTTTGAACGTGAGGAAAATATATCTACAGAAGCTTATTTGTCCCATATCTTTTCGCATTTTAAGAAAAATCAAGACCATATCACCAGTCTCCTTTTCTCAAAAAATGACTACTTCCTCCGTCAATTACAGAAAGAATTAGAACACCATGTTTATCCCATGGTCGCAAAAGACTTGCAAGTTTCCTATCCTAGTATTCCTGCTTCCTACCTCAAGCACTTTGTTGTAACTAACTTTATCGAAACATTGACTTGGTGGCTGAAAAAGGGGAAATCTTATAAGGAAGATCAAGTAGTGAGATTTTACTTAGATGTCATCGAAATGAAGTCTGAAAAAAAACTACTCTAGTTCTTACACTTTTAATTCTATTAGATTAGCTAATTGTATTTATTTCTTGACTTAAACTTACACAAAAACCCATCCTGCACAAAAGCAAGATGGGTTTATCATTCTAACTTATTTGAACAAGTTCGTAGCTAAAGCTAACTAGACTTTACTTCTTCAGCAATCCTTCCTGGACTAGAAAATCACGCGCCACTTCTTCAGCTGATTGGCCTTCCACACCAACCTGATAGTTCATCTGACTCATCTGGCTCTCGGTGATTTTACCAGCTAGTTTATTAAGAATAGCTTCCAACTCAGGATGTTTTTCGAGTAATTTAGCTTTCATGAGTGGAGCGCCTTGGTATGGAGGGAAGAGTTGTTTATCATCCTCCAAAACCACTAAATTATAGCGAGCAATTTCAGCATCTGTTGAGTAAGCATCTGTAATTTGAATGTCCCCTGACTGGATGGCTTGGTAGCGAAGAGCTGGCTCCATGGTTGCCACATTGAGATTCAATCCATAAACAGACTGCAAGCCCTTGTTTCCATCCTCACGGTCATTAAACTCTAGAGTGAATCCCGCCTTGAGCTGTCCTTCTACTCTTTTCAAGTCTGAAATCGTCTTAAGCCCATATTCTTGCGCAATTTTTTTAGGAACTGCTATAGCATAAGTATTTTGATAAGCCATGGGTTTAAGAAAGGCTAGTTGATCCTGTTTGGCAATACCATCACGAGCCACCTCGTAAACCTTTTCTGGGTCATGCCCAACTTCTGGAGATGGTTGGAGGAGACTTTCTGTCACTGTTCCAGAAAATTCTGGATAGATATCAATATCCCCTTTTTTCAGCGCTTGATAAAGAAAGTCTGTCTTTCCAAAGTTAGGCTTGACCGTCACCGTCATATCCGTATTTTCCTCGATGAGAAGTTTATACATATTCATGAGAATCTCAGGTTCAGGTCCTAACTTCCCAGCAATGACGAGATTATCTTTCTCATTATGTGGAATAATGCTTGGAACATAACTAACTCCCAAACCAAGGACCATGACAGCAAAGGTCGAAACAATCGTACGCAACTTTGCCTTTTCCAACCATTTGAGAATGACATTAAAGAGAATGGCCAAGATGGCTGATGAGATTGCTCCGATTAAAATGAGACTAGCATTCCGACGATCAATTCCCAAAAGGATAAAGGAGCCCAATCCACCAGCTCCCACAAGAGCTGCTAGAGTCGCTGTCCCAATAATCATAACGGTCGCTGTTCGAACCCCCGATACAATGACAGGCATGGCAAGTGGAATTTCAAACTTCTTGAGTCGCTCCCATTTGGTCATCCCAAAAGCAATCCCTGCCTCCTCAAGACTAGGATCAATGCCATTCAGGGCTGTGATTGTATTTTCTAAAATCGGGAAAATAGCATAAATGACAAGGGCAGTAAGGGCTGGTAAGGTTCCAATCCCCATGAAAGGAATAAAGAGCCCCAACAAAGCCATTGAAGGAATGGTCTGGAAGATACCTGCAACTTGTAGCACCCAATTCGCCACTTTTTTGTGGCTATTTAGATAAACCGCAAGTGGGATGGTCAGAAAAATAGCAACCAATAAGGTCAAAAGAGATAATTGTAAGTGTTGTCCCAGAGCTGTTACCCATTCACTAAATCGCTCTTGAAAGGTTGAAATCAAATTAGACATGAAGGCCACCTCCAAACAAGTTTGCTACAAAGTCTGTCGCAGGCGCTTGTAAAATTGTTTCAGGTTCTGCGACCTGGCGAATTTCCCCATCCTGTAAAACAGCAATTCGATCGCCTAATTTTAAGGCCTCGTCCGTATCATGAGTCACGAAAATAGTCGTCATACCAAACTCTTTGTGCAATTTTTTTGTCAGAGCCTGCAACTGCTTGCGAGAAATGGCATCGAGAGCAGAGAAAGGCTCATCCATCAGTAAGATTTTTGGCTCCGCAATGATGGCCCGCACAATCCCAATCCGTTGTTGCTCCCCACCTGATAACTCACTAGGCATGCGCTCTGCATACTCTGCAGCAGGCAGCCCCACCTTACCCAAGAGTTCTTCTGTTTTAGAGGCTATTTGTTCCTTACTCCAGCCCTTCATCTCAGGAATCAGTGCAATATTTTCAGCAACTGTTAAATTTGGAAAGAGAGCAATTTTCTGAAGAACATAGCCGGTACTGAGACGTAACTCCCGTTCATCATAGTCCTTAATGCGTTTTCCATCCATATAGATATTGCCATCAGTCGGTTCCAAGAGACGGTTAATCATCTTGATCATGGTGGTCTTTCCAGATCCTGAAGGACCCACAAGCACCATGAATTCTCCATTTTCAATGCGGAGATTGACATCTTTTAAAATGTCCTTATCCGTGTAGCGCAGGACTACATTTTTATATTCAATCATATTCTTCCTCACCATCTCCTTAAAAGCTAAGATCCTTATCTCACTTTTTATAAGAGTGTAATCATTATTATAATATTGTAATACTAGATATTACATCTGTCAACGATTTTTGATTTGAAATCATATATAAGAAAAAGAGCTTTGGCTAAGGCCAAACTCTCCATTATGCTGGCCATTTTTTTCCGTGACTCATAGGCTTCTTCTACTGATTCATCCACATACGTGATGGTCTTACCGGTCTCTTTTGAGAGAAGCGCTACGATTTTCTTCCATGGAAAGATCCTCTGGCCCTAGTCAAGTTCAAGGTTTGATTTTTCCCACTCCTTAGGATTTAAAAAGAATTTCTGCTGCAACCCTAGATGTGTCCTTACGGGCAACAGCTGACACCAGACCCACTGCCAGCCGGACCACGAATTTCTCCATTTTCAAAGCGCAATATCAATCAGGAAGTCCAAGTAAAAAAATTATCTCTCAAAAAAAGTGTAGGTGAACCCTAACTCCTTGATATAGGCTTCCGTCTGGGCATGATCTCGAGACAAGGTGAAAAGTTGCCTTCTCATCTGCCCCATAAAAAGGAGGTATAAACGATATGCTCTACTCCCTGCTAGCTTTGCAGCATCTAAAAACTCCTTGTGCTCCTTGACACGCTCTGGATTTTTCCCGAGCAGAAACCATTAACAAGATATCGATACCCTTTAAAGGCCTCAACCACTTTCTGGAGTATTGGTATACGACATTCTACGAATTTCCGCAGACGCGTAAACTTTTGCACGCTCTGGGACTTCGTGCTAGATGGACGGAAGCGATTTCCTTTTTTTATCGACAAGATCAGCCACATAGGAGCCTAAGTTCCCTGTTACACCTGTAATTCCAATCATAACTGTTACTTCCTTTCCTAGATGTCATTCTCTTTAGCTTTTTAGATTTGAGATTATACGCTCTTGATAAGCTTCAAATTCTCGGATTTCTTGATCCGAAAAAGCCCTTGGTAGAAAAATCTCTCCCAGTTCTTTTACTGACACGGTCACCAATTTCTTTTTGTGCCCAACCGAGTTCTGTCAAACGAGATATATTTTTTCCTTTTTATCCTGCGTGCAAGGTTGAATCGTGACCAAACCTTGTTCTTCCAATTTCTTAACCATACTGGTCAATGTATTATTAGCTAAACCCGTCGCAAGAGCGATATCGGTCGCAGTAGCACACCCTAACTCTTGCTTCCACAAAATTGTTAAAATTTTTCCCTTGTTCACTTCTGTATTGAGCATCTGGTTCCTTGCTCAAGAGTTTTTTTGAAAAGATACGCCCATTCAACAATCGAATCTGTAGAGCTTGGTAGCCCCCTAACATCTTGTCCATTTTGTCTCCTTTTTTTATTCTATATCAAAGTTTTTTTAACTATTGTAACACTCTAAATTACAGTCTGTCAATTATTTCGATATAGAAATAATAAAAAAAACTTCCTACCAAAAAGTAGAAAGTCATCATTTTTTTATAAAATTAAACATGAATCACATCTGAAGCATTTCCTCTTAAAGAAATTACTATGTCCCAGATAAGGACCATACTTACAATTTTGACTATAAACCAACCATAAAGGAATGATAAAAATTTTTTTATAAAATAGAGTAAGCAAAAAAAGTAAAAAGAACTAAAACTAAGAGTTATTAAGTCAAGAAAGTAAAGATAAAAAGACAATTGATGTATTCAATAGAATATTAAAAGCCCGTAGCAAAAACTAGCTGATAAGATATTCGTCTTGATCTGAGGATTAAAGAGTTTGACAGCAAATAAAGCCAATAAAGAAATATTATAGATACAAATTGGCTTGTAATCATGACGATAAAAAAACTAAACATTTACTGTTATAAAAAAATTAATCCCACTACTAAAAATTACTCGACTTATTAATCCAAACATGCGAAACGCCACTAATAGCACTCCAAGGAACAAATAAAAGCTAATCTTCTAAGATAAATACCATCCTGTGTAATATAAAATTTCCAAGGAAAAAAAGAAAATTTATGCCGATACCAAGTAAAAGCAATAAAAGAAGGAAATACCCTAACTGTGTCTGATGGAAGCTGAAGGCGTAATCAAAAATATTAACTGTTTGAATTCCTCGACCAAACAATTTGATGAACACCCAAAAGATATAAAATAACTATAAAAAAAGAACAAATCTATAGTAAATACTATGAAACTTCACAATTTTTTTGTCATATATTCTATTCCCTGAATTATAGAGTCATCGTCAAATAATGCTTTACGTTCTTATATAACACTAGCATACAATTAAATAATCAAAAGAATATAAAAAAATGAAAAAAAGAGATTTTTTTATAAAAAGAGCTTAGCCAAGACCAAATTCTTCATTTTTTCTAGTCTTCTTCAACCAAGCGTTTGAACTCTGCTTGTATTTCTGTGTTTTCGGTTGGTTTTCAAGTACATAATCCACCATTAGTTGTCGGTGAATGAAAGACAATCGCTTCTCCTGTGTTAGTTATCGCAAAAGTAATAGCTATGAACATCTGAAATTTATCCCAATTACTATAGCGCTCTACGATGCGATACTTAGCAGTTCCTAACCCATTATCCGAGTATTCCGCATTTATTTTTTCACTCGGCCCATCACCAAAGGTATAGAGATTATCTGCACCGACATCTCCTCCAGCAATTCCTTTTTTGTAATTAGGTTGACCAAGTCTTTCTCCCCAGCCTTTAATAAAAAGCTTCTAATTTAGCAGATTTGTTGGCATTCCAAGGAGCTTTTTGCTTTTTCTCCCTGAAATAGTCGTGCTAGTAGAGTTTTCAAATTTCTGCCAATCTAGTTGCTTAAAATTCATTAAATCTGCCTCTGCTTTACCAAAGTCAGAATGCAAACTTTTGTTACCTGGTACACGAATGTCCTGTTCCTGAACTTTACTTGCTGCTTGCTGGCTAGAATTCAGATGATAAAGTACTCCCCTACCTTCACCTGTACCAGATGACCAGCTTAATTCTAAGATATCTCCATCCTTATAGATATTCATAGAATTTCTAGCCCCACCATGACTTGCTACAAAACCCTTCTGCTAAAAGTATCGGTTTCTCATTTACAAGATAATAAAGACCCGAAATAAAATAATCACCATTAGATTGCTCAACGCCTATTAACAATTCCTCTACACCATCTTTATTAAGATCCGCATAGGCAAAACTCATCTTATCAGCTTGATAAACCGCATTTTCAACTGACCAACTATTGATAGGGCGTTCAGTACCTTGTAAACTCTTATAGAGATCAGCAATTGCATTTACATCCTTCGGTGTAGAAAAGAATTTTTTTGATAATTATCAAAAAAACTGGCTTATAGAATTCTTTAAAAATTTTTTTCTTAGACTCTACGGATGTTTGTTCATTAGTATTTGATTGACTGACAGTTGTTGATAAACTAAGATCCCTGACTTAGAATTTTTCAGAACTATGATTACTACAACCAAACATAAAAAGACTTATGAAAAAGAACTAGCAAAGCTTCCTAAAGATCTTCTTAGATTCCATAACGAACTCCTTGGTAGTTAACTAATTATTGTAGTGCTTTCACTTACATTATATCAAATGTTTAAACAGTTATAAAAAGAATAATATAAGACTAAGGCAATAAAAAAAGAGCTATACAGCTCTTTAATTACGGAGAATAAGGGATTCGAACCCTTGCGCCAGTTACCCGACCTAACGATTTAGCAAACCGTCCTCTTCAGCCTCTTGAGTAATTCTCCTATTAATGGGCACGAGTGGACTCGAACCACCGACCTCACGCTTATCAGGCGTGCGCTCTAACCACCTGAGCTACGCGCCCAAGTAAAAACTTGGTAATGAACAAAGTTCAAAGCGGGTGACGAGAATCGAACTCGCGACAACAGCTTGGAAGGCTGTAGTTTTACCACTAAACTACACCCGCATAGTATCTTATTAAAAAAATGGCGCGAGACGGAATCGAACCGCCGACACATGGAGCTTCAATCCATTGCTCTACCAACTGAGCTACCGAGCCAAATATTGCGGGAGCAGGATTTGAACCTACGACCTTCGGGTTATGAGCCCGACGAGCTACCGAGCTGCTCCATCCCGCGTTAATAATAAATAAAGGAGGATGTGGGATTCGAACCCACGCACGCTTTTACACGCCTGACGGTTTTCAAGACCGTTCCCTTCAGCCGGACTTGGGTAATCCTCCATCATTACAATGGACCTTGTAGGACTTGAACCTACGACCACTCGGTTATGAGCCGAGAGCTCTAACCAGCTGAGCTAAAGGTCCAACAAGATCATTATAGCGGCGAAGGGATCGAACCCCCGACCTCCCGGGTATGAACCGGACGCTCTAGCCAGCTGAGCTACACCGCCATCAATCAGGGAAGACAGGATTCGAACCTGCGACACCTTGGTCCCCAAACCAAGTACTCTACCAAGCTGAGCTACTTCCCGAGTTAAATGTTTAATGCACCCTAGAGAGTCGAACCTCTAACCGCCTGATTCGTAGTCAGGTACTCTATCCAGTTGAGCTAAGGGTGCTCTTCAATATATGCCGAGGACCGGAATCGAACCGGTACGATCGTTACCAATCGCAGGATTTTTAAGTCCTGTGCGTCTGCCAGTTCCGCCACCCCGGCCTCTCTAAGCGAACGACGGGAGTTCGAACCCGCGACCCCCACCTTGGCAGGTGGTGTTCTACCACTGAACTACGTTCGCATCGACTCTGGTTTATATTAAAAAAAATGCCGGCTACATGACTTGAACACGCGACCCTCTGATTACAAATCAGATGCTCTACCAACTGAGCTAAAGCCGGCTGATTTCTATTATGCGGGTTAAGGGACTTGAACCCCCACGCCGTTAAGCGCCAGATCCTAAATCTGGTGCGTCTGCCAATCCGCCAAACCCGCAAATATGACCCGTACTGGGCTCGAACCAGTGACCCATTGATTAAAAGTCAATTGCTCTACCAACTGAGCTAACAGGGTCAAATAACTTTCGTTATTACGGTCCCGACGGGAATCGAACCCGCGATCTTCGCCGTGACAGGGCGACGTGATAACCGCTACACTACGGGACCTATGGGAGTTAACGGGATCGAACCGCTGACCCTCTGCTTGTAAGGCAGATGCTCTCCCAGCTGAGCTAAACTCCCTCGAGCTAAGCGACTTCCATATCTCACGGGGGCAACCCCCAACTACTTCCGGCGTTCTAGGGGCTTAACTTCTGTGTTCGGCATGGGTACAGGTGTATCTCCTAGGCTATCGTCACTTAACTCTGAGTAATACCTACTCAAAATTGAATATCTATCAAATTCCAGAAAAACCTTACGCTTTCGTATTCTCAGTTACTTTGGATAAGTCCTCGAGCTATTAGTATTAGTCCGCTACATGTGTCGCCACACTTCCACTTCTAACCTATCTACCTGATCATCTCTCAGGGCTCTTACTGATATAAAATCATGGGAAATCTCATCTTGAGGTGGGTTTCACACTTAGATGCTTTCAGCGTTTATCCCTTCCCTACATAGCTACCCAGCGATGCCTCTGGCGAGACAACTGGTACACCAGCGGTAAGTCCACTCTGGTCCTCTCGTACTAGGAGCAGATCCTCTCAAATTTCCTACGCCCGCGACGGATAGGGGACCGAACTGTCTCGACGTTCTGAACCCAGCTCGCGTGCTCGCTTTAATGGGCGAACAGCCCAACCCTTGGGACCGACTACAGCCCCAGGATGCGACGAGCCGACATCGAGGTGCCAAACCTCCCCGTCGATGTGAACTCTTGGGGGAGATAAGCCTGTTATCCCCAGGGTAGCTTTTATCCGTTGAGCGATGGCCCTTCCATACGGAACCACCGGATCACTAAGCCCGACTTTCGTCCCTGCTCGAGTTGTAGCTCTCGCAGTCAAGCTCCCTTATACCTTTACACTCTGCGAATGATTTCCAACCATTCTGAGGGAACCTTTGGGCGCCTCCGTTACCTTTTTAGGAGGCGACCGCCCCAGTCAAACTGCCCGTCAGACACTGTCTCCGATAGGGATCACCTATCCGGGTTAGAGTGGCCATAACACAAGGGTAGTATCCCAACAACGTCTCCTTCGAAACTGGCGTCCCGATCTCGCAGACTCCTACCTATCCTGTACATGTGGTACAGACACTCAATATCAAACTGCAGTAAAAGCTCCATGGGGTCTTTCCGTCCTGTCGCGGGTAACCTGCATCTTCACAGGTACTAAAAATTTCACCGAGTCTCTCGTTGAGACAGTGCCCAAATCATTACGCCTTTCGTGCGGGTCGGAACTTACCCGACAAAGGAATTTCGCTACCTTAGGACCGTTATAGTTACGGCCGCCGTTTACTGGGGCTTCAATTCATACCTTCGAGTTACCTCTAAGCACTCCTCTTAACCTTCCAGCACCGGGCAGGCGTCACCCCCTATACATCATCTTACGATTTAGCAGAGAGCTGTGTTTTTGATAAACAGTTGCTTGGGCCTATTCACTGCGGCTGACCTAAAGTCAGCACCCCTTCTCCCAAGTTACAGGGGTCATTTTGCCGAGTTCCTTAACGAGAGTTCTCTCGCTCACCTGAGGGCTACTCGCCTCGACTACCTGTGTCGGTTTGCGGTACGGGTAGAGTATGTTTAAACGCTAGAAGCTTTTCTTGGCAGTGTGACGTCACTAACTTCGCTACTAAACTTCGCTCCCCATCACAGCTCAATGTTATAGAACTAAGCATTTAACTCAATTCACACCTCACTGCTTAGACAGACACTTCCAATCGTCTGCTTTAGTTAGCCTACTGCGTCCCTCCATCACTACATACTCTAGTACAGGAATATCAACCTGTTGTCCATCGGATACACCTTTCGGTCTCTCCTTAGGTCCCGACTAACCCAGGGCGGACGAGCCTTCCCCTGGAAACCTTAGTCTTACGGTGGACAGGATTCTCACCTGTCTTTCGCTACTCATACCGGCATTCTCACTTCTATGCGTTCCAGCGCTCCTCACGGTACACCTTCGCCACACATAGAACGCTCTCCTACCATACCTATAAAAGGTATCCACAGCTTCAGTAAATTGTTTTTAGCCCCGGTACATTTTTCGGCGCAGGGGTCACTCGACTAGTGAGCTATTACGCACTCTTTGAATGAATAGCTGCTTCTAAGCTAACATCCTAGTTGTCTGTGCAACCCCACATCCTTTTTCCACTTAACAATTATTTTTGGGACCTTAGCTGGTGGTCTGGGCTGTTTCCCTTTCGACTACGGATCTTAGCACTCGCAGTCTGACTGCCGACCATAATTCATTGGCATTCGGGTTTATCTGAGATTGGTAATCCGGGATGGACCCCTCACCCAAACAGTGCTCTACCTCCAAGAATCTTGATGTCGACGCTAGCCCTAAAAGCTATTTCGGAAGAACCAGCTATCTCCAAGTTCGTTTGGAATTTCTCCGCTACCCACAAGTCATCCAAGCACTTTTCAACGTGCCCTGGTTCGAGTCCTCAGTGCGTCTTACCGCACCTTCAACCTGCTCATGGGTAGGTCACATGGTTTCGGGTCTACGACATAATACTAAGACGCCCTATTCAGACTCGGTTTCCCTACGGCTCCGTCTCTTCAACTAACCTCGCATCATATCGTAACTCGCCGGTTCATTCTACAAAAGGCACGCTCTCACCCATTAACGGGCTCGAACTTGTTGTAGGCACACGGTTTCAGGTTCTATTTCCTCCCCTCCCGGGGTGCTTTTCACCTTTCCCTCACGGTACTGGTTCACTATCGGTCACTAGGGAGTATTTAGGGGTTGGGAGATGGTCCTCCCAGATTCCGACAGGATTTCACGTGTCCCGCCGTACTCAGGATACTGCTAGGTACAAAGACTATTTTAAAATACGAGGGCTCTCACTCTCTTTGGCTGATCTTCCCATATCATTCTTCTATAGTCTTTGAGTCCACATTGCAGTCCTACAACCCCGAAGAGTAAACTCTTCGGTTTGCCCCTCCTGCCGTTTCGCTCGCCGCTACTAAGGCAATCGCTTTTTGCTTTCTCTTCCTGCAGCTACTTAGATGTTTCAGTTCACTGCGTCTTCCTCCTCATATCCTTAACAGATATGGGTAACAGGTAGTACCTGTTGGGTTCCCCATTCGAAAATCCCTGGATCATCGCTTGCCCTACAGCTACCCAAGGCATATCGTCGTTTGTCACGTCCTTCTTCGGCTCCTAGTGCCAAGGCATCCACCGTGCGCCCTTATTAACTTAACCTTACTTTTTTTGACCTTTCAGTCATAAACTCTTATTAATACTACAGCGTTTTCGGTTTATTTTTCTTGTTACTATTTGATATAGATATTCAATTTTCAATGTGCATTACTTGGTGATCTCTCACCAATGGAGCCTAGCAGGGATCGAACCGCTGACCTCCTGCGTGCAAAGCAGGCGCTCTCCCAGCTGAGCTAAGGCCCCCAAGACCTCTCAAGACTAAACAAGACCAATGTGCATTTCCTTATCCTTAGAAAGGAGGTGATCCAGCCGCACCTTCCGATACAGCTACCTTGTTACGACTTCACCCCAATCATCTATCCCACCTTAGGGCGGCTGGCTCCAAATGGTTACCTCACCGACTTCGGGTGTTACAAACTCTCGTGGTGTGACGGGCGGTGTGTACAAGGCCCGGGAACGTATTCACCGCGGCGTGCTGATCCGCGATTACTAGCGATTCCGACTTCATGTAGGCGAGTTGCAGCCTACAATCCGAACTGAGACTGGCTTTAAGAGATTAGCTTGCCGTCACCGACTTGCGACTCGTTGTACCAGCCATTGTAGCACGTGTGTAGCCCAGGTCATAAGGGGCATGATGATTTGACGTCATCCCCACCTTCCTCCGGTTTATTACCGGCAGTCTCGCTAGAGTGCCCAACTGAATGATGGCAACTAACAATAGGGGTTGCGCTCGTTGCGGGACTTAACCCAACATCTCACGACACGAGCTGACGACAACCATGCACCACCTGTCACCTCTGTCCCGAAGGAAAACTCTATCTCTAGAGCGGTCAGAGGGATGTCAAGACCTGGTAAGGTTCTTCGCGTTGCTTCGAATTAAACCACATGCTCCACCGCTTGTGCGGGCCCCCGTCAATTCCTTTGAGTTTCAACCTTGCGGTCGTACTCCCCAGGCGGGTGCTTAATGCGTTAGCTACGGCACTAAACCCCGGAAAGGGTCTAACACCTAGCACTCATCGTTTACGGCGTGGACTACCAGGGTATCTAATCCTGTTTGCTCCCCACGCTTTCGAGCCTCAGCGTCAGTTACAAGCCAGAGAGCCGCTTTCGCCACCGGTGTTCCTCCATATATCTACGCATTTCACCGCTACACATGGAATTCCTCTCCCCTCTTGCACTCAAGTTAAACAGTTTCCAAAGCGTACTATGGTTAAGCCACAGCCTTTAACTTCAGACTTATCTAACCGCCTGCGCTCGCTTTACGCCCAATAAATCCGGACAACGCTCGGGACCTACGTATTACCGCGGCTGCTGGCACGTAGTTAGCCGTCCCTTTCTGGTAAGATACCGTCACAGTGTGAACTTTCCACTCTCACACTCGTTCTTCTCTTACAACAGAGCTTTACGATCCAAAAACCTTCTTCACTCACGCGGCGTTGCTCGGTCAGACTTCCGTCCATTGCCGAAGATTCCCTACTGCTGCCTCCCGTAGGAGTCTGGGCCGTGTCTCAGTCCCAGTGTGGCCGATCACCCTCTCAGGTCGGCTATGTATCGTTGCCTTGGTGAGCCGTTACCTCACCAACTAGCTAATACAACGCAGGTCCATCTGGTAGTGATGCAATTGCACCTTTCAAGCAGATATCATGCGATATCTACTGTTATGCGGTATTAGCTATCGTTTCCAATAGTTATCCCCCGCTACCAGGGCAGGGTTACCTACGCGTTACTCACCCGTTCGCAACTCATCCGCTCGGTGCAAGCACCAAGCTTCAGCGTTCTACTTGCATGTATTAGGCACGCCGCCAGCGTTCGTCCTGAGCCAGGATCAAACTCTCATTAAAAGTTTGAGTTCTCACTCATTTCTGTCACTGACAGATTTATTGTTTTTTCATTGTTCAGTACTATAACATCAGTTATAGTGCCCTGCACGATAGTTCGTCTTGTTCAGTTTTTCAAAGGTCTTTGTCGCGCTTGCGACAACTATATTAGTATATCACAGTCACTTTTTCTCTGTCAACAGGTTTTTTTAACTTTTTTTATAAATCCTATTTCCTTCAACCGCGATACACCCATAGTCCGTACAGGGATTCGAACCCGTGTTACCGCCGTGAAAAGGCGGTGTCTTAACCCCTTGACCAACGGACCTTGAGCTTGTCAACTCTTTCTATTATACCTACTTTTAGAATCTTGTCAACTGGTTTTTTAAAAATTAGTTGACAGGATTCTAGATTCTAAATAGAATGGTAACTGCAATTACAATTCAGCAATTTGATTCAAGTTTACTTCTGCTACTGTATCATTACCAAACATTGAAATAATCATCTTTCACTTTGTTATTATCAATTTCAGTAATTTTTCCTGTGTAATCAGCAAAGGCACCATCAATGATTCGGACTGTTTGACCAACTTCAACATTGATATCGAATTCTTGAACCGTTTGTCCCATTGATACCAAGATATCTCTGATTTCTTGTTCCAAAAAGTGGAGTTGGTTTAGATCTGTTACCCGTGTGACCCAACAAATCCAGTAACGTTTGGTGTGTTACGAACTACAAACCAAGCTTCATCAGTCATAACCATTTCTACAAGGACATATCCTGGGAAAGCGATTTTTCTTCAACTTCTTTTTTTCTTCCCATTTTTCTCAACTTGACAGTTTGAGTTGGGATTTCAACACGCAAGATGTTATCCAACATATTGTATGTTTGTGCACGTTGCAAGAGATTTTCTTTTACTTTATTTTCATAACCAGAATATGTTTGTAGGACAAACCATCCTTTATCAAAACTATCCATCTTTTTCCCTTTCTTAATGGTAAACTTCTTTCAGCCTATTTATACTATCTTAAAAAATGTTAATGAATCGGATTAATCCGCTAACGATTAACTGGTCAAAAATATAAATGATAACCACAAAGAAAGCAGTGTATTCCATGATAGATTTAAAATCTACCCAACTTTGTTTTCGAGTTGGCCAAGTTGTATCTTTAAGAAGTGTAAAGATATCCTTAATAAAACCCATTCTTATCTCCTATCTCGTTTCTCGATGTGTTGTGTATTTACCACAATGTTTACAAAATTTATTTACTTCTAAGCGAGTCGGTTTTGGATTCCCACTAATTTTAATTGAGTAGTTTCTTGAACCACAAACCGCACAGGCTAAACTTGCTTTTTTAAGTGCCATAGCGCCTCCATCTTATCTATTATAACAAGAATCCCTTGTCTTTGACAAGTTAAATTACACTATCAGTTTTTCCTATTTTTCAAAAATAAAAAAAGCCTAGGAATAATCCTAGACTCTATTTTACATTATTTTTCCAAGATAGTATTCTTTAAACTACGTTCAATTTTTTTCGTCAAATTCGAATACCAATGGTGGGAAGTTAGGGAATTTCCACATCCATGATTTCGTCGTCTGACAATTGTTTGATGTGTTTTACAAGGGCACGGATTGAGTTACCGTGTGCACCTACGAATACGTTTTTTACCATCTTTAAGTGCTGGAGCGATTTTTATCTTCCCAGAATGGAAGGGCACGTTCCAAAGTCACTTTCAAGTTTTTCAGCATCTGGAATTACTGAGTCGTCAAGTGAAGCATAACGACGGTCAGTGTGTGCTGAGTGCTCATCATCACGATCCATTGCTGGAGGCAAAACATCGTATGAACGACGCCAGATGTGAACTTGCTCATCACCAAATTGTTCAGCAGCTTCTGCTTTGTTTTTACCAGTCAAACCACCGTAGTGACGTTCGTTCAAGCGCCATGATTTTTCAACTGGAACCCAAAGTTGGTCAGATGCTTCAAGTGCAAGGTTAGTTGTTTTGATAGCACGTTTCAATACTGAAGTGTAAGCTTGGTCAAATTCAATACCAGCTTCTTTGATCAATTTACCAGCATCGATAGCTTGTTGAGTACCTTTTTCAGAAAGATCTACGTCAGCCCATCCTGTGAAAAGGTTAGCTTTGTTCCATTCAGACTCACCGTGGCGAGCGAAAACCAATTTTACCATTAGTTGGATTCTCCTTTTATTTTTCGAGGTCGCCCTCGTTTATCTATTCTATTTTACACAATTTTTTTCACAAAAAAAGCTAGTTAAAATCAACGAAAAAGAGAAGAGCTCTTGGACTCTTCCCTAAAAATAATTTATTCTTCAATTTCTAAATTGTTTCAAAGCTTGCTAGGTACAAAGCTCCACCAATGACAAGGACGATTCCACCAATCCACCCAAGGAAAGGAATCAAGGCAACTACAGATCCAACGATAAATAGAATCGATGGTGCTAGTGAAATACGATTGTCATCCTTATAGTAGACAAGTGAGAGGATTCCAAGAATGAGGGTTGCAATTTTCACTAAAGAGAAAACAATGAAAATAATGCCCAAAATTAGCCCTGCAGCATCTTCGTCTTCAGAAATGGCTGCAAGAAATACCATAAAAATCGGTAAGAAAGCTAAAATTGCCCCTGCAATAATACCAATAAAAGCCATCTACTTGTGCTAGTGTTTTTTTGTCTTCATAAATATCTCCTTTTTATTTTAATAAGGTATATTATACCATATTTTTTTAATAAAGTTTTTATTTTTTTAAAAAAATACAGGAATTTCTCCTGTATTTTTTTGTTAGATATTAACTTCAAATCCTTCTGCTACTGCATCCGCAAAGTTTTCTTCAACGATGCTTGCACAGTGGTCACAGATGGTTGCATGATAACTACGTTCTGCAGTTGTTGGGTCGATACGACGACAACGGTCACAAACTTCACCTGCTGCACGTTCTACAGTGAAGGCTACATCTTCAAAGGCCACTGCACCTTCTGGAGCTGGTCCTTCTGCGATGGTTAATTCAGAGACAATCAAGAGTTGTGCTACATTGCTATCAACAGCTCCAAGAAGAGTTTTCACCACTTCATTTGGATAAACAGTCAAGTGAGCTTCAAGAGATTTACCGATGACTTTTTCGTTACGCGCTTCTTCCAAGGCTTTTTGAGCTTGGCCACGGAAGTCCATGAAGGCTGACCAGGTATCCAAGATTTCCTCTTGGTTAGCAAATGTTTGAGCTTCTGGTAATTCTGACAATTGAACAAATTCTTCCGCTTCAAACTCGAGGTAAGACCAGATTTCTTCCGCAGTGTGAGGAAGGATCGGTGTTAAGAGTTTGGTAATTTTTACAAGGATGTCATAGAAGACAGTTTGCATTTGACGGCGTTCAAGTGACTTAGCTCCTTCAATGTAAACAACATCTTTGGCAAAGTCAAGGTAGAAGGCAGATAGATCAACGTTGATAAAGTTCACCAATGCTTTGTAGATTGTCAAGAATTCGAAGTTTGCATAAGCATCACGAATGGTCTTGACAAGTTGGTTAAAGCGGATGGTCATGTACTTATCAACAGAACGAAGTTCTTCATAAGCGACAGCATCCTCAGCTGGATTAAAGTCAGATGTGTTAGCAATCAAGAAACGAAGAGTGTTACGGATCTTACGGTAAGTTTCAGAAACTTGGCTCAAGATATCCATAGAGATACGCACATCGTTGCTTGAGTCAACACTGGTTACCCAGAGACGCAAGATTTCAGCACCAAATTGTTTTTCAACATCGCTTGGAGCAATGGTATTTCCAAGTGATTTAGACATCTTTTCACCTTTACCGTCAAGGGCAAAACCTTGAGACAAGATTTGTTTGTATGGTGCGACACCATGGTTTGCCACAGAAGTGATCAGTGATGAGTTGAACCAACCACGGTATTGGTCTGACCCTTCAAGATAAAGATCTGCTGGATATTTGAGTTCTGGACGGTTAACCACGACACCATTCCATGATGAACCTGAGTCGAACCATACATCCATGATGTCTGTTTCTTTCTTGAATTCACCATTTGGTGAACCCGGATGGGTAAACCCTTCAGGCAAGAGGTCTTTAGCATCACGTTCCCACCAGATGATTGAACCATATTCTTCAAAGAGTTGAGCTACATGCTCGATGGTTTCAGCTGTCATGATTGGTGTTCCGTCTTCTGCATAGAAGATTGGAAGAGGAACACCCCAAGCACGTTGGCGAGAGATAACCCAGTCACCACGGTCACGAATCATATTGTAAAGACGGACTTTACCCCACTCTGAGTGGAACTTCACTTTTTCAATTTCGTCCAAGATTTCTTGGCGGAATTTAGATACAGAAGCAAACCATTGAGGTACTGCACGCCAGATAATTGGTTTTTTCGTACGCCAGTCAAATGGGTAGGAGTGAGAGATTTCTTCTTGAGCAAGAAGTAAATCACCAAGTTTTTCAATAACCGTTGGCACAACCTTGTCATAAAATTGACCTTCAAACTCAGCGCCAGCATTAGCCATCATGATACCGCGTTCGTTGACAGTTACAGCAACTTCAAGACCATTGGCAACACCGACATTGTAGTCGTCCTCACCAAAACCAGGGGCTGTATGGACGATACCTGTACCAGAATCAGTTGTAACGTGATCACCAAGGATAACGAGTTCATCTACAGCTGTATCCCATGGGTGTTCTGTCACGATATGGTTTAATTCTGAACCACGGTAAGTTGCCAAGACTTGAACATCCGCCCAACCGAATTTCTCAGACAAGCTATTCAACAATTCAGCAGCAACTACAAATTTACGAGTTTCGCCAGCTGGTTGCACCAAGACGTAATCAATATCCGCACCAACAGTCAAACCACGAGAAGCTGTGATGGTGAATGGAGTTGTTGTCCAAACAACAATGTAAGTATCTGTATCAAGGACACCTTTGCCATCTTTAACCTTATTAGCATAGTAAAGAGAAGTTGAAACTAAGTCATGGTATTCAATTTCCGCTTCAGCAAGCGCTGACTCAGAAGACCAAGACCAGTAAACTGGCTTAGCTCCGCGGTAGATGTAGCCTTTGTTAGCCATCTCACCGAAGACGCGGATTTGCGCTGCTTCATAGTCTGGCGTCAAGGTTACATAAGGATTTTCCCAGTCACCTGAAACACCCAAACGTTTGAAGTCTTCGCGTTGTTTATCTACTTGAGAAAGAGCGTATTCACGGCAAAGTTTCAAGTACTCAACCAAGTCCATTTCTTTGCGTTTAACACCTTGTTTTAGCCAAAGACTTGCTCGATTGGCAGACCGTGTGTATCCCAACCTGGGATATATGGTGCGTAAAATCCTGACATAGACTTAGAACGAACAATGATATCTTTCGAAATCTTGTTCATGGCATGTCCTACGTGGATATTTCCGTTAGCGTATGGAGGGCCATCATGAAGCGTGAAATGTGGTTTTCCTTCATTTAGCTCTTGACGACGTTGATAGAGTTTTGCTTCTTCCCACTCTTTTTGCCAAACTGGCTCTTTAGTTGGAAGTCCGGCACGCATTGGAAATTCTGTTTTCCCAAGATTGAGGGTTTCTTTAAGTTTCATGTTTACTCCTTTAATGTAAATTGACAATATAAAAACCACGACTCGCAAAAAGGACGAAAATCGTGGTACCACCTTTGTTCGGAAAAAGACCTAGTCTCTTTCCCTCTTTTCCCGTAACGTGGGCAACGTCAAATCTTACTATTTTCAGATTTGATTCTAAGAGGATAAATTTACCAACAGGGATTGTAGGGACTTCCACCATCTCCTACTCGCTAGAAATGTGTTTGATAAATTCTTGTTCTCTAATGAGATTCTTATAAAATTAGAACTGACTCTTGTTGAGTGTTAGGATCGTCTTGAGGTCCTTCCTCATGCGATGGTTCAACAGGAGTTTCAGCAACTGGCTGAACTTCAACTGCAGTTTCAGTTGACTCTTCAGCATTTTGTTGCGTTTCCAACAATTCTTTGTTAGCTGCTTCAATACGTGCTTGAAGTTCTGCAACTTCTTCTGGAGAGAATTGACGAGTCATGTCAATCGGCTCTTCTTCATGGTATGACGATACATCTTCACCTAGAACCTCTCGGACAACTTCCTTGAAAGCTTCGTCACTCGTTTGAAGATAAGTTGCAGTCGGACGCAAAATTTCTTCCCAATCTGATGAATCAACAATAGCCAACTGACTTTCGATTGTTGATTTCAAACGTTGGTGGAAGACGCGACTCTTGTTCTTCAACTCTTCAGTTTCCACAGCAACTTTTTTAGCATTATCTGTAGCTTGTCGCAAAATTTCATTGGCTTTATACTTAGCTTCATCAAGTAAACGTTGAGCATCTTGCTCAGCCTGCTTAATGATGTTATTAGAACGGTCATTCGCAGCTTGTTTTACACGTTCAGCTGTGTCTTGGGCAATCAAAACTGACTGACTCAACGAATCTTTGATTTCGTCAAAATAAGATAGACGCTCTTCTAAATTTTTGATATGTTGATCCTTTTCATGATTGCTACGAACTAAATCTTCATAGTCCCGAACAACAATATCTAAAAATTCATCAACTTCTTCACGGTTAAAACCTCTAAACTGAACACCAAAGGTTTTATCCTTAATTTCTAACGATGTAATTGGCATATTTTCCCTCACTTATTTAATAAAAAATAGAATCATTAATTGCTTCTGGTTCTTGCTCGTTTGTTACTGTTCTTTTAGGAATATCAGTCGTATAATAGGAAAGACGTTCTTCTAGTTTTTTGATATAGAGTTCAGTTTCCTCTTTGTATCGGATTAATTCCTCTAATTCAAAATAAATCTTATCTAGAAAATAGGTCAACCTCTTCCTGATCGTAGCCTCTGAATTTTCTTGAGAATTCCTTGTCAGTAATATCTTGTGGTGTAATTGACATATTTTTTTCTCACTTGCTTAAAAAGTAGTTGGACTGTTAGTTTTTATCTTATCTTTCTTGGTTTGACCGTTTTTCTTTAAGCAAGATGATTCGGCCAAACCGTCTGACACTGATCAAATCCCCAACTTTTTACCTGATAGTCAGACTTTTTCAACTATATGATAATTGACCTGAACCAACTTCTTTTCAACTAGGGCTGAAGTTTGTGAACGTGATAATTTCAATATACTAGATAAAAAGGCATCTAGTCGCAGGCTTGAAACCAAGATTTCCTTTTCTTGATACTCATCTTTAGACTCTATCTTATCTGAAAAAGGACGTTCTACTAAACTTACAGGCAACTTGGAAATCTTTTTGAATCCCATCCTGGAAAAAGAGTGGTAAATCTTCGATCGACAATAATTTGGGCTTTCTCTTCTGTTACCAGAATGTCTCCAAATAACTTTCGGTCAATACCTAGCCGATTGAGAACTGTTCCCAGAATTTTTGAATGGGTTAGTTGTTGAAACTTGCTGGAATACTCAATCTCAAGCAAGGTCATTTCAAAATCTTCCAAACTTGGCATGAAGTAATCGGGCGCTAGAAATAACCCTAGCATACTCTGAAGGATATAACTCAGTACTAGAAAAGTCTTTTATCCCTCTATTGTTTCCCAAATGTTTCCAAGATAAATACTTGGTGAGGATTTATAAAAGGAGATAAAATCGGTGCATAGTGCTCTTCGACCTGACTCAACCATTCCAAGCCCTTATCGATGAATGGAATATCCTCCGTTGCGAAATGTTGGTAAAGTTCCTTGCTCATAATACGACCAGCAAATTGATGAGATAGCGGCTAATCATGCGTAAGAGAATTAGGGCAATCCAAACAGAAATCCAAACCTGCGATTTGAAGAGGTAGACGTTTTAGAGGCTCAAGAATTGGTTTACACAAAGTCTCTAAAAATTTCCCCAACTGTGTGTCATAGGCATTTGGAAACCATGATAATAGAGCAAAAGCTACAAGTATCAGTGAATAGATATCTGTAGCATTTTGGATAAAACGAATTATTAGAAACATTAACGTACTCTATTTCTCTTCATGTCAAAGTCGTATTCTTCGCTTTGAGCTTCTTCAGGTAAACGAATATCTTCAATGTTTACCACAACACCAACAGGTGTCAAAAGATACATTGTGTTCGCTACTTTTCTTAACTCACCAGCAAGGACATGACGTGCTCCATCCAAGTAATCCAAACAACGACGAGCTTGAACTTCTGTCATATATTGGAAGTCAATCAAGATACTTTCATTTCCAGCCAACAAATCAACAATATCTGTTGCATCTTCGTAACGGCGTGGGTAACGAACATCGATGGTTACTTTTTCAGTAGAGTGATGGCTTTCAATTGCTAGTTGTTGCTGACGGGCATGAAGTTTTGTAATATTTTTCTCTTTTGCTTCAACTGAAGAAGATTCTTGAGCAGCAAAGCTTGCTGAGGTAATTCTCTTTTTGGAGGAACTGAAGCTAGTGAACGTTCAGGACGTGCAGCTACAACTTCTGAAGCAACTTCATCTCCATCTTCTGTAAAGTAATCTATAAATTTATCAAATTTATCTTTTTAATGACATGATTATTTCCTATTTAAAAAAATGCTGTACCAATTCGAACAAAAGTCGAGCCACACTGAATCGCTTCTTTATAGTCACGACTCATTCCCATACTTAGTTCTGTCATTGGCATATTGGGGAATTGTTGTTCACGAATGTATTGTTGCAACTCTTGCGTTTCTTTAAAGATTTTTTGCAACTCTTCTGTTTGGGCCTCAAAGGGAGCCATGGTCATGAGACCAACATACTCGATTTTATCCAAGCTAGACAAGTCTGGTAAGACTGTCAATAGTTCTTCTTTTTGAAAAAAACCATGCTTGCTTTCCTCTCCAGAAATATTGACCTGCAAAAAACATTTAACGGTTCGATCGGTACGTTTTTGAATCTCTTGGGCTAATTTCAAAGAATCTAAAGCATGAAAATAATCAACAAAAGGAATGACATCCTTGACTTTTCTTCTTTGTAAGCTACCAATCAAGTGCCAAGTAACATCTTTATCACTTAAAGCATGATACTTTTCAAGAAATTTGTCGACACGGTTTTCACCGATGTGTTTGACTCCTTGGTCAATCAAATTTGCTGCAGTTGCAATATCAACATATTTTTGTTACGGCAATTACAGAAACCGAACCGTCTTCACGGCCGGTTTCTTGAATTGCTTTTGTAACCCTGTTGAAATACCTGATTTGTATTTTCTTTTAAATCCATCTCTATTAACGGTTTTTTTAAAGAATGGTGGTGTTTCCAACTCATCTTCGTCAGAAGATGGTGCTTCGAAAACGCTCAACTGGAGATACGACTGATTCACCTTGACGAACAATTGAATCACGTCTCAAGTCCCAATCACCAAAAAGCTGATGCTTTTAGGGTGCTTCAGTATGACGTTGTGAAGGAGTTGGAAGTTCAGCTGTTTCAGCCAAATCAAAATGACGGTCATAAGTGTGAGTGTGACCAGATTTCTTACTGGTTCACGGAATGACGCTTGTCTTGGTTGTGGCGCTACAACTTTTTCGACTGCATCTTGACGAACTCCAGTAGCAACAACAGTTACACGGATTTCATCTTTCATTGATTCATCAATAGAAGTACCGAGCCAGATGTTTACGCCATGTCCAGCAGCTTGATTGACGATTTCAGAAGCTTCTTCTGCTTCAATCAAAGTCATATCCAAACCACCAGTTACGTTAACGATAACATCTTCTGCTCCATCGATTGTTGTTTCAAGAAGTGGTGAGTAGATAGCTTTACGAGCCGCTTCAATAACGCGCTCTTCTCCGCTACCGATACCGATACCCATAAGGGCATTTCCTTTGTTTGCCATTACTGTCTTCACGTCTGCGAAGTCCAAGTTGATCAAACCAGGATTTGTAATCAAATCTGTAATCCCTTGAACACCTTGGCGAAGAACGTTATCTGCTTCAGACAAAGCTTCAAGAAGTGGAGTTTTCTTGTCAACAATTTCTAATAAGTTGTTGTTTGAAATAATCAAGAGAGTATCAACATGTTCGCGAAGTTCGTTGATCCCTTCAACTGCGAATTGACCACGTTTGCTTCCTTCGAAACCGAATGGACGTGTCACAACACCAACAGTCAAAGCACCTAAACCTTTAGCGATACGAGCGATAACTGGTGCAGCACCTGTACCAGAACCACCACCCATACCAGCAGTGATGAAGACCATATCTGCACCACTGATAGCTTCAGTAATTACTTCTTCGCTTTCTTCAGCAGCCTTACGACCAACTTCAGGCTGTCCTCCAGCACCAAGTCCACGAGTTAATTTTGGACCAAGTTGGATAACTGTTTCAGCTTTTGTACTGCTCAAAGCTTGTACATCTGTGTTGGCTGCGATGAACTCAACACCTGAAACGCCTTCGTCAACCATGCGGTTAATGGCGTTTCCACCGCCACCACCGACACCAATTACTTTAATTACTGCACCTTGTGCTGCTGCTGTATCAAATGAAAATGTCATATTTTATTCCTCTATCCTATTCATCAAACATGCTTCCGATTAAGCTACGGAATCGCTCAGTCAATTTTGGTTTTTCTTCTGATTGATTTGAAGTTGCTGAGTCAGCAGTATAAGTTGGTTCTGCTGATTCAGTTGAAGTTGTACCAAACACTGAACGTTGAGAAGCTGCAGGCTTTTCCTGACTTGAAGTTCTGAAATCAATTGGTTGTTGACGCAAAACTTGATCTCCTCTGATAGCTCTTTGAGCCAAAACATTAATTTCTGTAAGGCTTCCAGCAAATTCAGACAAACTAATCACATGAGCAAATGCAGGATTGCGGATACCCACTTGGTTTGGAACATAAAGTTTTACACGAACTCCAAGTACTTCTTGGGCAAGCTCAACGATACCCGGCAGAATAGCATTTCCCACCAATCAGAGCAATACCACCTGGCAAAGTCCAACAAATGTCTTCTTTCCAAATCTTGTTTGATTTGTTCAAAGATGTGTTTCAATCTAGCTGAAATAATTTGAGCCAAGTATTCTTCTGTAACTTCAACAGGTTCTACTTCACCAATAACTTCAACTTGGAAAGTTTCTTTGCTTGCAAGTTGCGGATAAGCTTCACCGTAGTTAAGCTTTCAAACCTTCTGCAATCTTCTTAGAAGTTTTAAGAACTTTTTGAAATGTCTTTAGTGACGTAATCGCCACCTTCTTGGTAAACATTTGTGTATTGAAGCTCTTGATTACGGATAGTAGCAACACTTGTTTGGCCACCACCCATATCGATAACAGTCGCTCCAAACTCACGTTCGCCTTCGTTAAGAACAGAGTTTACAATTGCAAGCGGTGAAATAATCACGTTATCGACTTGAACTCCAACACGTTCTACAGTTTTACGAAGGTTGTGAAGAATGGTTCTTGGACCTGTATAGAAGTCCACGCATTTCCAAACGAACACCCATCATACCACGAGGGTCACGAATGCCTTGGAAACCGTCTACTACAAATTCTTCTGGCACAAAACGTAATCACTTCACGATCAGGTGTCATGCTCTTTGTCAAAGCTGATTTGACAACATTCTCAACATCTTGATCTGTAATTTCTTTTGTATCTGATGTTACAGGAATCATTCCTTGAGTTGGTTCCACTTGCAACAAGTTTGCTGGAAGTCCAACGTTTACTGATTTGATTGAAATCCCTGCTTTTTCTTCTGCTTGAGAAATAGCAGATTTGATAGCCGTTGCTGCGGCTTCGATGTCAACGATAATCCCATCCTTGACACCTTTACTTTTGGCGTTACTAACACCGATTACATTTACTTCACCATCTACAAGCTCAGCAACTAACACTTTAATTGAGCTTGTTCCAATATCTAAGCCTGTAAAGAAACCATTTCTAGTCATTACATTGCGTCCTCTCTATCTTCCAAGTTTCACACTTTGATTTTTTTAACAGCTACAAGAAGGCATAGCTATTCACAGAATATTATATCACAAAAAAATCCGATTCGTGCCTAATTTTTTTGTGATTTTATCGAAGGTTTTTCATTAAATTTATTTTTAATATTCCATTACAAGTCCTCTTTTTTTATTTTTTCTATAAAAAACAGTGTAAAACAGTCAGAAAAATCTGAAAAAAATGCGGTGTAATTTCATTATATTTTTTTCCAAGTATTTTTCATGCCAAGTTCATTTCAATTTTACGTTAAGATGAAATACTTAATTTTTCCCCTAAAAAAATCGTTCTCTGCTGGTCTAATTTTTTTTATACAAAAATGATTAGTCTGTAACAAAAAAAGAAGTCCAAAAAGACTTCTTATTTTGTTAATTCTTTAAAAGCACTGGTTAGATAAAAAAACCATCTCGTATCTTTTTTACCAATATTTTTTTGCATTTGCAATCAATTCTTGATAATCTGCATCTGATAGATTTTTCGATCGTGTTTTTTTCAAATCATGAAGCGATTCTACTGCAATCCCACAGTCTTTTCTCAAGCACAAAAGTGAGACAAGGCAGACTGTTTCCACACTACAAGTGGGAATCCAGATGCCAAATAAAGGGATGCCTTGTGAGAATTGTTGTAACGAGGTACTCTCCGAAAGACACCACTACATGTTTCAGCACTATCGCCATCCCAGACAAGTCCCAAAAGCCTCCCTCAAGAACTGAAGGTAACTCATCAGGCAGAAAGGAACCAAAGTAAGTTTCGTTTAAAAGAGATCTACTCTCATCAAATCCGACACCATAGAGATTATAAGAAGGTTCTGCAGGAAGTTTATAAAGATAACCCGCTTTTTTCCTGAGCCAAATTACCTGCTACAATGATTGGTTGTTCCTTTGGATAACTTTTCTTTTTCTATGAAGCTCGGAATGAGATAATCAAAAATGTCCAAGCTAACAATTTTTTTCTCAGAAATCCCTTTGCTTCACCAAAAACTGATTTCATGATTGGGTTATGAGCAATCACTCCCATCAGCTACGCTTCAAAAAGACTTGATTCTTGAAGATGAACTCGAATCTTATGTTTTCAAAAGGTACTGTATCCAAATTCGCATAGCGTAAAAGCTTCCAAATCATGGATAATAAAAGTAGACTTTCACCCCTCTTCGCTGGATTTTTCTTACCAAGCGAGTGGTGAAAAAACTATGATGGAGCATAGGAAATTGAATCAATAATTGATCCCCTGATTTCAACTGAGAAAAAGCTTGAGCTAGAGCTTTCGCCTTGTGTTGTTGAGCTTTAAACGGTTCCCATTTGGTACCAATCATCAACTGTTAACAACAAAGGGTTGATAACCTTCTCGTTTGACGATCTCCTCGACATCATTTCTAGCCTTATTTCCGGCGTTACGAGCACCAGAATCTTTTAAAAACTCTTCTTTTAGAAAATACTTCATGGATCTCTGTTTCTTTCAATCAAATTCATTTGCTACGACTTCCAAAGCACGCTCAATGACCACGTGCATATCGTAGTATTTATAGTCTGCTAGGCGTCCACAGAAGATGACCTTGTCATTTTTGGCTGCTTCTTCTTGATATTTAGCAAACATAGCGTTGTTCTTTTCATCATTGATTGGGTAGTAGGGTTCATCTCCACGTTTCCAATCAGCTGGGTATTCACGGGTGATGACTGTCTTCGACTGGGTTCCATACTCGAAGTGCTTATGCTCGATAATCCGAGTATAAGGAATCTCACGCTCGGTATAGTTGACTACAGCATTCCCTTGATAATTTTCCTCATCCAAGATTTCGTGTTCAAAACGCAGGCTGCGGTACTCCAACTCCCCATGTTTGTAATCAAAGTACTGGTCAATCATCCCTGTGAGACTACTTTTTCTGCTGAAGCTTCCAGTTCTTCACGATTAGCAAAGAAATCAACGCCAAGCTCTACTTCCACATCACCTAGCATGTTTTCAATGATGATGTTGTATCCACCGATTGGAATTCCTTGGTAACGGTCATTAAAGTAGTTGTTATCAAAGGTCAAACGAACTGGAAGACGTTTGATGATAAATGGAGGAAGGTCTGTAGCAGAGCGCCCCCATTGTTTTTCTGTATAGCCCTTAATCAACTTTTCGTAGATATCTGGACCAATCAACTTGATAGCTTGTTCTTCCAAGTTTTTAGGCTCAACGTCTTTCATATCAGCCGTTTGCTCAGCAATCTTATCCTTAACTTCTTGAGGAGTCTTGGTTCCCCACATAGCGTAGAATGTATTCATATTAAAGGGAAGATTGTAAAGACTGCCCTTGTAGTTGGCAATTGGTGAGTTGATATAGTTATTGAACTCAGCAAACTGGTTGACATAGTCCCAAACCTTTTTGTTTGAGGTATGGAAAATGTGGGCACCATACTTGTGGACATTGATGCCTTCAACATTTTCACAGAAGATATTTCCACCGATGTGATCACGCTTGTCAATCACTTTTACTTTTTTACCACGTTTTGTAGCTTCGTGTGCGAAGATTGCTCCAGACAAACCTGCACCAACGATTAAATAGTCATACATATTAAAACTCCGTTAATAAACTCTACAATTTCTTATTAATGCCGACTCAGGATCAGCAAAAGGTTAGTTACTTTTTTTAGAAAGGTATCATTTCATGTATTAGACCCAGCCTAAAAATTTAGTACTAAAGCTAGGTCTCATTTGATGCAACAATATCATTTGATTCTTTTTTTGCTAAAAGGTATTTGTTGTAAATAGTAAAAACATGAATATATTATATGTAGGAACAAACCAAAAGGCTTCAATCATACAGTTAAAAGCAATCAATGATAAAATCGCAACTAATAAATATTGACCATCCTTATACTGTTTTCTTGAGGCGACAACATAAATTATGATCAATAGGACTACAGGCACTATTCCATATGTAAATAACATCTGCACATAAGAGGAATCTACATAGTTATACCCTATTACAGATTCTGTTTTTCCACCTGATCCGATAAATTGAACATTTCTTGTCCCAAATAGATGCACTTCAAATGTGTCAAATGCTTTCCTACCTAGAGCCAGCCTTCCCGTAATTAATTTGTTTATCGATACTAAAAATGGATCAGACCATGAAAACTTGTATGATAAATAGGTAACAACTGAAGCGAATACAACAGCCGAATAAGGTAGCAAGGCAAATATTTTTAGTTTTTTCCCCTTGCTGTAATAAAAATAAATGAAAATAACTGTCGCTAACAAGATTGACAAAGCATTTAAACGTGCATCACAGTATTTTATAATAAAAGCTGATAGCAAGAAGCCAAACAGAGTTCTGGTCCATATCAATTTATCTTTTAAAAGATAAGAAATTGCTATAAAATAGATAGAAAGCAATGTGATGCAAAAGTCCGTAGGATAAATAAACCCAAACGAATTTCGAATAACACCCGCACGATTATATTGCAGGTTAGGAACCATGCCAATCAGCGATAAAAGAAAAACACCAACTACGAGAATACCAGCTACAACTACATAGTTCCTCAAAACTACTTTCATATCTACATTAACCAAGAGGACTAGTAGCATCGAATAGACTAGAAAATTAAGTCTGTTCGTTTGAAAATACACTAAAAACCCCCGAAAGCAACAATAGAATAGAAAAGTATTAGATATTTGTATGAGACCCGCATCTTATACAAAAAACGAAGTCCTAAAAGCAATACAACTATAAATAGGAAATTTACTTTAACTTGAAAAAAAGTCCTATCCAGCATCGTAGTTGATATGGTATTAAAAAAACACGACTACAGATACAACAATGCTGACTAGTAAGTTTTTCAAATTTAATTTTTTTATCATATTTTTTTGAAAAAAAGAATCATACAGGGTGAATTATAAGAAAAAGAAATATCGAATTGAATGAGAAAAAAATAGTATTTCTTTAATCCCTCTAGTTCACTTATACTCTTCTATCCTCCCTTTCCTAACTATTTAATCAACCAAAGCGAATTTAATCTTTACAAGAGTTTATTTTCACAATAAAACTATAAGCTACTGAGATCTCTTATTTATTCCATACAATGTCACTTATTCAATAACTGCTGTTTTCAACTCTTTTGGACTAATTACTTTTTAAGAATAGTATTTGAGAAATGTAAATCACCGCTCCTATTACAGCAAATACCATAACATTTATAACAGGCGTAAAAATTCACTGTAGTTTTTTTACAACGAATAGTACACCGTACATGAGAGCTGATGCTCCTATAATTTTTAACTGTCGAAGCTAGAAAAAGGCACTTCCTTTAAATAGTTTCTTGTAAAATATAGTTGAATAGCCCATACTAAAAGCTTCTGTTAATACAGAAACAATGGCTGCTCCGATATAACCTAATTTAGGTAGTAATAATAAATTTAAACCGACACTCACAATAGCTGGAATTGTTGTCGAAATCATAAATTCTTTATTTTTTTATTATGTGGAATCAAGATTTGAATACCCATAATATTTGTCCAGCCAATAAAGAACATTCTAAAAAAATCATAATTGCTATCGCATACTTTAGCATCTTGGAAATCCTGTCCTAAGAAAAAAATTGGACGAAATCATCATTAACAATCAACATTCCTGCAATGATAGGAAAAAAATGACTAAATTGTATATTAAGAAAGACATCTGATGCATTTTGTTTACAGCCTTGTGATCTCCAGTAGATAGGAGATTGGCAACACGAGGAAGCATCACACTTCCTAATGAAGTCACTAGTGTAAGCAAAATATTGACCAATTTTAAGGCTTGGTCGTAAATTCCGACGTCTTTAGTTGAAGCTAATGCTCCCTAGCATAGTACGATCCAAAGTAACATATAGCGAAATAGCTATTTGAGGCAAAAAAACAAGAGAATAACTGGTTTCAAGTGTTGTTTTAGCATAGGTCCAATCAAAATGTGGTTTCCCGATAAATTCTCTAGCTGGCAACCACATGCTCAAACTGCCCCAATAACTCAAATATTGTTAGCAAAAAAAACATATAAAGATATAAATCATTTTGCTGATTTTACAAATAAGAAAATTGAAATGACACCGACCAGTTTAACAGTAATATTTCTAACTGTTATCTTGCGAAAATCCTCTAATCCCTTGGAAGAACCAGGAGATATCCATCCCTTTAGATACCAGACTCAAGCCCAAAATATATGCAACTGGATTCTGCATAAATGAAAAAGGAGAGACACACGATAATGTATAAGGATGATCGAAAGGATTGTCGCACCAAGTTGCAAGGTATATATGCCCCAAAAAGTTTTTTCCCGATATCTTTACGATGGCCTGAAATTTCTTTTTGTTCCATAGTTGGCAACACCCTAAATGTAGCTAATAAAAATAAAGTAGGTTACAATTGAATTGAAATAACCATATAGTCCCTAAATCAGTTTGAGCTAAATACCCTGGGTTACATAAGGTGTCGTTATAATTGGAAGAATTATGACTAGAAGTTGATAGGAAAGATTATACGCATAGTTTTTTTAAAACCTTCATTCTTACCTAACCCATCTTCTCTCTAATTTTTTTCATACAATTTTGGTGAAACCAAAGAGCATCAAAGTACTTTCAATTTATTTTTTTCCCAGTTACATTTGGGATTTAGACATGACATCTTTGAAAGTACTGCTTGTATTCTTTTCTGATCTTTATTAACTTTCCCTATACATATCTGAACTGAGCATAGCATGTACAACATGTAGACCATTAAAAACATAGCGGACATTTAAAAGCTCTTCTCATTTCCTTATCATTAGGATAGTCTCGTTCGATATAACTTCTATTCCATTCCATCGCCTTGTAAAAAAATTCAAGAGACGTTCACTGTACTTTGAATTTAACAGTACTTCCCATGTCGTCGATAGTATTTATAAACACTTCTATACCCAACCGCAATTTTTTCAGCAGTAATGAATATGCTCATAAGCCATCGCTAAATCTTCGTATATCATTCCCTCTGGATAAGGATACTGAAGTAAAATCTCTTTCTTATAGAGTTTACCACCTGGATGTGTCCCAACACTATTTCCGTAAAACATTTCGAACAAGTCCTGTATAACGATCTAATTTTCTCACATATTTCTCGAGAGAAATGTCGTCAGTATTCAATTCTGTTTGATAATTTCGTACTTCAACAATTGACGTGACGACTAAATCGACTGCGTATTTGTCTCTCAAAGCAACTAAATACTCGACGGCTTTCAAATCATAATAATCATCAGAATCTGAAAAACATAATCCAATCAGAAGATGATGCTTTTGACTCCCAATATTTCTGGGCATTGAGATTGTCCTCCATTTATCAATATGAAGTACTTTAATACGCTCATCTTCCTGAGCATATTGGTCACATATTTCTCCTGAAGAATCTGTAGAACCATCGTCTACCAGTATAATTTCTATATTTTTTTATAGGTCTGTTGTCTTAGACTGTCTACACAATAGCTTAAGCAATCTTCGACATTGTATACTGGTACAATAATAGAAACCTTATCCATTATCCCTATCCTTCCAAAATAATATCGACGATTCTTTCACAAGCTTTTCCATCTCCGTATGGGTTGCTAGCCTTACTCATCTTGTTATATTCTGTTTGGTTTTCTAAAAGAAGTTTAAAATTAGAGTAAATATTTTCTTCTTCTGTTCCCACTAATTTCAAAGTTCCTGCCGCAATCCCTTCAGGACGTTCTGTGGTATCTCGCATGACTAAAACAGGCTTCCCTAAGGATGGAGCCTCTTCCTGAACACCACCAGAATCTGTTAAAATCATATAGCTTTGGTTCATAAAATTATGGAAATCAATGACCTCTAAAGGTTCAATAATTTTCATACGTTCATTATCACCAAATACTTTACTTGCCAACTCTCGAACCTTAGGGTTTTTATGAATTGGGTAAACAACCTTAACATCTTCAAATTCATTTAAAATACGGTTAACAGCATTAAACATATGCTCCATTGGTTGCCCAAGATTTTCACGTCTGTGAGCTGTCAGCATAATTAATTTACTATCCTTAGCCCACTCTAAAATTGGGTGGTCGTAATTATCCTGAACAGTTGTCTTTAAAGCATCAATAACGGTATTCCCTGTTACAAAGATATTTTCTCTTCCCTCTTTTAGAAGATTTTCCTTTGCAACTTCTGTCGGCGCAAAATGATAATCTGCAATAATGGAAGTGGTTTGGCGGTTGAACTCTTCAGGGAACGGACTTTGAAGATTATAAGTTCGCAAACCTGCTTCTACATGCCCAACCTTGATACCCAAATAAAACGCAGCTAAAGCCGTAGCAAAAGTCGTAGTTGTATCCCCGTGAACAAGAACGATATCTGGTTTTTCTTGCTCTAAAACTGTTTGAATCTTATCAAGAATACTAGTCGTGATTGTAAATAGAGTTTGGTTCGCTTTCATAATTCCTAAATCATAATCAGGAACTACTTCAAAAACATCCAAAACTTGTTCAAGCATTTCTTTGTGTTGGCCAGTTACACAGACAATAGTCTTAATTGAATCATTTTTCTTCAACTCATTTACTAATGGACACATTTTGATTGCTTCTGGACGTGTCCCAAAAACCAACATTACTTTTTTCATTTCGGTTCTCCCTGTATCTCTCTATACAACGCTCGATAATTTTCTAAAAACATAGGATAACTAAATTTTTCGTCATAGGTTTTTTTGGCTTGGAAAGCTAGACTATTTCTTAATGCTACATCTGTTGCTAATTTGTCTATAGCACCAGCTAGGGCAATCGGATCTTTTACTGGGACTAAGATTCCATTTTCATTTGTAACAACTTCGTTTAATCCCGGTATATCCGTGGCAACTAAGGTTTTGCTATTCATAAATGCCTCAATGGCAACTAAGCCAAATCCTTCAAATACTGAAGGCAAAACACAAAAATCAAAACTATTGATACATTCTACGATATCCTTGCGATATCCTAAAAATGTTACCGAATCTTGAAGATGTAGCTCTTTAACCTTATTCTCAAGTTCATTTCTAAGCTCACCATCACCAACGATAAACAATCGAATATCCTTTCACCGTAAGTAAAGACATAGCTTCAATAAGATATATCAAGCCCTTCTGTTCAGATAATCTTGCAATACACCCTATTTTAATCCCACTATAACTGATAATCTCATCGACTTGGTCATCCGTTTCTTTTAAAACGACTCCATTATAAATAACCCTGCTATCAGTAATACCTACGTCCTCTTTTAAGTTTTTATTTACAGCTTCTCCCACAGCTATACTTTTTGCATTTTTTAAAGCAAATCTATATAGAGGGCAACTTTATCTTTAAAGACATTGTGAGCTGTATAAACATGAGTTAATTTTGGATAAACAAAGTATTTAATAATCGAATATAAAAAGCGGCCATACGATGATGAGTGTGAACTATAGTAATCTCATTATTTTTGATAATCTGGCGAATAGTATATAGAAGCTTTAATATTGTCAAAGGATTTTTACTATCGATATCTAAAAATTTTTATGATGTTGAATCCCTTGAGCAGCCAGTTCGCTCTCCCAAAGCCCACCAGTAGACGCCACATGGACACTATCAAACTCATCTTTCAAATCTGAGCTCAATTGGTAGACAATCTCTCTGCACCACCAATATCCATGGTACGTGAAATATGTAAAATATTATTTTTTTGATTTTCGTTTTTCATCTAATACTCGCTTAATAAACGTGACATTTCCTACGAAATACCGTTTAAAGAGACGTTTAGGTTCATTTGCCACTCGGAACAGCCACTCAAGATTTGATTTTTGCATCCAGAGAGGCGCTCGTTGGATATGACCAGACAGGACGTCAAAACTACCTCCAACTCCCATAAATACCGAATTTACACCATGATCCATGAACTTTTGGATAATGTATTCTTTCTTAGGAGAGGTAATCCCGACAAAAACAAAATCCGGATTTTTTGCTCGAATATCTTCTTGAATACCATATTCATCTTCTTCAGAAAAATAACCATTACGATGTCCAAGGACTCGTAAATTTGGATAATCTTTCTTAAAGATTTCCAACATATCTATTAAAACTTCTTCCTTGGCACCAAAAAAATAAACCGAATATGACTTTTCATTGGCTAAATGGAGCAACTTTTGCATCAAATCAATCCCAGCAACTCTCTCAGGAACTTGATAACCCAAAAAGCGAGAAGCTAGAACAACTGAAGCTCCATCTGCATTAATGATTTCAGAATCGTTCACTATCTTTTTAATAGATTCATCTGTCTGACATTGATTAATTTTGTCTGCGTTCACCCCCATTAGATGGAGTGGGCGTTGCTCAAGAACAAATTTTTCAACAGCTTGGACAGTTTCGTCCATTGTTAAGGGGTCAATTCTGACCCCCATTAAATTAAAACTATTCAATTTAATCTCCCCACGTAGACTCAAAATGACCCTTACGCTCAGCTTCTTTTGGTAGTTGCATGTAATCACCATATATTTTGTCAAATATTCGTCTGGATTTGCATGACAACTTATTTGTAAATTTTCAAATTCTAGTAATTGTGGTTCCCCAAACACTTCTTTTCTTGCAAGTTCACGTTCGCGGTATGAACCTAAGACATTTCCAACCATGGTACTAGTCTCGTAATCATATTGTTTAATGATACTTTTGTAATTTTTTTATTAATTTTTTTGAAGTGTTTAAGAGCTTTATTTAATTTTAAGGTTTTTGAAACTTTTCACAATTGCATTTTTCGAACGAACCCCTATCTCTCTCATGTAAGCGATCGATGACAGAAATTTTAGACAAGGCACGATAAAGTTTGATTTTATTTGTATGCAACCAGTAGTGAAAACCATCTTCTGGATAACCATCTAAAGGAAAGATATCAATAAAAGGACTACACCATTCGTTCCCAAATTGGATTTGGATTGACGTATCCATAATCGAGGTATTCCCCAGATTATCGTCGTGAAGTCTTAAAATAACACTTTCAGGTAGCTCTTGCTCACAGATTGATAAGAATTTTTCATAATCTTTTCTGGGCATTCCTAAATCCATATCATCATCCCATGGGATAAAACCCTTATGACGAATAGCGCCGAGTAAAGTCCCACCCAAGGCATAATATCGCAAATCATGCCTTTTACAAAGATCGATATAACTTTCTAAAAGGGTTAACTCTCCTAATTGAATCTCTCTCACTTTATTCATAGAATCACTTTGCTCCATCTCTCATCAACACTACTTTTATTGTTTTTAATAAAATTTCGAAATCTTTCCAAATAGTCCAATCATCGATATAGGCTACATCAAGTTTGACAACATCATCAAAATTGGTAATTCCACTTCGACCACTAATTTGCCACAGACCCAGTAATACCTGGTTTAAAACTCAATCGACGTTTTTGTTCAGGTGTGTATTTTTCGTATTCATCAACCGTTGGAGGTCGAGTTCCTACTAAGCTCATATCGCCAATCAGTACATTCCAAAACTGGGGCAATTCATCCAAACTTGTCTTTCGAATAAAGTGTCCAATTTTTGTAACGCGAGGGTCATTGTCCATCTTAAACATCCCACCCTGCATAGTATTTTGGTCCATCAATTGCTGCTTGATTTCTTCTGCATCTACCCTCATGGAACGGAATTTATAAAATGTGAAATAGCGACCATTTTTACCAACTCGGGTTTGAGAGAAGATTGCTGGTCCACCATCTTTTCGAATCATTGGAACAAGGACTATACTTACAAGACCAAATATAATTAGTCCTACAATAGCACCAAGAATATCAATGATTCTCTTAGCAATGATATGACTAGGTTTATATAAATTTGTAGAGAAAGTTACTACATTCAAACCAGCCATCTCATGAATTTGTTTGTTTCTACCTAAATTTTTATCAAAAGCATTTAGATTAACTGTAACATCAATCCCCATCGTTTCAAATTGAGAAATAATGCTACCAATATCATAATCCTCACTAGGTAGATTTACAAACACTTCATCTACTACCTCATGGGTTGCATAATTAATGAGATATTCTCGAGGAATAACCGTTACTTTATTATGTTTAAAAATTTCGGTTTATCTAAGTACACTTACAGCGACAAGTTTCCCAAAAACGTCATTTGCATTCAATAAGCGATCAATCACCTTTTCAATTCGAGATGTCGCAGTAATCAAAATAATTTTACGACTTCCTTTTAAATTGTGATTAAAATGCACCCAATATTTTTTGATAACAAAACTCAGGATATAATTAAACACTCCCATACAAAGATAGGAAGTAAATCATACCCTCTCGAAATAACAAATTGGTCTTTTCAGAAAAAAACTAGAAAAACTAATCAACAAATGCAAAAAGATGATGTATTTTACTATCTCTATCAATTCGACGGATTGACTGCGTTTAAAAAAATCCTTACCGTAGCCACTGATATAGAAAGGCTGCAAAATGAAGAAAATACAGAACAAAAAAACCGTTTTTGCAACAATTTCTGTTTCAGATACAGAGATTAGTATATAAGCTAATACACTGACCAGTATACTCTGTAAAAAACGCTAAAGTTACGTTGTAGAAACCCCTTCCTTCCATACTTTACTCCCTAAACTTATTTTTTTGACCGTAGGCACCATAATTCCCATATCCACCATATGTACCGTAAGTACCATATTTTTCAAGTTTGAATATTAAATTTATTTCAGAATAACTCCTAAGAATGGTGTTCCTGTTTGCTCTAGCTGGTCTTTAGCTTTTTGAACTTCTCTACGTTTTGTTGCAGAAGCTTCAGTCACCAAGATAGAAGCATCACATTTTTGCGCAATAATCGCTGCATCAATGACAACTCCGATAGGGAGCTGTATCTACAATGATATAGTCAAAAATATTTGCGTAGTGTCTCAATCATTGACTTCAAATTTTTCACTTTGAAGAAGAGCAGTTGGGATTTGGTGAAACGGCTCCTGATTGAATGACAAACAAGTTTTTCTACGTTTGTTTCACACAAACCATGTGATAAATCTTTGGTCCCTGACAAGTAGTCTGTCAAACCTGTAATTTTTTTCTCTGGACTTTGAAGACACCTGACATAACAGAATTTCGAATATCGGCATCAATAAGGAGCGTCTTTATAGCCTGCACGCGCAAAAGACCCATGCAATATTGGTTGAAGTCGTTGACTTTTCCTTCTCCAGGTCTAACCGAAGAAAGTGCAATCACTTTTGAACTCATCTCCACTCAATTGGATATTAGTACGTAAACGCATTATAATACTCTTCAGCTTTTTTTACAGAGTTTAATCGTTGTTTCTGATAATTCTAACTTTGCCATATTTTCCCTCCTTTACTTTAATTTCTCAAGATTTGGAATAACTCCCAAAAAGCGAGAGATGCATTACTTCTTCGATATCTTCTGGACGTTTCACTCGATCATCCAATAGTTCAACCAATAGAGCTAATAGAATGACAATACTTGCTCCTACTACCAGTAGCCATCATTGTATTGCGACGAATATTTGGTGAAGATGGTGATATGCTGGTCTAGCTTCCTCAAGTGTCGTTACATCAGATACTCTCGTTACAGAAATGATTTTTCTGAGCCGCTACTTCTCTAGAGCATTTGGCGATACGACTAGCTTCTTCAGGCTTGCCCATCTCGAACTGAAATGGATACGATACGAGTATCTGCAGGAACTGTTACTGAAACTTTTTTTCGCAAGGATTTTTGCATCAAATAGTTAAACCCTTTGGTCAGCTACTACTTTTTCTAAGTACATCCTGAGAGAGAATGATTTCACGGTAGTCTTTTTACCAGGTAAGCACCAGCCTGCAAATCTTGATTAGTCAGATCCCAGGCTTTATCTGCTTGGTTACGATTGACGACATAGATACGTGTAGTACTGGTATACTGAGGTTTGATCTACAAATGAACTATAAGCAAAAGCTAGCTGCACCTGCTAATAGTGCAGCTAAGACGATGATCAAATTTTGCGTTTCCATAAACACTTTTACTAATTGCAATACATCAATTTCAATTTTATCTTGTTCTTTCATCATTTCTCCTAAATTAGTTGATCATTTTATAATTTTTGATGGGATTTGTTTCAAAAAGCTCTCGAGCTTTTTCTGCTCCATATTTTTCTAGCTAATGAGTTCATAAGCTTCTCTCATATAAGGTCGTCGATCATCCAAATTATGCATATCACTCAGCCACTACATGAACTAAAGTCTCTGTCCAAGAAAATAGCTAGCACGTTTTTTCATAAACTTATAGTTATCTCCCAAAATAGTTTCGGTTTTAGAACACTCGAACTATTAATCTGCGTATAGCATCCCATATTGATGAGCTCTCTCACTCTTTTTCTCATCATTTTTCCAAAGGTGTGATAACGCTCAATATGAGCAATCACAGGCGTTAATCCCTAACATGAGAACTTTTGTCAAGGCGCTATGAATATCTCTGATAAGGTGTATTCATACTAAATTCAATCAAAAGCATAGCGTGTGTCATTTAGTTTTCGGGATAATATGCTTTTCTAATTTATCTAAAAAGCATCACTAGTAAAAAAATAAATCTCAGCACCATACACGATATTCAAATCAGTGCAATTTCTTGAGCTAACTGTTCTGAACTATCTTAAAATTAGCTAGCAATTTTATCTTCTGGTGTTTCAAACATCCCTTTTCGTCGATGAGAGGTCGAAACAATGGTTCGAGCACCTTGTGCATAAGCTTCCTCAGGAAACGCCTTGACTATCATCTCTACTTTTTTTAGGTCCCATCGTCAACATCGAAAAACAATATGTGAATGAATGTCAATCATCTTATTTTTCCTTCCATGGTATCTTTTAATTGCAGTCTTAACTGTCTCCAAACTCGTTGGATCAATTTCTAACATGTAAAGGTTGCTATCTGGCATAGCGTAAGACGGAAGATCCCATACGTCCAGTCCCTTTTCAAATCTTGATTTGTAACGGTATATTTTCCTCCGCTTGCCAACTGAGTATTGACAAGACTAACCATTGTTTCTGGTGGCATATTGGTCTGAATCGAATCCTGCAAACTTTGAATAATACTATCATAGTTTTTTTCAGAGATTCTGCTGAGGTTAATTTTTGGATAATAGCTGCAATGACTTTTTTTGTTGGTTGCGACCACGATCTCCATCACCATTTGCAAGCGAATAGCGTTCACGAACAAATCCCTAAAAGCTTGTTCAGAGTCCAGATGGACATTTCCGACAGGGAAAAGTGGTATTGTCCATGACGCGATGTGAAACTCTTGGTCGTTATAGACATCGACACCTCCGAGAAGATCAATCAACTTTCAAGAAAGAAGTGAAAATTGAGACGAGCATAGTAGTTCAAGTCGATACCATAAAAGATTTTTCTAAGGTATGGATAGAAGCATCAACACCATAGATACCTGCATGCGTCAACTTATCATTTTGGTTATTCCCTCCATCTGCTATCGGGACATAAGCATCTCGAGGAGTTGTCGTCAAAAGAATCTTCTTTAGTATCTTGATTGACTGTCATGATGATATTGACATCTGAGCGCGAAACAGAACTGATAGGACCATAGGTATCAATCCCACTGATGTAGACATTGAAAGGAATTTCCTGTAGCAACCTTAGGCGCTTCCACTTTCTTTGGTCAAATCCTTGGTATAGATTTTTCTTAATCTTTTTAGCGTGGTCAGGATATTCCTGCTCAATCAGATTTTTCAAAAACGCTATTTAAGACAATCGCTTTTGGTTTCTCCATCTAACAAACTCTTATAGGCTGCCAGGTATGAAGAGCTTCTTCTACTGTCAACTCTTTGCTTTTGAGTTGTCTTAATGTCATCTATCAATCTTTTGAATATTCTCAGCATCTGTTCCCCTGTTGGAGCAGTTACACTGAAAGTTGAGAAACATTATTAATCTCACTATCTGCTAGCACCGCCACACTCATAGAATAACTCGAATAATTTAGAAGTTGCATTAAATTGATTTGGCAAGACTAACAAACTCGATTGTACTGCTACTAACGCTACAGAGCTTTAATAACACTGCTAAGATAGCATAATCAAAGTGTAAGTACTTTTAGCTTTTTCTTTAAACTATCAACAACAGAGACAACAATGCTACAAGTACTAAAGACTACTGACAGAATGATATTTACAAAGTGACTGGCTAAAATCTGATATCTAAAAATCAGAAACAATAAAAAAACAAGCAAGAACTACATAGATTAACTAACAAACCTACGTTCAAGCTCTGCTGAAACTTTGACTAGATTTACCTTTTTAATGCGTCTAGTACTCATGGAACACCTCTACAAATACATTTTAATTTAATTATATCATAAAACTATACTCTCAAGGCTAACTACTTATACCAAGGAAAGCGCTTACTTTTTGAATATGTATTTATCTTATGTATATTTTATTATTGTTTTTTTGTTAGCTTTTTACGTTTTCTAAAAACAATCAAAATAAAAAAATAGAGCTTTTATAAAAGCTCTATTTTTTTGTTATTTAACGTGACTTTCAAATTCTTTTTGACTCTTTTCGACAGAATTTTTTTACGTTCTTGTTCCCATTTGGCTTTGGCTTCGTCAAATTGAGCAGCTTGTAACGACATCTGTCTGCAATCTCATGTACTTGTAGTTACTTCCAGTTCCTTTGATACCAACTAGTGAGTACGCTCGTGTAAATGGTGTCACACGTGTCACTGAAGCTCCACCACCATTTGAATACAACTGGGATTAGAAGCGAACTATCAATCAACCAAGCTTGTGCATCTGCATAGTTTTTCATAGCGTTTCGCTACGTCTGTATTTTTCTGCATCTGCTGCTTTTTAATTTTTGAGTATATTGGTCCAAACCTAGACTAGTAATCTTATTTGCATCCTTGCTTGGATCAAGTCCCTAAAATCTTTGAGATAGAAATCCATCCTCAGCAGTTGAAAAGGATTGAGATAAGTCGAAGGGATCTTGATAGTCAGCTGACCATCCATCCAAATTCAAATCATAGTCATGATCTGCTGTGAGTTGGCGCTTGAGCTGTTGCATTTGCATAATCATCTGTCGATAATTTGGATAACATCAACCACTACATTTTTCAGAACCCAAGAGTTGATTCAATCGATTGTTTGATGGAGTTTGATCTCTGAAAGCAAAGTCTTGTTAACTTGGTCTACAGGCAAAGTCCAAATGAATTGGGAAGCTCACACCTTGAGCTTCTAATTCTTTTTAGCTTCTGCAAACTGAGCTTGTGCTTTTTCTTTGTTGAAATAACCATCTTGAGCATCTTCAAGATTCATATTTGACCATTGTGTACCATAGTTTCACCAATTTAGATGCAACTGTTTCACCAAAAGTCTTGTCTCCAACTTGTACAAAAGTCGGTGGCACAAGTGTGTTACGAAGAGTGTTCTTAGCTGCTTCTTCACCGTTTGATTGAGCTGAATAAGCTGTACGATCAATGGCGAAAGTTGATTGCCTGACGGAAGTTTTTTTATTTCAAAACTGCAGCTTGAGTTGCTTGTTTTTTTGTTCATCGCTTGTTTTTAGCAGTGTGGTTATAAGCACTGCGATTGACGTTAAAAGTTATAGTACCAAGATGTCGCATCTTGCAAAGCTATAAACGATATTGTCCTTGTATTTTTTTCCTTTGTCTTAGCAAAGTTTGAACTATTTGGATAAACACCTGCAGATGAGTATGCTCCACTTTCAAAGTTTACGGATCGTCATAGTCTTGGTCTGAACCATCAACAGTAAGCCAATCTTTACCTTTTCAATCGTTACCTTTTTCTTGGTCATAGTAATGTGGGTTTCTTTCACATACTCGATAGATGATTTTAGATGTAAAATCTTTTTAACAAATATGGTCCACTATAAAGAATACTATCTGGTTTCAGAGTTCCGAAGTCTTTTCCTTTAGAAGCAAGGAATTCTTCGTTTACAGGGAACAAGATACTGTTAGTTGTCTTAGAGTTCCAGAATGGCTCTGGACGAGTCAAAGTATACTCAACTGTGTAATCGTCTATAGCTTTTACACCAACATTTGAAAAGTCCGTATTAGCACCTGTTACATAATCATCCAAACCCTTGATAGAGTTTCTGAATCAAATCCAGAGCTTGACTCTTGTTATCAGCAGCGTACTTGATACCAGTTACAAAGTCTTGAGCTTTAACAGGAGCATACTCTTCTCCATCTGAAGTATACCACTTAGCATCTTCACGGAGTTTGTAGGTATAAGTTAAACCGTCTTTAGAAACACTCCACTCTTTTGCAAGGGATGGAATGAGGTTCCCGTAGTTATCATTTTCAAGCAAACCATCTACCAAGTTGGTTACAATAGCAGTGTTATCACCAGAGTAATCCAAGAGATAGTTGAAAGGTTGTCGGATCTGCACCAAAGGTAGACGAGTATGTTTTAGCAGTCTGATGCTGACTGCCACAGGCTGTCAATAGAGACCGTAGCAGCAAGCGTCAACCCCGCTCCAATCAAATCGTTTTTTTAAGCTTTCATGTTTCATTTCTCCTTATATGTTAGGGTTTTTATGACATATAATTATTTTATCAAATTTTAGCCTAAAAGTAAAGTTATATACTATTCGACCCTCTCATCTGTAATCGAAAAAGAAAAGAAATCCGCTAAAAATCAAGATTTCTTTATGGATAGTCAAAAGATTATTTAACGTGGTTTCGCTAACTCTTTTTTGGTATTTGGCATTTGTTTCAATTTTTCTCTTTTTGCCATTTTCTTGAGAGCTTCTTCGTATTCTTTAGCTAGTTACAATATCATTTTGCAACTCTAAACCTTTAAATACAAATGGATCTCCCTTGATACCAACTTGAGAGTATGCTTTTGTAGAATGGCACTGTACGACTAACTGTCGGAGAACCACCTGAAGAAGCTACAGGGATGAGAAGTGAGCTATCTGATACCCAAGCTTGTGCTTTGGCATATTTTTTTCATAGCGTTTGTTAAGATCGCTTGTTTCTGATGCTGCATCATCCAAAGAGTTTCTTGTACTCATCAAGTCCAACTTGAGCCATGACTTCTGGATCTTTTACCTTTTGTGATACCCAAGTGTTTAAGAGCAGAACCCTTCTTAGCATCTAAGATATTGAGGTAGGTTGCTGGGTCTTGATAGTCCGGCCCCCATCCAGTTCCATTCAAGTCATAGTCTTTTTGAGAAGGCACTTTGGCTTGAGATGTGATACTAATTTTCTCATTGTCAGTCATTTGAAGTACATCGATAACAACATTTTCACTTCCAAGCGCTGCTTCGACAGACTGTTTGAGAGAGTTGGTTTGTTGCACAGCAATAACATCTGTCTGTTCAACTGGAATATCCAAATGAATTGGGAAGGTTACACCTTTGGCTTGCAATTCTGTTTTTGCTTTTTCAAAGGCAGCCTTTGCTTTTGTTGGATTGTAAAGAGTATCCTTACCATCTGTCAAAGCAACATCTTTCCATTGATCTCCGTATGTTACCAATTGTTCTTGCGCCAATTCACCGAAGGTCTTTTCACCAACCTGTACATAGTCATAAGGCACAAGGCTAGTACGGATAATCTTGTCTGCACCTTCTTCACCATTCATCTGTGCAGAGTAGGCATGACGGTCTAGAGCAAAGTTGATAGCTTGACGGAAGTTTTTATTGAGAAGGGCTTCTTTAGTTGAAGTTTTTTGTGCTTCATCTGTCTTGGCTGTTTTATTATAAGACTGACGATTTACGTTGAAAGTAAAGTAATAGCTGGTCGCTTCTTGAGGACTATAAACAATCTTATCGCCGTATTCTTTCTTAGTTGAGTCAAAACTTGAACTAGTTGGGAAGAGGCGAGCTGTTGTATAGGAACCTGATGCAAAGCTACGGATCAATGATTCTTGGTCAGATCCATCGTAGAAAGTCAATTTGACGTGGTCAATCTTAACATTGTCCTTGTCCCAGTAATTTGGATTCTTTTTCGTACTCAATCACTGATTTTGAAGTGAAGTTCTTCAAAATATATGGACCGTTGTAGAGAATACCTGAAGGAGCTGCTGCTCCGTAATCCTTCCCTTGAGAATTAAGGAATTCTTCATTAACCGGGAGCATAGTCGCTGTTGTCACCTTAGAATTCCAGAAAGCTTTCTGGTTTGGTTCAAAGGTATACTGAACTGTATAATCGTCAACTGCTTTGACACCAACTGTTGAGAAGTCATTTGTTTCACCGCTAACATACTCTGCCAAACCTTTGATAGAGTCTTGGATAAGTGTTAAAGCCATCTGACTTACCATCTGCAGCATGCTTCAAACCAGTCACAAAGTCTTGGGCCTTGACTTCAGCGTACTCTTCTCCTTCAGAGTATACCATTTGACACCTTTACGTAGCTTTGTAAGTATAAGTCAAAGCCGTCTTGTGAAACAGACCAGTCTTCAGCAAGCGATGGAATCAAGTTTCCCATATTTGTCATTTTTCCAAGAGTCCGTCGACCAAGTTGGCGATGACGTCTGATGTTGAACTTTTACTAGTAACGCTATAGTCCAATGTTGTTGGATCGATGGCATATACGTATGAAAATGTTGTCGGAGCATCTGCTTTTTTTCTCAGTCTTGTCACAAGCCGCTAAAAGAAGAGCTGCGCTCATCGTTATCCCTGCTACTGCGAGCCACTTTTTCGATTTCATCGGTATTCTCCTTTAAAAATACTATTTTTCACCATTATACCCTATTTTTTTATAAAAAGCAAGGGTTTTCATGGAATTTTTTTAGAAAATTCAAAACTAATATTTTTTAAAGAAATTTCTACACTTATTTTTAGAAAAAAACTCAAGCATCTTAGATACTTGAGTTTTCTGGTTTTAATCAGCTAGTTCGACACAGAAGGCATCCCATGGAGCCAAGGTCTGTGTAGCTCAAAACTTTTTCTACTGAGGTATTTTTCAATCAAGATAGACTTTGACTGACTCTTCTACTGCAAACTCTTGCTTTTGGTTGGACAAATTGGCTACAACTAGGAAACGACGGTCTCCATCCTTACGGATATAAGCAAAGACTTTTTCAGCCGTATCAAGAAGTTCAAAGTCAGCACGAATCAACCAGCTATTTTCCTTACGAATTTCTACCAGTTTTTTTGATAAGTGTAGAAAGATTGATTCTGGATTTGCTAAAAGCTTCTTCTACATTTATCTTCGCATAGTTTGGATTGACAGCAAGCCAAGGTTGACCATCTGAAAAACCAGCATTTTTTTTGTCTCATCCCACTGCATGGGGGTACGGGCGTTGTCACGCCCAATCACGCGAATGCTATCCATGATTGCTTCCATTGGAACACCTTTTTCAAGAGCTTCACGCGCATAGTTGAGGGATTCAATATCCTCTACTTGATCCAAGCTTTCAAACGGGAAATTGGTCATCCCGATTTCTTCCCCTTGGTAGATATAAGGCGTCCCTCTCATGAGATGAAGCAAGATGGCATACGCTTTGGCAGATTTTTCACGGTAGTCTTGGTCATTTCCCCAGATAGAGACAATACGAGGGAGGTCATGGTTGTTCCAGAAAAGTGAATTCCAGCCATCTTCAACTCCCAACTCTGTCTGCCATTTGTTGAAAATCTCTTTTAATTTCCCAACATTTAGCTCTTTTTGGTACTGCCACTTAGGTTGCCCTTCCTGATACTGAAGACAGATATGTTCAAACTGGAAGACCATAGACAGTTCTTGTCCTTTAGGATCTGAATAGAGTTTAGCGATCTCTGGTGTTGCTCCCCAAGTTTCCCCTACTGTCAAGAGATCTTTATCGCCGAAAGTAGCTTGATTCATTTCCTTGAGATAAGGGTGCAACATGGGACCATTATTTACAACTTTCTCATCCGGAATCTTTCCGATCATATCGATTACGTCCATACGGAAATCCACCGATCCCCTTTATCAATCCAGAAATTCATCATCTCATAGATTTTTTTGTCGGAGTTCTTCATTTTTCCCAGTTGAGGTCTGGCTGCTTTCTTACTGAAAAAAAGTGGAGATAGTATTGACCAGACTTTTTCGTCATATTGCCCAGGCAGAACCACTAAAAAAAGTAGACTCAAGTTCGTTAGGGTTCATCCCGCCAGATATAGTAGTCTCGCTCAGGACTATCAGGATTTTCACAAGCTTCGATAAACCAAGCGTGCTCATCTGATGTATGATTGACCACCAAATCCATAATGATTCGGATATCTCGTTTTTTAGCCTCAGCAATCAGCTCATCCATATCTTCCATGGTTCCAAAGATAGCCGCAATATCTTGATAATTGGCAATATCATAACCATTATCGTCCATAGGACTGTCATAAACAGGAGAAAGCCAGATTGCTGTAATCCCTAGCTTTAGCTAGATAGTCAAGCTTACTAGTAATCCCAGGCAAATCACCAATCCCATCTCCATTGCTATCCTTAAAACTTTTTGGATAAACTTGATAGACGACTGCGTTATGCCACCATTTTTCTTGCATCTTTTTACCTCTTTTAATATTCACTTTATTCCATCATAGACTTTTTATCATTTTTATGCAAGCGTTTGCTTTGTCTTTTTTTCTTACTTTTGTGACTCTCTAGTTTCTTATCTTCTATTTTTTTTATATAATAGAGGTCAGAGGTAAAAAAATGAAAAAACAAGCTTTCAGTTCTGAAAAATATCTAAATTTACAACGCGACCATATTTTGGAGCGTATCAATCAATTTGATGGCAAGCTCTACTTGGAGTTTGGAGGCAAGATGTTGGAAGACTTCCATGCTGCCCGTGTACTTCCTGGTTATGAACCAGACAACAAAATTAAACTCTTGCAAGAATTGAAAGAGCAGGTTGAGGTTGTTATCGCTATTAACGCTAGCAATATCGAACACTCAAAAGCTCGTGGAGACTTGGGCATTTCTTATGACCAAGAAGTGCTTCGTTTGATTGATAAATTCAACGAGCTCGGTATCTTTGTAGGTTCAGTTGTTATCACTCAATATGCTGGCCAACCTGCCGCAGATGCTTTCCGTAATCAATTAGCTAAAAACGGTATCGACTCTTATCTTCACTACCCAATCAAAGGGTATCCGACAGATATGGATCACATCATCTCTCCAGAAGGTATGGGGAAAAACGACTACATCAAAACTAGTCGCAACTTGATTGTCGTAACTGCTCCTGGACCTGGTTCTGGAAAATTGGCAACTTGTATGTCTAACATGTACCACGACCAACTAAATGGCATTAAGTCTGGTTATGCTAAATTTGAAACCTTCCCAGTTTGGAACCTTCCTCTCCATCATCCAGTCAACTTAGCTTATGAAGCGGCAACAGCAGACCTAGATGACGTTAATATGATTGACCCATTCCATCTCCAAACTTACGGAGAAACAACAGTCAACTACAACCGCGATATCGAGATTTTCCCTGTCCTTAAGCGTATGCTAGAACGTATCTTGGGTGAGTCTCCTTATGCATCTCCAACTGACATGGGTGTAAATATGGTTGGTTTTGCAATCACTGATAACGACGCTGCAATTGAAGCATCTAAACAAGAAATTATCCGTCGCTACTATCAAACAGTTCTCGACTTTAAAGCTGAAAAAGTTGCTGAGTCTGCTGTCAAGAAAATCGAACTTCTCATGAATGATCTCGGTATCACACCAGCTGACCGTAAGGTAGCTGTAGCCGCTCGTCAAAGAGCTGAAGAAACAGACGGACCAGCTCTGGCTCTTGAATTACCATCTGGTGAAATCGTTACAGGTAAGAACTCCGAACTCTTCGGCCCAACAGCTGCTGCCTTGATCAATGCTATCAAGAAGTCAGCAAATATCGATGCAGAAACAAAATTAATTGAACCAGAAGTGGTGAAACCAATCCAAGGATTGAAAATCAATCACTTGGGTAGTCGCAATCCACGTCTTCATTCTAACGAAATTCTCATTGCACTCTGCCATCACAGCTATGCAAAATCCTGATGCAGATCGTGCCATGAAAGAACTCGGAAATCTCAAAGGAAGCGAAGCTCATTCTACAATTATCTTAACGGATGAAGACAAGAACGTCCTTCGTAAACTTGGAATCAACGTAACATTTGATCCTTACTACCAATACGATCGTTTATATCGTAAGTAGATTGAAGACTAGTAGAAACTTCTTATCAAGTATCACCCCTCTTCGATAGATTTCAAATCTCTCTTAAGGGGTGACTTTATTTTATATAAGAACTCTGGCAATCTACGATTATCTTTTTTTCTAATTATTCTAACATTACTTAGGGAGTTTATTTATAATGAGAGAATTACTCAGTCAAAAAGAGCAAAAGACAATTAAAGATTTTTAGAATATTTTGTTTGAAAATCCCTGACTGGATTTATCTTGATGATTTATCTAAAATCATTGGCTACAATGCTCGGATTATTAAAGAGTGATATCAAGGAATTACGTGAAATCTTTCCTGACTTTTGATATCAGACACTCAACTGCAGGGATTATGATGGTCAATGTCCAGAAATAATGGCATCGAGCGAATCTACCAATATTTTTTTACAAACATCTGATTATTTTCAAATTTTTAAAAGGCATTTTTTTCCTCCTAGACAGTCCCTTTACCTATGAACATCTTTCTGAAACTCTAGATATCTCACTTCCGTCCTTACGAAAGAAGGTTGCAGATATTAACAAGATACTTGACGGGACCTATCGCTTTAAGCTGAAGGTAACTCCTATTTCTATCATTGGAGACGAAAAAGATATTCGTTTTTCTTCTCCCAATATTTCCATGAAGCTTATAGCTTTTTAGAGTGGCCTTTTCACAGAAATCAAAAGAAGTAGATATTGATAACTTTGTTTCTTTCTTTATCAATTTAGCAAAAATTCCTGCAAAATATCAAAATCTCTACCAAATCCGAACGCAGGCTACAGTCGATTTGCACCGAATGAAGAGAGGCTATTTTGTTCAGTTATCCAAAACAAAAGTACTTTCCTGGTTGAGCCCTATCTACGACCAACTTGATGATTTTCCAACATCAACTGCAAGAATTGGCCCAAGGCCTCAATGTTGAAATTACATCAGAGAACCTCAATCAGATCTTTTAGTCCCTTTTGCAGAACCTGCTCTCTTCTTTACAGTTGAAGATTTCCTAGCTGCCCGTCAGTCTTACGAACAAGTGGATCGTTCCTACCATGCTGCACGAGACATTCTAGACAACTTGACTCGAAGATTTGGTGTTCAATTTTCAAATACTGATACCTTGATTTGGAACTTACACAATACTGCCTTGCTTGAGCGAAGAGAAATCAACTCCGAATCAATCATTTCACAAAATAAAGATTACACGCTTGGAAAGATTAAAAAATTCTTCCCTAAATTTTTATGAAGCAACCGTCTTTGAAATGATGCGATACAAGAGTATTATGGGACAAAAGGAGAAAACTCCGGCCCTTTCTCACCTAATCTACACCCTATTCACTCACGCTGAGGGACTTACAGATCAATTATTTGAACATAAAAAGAAAGTCAGAGTCTTAGTCCTCAGCGAGTATGATTTTGCCCATCCACAGTTCTTGATATCCCTCTACGAATTCCATACTTCTAACAACATCCAGTATGAAACTTGGGATAAAGGAAACTCTAAATATTGAAGAAATTTTAGATTGTGAGTATGATGCTATCATCACTAATTTTTGATATCAAAGGTCTCGAAGAAATGCTCGTCATCAATATCAGTCGACTATCTATCCTGCAAGTAGTAAATGAACTCAATAAGATTTCTATGCAAGATTTATAATAAAAAAAGTCTAGTTTAACTAGACTTTTTTTATTATTCTACTGTTACTGATTTAGCAAGGTTACGTGGTTTGTCCACATCGAGTCCACGGTGTAGGGTTGCAAAGTAAGCGACTAATTGTGTTGGTACGACCATTGAGATTGGTGAGAGGTAAGGGTGTACGGTCGTAAGAACGATATCGTCTGTATCTTTTGCAACATTTTCCTCAGCGATAGTAAGGACCTTAGCACCACGCGCTGCCACTTCTTGGATATTTCCGCGAGTGTGGTTGGCAAGAACTGGATCTGACAAGAGGGCCAAAACAGGTGTTCCTTCTTCAATCAAGGCAATGGTTCCATGCTTGAGTTCTCCAGCCGCAAAACCTTCACATTGGATGTAAGAAATCTCTTTGAGTTTGAGACTAGCTTCCATAGCCACATAGTAGTCTTGACCACGTCCGATGTAAAAGGCGTTGCGTGTTGTTTCAAGGAGGTCACGAACTTTAGCATCAATCAATTCTTTTTCTGAAAGAGTTGATTCGATAGACTGAGCCACGATAGATAACTCATGAACCAAGTCAAAGGCTTTGGCTTTTTCATTGCCATTTGCTTCACCAACCGCTTTTGCGAGGAAGGCAAGGGCTGCGATTTGGGCTGTATAAGCCTTAGTTGATGCTACAGCAATTTCAGGGCCTGCGTGAAGCAACATAGTATGGTTGGCTTCACGAGAAAGAGTTGACCCTGGCACGTTTGTCACTGTCAAGCTTGGAATTCCCATTTCATTAGCCTTAACCAAAACTTGACGGCTATCAGCTGTTTCACCAGATTGGCTGATAAAGATGAAAAGTGGTTTCTTGCTGAGAAGTGGCATATCGTAGCCCCACTCAGATGAAATACCAAGTTCAACTGGCGTATCCGTCAATTCTTCTAGCATCTTTTTAGAAGCAAATCCTGCATGGTAAGAAGTTCCAGCAGCAAGGATGTAGATACGGTCTGCGTCTTGAACAGCCTTGATGATGGCTGGATCTACCACTACTTGACCAGTCTCATCTGTGTAGGCTTGGATCAACTTACGCATCACCGTTGGTTGCTCATCAATTTCTTTGAGCATGTAATAAGGATAAGTTCCCTTACCGATATCAGACAAGTCAAGTTCAGCAGTGTAGCTAGCACGCTCACAACTATTGCCATCATAGTCTTGCACTTCGACGCTATCAGCCTTGACAATTACCAACTCTTGGTCATGGATTTCCATGTATTGGTTGGTTTCACGAATCATAGCCATGGCATCTGAACAGACCATGTTATAGCCATCTCCAAGACCAATCAAGAGAGGTGATTTGTTCTTGGCCACATAGATGACATCTGGATTTTCAGAGTCGATCAAGGCAAAGGCATAAGAACCACGGATGATGTGAAGGGCTTTTTTGAAAGCCTCAAGTACTGACAAGCCGTCTTCTTCCGCAAATTTTCCAATCAAGTGAACGGCGATTTCTGTATCTGTTTGTCCCTTGAAGTGGTGACCCGCAAGGTATTCTTCCTTGATTTCAAGGTAGTTTTCAATCACCCCGTTGTGCACCAAGACAAAACGTCCTGTCTCAGAGCGGTGCGGGTGAGCATTGTCCTCCGTTGGTTTCCCGTGAGTCGCCCAACGAGTATGTCCGATACCAGTTGTCCCCTCAACACCAGCCGTTTTAGCAGACAATTCTGCAATACGACCAACAGCCTTCACCAAATGGTTTTCAGCATCACCTAGGACAAAAATCCCCGCAGAATCATAACCACGGTATTCGAGCTTTTCAAGCCCTTGAATCAAAATATCAGTTGCATTTGTGTTTCCAACAACACCAACAATTCCACACATAGTATATACGACACAGGCTAGCTGTGCTTTCTCCTTAAAATTGGTATAGTCTAATTCTTGCTTTTGCAGAATCAGCAAAAACAGTATATACTTGTTTCTTTCACTTGTCAAGAATAAAAATTGGTATAGTTCAATTGCTTTTTAAACAGTATACAAAAAACCATTCAAGAAATAGCTCTTGAATGGCTAGGAATGATAGTTATTTGCATTGTTATTGTTGCAACAACATATATCTAAGACAAAAATCTTTACTGATGATTTCGCACAAGTCCAAGATAGGCATAAGTCCGAGTTCGTGGGCAATCCTTTTCCATCTTCACCCTAAAATAAAACCGATGCTCCCTACTGTCCTTGGCATTTTTCCTTGTTCAAGACAAAAGTAGTCCTTTTGGTTAATGGCCATGGTTCGTAGAATGTCGTCAATCAGAAAAGTCAGGGGTACATTCATGATAGAGTATTTTTGAAAATCTTCCTCAAAACGAATGTAGTCATCTGAGAAATAGTCCATCTGCAATTTATTTTCATAAAGCTCTTTTCTAGTCATAAACTTCCTCCTGACACAGTTGGATTGAGAGAATATCTTGGACCCTTAGCAGTCTATAACCATCATCCGTTTTAACAGAGACTTCCTGAGGAGATAATTCTCTTACTTCACCGATTATCCTGCTTTTGCCTTCTTTCTCTCTAAATATGAAAGAACCTTTTAGTCGATTTATATAGAGTTGAGAGAGCAAGAGCAACTTCTCAACAGGATTCAAATCTGTTGATAAATCGACACGATTTTTTTCTTCACTGAGCGAGCTCGTATGCTCTGATAAAAAGAAGCCCATCCACTTCTGCATCCCTGGATCCTGATAGTCCCTTGCGGATTGGAAGGGCAAATAAGAACGATCAATCATTTCAAGCCATCTAACCCTCCAGCAGAATGCCCTCCGATTAGCTTACTTCTGGCAATACTTCTCGATGCATCCTCTAAGGCAGTCGCCTTTAAGAGAGAAGTAAATCCGAATTGCTCTCGAATGGAATCAATAGCAGTCTGGAGCCTTTCTTCTTTTTCTACTTTATCAACATCATCAAAAAGGGAAATCAAACCAAAGGATTCGTCCACAAATCCTGAATAACTGACAGCAACACTCCTGACGGCCCCAGAAGTGTATTTGCTATGGAACAATTGCAGGACATGCCCGACCAAAATACTGGTGTTATTGGTTGGCTCAACCTTCATCTGGGTATGGATGGAGCGTTTCTGTTCCTGCTTAGAAAAACCAAGATGGATAGACACTACCGTCGTCTTCTTTCTGGCCCTTCGAAGTCTGATAGCTACTTGTTCAGCCATTTCTCGGAGGATAATTTCGATATCTCGTCGCTTGACGTAGTCTCTCGGTAAAATTTGCGAATTGCCCAAACCGTGAGATTTAGCTTCATAGGGTTTATGAACATTACTCATCTATCCCATTGGCATGAAACCACAGGCGCAGTCCAGCTTGACCAAGTTCTTTCTTCAGGATATCAGGATTGCTATTGGCTAATTCCTTAATCGAATGAATCCCCAAACCATTCAAGCGCTTCTCCATCCGACGCCCAATCCCCCAGAAGTCAGTCATCTCGGAAATACCCCAGACCTTTTCTTCCACATCCTGGTAAGACCAGTTAGCTCGCATGGTTGGTGTTCGCTTTGCTTCATTATCCAAGGCTAGCTTAGCAAGCAGAGGATTGGCATTCGACATGCCGACCGTTGAGTAAATCCCTGTCTGCCGCCAAATATCCCTCTGGATACGAGCCGAAATCATATCCAGCTTATCTTTTGCGAGAAATCTGCTGGTCTGGGACAAAATAATTAAGCGAACTGGTCAGGTCAATAAAACCTTCATCAATAGAGTAGGGATAGATATCATATGGACTGGCATAATTCTGGAAAATGCGCTGAATTGCCATATTGACCGCGATATACTTATCCATCCGAGGAGGGACAATGACGGTTACTCGAGCCCAATCCTCGATAAATTTCACATAGGCTGGATCTGTCCGCAAGCCTTGTTTTTTGGCATTGTAGTAGGAAAATTTACGCGTCTGGATATCAAAGGGCAGATCATAGGCACGACCGACATTCGCCTTTCCAAAAACCTTTTTAAACATAGGCGAGGAGGCAAGAATCAGCCCAACAGAATTATCCGCTCGACTCATGACACAAAGGGAGGTTTTGAGGGGATGGAGTCCTCTTTCTACGCACTCAACACTGGCATAAAAGGACTTCATATCAACAAAGGCAATATCACTTTTGGGCTCTCTGGAATAATCAAAATAGCCCATCGGCTATCCCTCCATCGGTACAAAATTACCCACGATAATGCCTACAATCCGCGGATCTTCCTCATAAGAGATGAAAATATCCTTGTATTTAGGATTGATAGAGACCAGACGCAGACCATCTTCTTCACGGTAGACCCGTTTGATATAGGTCTGGTTATTGCAAACCACTGCATAGACAGCTCCGTCATAATCAAATCCTGTCTCTCGAATCAGAGCCACGGAACCATTTTGATATTTAGGGTTCCATAGAATCCCCAGACACCCATGAAGCAAAATCGTGGGCTAGTTCTTCATTAAAGTAAACCGTATCAAAGTTTCGATCATCATAAACCGAAGCACCAATCCCAGCTGACATGCGTTCATAGACATGATACTCGTAGAGTTTTTCTGAAATAGCCGTCACCTTCTTGGCTTGTTCTTCTTGAGCCAGGTTGCGAGCATAGACTACCACCTTTTTCTTTTCCCTTGGTTCGAGAGGCTATTATAGAGACGAACAATTTCGATTTGGGTGAAATAGCCTTTTTGGTACTTTTTAAGATTTTCTCTAGCTGCGTAACCTTTCCTTCAGAAGGCTCTTTGACACCACGCTCCCAAGCCGAATAAGCCTGAAAAACTAATCCCAAGCTGCTCTGCAATCTCTTTCTGTGTTAGCTTTTAACTCTTTTCTACGAGCTTTGAGTTTTTTCTGGTTGGTACATGATTTACCTCCTAGTGTGATGTTTTTCATCGTAGGTTGACTCTATTTCAAAAATTCAACCATTTCGGTTTAGTTTTATTATATAAAAAAAGTAGACAAATGTCTACTGGGAAAATCAAATTTTAAACCTACTTACTTCATCTTCATAAAGTGATAATGACTCACAAATAAAGAAGAAAAACCATCTCATCAAATCTGAGATGGTTAATCATTTAGTCTACTTTATAAAAAACTTGTTCTGAGCTAGTTGGAGCAGCTTGACCTGCAATAAGTCTATTTTTACTTAAATCAGAATCAACCCATTTCATAGTAGTCCCCGCAGGATAAATACTCATGCCAAATCCTGTAGCTCCAGATCTAACGCTAAAGTTAATACTCCCATCGTTACCCATGCTCACTTTCTCAATGTTCCCACTGTTTACTAGTCCATTTTTATCGAATGTAAACTCTTGTCCAAGCCCATTTCTCCATGTCCCAACTAGAGTAGAGAAATCTCCATTTAGAATAGCTTGCTCATCTATTTTTTGTGACTCAGCATTCGTTTTCTCTTCTTGTGTCGAAGGTCTTTCCTCCTCCGTAGTAGTAATACTCTCTTGAGAAGTCGTTGAACTAGTGGTTGTTGTACTTGTTGTTGTCATACTAGTAGTAGAACGCTGTTCCGTTGTAGGAGTAGTCACTACTTCTGCATCTTGCTTCTTATGATTAAAAAAGAAGAAGAGAGAACTAATCAGCACTATAGCAATTAAGCAACTTAACAGAATCAAAAGCCAATTTATGCCTTTTCCTATTTTCATTTATAACTCCTTTATACTATTCTCATTTAATTATATCATACTACACTCATACAAGTAACAAAATATTGGACTTAAATATATTATTTGGGTGAATTTTTGTATTTTTTTGAAAACAAAAAAAGACATCCAAAAGAAAATTCTTGAACGTCTGTAAATGTTGATAATATCGTATTGATTAACGTTTTGAGGCAACTGACTTTTGTCAGGTTGCAGCCACATTTGTAAGCGACTAAAGTCGCAACGACTGTGTCAATTGCACCAATTTAGTAAGAAAGTATAAAAAGAACACCCCTGAAAGGTGCTCTTTGTAAGTATCGTAATTCTTTCGAAGAACGTTTACTAAATTGTGATGCTTTACGAGCTTTCTTAAGGCCTATTGAAAATATATTATTTTTTTATGCTAATAAAACAAGAAGCCTACTTATACCTAAAACTGTTTTCACCCAAATTAACCTTAAAATATTTGAACCTCTTGTCTGAATCTGGAATCGAGAATTCGAAGCTTTGTTTAGTTCCATTTTTCCCATAAATATCTTGTTTCAAACTTAAAAACCAGAATAAATTTTATCATTTTCATCATAAAAAAAGAAATATTTATATCTATGTAATTGATGCGATGACCTGTAGTATTTTTCAAAAATTCCCCACGTAGCGTTTCTCTTTTTTTCTGATCCATCTTCAACCTCTTCAACTACAAAAGTTTTTTTGCATCAAACGTATCTACTAATATTCCGTAAACTCTATTAAATTCTTTAACAGCTTCACCGGACCTCAATATATCATTTAAACTATTTTTTTATCTTGAACAGGGATTTCACTTATTGAATTAATATCTAAAAAGTAATTCATAACGTTTATGTTGGAGTTTGTTCCACTCGTTTCTAAAAGATTCTATCCAAGTATTTTTCGATTTATTGCCGTTTCCTTTTTCATTCTTAAGGACATCAATATAGGTGTCAGCTAGTTTCTTTTAACTCAGGATTTTTCGAACTCTCGATTTTTTTATATTTCTTAAGTTCATTTAGTTCATAATCCACATAGGTTCTATAGTTTTTTTAGTGATTCTTTATCATACTCCCTTTTGGCAACAACCTCCCAACGTTTATCTAACCCTTTTTGCTAATGAAGTTAGAAATTCATTATCATAGGTATTATTGTTATTTTTTTACTTGCATTAAATATAAGCAAAAGCATTAGTAGAAGTATTGAAACTACACCTAATAGTTTTTTTCCCCACACTCAATCTCTCATTTCTATCTTTTTTTCTATTATAACACTCCTTTGATTACTGTCAAACTAATAGAAGTTTTTACTAGATATTGTAATACGGTCCCTTTTTTTATATCAAATGAATTTCATATATTTGAGAAAAGTTGTCGATAAAAATAACTCAAGAAAAAAATTTTTGTGATAAGTCTTACTTTTTCAACAAAAAAGACATCCAAGAAAAAAATTCTTGAATGTCTGTAAACGTTGATATAATCGTATTGATTAACGTTTTGAGAATTGTGATGCTTTACGAGCTTTCTTAAGACCTGGTTTGGAAAGTATGAATTTCAGTTGGACTAAAAACAGCGTAATATCAAGACTTTTCTCCGCTTTTATAAAAGCTTTTTTCCAATCAAATTCAACTAATTTTTATCCGAATGGTGTGGATTTTACCCCCAAAATTACAGAGAATGGAGCTGATAAACACTAAACGTTCACACCATTAGTTAAATGATTTTTTTGTTCATCATTTTTTTCTTAGATGATAGAACTTCTAATTTATTTCTTATTCAAGCAAAAAAACAACCTGCTATAAGTAAGAAAGAGGAAGATACAAGAAAAAAACACGGCGTAAAAACCGATTCAGTTCATTGTCCTCAATCCTTGTCTGCTTCATTTTTCTTTTACGAGATCGTTTTTGTGAATCTTTTTTTCAGAGTTTTTTTGATCAATATACTTGTCAATGTTTTTCATAAAAATTCCTTGGTCGCTTCACTATCTAATGTTGGCGAGTTCTGAACTTGATTCACTTTCAATTGAACAGATTGAATACCGTAAGAGGCTTGTTTTTTTGGTGGAGTGTTTCTAATTCTTCTTCTGAAATCGGATCTCCAACAACCGTCAAGACCAATTCATTGTTACTTGACTTGTAGACTTGATTAATAACCGTATAATTGGCGAACTCTTTTTCCTACAAACTGTTTGATCCCTTCTTTGCGCCTTGTTCTATTGTCAGAGTAACTGCCGAATAGCTAGCTGGAAGAATCAACAATACAATCAAAGATATCAAGCCAATTCTCATTTTAATGCTCAGCTCTTTAAATGAAGTTAAAGGAGATTTTCTCATCAAAATTCTTGTTCCAACAATGTTGGCTAGCATGATAAAGACACAGTTGATCAAGAAAAAGATAGAGAGCCCCCAATAAAAAAATCGTACATTCCCATTAGCTAAACCATAGCCAGCAGTACAGATAGGCGGCATCAGAGCTGTAGCAATGGCTACTCCTGGCACGATATTGTTTGCTTCTTTTTTCCTTGAACCGATCACACCAGCAATCCCACCAGCAATAGCAATGAGGACATCCCAAATGGTTGGAGAGGTTCGTGCAATCAACTCGCTACTTGCATAAGACAAGGGAGAAATCCAGAAATACAGAGTCGAGACAAAGCAAACTGACCAACACTTGAGTCAATAAAACCTCTAGAGTTGCTTGATTAAACGCGTATCAAAAAAATAGCTAAACCGAATCCCAGTCCAACAATCAGGTGTCATGAGAGAGTGAAATCAACATGGCTCCTATAATGACAGCTGTTGAATTCATATTTAGTCCGATAGAGGCAATAAAAAAATTGCACACATCAAAATCGCTGTATCTCTCAATCGAACATGAAGGTCATCGTATAATTTCTCACGGTATTCCCGTGTTGAATAATTAGCGAGTCATTTGTCCTCTCCTCTTTCCTTATTTAAATTGGTATAATAATTAAAAAAATAACAGCTGATAAACAGCCAAAAAAATATGAGCCCATAAATCGTCAAGAAGACACTGGTAATCCTTCCAATCAAGGTCACAGCTAGGAGATCCCCATAGCCGACAGTCGTCGAAGTCACAAAAAGCATACCAAAGACCGTCTCCGTAATTTGTGATAGCAGGTTCAACTAGGAAAAAGCACGCCTCCTGACCCAAAAAAACAAAGGTCACAAAACTCAGAGCAAACCGAGTAAAACCCGTAACCTGCATAATATGCCATAACATTTTTAAACGTTTCATTTGTTCTCCTTATTCATACTAGCTCCTGACCGAGCCGTTTTTTTCCAATAATCAAAGTGAAGATAGGACATGATCTCCATCAGAAAGATAGACAAACTGATAGATCTGATTTAAGCTGATTATCAACTGATATTGTTTGAAAAAAATGACTGGAAGAAAAGACCAGATATGACTGTCTTGAATCAGTCCCTTCTTAATATCAGACAGGGATATTAGCTAAAAGCTCCCAAGGACTGAAACAGTAAATCCTTGACATTTATATAGATCCGGTCCACCACATCATTCAGACTGGTATCTTGGATGGCATGAAATTCTCCAAAGAGAACTCCTGCCGCTCCAAGAGTAGAAACAAATTCCACCAAATAATTTCTGAGAAATTTTTCTCAACCTTTTTCCCATAATGTGTTTAGTGCCATCCATAACGATCCCAACCAGAAAAAGGAAAGAAAAACAAGCAAAGAAATTTTTGCCGTAAATCCCAAAAAAAGCTTCAAGACTTGGTGTTGTTGGTTTTCTAACTCTAAAACCAAGATGGTCATAATAATTGCTAGAACAGCATCTGTCAATACAATTAATCTGTCTTTCTTCATCGGATTGCATCCCTTTCTTTTTTTGTAACATTCTATCTTATCGCATAATATTGGATATTCTTTCATAATCCGACTACAAACAAAAATAAACCAAAAAAAGTATGTCCCTATTATACTATATTTAACTCTAGAGTATTCATCCATCTAATTAATAAATATATCATATTTCACAATAAGTGAATACTATCAAAGATTCATCCCTTTCACTTCATCATGTAGTGTTGCTTAGATTTATCAAAAACAACCAAATTTGTATTAATTTCAAGTATCACCTAGTTACAAAAATTTGGGGTGAACAGAAAAAGCATCCCGTATTTTTGATACGAAATGCTTTCAATAAGTTTAAATAAGTTTTAACGTTTACTAAATTGTGATGCTTTACGAGCTTTTTTCAAGCCTGGTTTGGAAAGTATGGATTTCAGTTGGACTAAAAACAGCGTAATATCAAGGATTTTCTGAACGAAATCTACTTATTCATTTCATAAAATTTGAATCAATATTGTTTTAATAGGGGAATAGTTTAGGTCTGTAAGCATTAAAATAATACACCTAACTTTGGTCACCGTTTTTTAGTTATTCACTCTTTTTTCGGATAGTGTTTTTAAAGTTATGATGTAAAATGCCGCAATTAAAACACTATACATCATAATCGGAGGATAGAAATTAAGGACAGAATCAATCCCACTCCTTTAATTATTAGGGTCAGGTATCAATAACTTCCTATATTGTGCGGTAGCTTCAAGTAATTCTTTCTGATCTATATTGGGTTTATCAATTACTTTATGTAAAAACCAGTTTGCTACCGTTGAAACAATAACGATCAGTCCATAAAAGAGCTGTGCCCTATGCTACTAACTATTCCAGTAGCATAGGGCATAAATGAAACAAAAAATAAAAGATACAAATTCTTTCAAATTCCTCCCTTTTCAACTTGGCTAACTTGACCTGCATTACCTAGGTCGCTTTGCTTTAAATTATACTTTTTTTCTTAAACATTTGATACAGTAGGTATTTCTTATGAGTAATTTTTCATCAAAAAAATTTCATATATAATCTCCCTATAATCATGGAAAAAGTAGTAAAAAAATAGTTGTTATCCTAGTTGATTAAAAAAATCTCTGATTTCCTCATCTTTTATAAAATAATATATAATTTTTCCCTCTCTTCTAGTGTCCAAGATGTTTTTGATTGGCTAGTTTACGAAGATGGTGGGAGGCAGATGCCATACTGAGATTTAATAAACAGGCTATATCGCAGACACAGAGTTCTTCGACAGCAAGGAGATAAAAGATGATATTTATCTGTTTTATTATCGGTAAATTTTTGATAAAATGCGAAGTGATTTTTGGACTTTTTCCTTTTCAAGGTAGTTCGTTGCGGTTGTAACATTTTGTTGATTTATAACATCCACTTGACAGATACTATCTTTTTTCATAATTTTTTCTCCTAGCCTAACACAGCCCATAGCATGTCAAAGCTGTTGTTTTCAATCAGGATATACATCCCCAATCCTAAATAGACAACGGCAATAAACCATCTGCTATATTTTTCCAAAGTTTCTCCAACAGAAGGGACTTGTGCTAATTTTTGGGCAGAAAAAACCAAGAGATAAATCATGACTAGAAAAGTAAGTAAAGTCACTATCAAATTCGCTAAATTTAAGGTGGTAAAATATGGGACAAAGACACCAATATTGTCAGCGCCACAACTTGCAAAAGTAATCATAGCGACTAGAAAAATCAGGTTTTTATTGTCTTTTCGCAAACCATCTTTTGCAATAGCTTCTCCATCAGAATCTCCTAAAAGCAAAACTTTGAGGCCTAGGAAAATTGGAATCAAACCGAGTAAACCTAAAATCTCTTTACTAGGAATATAATTTAAGACAAATGCAAAAAGCAAACTTAGGAATATTAGACTAACAGAGCCTAGAAATTGTCCTAAATAGATGTTAATGATGTCCTTTCTGCTTTTTCTTTTGGCAAAAAATAACATTAGGATAATAAAGTAAGTCTACAGCTGTCCCAGAATACAGGATTATTGAAGTAACAATATTTTTGAATCATAAAACACCTCATTCAAATATTTTTTTGAATGTATTCTAACATTAAACCTTTGTAGATGTCAACTTAAAAATCCACCAATTAATAATTGCATGTCAATATTTGTATTGTGAAACTAGTTTCAGAAATATATAGTCTTAAAAGTATGTCCACTGCCAATGGTTTTTCAATATTTAAAAGGAAGAACCAATTTGGTCCTCTCCAGGGTATAATTTTCCACCAACCCACTACAGTTGACAAAGAGCCGTTATTCTCAAATGAGACAACTCCTTTTTAGTTTTTATAACCTCAGCTTCTCGGTCTCTTACCTACTTTTTAATAGAAAGACTACGAAGGACGATTCTTAAAGTAGTCAGATTGTGCAATATCGAAAGATTAGATGGAGCAACCAATTTAACAACCCAAATCCAATTAAACTTCCATTTATTACAACTGTTTCTTGAATATTTCTTTGAATTAATTTCTGCAACGATTCAGATAAAGAATTCAATTCCTCGAAGAAATCTAAACGATTATCTAATAATAAAATATCACTCATCTGCTTAGAAATATCAGCACTTTCATTCATCACAACCCCAATATCTGCAAGCGTCAAAGGCAGCAGAGTCGTTTAACCCGTCTCCAACCATCAAAATAGTTCGGCCAGCTTTCTGTAATTCCTGAACCAACTGAAACTTACCATCTGGTTTTAAATCAGTATAAACGTTGTCAAATGGCAGATCTTTAACCAACTCTTCTGTTCTAGCCAACGTATCACCAGTTGCCAGAATCAGTTTTTTTCCCTTAGCGCTTTAGCTTTTTCAATGCAACTTTCGCCTCGCTTCTCAAGGGAGTGTGGATACAAAACATCCCAATTAATTCTTTCTTATAAGCCAAAAACAATAAATTGTAATGAGTCTTATATTGCTCAATCAAGGCCAGCTGCTCAGAACTAATTCTTACCTGTTCGTCTTGCATTAGTACATAATTTCCAATGACAACCGATTGACCATCAATTTGCGATTTAATCCCTTTGCTTGCAACATACTGAAGCTTGCCATGCATTTCTTCGTGTTCAATGCCTTCAATTTCAGCTTGTTTAACAATTGCATTGGCAATAGGATGATAGATATGTTCCTCCAAACATGCACTTATTCTTAAAATATCTTTCTCAGTATAATCTCCGAAAGGAAGAACCTTTTCAACCAAAGGATAACTCGTCGTGATGGTGCCCGTTTTATCAAACAAGAAAGTATCCACTTCCAGATATTTTTTCTAATACATCACCATCTTTAATAACCATTTCTCGATTTAGACCTTCCTTTATGGCCGTAAGGTAGGCTACAGGTGTGGATATTTTTTTAGAGCACATGAAAAAAATCCACCAATAAAAAAGAAATAGCTTTTTGAAAACGAACCTGTTAACAGATAAGTCAAACCAGCACCTAAAGTTATATTTTACAACCTTGTCTGCCATCCTAATAAAAATGACGTTGTTTTGTCTTCTTACTCTCTTCAGATTTTTTTCATCAGATTGATGAGTTGCAAAAATACGACTGTTTATCTGATTATCAGTCACACGAATTCTTAACTCTCCTGTTTCCAAAACAGTATTCGCACATACAGAATCTCCCTCTTTCTTTTCAACAGGAAGCTCTCTCCAGTCAAGGAACTCTCATTGACCATGCCTAATCCTGAAACCACTTGGCCGTCAAACAAGATTTCATTACCTTGGGAGACAACTAATACATCACCTACTTGAACATCAGAACTCTTGATGCTGATGACCATGTCTCCCCGCACTAGAAAACATCACTTTCTTTAGCAAGAAGGCTTTGTTCCAAATCTGTTGCTGTTTTTTTAAAGACCACTGATCCAGATGATTACCCAAATCAAGCATAAACATGATGTTGCTAGCTGTCTTGGATTGGTTCATAAACAAGGACAACAAAATGGCCGAACAGTCCAAGACCTCCATGGTTAGTTCCTTGCGCGCTAAAGTTTGATAAAGCTTCTTTGACATAACCCAAAAGCCTGATAACAAGTCCAAATATAACGAATAGGGTAGGGGTACAAAACTTCGAAACAGCAAACGCTTAATCGCTGCACCCGATACAATTGAATAAGCACTCTCTTCTCTACGAATGGGAAGAGTCATCAAGTCGAAACTTTCCCTTGTCAATTTTTTTAAAAAGGCCTCTGCATTTTTCTAATACAGAGAAGCCTTCTTTCATACGTAGAGTAAAGTGCTGCTGATCCATATAAAACTGAATAGAGTCGATCCCTTTTTCATCTTTAGCCAAGGAACGAAGATAATCTTGAATATCCAAGGTCAGTGAAAACGAGGACGATAATCGGATATGTTGATATCCTCTGTGTAGCACTTTAAAAGACATATTATTCACCTGTCAGGCTATCTAATTGTTCTTCTTTCTTTTCCTGTTCGTATAAATATTTAGCGTCTTGTAAAACATCATCACCGTGTTGTTTTACAACAGAAACTAGATGCATCAGTCCATCTTTCAATTTGTAAGCTTTAGCCAAGGCCTTAGAATAGCCTTTCTTAGCTTCTTTACTTGCTAAGACTTTCAAGCCAAGCGTCCCAAATGCTACCCCTCCTAAGAATAGAGATGATTTTTTCGCAACTTTTGCGACGTTTAATACTTCTTTTAACATGTTTATTTCCTCCTTGTAACTATTGTAGCGAAAAAAATGACAGCAAAAGCAATTGCTGATATCTGATATATAGATAAAATTCTCTATACTGATATCTAATTATATTATGATGAAAACAATATACTTTATTTTTTTGATACTGTCAATAATTATGTGTAAACACTTAAGTAGAGTTACAGGGTGTTAATTAAATAAACTTTCAAGTGTATCAGAACATTGACCAAACCCTTTATGGATTCGTTGACTTTGCTTGAAATTATAATCTTCAAACAACGTAACTAAGTAACGTTCCAGAGCCTCCTCATTAGGAAAAAAAGAACCTTCTTTTTTCGTTTGATGTTGATTTCTTTGTTAAGAGACTCAATGAGGTTTTGTCGAATACATGCTGTGCCAAATCTGGTAGGAAACTGATAAAAAGTTAAAAGATTATCCGTCTTCTCCAGACTTTCCATGACTTTCCTATACTTTGGTTTCCATTCGGCGAGAAAGTCCTCTAAAAGCTTGTCCTGCTATTTCTAAATTTTTCAGCACGATAAATCATTATAAATTGCCCCAGAATAACCGCTCTATCTGCTCGTTTCACTTTACTAGCTAGATTTCGACTAATATGAATTAAAGCAACATTGTTGTTTAGCTAATGGGTGAGCCTGACTGATAATCTGCTCAAGCCCCTTAAAGCCATCTGTAACTACAAGAGAAATCTGTTGGATTCCTTGGTTTTGAAGCTTGTCTAACAGGGTGGACCAAGAAGCATTGTTTTCTTGAGGCAACTGTGCATAGCATATCTCTATGCGACTAAAGTCGCTAGAGCTATCCTAATTGCGCACCGCCAGTTCTCATAGAAAAAAACACCTTGCAAGATGCAAAGTGTTTTCGTTTGTATTCTGCTGTCCAGTAACGAATTAACGTTTACTAAATTGTGATGCTTTACGGGCCTTTTTCAAGCCTGGTTTCTTACGCTCAACTTTACGTGAGTCACGTGTAAGAAGTCCTGCGCGTTTCAATGAATCGCGGAAGTCTGGGTCTACTTGAAGAAGGGCACGAGCGATACCGTGACGGATAGCTCCTGCTTGACCAGCGTATCCACCACCTACAACGTTAACGAAAACGTCGTATGAACCTGCAGTTGAAGTAACTGCGAATGGTTGGTTGATTACAAGACGAAGGTCAGCGTGTGGGATGTACTCTTCAACATCTTTTTTATTAACAGTGATTTTACCAGTTCCTGGAACAAGGCGAACGCGTGCAACAGCGTTTTTACGACGTCCAGTACCTGCATATTGTGCTTGTGACATACTTTATTGTTCCTTTCCTTAGATAAGTCCTGAAATATCAAGAACTTCTGGTTGTTGTGCAGCGTGAGTGTGCTCAGCTCCAACGAATACTTTCAATTTCATACCTTGAGCGCGGCCAAGAGTATTGTGTGAAGCATACCTTTAACTGATTTCTCGATCAAACGTACTGCATTTTTTTAGAACGAAGTTCACCAGCAGAGATTGATTTCAATCCACCTGGGTGGTTTGAGTGAGTGTAGTAAATCTTATCAGTTGCTTTTTTACCAGTCAATTTAACTTTTTCAGCATTGATAACGATTACGAAGTCACCTGTATCAGTGTGTGGTGTGAATGTTGGTTTGTTTTTTCCGCGAAGTACGCTAGCAACAACTGCTGAAAGGCGTCCAAGAGGTACATCAGTTGCGTCAACAACGTACCATTTGCGTTCTACTTGGCCTGGTTTAGCCATGAATGTAGTTTTTGTTCATGATTTCTCCTATATGAATGTCGTTTTTTGTTTACAGGGCGGATGTTCCGGTCCGCAAGTTATTTGAAAGGTTCCGGGGCCTTACAAATGGGGTAAACAATACCGCCTACTATTGTATCAAAATTCTCAGATAAAAGTCAAGCGGTTGGGAAAATATTTTTTCATTTTTGCCAGATTCGTAGTCTTCTTTCACCCTTCTCCTCAAGCATGGTCTGAAACGCCTTAGAAACTAAGTAAATAGCGCAAGTCAAGAACAGCGTAACCACTATATAATTGATCAAAGGACCGTGGTCTCCAACCAATGGTGGTTTTGTCAAAAAGCCATAATCTCCACCCGTCATTAGATTAACCACAAAGATCAGCGCATTAAGCGAAGATGTGATGACTAGGATTCGTTTGAAATCCAATAAACTAGCATCATAGTCCTTTAAAAGATAAATCAAGGAATTTCCAAAGAGGGCTAAATGTCCGAAAATAAAAGACAGAATAGCGATGTGGGGGAAGGGATAGGGATCTGGCACTGGATAAACAAAGGCTGCCAATGTCCCAAAGGTTCCAAGCACAGAAAAGTACTGTTTGACTCTAGAGACTCCCGGGGTCAAAAGCACTACAAACATTGCTAAACGGCAATGATAAAAGGGCAGACTTTCTGTCAGAGGCATCTGGTTGACCAAATACCAACCGTAGAGAAGGATTAACTGGGTCGCCTGTAAAATCTGGAAAAATCGTTGACAAACTTTTTTATCACCATAACGATAGGCAAGAAATACAGTCAATGCCAATAAAGTAAATAGACTTCCATACCAAAGAAGATCAAATCGGGGTGGCTCCGTCGGCTTCGTGCTAAATAAAGCATCCCAAACATTCATGTAACTTTCCTCATTTTCATATAAGCAGGCCTCCTACTCATCTCTATAGAGCCTAGCTTACATTTATTTCTTATAATTTTGTGTAAAAGAAACTGTCGATCTTAATATAAAGTAAAACTTCTAATCGACATATTGTTCCCGCTCACCCTGATAGACCTGCCATAGAATATCCATTTGTTCCTTGGTTATTCTTTTTTCAGATAGGGGAGGGAGAGCCGAAATGTCAAAAAATCCTAATTCAGCAACTTCTTGATTTTCTTGAAATTGACCATCTAATAACTGACAGTCAAAGACGAACTTTGCATACTGCTTGTTCTGAAGTTGAAAGCGGTTGGTATCAAAAACTGCCAATAAAGAGCCTACTTCTGCCGAAAATCCTGTTTCTTCCTGAACTTCTTTTCGGATATTTTCCTTGGGAGAATATCCTACCTCACCAAAGCCACCAGGTAATGCCCAAGTATCCTCTCCTTGTCCTCTAACCAAACAAATCTTCTGGTCTTGAACAATCCAAGCTCGCACATCCATCAAGGGAGTTGCATAGCTAGCTGTTGGTTTTAAAATTGCAGTCAATTCCTCTTGATCGAGCTCCGTTTGATCCTGCAAGACACTTGATAAAATCTGACGTAAATCCTCATAACGTTCACTGTCAAAAGGATCCCTTGTATAGGTCAAACCAGTATCGGTAATAGCTAACATTCTCTGCAGAGCCTTAGCAAAATTAGTTGTGCTCATTTTCTAGACTTTCTACTAGCTTAGCTAGATTCATAGAGTTCGAACCTTTAAGCAAGATTTGGTCATGTGCGCCAAGACTCTCCTTAACCTGCTTGACCATGGCTTCAAACTGGTCTTCCTCAGCTGTTTTCTTGAAGTAGTAAACATGACCAATTGGGAACATTTGACTAGCTAGTTGAGCCAAGTCAGCAATGTCTTCACCGTAGAAAATAACAGTATCAAGAACATCTGGTGAAATGCTCAAAATCATCTGATTATGAAGTTGAACAGACTGATCTCCAAGTTCTTTCATATCTGCCAGAACTGCGATTTTCTTACCACCTTCATTTGCTGGAATAGCTGAAAATGTTTCTAGGATGACTTCATAGCTGTCGGATTTGGCATTGTAGACATCTGATAGATATCCGCTCCGTTGGCAGCCTTTTTCCACTCGGTACGATTGCGGGTCAATTCTAGGTTTTGGAAGGCTTGATGGATTTGCTTCTCAGTCACTCCTTCTTGAAGAGCTACATAAGATGCAATCATAGCATTGGTCGCATTGTACTTACCTGTTACTGGCAAGTCAAGAGCCTGCTCCAAGAAATTAGCCTTGAAAGTCAAGCTATCCTTACGCTCAATCAAATTCTGTAATTTTTGAGTTCTGCACCTGGACCAAAACGAACTACTTTTTTTGGTCAGCAGGGTAGATAAGCCTCTACAATGGGATCAGCCGGTGCCAAAAGTAAGGAACCCTTTTCCATCCCATCAGCGATTTGTAATTTCCCTTTTGCAATTTCAGAACGGTCCTTAAAGAAAGCCAAATGAGCTTCTCCAACCAAGGTCACAATAGCTGTCTTTGGATGAGCTAATTCAGACAAGAGATGGATGTCTCCTAAGTGATCCTGTCCCATTTCCAAGACTAACTTCTCAGTATCATCTGGCATATGAAGCACTGTATAAGGTAAGCCAATCTCGTTATTGTAATTTCCTTGCGTTTTGTAGGTTTTGTAGTTTGTAGAAAGCAAATGGGCCAACATATCCTTGGTAGTAGTCTTCCCATTTGAACCTGTAACAGCAAAGACATCGACTCCTGTCTTTTGAAGGTAATAGGCCGCAAGTGCTTGAAAGGCTGTCAAGACATCATCTACTAAAATGTAAGGATGACCTGCTACTTCCTTTTCTGACAGGGTTGCAACAGCGCCATTTTCAAAAGCTGTCTCTATAAAGTCATGACCATCACGCGCCCCCTTTAGTGGCACAAATAAATCTCCAGGCCCAATCAAACGACTATCAAACTCAGCCTTGACTAGCGGGACTATCCGCATATCCTGTCACATCATTTTTTGCATCGACGGCACGCGCAACTTCGTGAATCGTAAGTTTCATGTTTACTCCTTTAAAAAGGGGCAAGGAGTCCTTCCCCGCCCTTATGTCTGTCTTTACAATAGGTGCGCTTCACGCTTGTCAAAACTTTCCTTAGCAAGATCAACTAAACGTTCAATTAATTCTGGATAAGAAATTCCCATATTGTCCCAAAGTAGCGGATACATAGACCATTGAGTAAATCCTGGCATGGTGTTAAGCTCGTTTAGGAAAACTTCTCCCTTATCTGTATAGAAAAAGTCACAACGTGAGAGACCAAGTCCACCAATCGCACGGAAGGCAGTTTCTGCATTCTTACGCATGACTGCTACTACATCATCACTAATCTTGGCTGGAATATCCATCGTAATCTTATTATCGATGTATTTTGCTTCATAGTCATAGAAGGCTACATCTTTGACAACTTCACCTGGAAGCGTGCTCTTGACATCGTAGTTTCCTAAGAGACCAACTTCGATTTCACGTGCATTGACTCCTTGCTCTACCAAGACACGGCTATCATACTTGAAGGCAAGTTCTAGAGCTTGATCGAGTTCCTCTTTAGTTTCAGACTTAGAAATACCAACACTAGAACCCATATTGGATGGTTTGGTAAAAGACTGGGTAGGTTAATTTTATCTTCGACTTTCTGCAATCTTAGAGTCAAGTCATCCCCTTCAACAATCGCTACGTAAGGGAACTTGGGCAATCCCAGCAGACTCCAAAACACGTTTAGTTGTAATCTTTATCCATGGCAAGGCTTGAAGATAGGATATTGCAACCGACATAAGGCATTTTCAAGACTTCTAAGAAACCTTGAACAGAACCATCTTCTCCCCATAGGTCCATGAAGAACTGGAAAAACAACGGCTCCTTCTTCGTAGATGGCACTTGGAGCAATTTTTCTTGTCCCAATCAATCGTTTCATTGGTCATGAGACGTTCATCTTGTCCAGGAGTTTGGGTAAATTCTTGGGTTTTGATGAAATCACCGGACTGGCTGATAAAGAAGGTTTTGACTGCAGAAACGATCATAGTTAACCGCACGCATGACACTCTCAGCTGACAATACAGACACTTCACGTTCTGCACTGCGTCCACCATATAATAAAATAATTGTTTGTTTCATATGATTGTCCTATTTCTACTAGAATACTTGCTCTTTAGTATATCACATTTGTCTCTTTTTTTAAACTTGAATAGCAAAAAAGAGACTGGATTAAAAATAAATCCAGCCTCTATGTTTCTTAAAATCTTATCTACTAGCTAATTGCTTCTATCATTAATCTTACAGACTAGAGTTCTGTACGATTTTCGATAGCTCTTAAGAGCGTTACTTCATCCGCATATTCGATATCAGCTCCGACTGCTAGACCTCGTGCTAGACGAGTAACCTTGATTCCTGCGGGTTTGAGAAGTCGTGAGATATACATGGAAGTCGCCTCACCATCAGCAGTCGCATTGGTCGCTACGATGACCTCAGAAACTTCGCTATCCATGAGACGTGTCATGAGACTCTTGAGATTGATGTCATCTGGGCTAATCCCATTCATAGGTGAAATTAAGCCGTGTAAGACATGGTAAAGACCGTGGTATTCTTGAATATTTTCCATGGCAGCGACATCGCGACTATCTTCCAGAACCAGAATCGTGGATTGGTCACGACTAGGGTCTGTACAGATAGAGCAAGGGTCCTCGTCTGTCAAACGTCCACAAATAGTGCAATAGGTCAATTCTCGCTTGGCCGCAAGGAGATTTTTTGCAAATTCATTGACATCGTCATCCGACATCCCAATGGTATAAAAGGCCAGTCGGGTCGCTGTCTTAATCCCGATACCTGGAAGTTTAGAATAGCTGTCAATCAACTTAGCAATAGGTGTTGGATAAATCATGGCTTCCTTTCTAGTTCATTGGATGGTGTTGGTTGTATAGATTGATAATATCGCGGGCAATCGAAGGTCCGATAGTATTGCTTAGATTGGTGTTATGTGGAAAGACAACTGCAACTGCAATCTGAGGGATTTATCTGATGGAGCATAGGCAACAGCATTGGTATTAGTTGCCTTTTTGACCATCAGCTACATAGCTTTCAGCTGTACCAGTCTTACCACTGATAGAAACAGTGGCGCCCATCTGAAAAAAACGCGTCCTGTCGTAAGAGCACTAGTTCCATGCGACACTTGGTAAAAATCCTTTGTGCAGAGATTGCCATATCTGACTCAGAAATATTGATCTTATTCATTTCTAGTACTATCAGCTTGGATTACAGTTCTCCCAGACCACCCTTGATCGTTGTTGTCATAGACACCTTCGACAATACGTGGAGCTAGAGCGAACCCCATTATTAGCAATCGTTGCAACATACTGAGCCAACTGCATCGGTGTATAGTTATCAAACTGCCCAAAATGCATTAGTACAGATAATTAGCTAAAGTCAAATTCTTTAGGGGATAAATCCTGTCGATTCCTCTGGCAAGTCAATCTCAGTAGCAAACTCCTAAATCCATACTCACTAAAAGGTAGCACGTAGTTTTACCCATAGCAGACTCAAGTTGATTGGTTTTTGACTGTCATATCTGGTTGATAGGTCTGACCCCATCATTCCTAACGCAGTTTTGAACCATGTAGGTATTTAGATGAATATTCTAGAGCCTCAACGGCTGTAACTGGAAAAAGGAACCGTAATAAGGGGTATACCACGAATTGATAGGAGCAGAACCTTGGAAGACGATTGGTTGGTCTGTCAAGGTTTGGTTGCCTGACAAGACCCCATTTTCCCAACCAGAACTGATGGTTGCTGCCTTAACGACAGACCCTGGTACAAAAACATTGGTCACTGTCCCTAGTGAGTCTGGTGTCAAGTCACCCAGTCTCCAGATTATGCTTCATTCCTGACATTGCCAATACAGCACCAGTCTTAGGATTGAGAGCTACTGCATAGACACCTTCTGAGTATTTAGCTCCACCATTTGATAGTTCAGAATTGAAATAACTTTTCAAGAGGTTATCCACACTATCTTGGAAGGTCAAATCAATGGTTAATTTGATGTTTTTACCCTTGCTACCTTCTTCGATATTTCTCTACGCTCTCCATGTCTCCATGCTTGTCCAAATGGATTTCCTTGATCGTCCGTTTACCTTGCAAGACTTCTTCGTATTGTTTTTCAAGGTAAGAAGTCCCGACACGGTCATTGAGCGAGTAACCTTTTTTCAAATACGCATCCACTTCTTCTGCTGGAAGTCCGGATTTTTCACTAGAAACAGTTCCAACAATAGATGAAAGTGAGGTTTCTAAAACCTTTCGATCCCATGAAGTAGAGATAGAAATACCTGGCAATTTCTTAGAAGCAGATGCAATCAGAGCTACCTGCGTATCCGTCAAAGGATCGGTTTGGATATTCCCTGTCGCAAAATTTTCAACTGAATTGAGTTGGCTAAAGAGGTAGATTGCCTTCTTTTCATCATCAGAATAGTTCAGCTGATTCACTGCAATACTCTCAGCAGCATTATTATAGAGTTCAGATTCAGAAAGTTGATTGCCATCTGAATCATACCGTTTATCTTTTGGAAGAGCCTCGACTGTCTTCTTTATAGTAGCTGGATCAGCCAAGGTAGTAATCAGCCATTTGACGGTCAGTCAACTCTGGAGAAGTAAACTGTTACGTAAGTCAACAATTTTCTTAGAAATGTCTTTTAGATCAGCTGCAGTCATCTTGTTGCTTCGTGTAAGAAAGCACACTTGTTTGATACGGTATTTTTGAACTAAAGGCTTTACCTGTCGCATCATAGATTTCTCCTCGAGCAGAACCCTATAGTTAATCCTAGTCTGACTAGCAGAAGCTAACTTAGCTTTCGTAAAAATCCTTATGAAGAACTTGCATATAAAGCAAAGCGACTAATAATTGCCAAAAAGAGCAAAATGACGATTGCGAAACAATAAATTAAGCCGAATCGGTATCGAGTGGCTATTGAATTTTTCTCATACGAATCAATCTCGTTTCTAATCAAAAATCTTACTTTTCATTGTACCATAATTTAGGGAGAAAATTATGGAAAAAGAAAAGACTTTTCCTTTTTGGCCCAAAAATTATTTTCTATGATATAATGGTAGTAAGCGCTATATTATTTGTTAGATTTGTCAAAGTAATTCTGGCAAATAGCTATAAAAGGAGTCCCATGAATAAGCAAGATATCTCTACGATCATTAATCTTCACTTTGAAGAAATGACCGATTTGGAGCAAGAGATTGCCCGCTATTTTTCTGCAGGCAGATACGATAAATGATGACCTATCCTCTCAACAAGTCACTCAAAAAAACTTCATATTTCCCAGGCAGCCCTCACTCGTTTTGCTAAGAAATGTGGTTTTAAGGGCTATCGCGAGTTCATCTTCAAATACCAACAACAAAAAGATACTATCTCCTCCCCTCAACAGGATATGAATCCTTTGACACAGAGAGTCTTAAGAAGCTATACAAATATCCAAAAAATGTCACAAGAGTTGATTAACGATGAGCAACTGGAACGTGTGGCTCAGATGATTGACCAGTCAGAACGTGTATACTTTTTCGGAACAGGAAGTTCTGGTTTGGTGGCACGTGAGATGAAGCTGCGTTTCATGAGACTGGGTGTTGTCTGTGAAGCCTTAACAGATCCAGACGGATTCGCCTGGACGACTAGTATTATTGATGAAAGAACTTTGGTCTTTGGTTTTTCCCTCTCAGGAACAACACAATCTATCATCGACAGTCTACTAGATGCACAAGATATGGGGGCTAAAACTGTTCTTTTTACTAGTACGCCTAGCAAGGAAACTCAGGAATTTACAGAAACTGTACTGGTGGCAAGCCAGAGTCAGGCTTCCTATATCCAACGCATTTCTGCCCAACTTCCTATGTTGATTTTAATCGATTGCTCTATGCTTACTTTCCTAGAAATTGATCGTGAGAGTAAAGAAAAAGATTTTTAATAGCTATTGGGAAAATAAAAAAACTCAAATGGCTATCGTAGAAATCATAGAAATGGAAAAATCCTAAATTGATGTTTAACAATTTAGGATTTTTTTATCACTCAAAATGTGTTATAACAAATCTGATCAGACATTTACTCATACTGCTACTCTAAAAAGCATAACTCTAGCTTTCATCACTCGAATCGTTGCTTCTGAAGCAAAACCAAGAAGAGCATTGTCAGAAACGCTAGTCATTTTCACTTTGAAAGTCAAAGATTGAATCAGCTTGTTCTGTAAAGTCAATCGTTGGAATCGTGATTGTTTTCTCAGTTTCACCATTTTGGAAGGTTAGGTCAGCTGTTGTGTCCTTATACACTTTACCATGAACCCCTGTTCCTGGTTCTGTTACGACATAGACTGTTGCTGTTCCTTTGCTACCACCAACACGCTTAATGGTTACAGTAACTGGTTGACCTTTTTGAACTTCATAAGTTGTTTCTTTCATCTCAAACATACCCTTGCCGGCATTGTTGAGAGTGTAGATACCTTCAGTCGCAATAGGGCTTTTTACCAGTCTTGTTAACAGAGTTTGATGGTATGTTCACCTGGAGCCAAATCATCTGTTTCATAAACCATCTGGCTACGTTTACGAGATGCATTATTGGTTTGCACGTCTGAAACCTTCTGACCATCTACGTAAACTGACATTTCACCGTGGTTTGGATCCACTGTAGATACTACATATGCTTTTGTTCCAGTGAAGCGGTAGGTTACACTTGCATCTTTTTGGTTTGTCCACATAGATGTTCCACGGATACCTTCAGATTCGTCATACCAAGTTGTATTTTCTTTATCGGCTGTTGTGTTTGAATGGTAATCCAATCCTAGAGGGTAGCCGTCTGTTTTCTCGATACTGCTTGGTGTCTTATAGACAGAGAAGTTTGTCAAGATAGGTGTCGCTTGTGCACCAGTAATGGTTACGCGAATTTTTTGTGCTTCTACTGGTTGACCTTGGATAAGGCGACGATAACCAACAGTTGACCCTTCACCGTATGGTACCCAACGTCCATTGAGCTCAACTTCAACCTTGAAGCCAGAGATACGTTGACCTTTAGCGATATCTTCTTTGAGTTCGACTACGTCAAAGCGTCTCTTTTGACCGAGATCAACAGTGAATTCACCTGTCTTAGCATCATTTGCTAGTGCCCAGCTGGTATCATCCTTACCATCTGTTAGGTGGCTTGCTTGATACAAGTGATTCTTACGAGTAGAGCTTGCAGTAACTGTTGCACCCTTAGCAAAGTCAGTCGCATACATTTGATCCAGGGTTGCTCGGAATTCTTTCAAGCGGGCGACATCTGCATCTGCGAATTTACCTTCTTTATTTGGTGGAATATTGAGGAGAAGTGGCGTTCCACGACCAACAGACTTGAAGTAGATATCCATCAAATCTTTGATTGATTTTGGTTGTTGATTGTCATGGTAGAACCAACCTGAACGAATAGAAACGTCTGCTTCACCGACAGAGTACATATCTCCTTCTGGGTCTCCATGGTTGAGATATTCATTCTTCACATCGTCAGTGACTTTAGCTTTCTTGACTTTATGCCAAACTGGATCTCCAGCGATACCACGTTCATTACCGATCCAACGGACACTTGTTGGTTGAGCAGAGAAGATAGCGATATCTCCTTCAGCTTCCTTGATGTACTTGAACCACTCGTCAAAGGTGTAGGTCACTTTTTGAGCTCCGCTACCACGCGCACCGTCCATCCATACTTCGATGAATTTACCATTATTTCCGTATTTAGGATTGCCAAGGATTTCCTTGAGCTGGTTGAGGTAGTATTCGTTGTACTCTTTTTCTGTATCAACGTGGTATTTAGGATGGTTAGCGTCCCATGGTGATAGGTAAACCCCCATATTCATGTCATACTTGGTTGCTGATTTAGAGATTTCTTCAAGAAGGTCTCCCTTACCGTCTTTCCATGGACTTGCAGCTACCGTATGGTCTGTATATTTAGATGGGTAAATCACAAAACCGTCGTGGTGTTTGACAACCATGATTGTTCGTTTGAACCCAGCATCCTTCAAAGTCTTAATCCACTGGTCTGTATCAAGGTTTGTCGGGTTAAAGTTTTGAGGATTTTCTCTACCATTTCCCCACTCAGAATCCGTATAGGTATTCATCCCATAATGGATAAATGCTGCTAATTCTTCCTTGTGATAATCCAATTGGGCCTTACTTAGCAGTGGACCGTAAGCTGCGATTTCTGTTTCTTGATCCTCAGGGGAGCTTACTTTACTTTTATATTTTTCTTGTTGATTATAGGTCAATGATTGCTTTCCTTTAGTTCATATCTGTTAGTGTTACTGGCATATATTTGAATTAACTTAAATATACTATATCGAAGTCAAAAATGCAAGATTCCTTGACATTAGTAAGCAAGTTACTCTTTGCTTTAATGTAAAAAACCTAAATTGGCAAAGCCAATTTAGGAATTTTTGTTCTAAAATGATAATAAGCACCGAGCATACCGGCAGTATTCTGATGGTGGGCAAATTCAAGTTGTGTCTTATCTGCCAAGCTTGGAACGAGGGCATCTTTCAAAGCCTTACGAATCTTAGGTTTTAAAATTGCTTCTTGTCCCATGATGCCACCGCCAAGGATGACAACTTCTGGATTAACCACATAACAAATATTTGCTAAACCTTTTCCCAGATAATCTACCATACGGTCAATCCCCTCCATACAGAGTTTATTGCCTTCGGTAGCTTCTTTAAAAATTCTTCGACCATTCCAATGCTCTACATCTTCCCCATGGGCATCAGCTACATACTTCACCAAGGCAGTTGTAGATGCTAAATCTTGGAAGGCTCCATCCTGCATATGCATATAGCCAACTTCACAGGCTGAATTGCTGAATCCGTGGAAAATCTGACCATCGATGATTAAGCAACCGCCGATACCTGTTCCGATGGTCAAACAAAGCGTTATTCCTGCACCTTTTCCAGAACCAGAAACAGCTTCTGCTAGTCCTGCACAGTTGACATCATTTTCAATTTCACAAGGAACTTGGGAAACTTTCTTCAATTTCTTTTTTAAATTGAGTCCCTGCATAGTTCGGAATCTGTGGACCAGCATAGAAAATCTCACCTTTATCAGGGTCAACCATTCCCGCAGAGGAAATCGCCACACCTGCCACTGGACCTTTTTCGAGATAGCTAGCTACAATATCTTTTGTTTTTTGTAAGATGTGTGGACCACCCTTGTGTGCCTCAGTTGCTACTTCGTGAGACTCTACCAGTTGTCCATCTTGGTCAATCAAACCATATTTGATATTAGTTCCACCAATATCAATTGCAACGTAATTAGTCATAAAGCCTCCTATTGATTAGAGGAAACGCTCCTTAGTTTCACGAATCAATTGAGCAGCTGCTTCAACAACTGGACGATCTTCTTCGGTCACTGGTGTAAGTGGAGAACGGACTGATCCGATATTAAGCCCTTCATTGATTTTCAAGACTTCTTTGATAACACCGTACATGTTTCCATGTGCAGCAGTCAATTTACCAATGATAGCATTGATTGCATATTGCAATTCACGCGCTGTTTCTAGGTCTTTATCTGCAATCAATTGGTTGAGTTTCAAGAAGAGTTCTGGCATAGCACCATAAGTACCACCGATACCAGCTTTAGCACCCATGAGACGACCACCGAGGAATTGTTCATCTGGACCATTAAAGACGATATGATCATCACCACCAAGACTTACAAAAGTTTGGATATCTTGAACTGGCATTGAAGAGTTTTTAACACCGATTACACGTGGGTTCTTCAACATTTCTGTGTAAAGACTTGGAGTCAAAGCAACTCCTGCCAATTGAGGAATGTTATAGATAACGTAGTCTGTATTTGGTGCTGCTGCACTGATGTCGTTCCAGTATTTTGCTACTGAGTACTCAGGCAAACGGAAGTAAATTGGTGGGATTGTTGCGATAGCATCAACACCCAAGCTTTCTGCATGGCGAGCAAGCTCGATACTGTCTTTGGTATTGTTGCAAGCCACATGAGCAATGATTGTCAATTTACCTTTAGCAACAGCCATGACTTCTTCCAAGATCAACTTGCGGTCTGCTACACTTTGGTAGATACATTCACCTGAAGAACCGTTAACATAAAGTCCTTGAACACCTTTATCAATGAAGTATTGCACCAAAGCACGAGTTCGTTCTGGGCTTACTTCTCCCTCATCATCATAACATGCGTAGAAGGCAGGAATAACACCTTCATATTTTTTTAAATCTGACATAGATTTCTCCTAAGATTTCTTATTTTCTGCTCTGAGCAGATGATTTTTTTACTATTTTAGTATACACCTTGTAAAAAGCGCTTTCAATACATCCAAGCCACTTAGATTTTAATTTCTATTCATCTTCCATAGCTTTTCATGTTTGAAAGTAGTTTCATATCATTTTCAATCTGCTTGATATTTAGCAAACAATTTTTCCATTAATCCAGCCTGGCAAAAGGCAAGAAGACCAAAGCCAAAGAGTAGAAATGCTGATCCACCGAGCACTAGAGTAAAGCCTGATAGATAGAGAAGCATAATGATTAATAAAATAATCGCAAGCATCAAGAAGAACCACACGAAGTTAAAGCTAACTAAGAGCAAGCCCTTTTGGAGTACTTCTTTCCAAGTCAAGTCATAACGCGCTGCAATAGGATAGCTAGCCAACATAACTAGGGTTAAAAATATCAGAATTCCCTAAGCAAATGGCCTTTAATGAGCTGGAAGCCTAGGCTGGTTTGCCCCCAGAATAGAGATAAATCAACAACGCTAATCAGAAAAATTCCTAGTTCCAACAGACCTAACTGGAGACCTAATTTCAAATTTTGCTTAAAGGCTCTCATATAAGTTTTAAAAACAGGAACACGTCGACTACTCTTAACTTCGAAGATTGTCTGATAGAGACTAATTTTTGCTACTCCGATTGTCACAATAGGCAAACAAGACACAACAAAGAGTAGGTTAACCGTCACGATATCTAAAACCTTCTCACAAAAATCGCATAAGAAAGTTATCCGTATCGAATGCCGCTTTTATCAATCCAGATCCTTTATGTGCCATTGTTTGCTCCTCCTAACTGACTAATCGATTAAAATTTTAAATAAATATTTGCGAACTTTATCTTCCATACCTGCATAGCCATTAGGCTGATGAGGTTCACCTGGGAAAAAGACTGCAAAATTGTGATAACCCAATAAAAGTGGGTATTGTTCATGACAATGGACAAAGCCGATATCGCTAGCTTCGTCAAAGGCTACAGCCTCATCTTTTACACGAGAACCGTAACTAGAATACTCATGTCCTTCAACTAACAAATGCAAATCTGCATAGTTTTTTTATGATGCTCAAAGCGATCATTTTCATCTTGGTTGAGAACATTTTTCCTGTACAACTAGAAAGACTTTATCTCCATCAATCTCGCATTTGCCTAATTCAAAGATATCTTTACGATGCTCATAGAGATAATCAATAGCTTTATCGAGATTTGGGATGAATTCCTTTGTAAAAGCTAATGTTTTTTTAAATCATCAAAAAAATCATAGTAATTTCCTTTACTTCTGATGCTTATTTCCAATTTGATTTATCTTTTTATACCCTTTCCCTTAAATAATGCGGACGGAAGGTATAATTATCCAGTGGATGATTTTAGAAAACCATGAAATGAAAAGTCCTAATTTTTGAGCTCCTCGCTCATTCATTTCTAGGCTCAGGCTAAAATAGTTCCCCGAACTATTTTTACTCTCAAAAATTCCGTCCAAGACAAGTAGAACATACTTATCTTGGATACCACTAAAATGGAAATAACTACTCTAAATAGTATCTAAAAAGTCAAAAATCAAGTTTATAAGTGTCTAACAAAACTTCGTGAAGCAAGCAACTCCTCCATTTTGTAGACACTTATATATCCTGTATTCTCTTAGTCTATCAACTATACTTCTGTATACTGATAAACAAATTGTACGATATTCAATTTTCGCAGAGTATTATCCTTTGACAGCTCCCATAGTAATACCTTGAGTGAAGGATTTTTGGAAGACAAGGAAGACTGTTACGATTGGCACAGCTGCAAGAGCAGCCCCTGCCATGATCAAACCGTAGTTTGTTGCCATCTCAGCCTGCATAGTCGCAACCCCGAGGGAGATGGTCAAGTTTTGACGTGAAGTCAACATTACCAATTGCATGAAGTAGTCATTCCATGTATTGATGAAGGTAAAGATTGCAAGAGCTGCAAATCCTGGTTTCACGATAGGGAAAGCTACGCTCCAGAAGGTACGAATCTCGCCACATCCATCGATTTTAGCAGATTCGAGCAATTCTGTCGGAATGTTTTCACTGAACTGTTTCATAAGGAAGACCCCAAATGGCCATCCAATCAAAGGCAAGATAACTGCCCAAAGAGTGTCATGGATTCCCATGAAGTTGACGATACGTACCAATGGCACAAGAACAACTTGTTTTGGAAGAGCCATGGCAGCGATAAAGATTGCAAAGAGAATGCGTTGTCCATAGAAACGTTTCTTAGCCAATACATAACCTGCTAGTGAAGAGGTTGCACAAACCAAGAACATAGTTACTAAAGAAATGAAGACTGAGTTCCACATCCATTGCAAGGCTGGGTTTTGCACCATCAATTGTTGGAAGTTCTCCATAGTTGGAGCTTTAGGGAACCATTGTGGTGGAATCATAATGGTATCTGGTTGTGATTTGAATGCACCTGTCAAAATCCAGTAGAATGGGAAGATAAAGAGTACAGTTAATAAGAGCAAAATGATTGTTGAAATAACAGTAAAGGCTGTTAAAGGTTTCTTTTGTGTAGATTGCATAGCTGTCTCCTTTCCTTAGTATTCTACGTCGTTTCCGAGGATCTTGAATTGAGCGAAGCTGACAAGGGCAATCATAACTGCCAAGAATACACCAATAGTATTGGCATAGCCATATTCAGTCAATTGGAAGGCTTTTTCGTATAGGTAGTACATAAGTGTACTTGTTGAGTAGTTTGGACCACCAGATGTCAACAACTGAATCAAGGCGAAACATTGGAATGAGTTGATGGTTGTGATAATTGCGATATAAAGAGTTGTTGGAAGGAGGCTTGGCCATTTAATCTTCCAGAATACTTGGAACTCAGTCGCACCGTCAACACGAGCTGCTTCTACAAGTGAGTTATCAATATTACCCATTGCAGCGATGTAAAGAATGATTGGTTGACCAACTGATGTTGTCAAAAGGATAATCATAATCGCCATCAAAGCCCAGTTTTTATCTCCCAACCAAGAAATGTTTTGGCTGATGATATGACTTGACTTAAGCACGAAGTTCAAAATACCTGATAGTGGATCGTAAATCCATTTCCAAACTACTGTTACGGCAACACTACCTGTTACAACAGGAAGGAAGAAAACGAAACGGTAGAAAGATCTAGCAACGGCATTTTGTTGGTAAGTTTGCGATGCCACAAATAGTGAGAAGAGTACTACGACTGGTACAGATCCGATTACCAAGATTACGGTATTAATCAAAGATTTTGTAAAGACAGGGTCTTTAAACATACGAATGTAGTTGTCCAAGCCCACAAACTCAAAGCTAGTCATCGAGTAGTTAAAGAAACTAGTGATGAAGCCCATGATCATTGGAGCTAAAACGAAGACGGTAAAGAAGATTAATACTGGTGCTAGGAACGCGTATGAAATAATTGTTTTCCCTCATGCGAATTTTTATTGACTTTCACAGTCGGCACCTCACTTTCAAATAGTTTTTGTTTTTGATTGTTATCTGACATTGATCTAAAAATCAAAATGAAATTTCTTTTTCAAAGATTAGCTAATGTAAGAACTTCATTTTTAATTTTTGACCTGTCAGTTCCTTACATTTTTTTAAACAAAATGCCCCCTTTTCGTACACAGATGTGCACAGGGAAAAGGGGGATTTTCAGTTTTTTATTTAGGACTTATTATTTAGCTGCTTTTTTGATTGTTTCGTTCGCTTTTTCAGTGAATGCTTTCAAAGCTGCAGCAGGTTCTTGGTCACCATTAGACACAGCTTGCAACATTGGGAACCAAAGTGTTCTCATTTCAGCAAATCCATCGATTGTGTTGTAGTATGGAGAGTAGTATTTAGTCCAACCACCGATTGTTTCCATACGTTTGTCATCGTAGAGTTTTCCAAATGAAGTACGAACTGGGAATGCTCCTGTACGAACTACGTCTTTAGGACCCCATTCTTTGTCATCTGCGATGAATTGGATGAATTTCTTAGCTGCTGCGACTTTCTTTTCGTCTTTGTTGTTGAATACTGCAAATCCGTTTACAAGGTATTCAAGAGCTGGTTTGCCTGAATCAGATGGGAATGGTACTTCAACCACTTCAACTTTACTTGCTTCCAAGAGTTTAGCTTGGATACCATTTTGAGCTGGTGCCCAAAGGATTGTGTAAGAAGTTTGACCGTTTGCAAAGTTTTGGATATCTGCACCACCGTCAAATTGTGAACCGTTGTTCAACAAACCGTCTTTGATCCAGCTAGATGCTTTTTCAAGACCTTTAACGAATTTAGGATCGTCAGTTGTGTATTTAGTTACATCTTTATCAGTTACAGATCCGCCATAAAGGTTAGCGATGAAGGCACGTGTTCCTTGGTCTCCCCCTTGACCTGAACTGAACAATGAACCTGGTGTGTAGCCTTTATCTTTAAGCGCTTTCAAAACTTTTTCGAAGTCATCTGTTGTCCAACCTTCTTTTACAAGGTTTGCAACTCCTGCGTCTTCCAACATTTTCTTGTTCATAGCCATGTAGAATGGTGCAGAACTGATTGGATACATGTAAGCTTTTATCACCTGCTTTTACTTGCTTGGATGATGTTTTCGTTGTTAACATCTTTTACAAATTCGTCTGTAAAGAGGTCGTTCAACTCAGCCAATTTACCATTTTTACCGTATTGGATGATACGCCCTGGTGCGTCAAAGAGTACGTCTGGGGCAGTTCCTGCTTCGATTGCTGTAGTGATCTTTTCAGGACCAGATTTGAAGTCGATTGTTTCAAGTTTAACTTTGATATCTGGATTTGCTTTTTTTCGAAAGCTTCGATGATAGATTTTTTTCATAAGTTCCTACACCGTCACCAGTTTTTTCTTGAGTAAAGACTGGGAATGCCCACCAAGTGATTTCTGTTTTTCCTGAATCACTTGCAGCGTCTTTTTTAGCGTCTGATTTGCCGCAAGCAGCAAGAGATAGGACAGCAGCACCCTGCAAGTACTGTACAAGCTAGTTTTTCTAAATTTCATTAGTATTCTCCTAAATGATGATAAGCGTATCCGAAACGGATAATGAGTATTGACAACTTTGTATACGTTTTACATTTTTATTTCTACGAATCAACCACTCTCCTCGTGTTTTTTAATTATCTTATTTGAGACCCAGCAACAAATCGTTCTGTAATCTCTTTTGGTCTAGTAATAGCGCCACCAACTACGATTCCTCGCACTCCGTAACCTAAGATTTGCTTAGCCTGTTCTGGTGTGTGAATCTTACCTTCTGCGATGACGTCTACTCCTGCATCACAAAGTTTCTTAATCAATTCAAAGTCTGGGCCATCCACTTTTGGACTGTAAGATGTGTAACCTGACAAGGTTGTTCCGACAAAGTCAATTCCAGCTTCAACTGCTGTAAGACCTTCTTCAAAAGGTACTTGTATCAGCCATCAACAATTGATTTGGATATTTTTCTTTGATTTGACGGATAAATTCTTGAATGTCTAAACCATCATAGCGTTCTCTCTTGGTACAATCAAGAGCGATAACCTCAATGTCTAGAGCTGCTAATTCATCAACCTCTTTCATAGTAGCTGTGATGAATGGTTCCTGTGGTGGATAATCACGTTTGATAATCCCGATAATCGGAAGGTTTGTGACCTCTTTTATTTCCTTAATATCTCGAACACTATTTGCTCGGATACCCACTGCTCCACCTTGCTCAGCTGCTTTGGCTAGCAAGGGCATAACACCTCCCGCTTCTGTATAAAGCGGTTCGTGAGGAAGTGCCTGACAAGAAACGATGATTCCATCTTTAATCTGCTCAATCAAAGCTTCTTTAGTGATTTGTGGCATCTACTTTCCTCCTTTTCTTTTTCTTATGAGCCTATTATATATCATTTTTAAAGCGCTTTCAATAACTTGTGCTAGAATAGATTGAAGTTTCAAAACAATTTTATGAAACAGATTCTGCTGAAAGTAGTTTCAGAGGGGAGGCTTCCGCTTGAATCATCTTCGTTCTAACTATTCCAGCACTTTCTATGCTTTCTATAAACGAAAGAGCCTGTAACAAATCACCGTCACAGACTCTTTCAATTTCACTATTTTTCTTAGATATCTTTAAGATTTAATAGTAGATTAATCTTCTTTTTTCTTAGCCATTCCAAATAATCCCTAAGAACATTCCAACAAGTCCGAGAGATACTAGAGAAGTTGAAACTTCACTTCCTGTCTCTAGGGTAGAGCTGGTTGTTGTGGTTGAGCTGCAGGAGCTTGGTAAGTCTTATCTTGTTGTGCTACTAGAGTTACAAAGTGGTTTGTTCTTCAGCCTTATATTCTGGAACTTCATTGACTGCTGCTTCGACTGCATTGACATCACCTGTGAATTCTGGAAAGTTCATGCTCAAGTGCTTTGAACTGCATTTGCTCCACCTGCAAATTCTGGAACTTCATTGACTGCTGCTTCGACCTCATTAATTCCTCCTACGTATTCTGGAAGTTCATGCTTGAGAGCTAGAACAGAGTTGACTCCGCCTACGAACTCAGGCAATTCATTCTTAAGAGCCTCAACTGCATTCACACCACCTACGAATTCTGGAACTTCATTGACTGCTGCCTCGACTGCATTCACTCCGCCTGTGAATTCTGGGATTTCTACTGTTGGTGCGGCTTCATCACCTGCAGTTCCAATAGCTTCAGTGTACTCAGGAAGTTCTGTTACAGCTGCTTCGTCGCCATTGACACCACCTGTGAATTCTGGAACTTCTACTGTTGGCGCTACTTCGTCACCTACTGTTCCACTAGGTTCAGTAGTATTCAGGAGCTCAGCTACAGCTGCTTCGTCGCCATTGACACCTCCTTCGAATTCTGGGACTTTCTACTGTTGGTGCGGCTTCATCACTGCAGTTCCAATAGCTTCAGTGTACTCAGGAAGTTCTGTTACAGCTGCTTCGTCGCCATTGACACCACTGTGATTCTGGAACTTCTACTGTTGGCGCTACTTCGTCACCCTACTGTTCCACTAGGTTCAGTATATTCAGGGAGCTCAGCTACAGCTGCTTCGTCGCCATTGACACCTCCTTCGAATTCTGGGATTTCTACTGTTGGTGCGGCTTCATCACCTGCAGTTCCAATAGCTTCAGTGTACTCAGGAAGTTCTGTTACAGCTGCTTCGTCGCCATTGACACCACCTGTAAATTCTGGGACTTCATGGATTGCCGGTTCGTCACCATTAAAACCATTCGTAAGTTTAGTACCTACCACAGATACTGGCAAGTTATGCATACTTTCAATTGCACCCGCTTCAATAGCTTTAACTTTTTGACCGATATCTTCAGGAGCTATTGTAAATAGGAGAGTCTTCGTATCATACTGAGTCATGAAGGTTGCAGTCTTACCATTAGCTAATTTGAGAGTTGGAGCTTGATTTACCAAGACTTCTGAATCAAATTCCATAGCAATAATGCCTGGCCATTTTTCCATAGCCGCTGTAACTTTCACTTCTTTAGAAGCAAGCCTCTCTTTAGTTAGATAATCCCAGTTGAATTTCTTGAAGGATAGAGTATAAGGATTGCCACCCGCTTCATGATGTTCATACAAGAGACCAAATTCTTTTGGTCCAATTTGTTGAAGTGAGTTATAAGCATACTCACCTTCTTGAATCAAATGATGATGCAACCAAGTCAACTCGCCATCTTCTTCTACGCGAGCCACACGAATGTAGCCATTCTTACGACCTGGTCCATTAGCATTTGCTAGAAGGATATACTCCTTGCCATCTTGAACCGTATGAGTCGCCGCCATTTGAACATAAACATCAGGTACATCATAGCGTGCTACATTGTTGTCCCATGTAATACCACCATCATTACTTGTCGCAACTTGCAAATCACCAGTCAAACCACGCATAAAGAGTTTTAACTGACCATTATTCAATTGAACAACAGAAGCTTCCGTATTTTGAGCGTAGTAATTGTTCATGTTGCTTGAATCAACTACTGTTCCATCATGAAGTGTACGGTTGTCATTGACACCGCCACCCATATGCCAAGTCTTACCATGATCATCTGAATAGATGATGCGAGATGATTGAGATCCGTTGAGGTGGTTGGTTCTGTTTGTCGTATAAACAGGGACAACAATACGACCTTTATGAGGTCCATTCTGGAGGGTAATTCCCACTCCAGGTCCCACACCTAAGAATTTCATCCAATCAGCTTTGACCATTGGAGTAATATCTTGTGGCGCAGACCAAGTCTTACCATCATCATCACTATAAGACATCCATAGGTAGCTGTCTTTAGCAATTCTAAATGGAGAAGTTTTATTGCTTGTAAAGTAGATATTTCCTAGTAGTTGCTCACCTTGATAAAGATCGCCTTTATCACTATAAGCAGGTTTGACAGGATTTACAACAACACGGTAATCCGTTGCCTGACCATCTGGTGTGTAGACAACACCATTTTCACGAATAGTATAGGCTCCATTTTCTCCTTCACGGTATAGAATTTGATAAGTTTTTCCATCAATTTCCTTATAGGCAACTTCTCTTTCAGAAGACATTCCGAAGATTCCTTTACCTTCTGGGAACATATCGTAAACTGAGAAGATTCGTTTAGTTTCCGTATCTTGGACTAGAACCATATCGATGTTTACTGGTGAACCAATGTTTTGGATCCTTGGCTTTTGGATTGTCACGTAGATTCGTAAGAGTGATGCGATCCCCCCATGTTTGACCCTTGTCTTCACTTCGTTTAACGACCATACCGATATCACCCCAGTCATAGTGGTGTAAGCGGCGTTCGTCAGCACCAGCAATCAAAGTTCCCTTGTCAGTCTTAAGGAGGGCTGGAATACGATAGCTATTAATACCATCTGGATTTGACTGCCCATTTTTGCCAGCTGTAAAGACATCTGTTTTTTTAGAAATTTCAGCCCCTTCTGGAAGTTCTTGTCTCAAGTCCCCTCTTTCAAATAATTGACTTCGTGTTCGAACTTCATCTTGTGTTAAGGCGCGGTCGTAGACTGTTAGATTACGGACTTGTAGGTTAGAGCCCCAAACTGTCTTGCTTCCTCGTTTAGTTGCTCCGATTTGAACGTGGTTAACATCTGGCATATCTTTGATGAATTTCCCAGATTTTAAACTTGTTCTGGACAAGACACCATTTACATATAGACGAACTCTTCCAGTAGGGACTTCAGTTGTTGGTTTTTCAACAGTAAAGGTAACTGAATTCCACTGACCTGGGCGAACCTTTTAATGGTGCATCGGTGTATTTATCATAGAATTGCGCACCATTTGCATCACGACCTTCGATAAGGGCTGTATTATCAAAGACTGACATGGTGAAGTACTCATTTTCCTTGGTATCACTTGATACAGAGAAAAGATTGTAAAAACGTGGTGCCGATGCATCTGGTTTGAACTCCATATGCACTGTTGCATCTTGAAGTTTCTTCAGTTTCTCTAAGTCACTTGTCAAATCATCTCGTTGATTATTAGCTGCATTAATGACAAGGTCATTTTTTTCTACGACAGTATTAACATTTTCCAATTCTCTTGAGTAATAATCACGAGCGATAGCTTCTTGTTTCTCAGTTTCTTCTGTCTTATCCGTTTCAGCTGCTGGAGTCTCTGCTGGAGTTTCAGTTTCTGTTGGTTTTTCAGAACCTGGGTTTGCTTTCAACTCTTCACGGTTGACTTCAGTCCCTTTATCTGTAGATGTTGCCAACTTGTCTGCAAGTTCCTTATCAAGGTTAGCAAGATTTCCTGTTTCTACTTCTTTAGGCAATTCTGGCAAAGCTTGGCCAGCTGTTTCACCATTAGTTGTTGGAGCTTCCTGAGCTAAAACTGGTGATACTCCAAAAACAACTGCTCCAATGACTACGGATGCAGCTCCCACTGTAAATTTTCGAATTCCATAGCGTTCTTTTCGATCAAATTCTCTCTGTTTCATATTTTTCCTTTCGTTTTCACAAAAATAAAGCGCTTTCTTTTTTGCTTAAAATTTTTAACTCTCCTACATCGAAAGTTAAAAGTATCAATCTCATGCTTGCCCATTCCTTTTTGATTTTATATGCATCTATCATTTTTCCTGCATACAAAACGATAACAGTTTATCTCCTTTCAAAATTCGTCTTATCTTTATTATATAATAAAGATGTTGCTTTTTTGAGCATTACTATATAATAGATTTCACTTTCAAATATGTTTCTAGACTTCGAAGCAATTGAAACTACTTTCTGAACTTTGTCACAAAAAGAGCCCTGCTTTGACAAGGCTCACCTCACAAACTTTTACTCGCCAACATAGGTAAAGGGAATTTCACTGCCACATAACCAATTATAAACTTGATCATTGACATGAACATTCATAGCTTCATGCGCGTATTCAGGCATAAGGCGATAACTCTTCTCACAAGTTAGACGATTGTATATAGCAAATTGAGTGATTGGGTAGCAGACGTCATCATCTAGCCCCGTAATCATGCGAACCTCACCCTTAATACGATGGGCAAAGTTTTTCACATCGATATAACCTAATGTTTCCATAATCCTCTCTTCCGTTTCATGGAAAGGATCATGAAATTTGAAATATCTAAAGAGCTCATCATAAGCTTCACTAGTATTCCCAATCTCTAACACTCGTCTAAAGTCAGACAAGAATGGATAGATGGAAACTGTACGCTTGATTTTAGGGTTCAGAGCTGCTGCAACTATGGCTAAAGCCCCACCTTGAGATGCTCCATAGCTAGATAATTGTTCTTCATCAACTCGAGGAAGACTTGCAATAATTTCCACCAACTGATAAATATCTAGATAAACATCCTTGAAGAACAATTGGTCCTTGCCCGCTACAGCTCCTCGAATAATTTGCCCTTTAACTGTATTTCCTAGAGGAGAACACATGCCATCTTGAGAATAACCAGACTGTCCTCTGACATCCATGGATACCACACCATAACCTGCCACGGTATAGGTAAGCATATCTGTCCAATCCCAACCACGGCCCATATAACCATGGAAATGGAAAATAACAGGAACCTTCTTATCTAGCTTAGGCAAAACAACTCGTGCATAAACGATTCCATTACCAGTCCCTTTAAAGGTTAGTTCGTAACACTCAACATTTGGAATATGAAAATCACGCTCCTCTAATTGATAATCTGGTAAGGCCGATAACTTTTTAATCTCTCCATCCCAAAAAGTGTCAAAATCGAGTGGTACTTCATCTCGCCCTCTATAAGTTTTCATTTCTTCTATTAATGCTGGATTTCTCATAAAACTCTCCTTGTTTTTGTAAACGTTATCATAACTGTATCATATCTAGAAAAGCAATGCAAGAATGACCCTAAATCAGAAAGTTTTTTTACGTTATTCTTTCATTCCAAGATAGACTAAAAGTAGTTTCAAGCAGATTCTTTCTTAAAAATTCGTGATAGTTGTTTGAGTTTATATTACACAACTAAAATGAGAGCAATTCCTTGCTCTCAGTTCCTTATCTATATGTTTACATGTTGTCTTTAACTGCAACGGCAACCATTTTAGCTTTTGCACGCACTTTACCTGCCACTGACATTTCCATAGAAACAATGGCTTTTCTTTCCCCTAGTTCCTCCAATGTTGAAGTAACGACAATCTCATCGTCAATTGGGGTTGGGCTAAGATAATCAACTTCTAAATGAGCTGTGATGAAGCGTCCGATAACTGTTTCGGCTGTCAATTCCAAACCCTTTTGATGATGAGCGAACCATGCAGCAGACGCTGTTCCATGACAGTCAAAAATGACAGCAATCATGCCACCAAAGAGATTTGCAGGAACACCACCTGTATATTGCTGGTCTACCTTGATACGGCTAATGCAGCTTGTGCCCTCTAAACTTGGATAAGTTTTCAAATGCAATCCTAAATCATTCTTAGGTCCACAACCCCAACAGTGTTGAAATCTTTCCCCATATGTATCCTGAATTGCAACATTTCTTGTTTCTAATGTCATGTGAACTCCTTTCAGAAGTATATTGATTAGTTTTCTTCATTATAGCAACCTTTGCCACAATAGTAAATAGACTAGTCCGATAATTATTTTAATTCCTAGTCTAAGCTCACTTTATAGAGAAAAAAGAGCGTTTCCGCTCTTTTACTTAGTATTTAGGAGAAGGTACTTGTTTCACTTGAAATGTTTTTTAATCATTTACCTTAATCATCATATGAGAGTTCTTATTTCTTTTTGATGATTCTAGTATAGACACCTTATCTAAAAACATACCTTATAGTTTTCTTAGAAAATGCTTAATCTAAATGTTCTTTCTTTTGTAGATTTAGAGCTATTATATGCCATTCTGGATCCTCTTGCCAGTTAAGGAGAGAACTGATATAGCTTGCTACCTTTCTAGCTTCCTCAAGGATTGGGAAGTCTTCGATGATATCAGCTACATGAAACTCTGGTAGACCCGACTGTTTGGTCCCAAAGATTTCTCCAGAGCCTCGCATTTTCAAATCTTCTTCTGCAAGGACAAAACCATTGGTCGTTTCTGTCATGATACGCATGCGGTCTTTCCCAGAATCAGTTTTTGGATTGGCCACTAGAACTGCGTAGGACTGCTTGTCCCCACGACCGACACGACCTCTAAGTTGATGAAGTTGACTAAGTCCAAAGCGATCAGCATCCATGATAATCATGACTGTTGCATTTGGAACATTGACCCCGACCTCGATAACCGTTGTAGAAACCAAGATATCTGTCTTTCTCTCTTTGAATTCCTGCATAATCTGGTCTTTTTCATCACTCTTCATCTTTCCATGTAAGAGGGCAACTTTTGCTTTCCCTGCAAAATGAGTCGTCAACTCTTCTGAGAGTGCAATGGCATTTTTAAGATCCAGGGCTTCAGATTCTTCGATCAAGGGCGAAATAACATAGGCTTGAGAACCTTTTTGAATCTCACCTTCCAACCAAGTCAAAACCTGTGGCAGTTGCTCATGCTTAATCCAACGTGTCACGATTGGCTTACGTCCAGCTGGCATCTGGTCAATAATGGAAACATCCATATCTCCAAAGGCTGTGATGGCTAAGGTTCGTGGAATGGGAGTTGCCGTCATCATGAGGACATCTGGATTTTCTCCTTTTTCACGTAAAATACGCCTTTGTCCGACTCCAAAACGGTGTTGCTCGTCGATGATAATCAAACCGAGTTTAGCATAGTCCACCCCATCCTGTATAAGGGCATGGGTACCGATAATTACATCAACATCACCCTTAGCAATAGTTTCCAAAACCGTACGTTTTTCTGCAGCTTTTAATGAACCTGTTAGGAGAGCTAGTTTCAAATCAGGAAAGAGACTTTCTAGACTTTCAAAATGTTGCTCTGCAAGGATCTCTGTAGGAACCATGAGGGCAGACTGATACCCTGCCGTTACAGCAGCATACATGGCAAGACCTGCAACCACTGTCTTCCCACTACCAACATCCCCTTGTAAGAGTCGATTCATGTGATGGTCCGACTTCATATCTGTTAGGATTTCTTGCAGGCTTTTTTCTTGGGCTTGGGTCAGAGCAAAGGGTAACTTTTCTTTTACTGCCCTTAGTTTTTCTTGGGACCAATTCAAGACCAGACCACTTCCATCAACCTTATTTTCAGACTTGAGGGTCTGTAATTGCATTTGGAAATAAAAGAGTTCCTCAAACTTGATTCGACGAAGGGCCTGTTTGTATTCTGCCAAAGCCTTGGGAAAATGCATGGCACGCACAGCCTGACTTCGGGGCATGAGTTTGTATTTATCTAGCAAAGACTGAGGGAGATTTTCCTCTATCAAGAGATCCAGTCCTTGATCAAAGGCGGTCTTGATGACCTTAACAAGTCCTGCTTGACTGATACCTTGTGCGAGACGATAGACTGGTTGAAGGTCGTCCTCCACTTGGGCTAAAACCTTCATCCCTGTTAGACTAGCCTTAGCGCGATCCCACTTGCCAAAGACTGCTAAATTCGCTCCTAGCTCAATCTTATCTGCTAAGTAAGGTTGGTTAAAGAAGTTAACGGCAAACACAACCTCTCCTTGCTTGAGGCTAAAGCGTAGGCGATTGCGCTTAAAACCATAATATTGAACACTAGCTGGCGTCACCACCTGACCAGACAGAACTGCTTTCTCACCATCTTCTAGTTCTAGCACCTGCTTGGTTTTAAAATCTTCATAACGGAAAGGAAAGTAGAGCAAGAGATCTTGCAGGTTTTCAATTCCTAGTTTGGCATATTTCTCTGCTGATTTTGGTCCCACGCCAGGCAAGACATGCAAGGGTTGATGTAAATTCATGCTCTTCTCCTTTCCTTCTGTTTCTTAATAATATTCTCTCGGAACTCGATCACTGAGGAGACAAACTACCTCATAATTAATAGTTCCTCGATAGACTGCTACATCTGTTGCAGTAATTTCTTTGTCCCCGTTTGAGCCAATCAAAGTTACCTTGGTACCTAATGGATAAAGCTTAGGCAAACGAACCGTGATTTGGTCCATGGATACACGCCCTACAATAGGGCACAATTGTCCATCCACCAGAACTGAGAAATTCTGCATATCGCGTGTCCAACCATCCGCATAACCTATTGGCAAAGTAGCAATAACTTGCTCACTGTCTGCCTGATAGGTCGCTCCATATCCCATGCAAGCCCCAGCCTCTACTGTTTTGATATGTACAATAGCTGTTTCTAAGGTCAAGGCCGGCTTCAGTTCATAGGCAACTCTAAAACTTGTCCGCTTGGATTGAGACCATACATAGAATCTCCCATACGAACTGCATTAAAAATCGTTTCTGCATGCCATAGAGTAGTCGCAGAGTTACTCGCATGGACTAGTTCAGGGACTTCTTGCAAGCCAGCGAGTATTTCCTTGAAACATTCTAACTGTTGCTTAAAGTAGCTGTCTGACTCTTCATCTGCAGTTGCAAAATGGGTAAAGATCCCTTCAACATTAGCCCCATGTTCCTTGAGCAAAGTTTGAGCCTGTTCTGCCTCGCTTGCACTTCTAAAACCAATTCGCCCCATACCTGAATCAATTTTAAGATGAACGGTTAAACCTGATAAGTCTGGCTCTGTAGCTATGAGTTTCTGGATCCATTCCAATCCTGCCACTGTTAAGGTAATGGCATACTCCTTAGCCAGTGAAAGAGATTCAACCTCAGATACTCCCAAAATAAGAATCTTCTTAGAAATTCCTGCCTGACGAAGTTCGAGGGCTTCATCGATATTAGAAACGCAAAAGCCGTTGACGTCATCCTGGATAGCCGTCGCAACAGCTATCGCTCCGTGCCCATAGGCATTGGCTTTTACAACTGCCCATTTTAGGGTATCTTTGGGAATGTGCGCTTCCATTTGTTGGATATTGTAGTGGATAGCTCCCAGGTCGATGAGGGCTTTGGTTGGTCTATGTGTGGACTAGTTTTCATGATTCTCCTCCAAAATAACACTAGCTGTCACAAACTGATCTGTATGGCTAATCGATAGCCAAACTTTTCCTGAAAACGGGGATTTGCTGAAGTAGGGAGCTCCTCTTTCATTGTTCAAAATTTCCAAATCTTGAAAGCTCAGCTTACCAATTCCCGTTCCCATAGCTTTTGAGAAAGCCTCTTTAGCTGACCAACGACCAGCCAAATACTCGATTTGTCTGCGACCTTTGAGACTGGAAAAGCGCTCCATTTCCTTGTCTGTCAAGACACGTCGAGCAAAACCTTCTCTTTTTTCAACTGCATTTTGTATGGAAGCTAATTCTTCGATATCGATTCCGTGTCCAACTATCATTTTCATCAAAAGGAGTTGAGATACCCCCAACTCCATCCTTTTCACTTATTTTGTTAAGGTAGTATAGATTTCTTCTACCAGGGCTACTGTATTTTCCCATCCTAGACAGGGATCTGTAATCGAACAACCAAAAAGTTCTGGTTGATTTTGTCGACCATCTGCCAAGTAAGACTCAATCATGAAGCCTCGAACTGTCTTCTTGATTTTTTCATTCCAGTCACGATTGAGCAAAGATTGGCGAACAATTCGAACTTGCTCCATATATTGTTTCCCTGAATTATCATGGTTGGTATCAATCATGATAAAAGGATTTTCAAGACCCATAGACTCGTAACGTCCAATAGCATCTAAAAGAGTTTCATAGTAGAAGTTTGGCTCATTCTTCCCATATTCATTCATAGCTCCACGTAAGATTACGTGAGCCAAGGGATTTCCTGAAGTTTCAACTTCTTGGCCGTGAAAGAGAAAGGTTTGTTTGTTTTGTGCAGCATAGATGGCATTAAACATAACAGACAGATTTCCAGAGGTTGGGTTCTTCATTCCCACTGGTGCATCGATTCCTGAAGCTACAAAACGGTGTTCTTGGTCTTCTACTGAACGCGCACCCACTGCATGATAGCTCACCAAGTCATCGACTAATACGAGATTGGCCGGATACAGCATTTCATCCGCTGTGGTCAATCCAGTTTCTGTAATCACTCGATAATGAAGTTGACGAACAGCCTGCAAACCATTAATCAAGCTTGGAGCCTTCGAAGTATCTGGCTGATGAACCAAGCCCTTGTAGCCATCTCCATTGGTACGTGGCTTTGCAGTATATACACGCATAACCATGAAAATCTTATCTGCCACTTTTTTCTGCAAGTCTGCCAAACGACGAGCATACTCAAGCACTGCTTCTTCATTATCAGACGAACAAGGCCCAATGACCAACAAGATGCGGTCATCCTTTCCTGAAAGGATGTCTGCTAGTTCCTGGTCACGACTTTCCTTATGTTGCAATGCTTCCGCAGATAGCTGTGTTTCCGCCTTAATCGCTTCAATATCGATTTCTTGACCCTTCTCGATAAATGCCATATTATTCTCCTAGTCTTTGGTAGATTTCACGAACAAGAGCTTCAGTATTTTCCCATCCAAGACATGGATCAGTGATAGATTTTCCAAAGACCTCTGGTTCATTTTGACGACCGTCTTCTAGATAAGACTCAATCATGAAGCCACGAACATGTTTTTAATCTTTTCATTCCAGTCGCGGTTAATCAAAGTTTGACGTACGATACGAATCTGATCCATATACTGCTTGCCTGAGTTGTCATGGTTAGTATCAATGATGATAAATGGATTTTCAAGTCCCATCTTTTCATACTGGGCAATAGTATCCATTAAATTATCGTAGTAATAGTTCGGAATGTTTTTCCCGTATTCATTGAGGGCACCACGGAGAATGGCATGAGATAGAGGGTTCCCTGTAGTTTCAACTTCTTTCCCTAGGAAAAGGAAACTTTGTTTATTTTGCGCTGCATAAATACCGTTGAACATCACATTGAGATTTCCTGATGTTGGATTTTTAAATCCTGTTGGGAAATCTGCTCCACTGGCTACAAAACGGTGTTGTTGATCTTCAACCGAACGAGCTCCAACTGCCATGTAAGAAATCAAGTCATCGACCAAAGGAAGATTCTCTGGATATAACATCTCATCTGCTGTTGTCATACCTGTTTCAGAAATAACACGGTAGTGCAGGTGGCGAACTGCCTTGATCCCATTGATGAGGCTAGGTGCTTCTTTGGCATTTGGCTGGTGAATCAATCCCTTATAGCCATCACCATTAGTACGTGGTTTAGCAGTGTAGACACGCATGACCATAAAGACCCGGTCTTTGACTTCTTCTTGCAGCTTTGCCAAACGCTTAGCATACTCGAGAACTGCTTCTTCATTGTCAGATGAACAAGGACCAATCACCAACAAAATACGCTGATCTTCACCACGAATAATCGCTTCAAGCTCTTGATCGCGTTGCTGTTTATTGGCCAGCGCTTGTCCTTCTAATTTAGACAAACTACGAACTTCTTCAATATTAATTTTAGGGCTTTTTCGCTGTAAATACCATTATTCATCTCCTTATAAAGCAAACGGACGCCAAGCGAAAATTCACTTTTCACTAGGCATCCGCCTGAAATTAGTCGTTCTTAACGTTGTTTACCGTGACAGTTTTTAAATTTCTTACCAGATCCACATGGGCACAAGTCATTACGTTTTACTTGGCTGAGGTCCAAATCAGCTGGAAGACTTGTTTGTTGCGCAGCGATATTGCGAGTTGCTGTCGTACTGATATGGTGTTCTGTTTGTGGGCGTTCTTGTTCATGAATCTGTGCTTTCATCATCAAGCGAGTCACATCAAACTCAATCGAACCAATCATATCGTTAAACATACGGAAGCCTTCTGCTTGATACTCTACAACAGGGTTGTTCTGAGCATAGCCACGAAGACCAACAGCGTTTCTCAACTGATCAAGAGCATCGATATGGTCTGTCCATTTGTTGTCAACTACACGTAGAATCAAGACTTTTTGGAATTCTTTCACAGCTTCTTCGTCACGAAGCTTCGCAACTTGGCTATCGTAGACTTTCAATGCACGTTGGTAAAGTTCATCCTTGATAGCTTGATCTGATAACCCCTCTAGGTCTGAAAGTGAAATTGAATCTTCTGGAAGCAAATTGTACTTCGCAAAGTTCAAGATTGCTTCGAGTTTTTCATCTTGTTTAGAACGAGCATGGCCATCGACAATTCGTCCAATCGTACGGCGAATCATAGCGTGAATTTCAGGAGCCAAGTCACGATCTGCAGTGATGACATCATAACGTTGTGCGTAGATAATCTCACGTTGTTCACGCATGACATCGTCATATTGAAGGACTTGTTTACGAGTATCGTAGTTATTTCCTTCAACACGTTTTTGCGCTGCTTCAACCTGACGTGTTAACATACGAGATTCAATGGCTTCATCAGACATATTGAGACGTTCAAAGACACCCTTCAAGCGTTCTGAACCGAAACGTTTCATCAAATCGTCTTCTAGTGACAAATAGAATTGTGATTCACCTGGGTCACCTTGACGACCTGAACGTCCACGAAGCTGGTTATCGATACGACGGCTCTCGTGACGTTCTGTACCAATGACACAAAGTCCTCCTAGTTCACGAACACCTTCGCCAAGTTTAATATCGGTACCACGACCGGCCATGTTGGTTGCGATAGTCACCGCACCACGTTGACCAGCATTCATGATGATTTGCGCTTCTCTATAGTGGTTCTTGGCATTCAATACTTCGTGTGGTACGCCTGCTTCAACCAATTTCTTAGAAAGAAAATCACTGGTTTCAACGGCAACAGTACCTACCAATACTGGTTGACCTTTTTGGTAACGCGCCTTAACATCTTCAACGACAGCCTTAAATTTTGCATCGAGGCTAGCGTAGAGAAGGTCTGAATGGTCGATACGTTGGATTGGACGGTTAGTAGGAATTGGAATAACACGGATGTTGTAGATTTCGCGGAATTCCTCTTCTTCTGTTTTACCAGTACCAGTCATACCTGCCAATTTTTTATACATACGGAAAAGGTTTTGGTAGGTAATCGATGCAGATGTCTTGGTTTCATCTTGAATTGGGACACCTTCTTTAGCTTCAATCGCTTGGTGCAACCCATCAGAGTATCGACGGCCTTCCATGGTACGACCTGTAAATTGATCGACAATCAAGATTTCTTGCTCTTCGCTCACCACATAGTCGATATCAAGAATCATGATGTAGTTGGCACGAAGGGCATTATCGATAAAGTGAGTAAGAGCTACATTTTCGATATCATAGAGGTTTTCTAGCTTGAAGTATTCTTCAGCCTTATCAATACCTGAATCAGACAAACCGATTGTCTTAGACTGAATATCGATAATGTAGTCATCCTTATCCAAAGACTTCACAAAATGGTCCGCCATATGGTAGAGTTGACTCGTTTCAACGGCATTTGCTCCTGAAACGATCAATGGTGTACGAGCTTCGTCGATCAAGATAGAGTCAACCTCATCGACCAAGGCATAGTTAAGTGGACGTTGAACCATGTTCTCTGCACGTACAACCATGTTGTCACGAAGGTAGTCAAAACCAATCTCTGAGTTCGTTGAGTAAGTAATATCACAGAGATAGGCTTCTTTTTTCTCCATTGGAGATTTTGCAGCTAGGTTAATCCCAACTGACAAACCAAGCCATGAGTACAACTCACCCATCTCAGTCGCGTCACGTTCTGTAAGGTATTCGTTGACGGTAACTACGTGTACACCTTTACCTGAAAGAGCATTTAGGTAAACAGGCATTGTCGCTGTCAAGGTTTTACCTTCCCCTGTACGCATTTCTGGAACGTCACCATGGTGAAGAACGATACCACCCATAACCTGAACCTTGTATGGGAAAAGCCCAAGAACACGTTTCGCTCCCTCACGTACGACCGCAAAGGCTTCGTACAAGAGTTGATCAAGCGTTTCACCATTTTTGATAGCGTTGTTTGAATTCTTCTGTTTTTGCTTGCAACTGCTCGTCTGTCAATGCAGCCATTTCATCTTCATATTTGAGGACTTTATCAGCCATCTTTTCTAAGCGGCGGAGTTCTCCTTTATCATTTTCGATGATAGTTTTTAGTAAATTTGCCATTTGTTTCCTTACTTTAAATTCTGAATATTTTTAGAATGTTCTTTTTTTATTGTAGCATATTTGCCCAAGTTTTATCAAGAAAGAATCCGTGTTTATGCATGCTAAAAGAGGCACATTTAGAGCCTCTTTTTCATAAATCATCAAACTAGTCTAGTCATTGTTTTTCTTTTAGGAAGATCAAGCTTACTCCTTGGTTGTAGAATTACTAAAATCAACCTTTGGAGCTGTCTTGGCTTCATCACTTTCTTTGAAAGTTTCCGCTTCTTTAAAGTTCATCATGTTTGCAAAGAGAACCGTTGGAAAACTTCTCAATTTTTGATTGTATTCTGTAGCCGCTTGGTTGTAATCCTTGCGGGCTACAAAGATACGATTTTTCGCTTCCAGCCAACTCCGTCATGAGTTGTTCAACGTTTTGATTGCTCTTCAATTCTGGATAGTTTTCTGTTAGCGAAATCAAACGTGAGATAGCCGAGCTCAACTCTCCTTGAGCTTCTTGATTCTCTTTTGAAGTCACTGATCCGGTTCCAATTTTTGCTCGTGCTTCTGCGATTTGGGTAAAGACTTCTGTCTCATGGTTCATCTGTCCCTTTACAGATTCTACCAAATTTCCTATCAAAGTCTGAACGACGTTGAAGGGCTGTCGCTACATCTGCCTGTGCTTGTTCAACCTTGGTTTGCTCTGATACAAGACCATTATAGGTACCTACTACTGAGCATCCACCTAGCAAGAGAATAGCCAGTAAAATACTTAATACATAAATAATTCCTTTATTTTTTTCATTTCTTAAACCTACTTATTTCTTTAAATTACATACGAACATTACCAATCATCAGATGAACCACCACCATCAAAGCCACCGCCGTCCCAGCTACTAGAAGAATCTGATCCTGAGTCAGACCAAGATGAACCTGAATCGGATGAGTCACTAAACCACCAGCCGCCGTCAGAGGAGTCTCCCCTCCGCCACCTCTACCTCTGATAATGGCAATAATGACTCAACGAAATATATTACCGTCAGGAACATAAAGAAATCTTTTTATGGGGTCATTTTTTTGACGGCGGTTTGATGAACTAGTTCTATCTCGATTAGATTTTTTTCCCACTGATACTTTCGGAATAACGTTTGATATCAGAGGAGTCATCATCAGACGAGAAGGTCCCAGTTCCTCTATAAAACTGATTGTCCAAACCTTTGGCAATCGCTAGAATTCCTTTACTATAGTCACCAGTTTTAAAATCTGTACGGCTGGCTGCCAAGATCTGCTTGGTTTGATAGTCTGTTATTCTAATGGCGGTGTTATTACTGGTTTCAATTCTTGATTTACGGTCTTGAACGGCTACTACAATGAGACTTCCAAAATTATCGCCTGAATAGCCAATCTTCCAAGCCCTAGCGGTTTCATTTGCTACCGTTTCAATGCTTTCACCTTCCAAACTGTCTACGATATAGACACCTATTTGAAGCTTTTCTGCCTTTTGACTATTGGTTTCATTTAAGTCACGAATTTGAGTAACTACTTCCTCTGTCAAATAATGATTTGGATCATAAATACCATAGTCTGGTTTTTCAGGTGCGGTAAATCCTGATAGGAAGAAAAATGCCATCAGCAATCCAAGTAGATGCACCAAGAATGGATTCTTTAACAATCTATCTTTTTTCATAATAACCTCCTTATGCAAGGAAAATTGTTTAGAGCATTATAGCATTTTGACTTTTACAAAGAAAGTACCTTTTCATTACAAAACCATGACACAGACCAGGAAAAATATGTTATTTGATGACAAATGTAGTCTCTACGATCTTGGTATCTTATCGATAAAAAAAGAAGGTCTGAGAACCCTCTTTTTTTATCATCTTATTTCCGTTTTTCTTGCGATCAGATGGATTGGTGTTCCTTCAAAGACAGAAGGCCTTGCGGATTTGATTTTTCCAAGAAACGCAAGTAAGAGAAGTGCATCAGTTCTTCTTCGTTTACAAAGATAACAAAGGTCGGTGGTTTGGTTGCAACTTGAGTCGCATAGAAGATTTTGAGGCGTTTCCCTTTGTCTGTCGGTGTCGGGTTGATGGCAATAGCATCCATAATCACATCATTCAAGACAGCTGATGGGATACGGGTATTTTGACTCTCGCTGATTTGCTTAATCATCTCTGGTAATTTGTGAAGACGTTGTTTGGTAAGAGCTGACACAAAGATAATCGGTGCGTAAGGCAAGTATTGGAACTGCTCACGGATATCCTCTTCCCAGTTTTTCATGGTGTGGTTGTCCTTATCCAGCGTATCCCACTTATTGACCACGATGATCATCCCTTTACCAGCCTCGTGAGCAAATCCAGCGATACGTTTGTCGTACTCACGGATACCTTCTTCGGCATTGAGCACCATCAAGACTACATCTGAACGGTCAATGGCGCGCATGGCACGCATAACAGAGTATTTCTCAGTATTTTCATAGACTTTACCAGACTTACGCATACCAGCCGTATCAATCATGATAAATTCTTGGCCATCTGCATCTGTAAAATGGGTATCAATAGCATCACGAGTTGTCCCAGCTACAGGACTTGCAATGACGCGGTCTTCTCCAAGATGGCATTGATTAGACTAGATTTTCCGACATTTGGACGACCAATCAAACTGAATTTAATGACATCTGGATTTTCTTCTTCGACTTCATGTGGAAGATTTTCGACGATAGCGTCCAACACATCCCCTGTACCAATCCCGTGAACAGATGAAATGGGCAGTGGTTCACCCAAGCCTAGTGCATAAAAATCATAGATATCATTTCGCATCTCAGGATTGTCCACCTTGTTGACTGCAAGGATGACCGGTTTATGGGTTTTATAGAGTTTACGAGCTACGTATTCGTCTGCATCTGTGATTCCTTCTTTTCCAGAAACGACAAAGACGATGACGTCTGCCTCTTCCATGGCAATTTCTGCCTGGTGCTTGATTTGTTCCATAAATGGAGCATCGACATCATCAATCCCTCCAGTATCAATCATACTAAAAGAACGATTGAGCCATTCACCAGTCGCATAGATACGGTCTCGTGTTACTCCTTCGATATCTTCTACGATTGAGATGCGTTCCCCTGCAATACGGTTAAACAGGGTTGATTTCCCAACATTGGGACGTCCTACAATGGCAACAGTTGGTAAGGCCATGTTTTCTCACTTTCTACAATAAGTTCTTTTGTTCAAGATTTTCTCTAGTCGAGCTTGGTTCAGGCTGACCGAATTGCTCCGCAAGACGCTGACTCCAAGTGGTAGTCGTACGCGCTCCTGCGTATTCAGTCTGCACACGGTCATAGGCTTCAATAGCCTCAGTTGTTTGTTCTTGGTATTCTTCCTCAAAAACAATATTCTCGAGTGGCAATCTTGGTTTTACATCATGCTTTTGATTTGGCACACCTAGTGCAATCCCAAAGACTGGATAGGTGTAGTCAGGTAGCTTGAATAATTCTGCTAATTCAACAGATTTGTAACGCACTAAACCGATAATCACTCCACCATAGCCAAGGCTTTCTGCCGCAAGCAAGGTGTTTTGCCCAGCTAATGCAGCATCTACTGAAGTGATGAGGAGCCCTTCAACTCCTTGAGGTTGGAAAGTATCTGTATGGAGACGAGCTCCTTTTTCTGCACGGTTTAAATCACCCACAAAAAGGAGAAAGGCAGCAGACTGACGAATCGCTTCTTGAGGAACTAACTCATACAAGGCATCTTTCTTTTCTTGACTTCTGACTACAATCACAGAATAAGATTGGAAATTTTTCCAAGAAGAAGCCATTTGTCCTGCAGACAAAATGGTATTTAAATCTTCCTGAGGAATCACTTCTTCTTTAAATCTGCGAACCGAGGTATGAGATTTCATTAATGTGATTGTTTCACTCATCGGCGATTTTCTCCTTCTAGTCGTGTTTCCTCTGCTAAGTAACGGATACGCTCCATCACACGTCTAGCTTCCCAGGTTTCATCATTTCCGTTCTTGCCTTTAGCAAAATGTTTTTCCAAATCTTCAAAACTGAAATTTGAGGTAAAGAAGGTCGGTAAATCTTCTTGCATACGATATTGGAGAATCACTTGTAAGACTTCATCACGCACCCAAGGTGTTGATTGCTCAGCACCGATATCATCAAAAATCAAAACTTCAGCTTGCTTGATTTCATCAACCAAACTCTTTACATTACCATCACCAATAGCATTTTTAACGTCAATGACAAAGCTTGGATAGTGAAGAAGGGTAGATGAAACGCCACGTTTTTCTGACAAATCATGGGCTAGGGCAGCCACCATAAAACTCTTCCCAACTCCAAAGTCTCCATAGAGGTAGAGACCTTTTCGGATTTCTGGATATTGTTCAACAAAAGTTAAGAGCTTTTCAAAAACTGGCAAGCGTCCTAAATCATCCAAATCAACTTGAGCTAGGCTAGCTTTTTTAAGACTAGCTGGAAGATTAATCAGTCTGAGACGGTTCTTGATAGCCGCTTCCTTCTCAGCCGCAATCAGTTCCGGAGTTTCCTCATAGGATACATCCGCGTAACCATGGTTCATGACTAGGATAGGCTTGTAACCACGCGCGATATAGTCTGTATCTCCTCGGAGGAACTTATCTCTCTCAGTGATGTATTGGTTAAACTTGGAAATACTACGGTTCAACTCCTCTTGACTGAGGGATTCCTTCTGGATAAAAGCCGCAACATCTGGATCTTTTACAATCTGCTGGACCAAGTCCTGGTATTGAAAACGGCTGGGATGACCCTTAAGCACATCTCCTACACTTTCCATCTAGTCTCCTCCTTTTCCTAATCGGGCTAACATTTCTTTTTTCTTGCGTTCTAATTCCAAGCGAGTTTCTTCGCTGGTTTCATTTTTATATGCTGGATTACTCCATTTTGGGACATTGGTTTTTCCCTGACTTGTATTTGCTGTTTTCGGTTCTTGTCCCTTTTTATTCTCTCTGATTCGAAGTACAGCTTCCTCAGCAGACCTGACTTTGTTATAAGAGTAATCATTGGCCACTTTCATGGCATATTTTTCATTGAGGTTAGCAGAATCAACCTTATTGAAGGTCAAGAGTATAACAATGTTGATAACCTCATCAAGCAAGCCCAAGTCAGCCATCTGTTTTAACAAATCGCGTTCAGCTTGGATAATTCCTGCATTTCGTGTTTGTTTGATTCCCGCTAAAAACTGCAGGGCAGTTTTGCTTTTAGCTTCCCTGATAATAGTCGCTTCTTGGGGACTGAAGTCCGACGAAACAGATTTTTGCGCTGATTTTTCACGCATACGCTTAACAGAGATAACTTGAGAAACGGCTGTAGCCTTGGCCAATTGATAGGTTTCAAACCAGGTCCATTTTTTCTCGTCAGCTATTTTAAACAGTTCTAAGACATCTGACTGTTCATCTTGGAAACGGAGGTTATCTCTCGCCATGAGTTGACGGAAAATGCTCCAAATCAAAAATCATCTTTTGTAAAAATGGCTTTTTACTGAGTGTCTCATCAGTGACTAGCCATTCTTCTATCTCTGGAAAGGCCTGACTCAAAGGAACGGCCAAAGCTTCTCCATCTGCCTGACTCTTGGCGCAAATCAGAAACTGCTGGCTCACCGATTTTTTTCTCCAACAAGGTACGATAAACCGTATGACGCAAGAAATCTGAGCTAGAAAGCGTTGGATGAATAGCAAGTTCATAGGCATCCCCATTTTGGTAAAGAGTGACCAAGTTGAAGGCTGATAAGATTTTAAAAGCTTTTAAAAGCCTGTCCATCCCAAAATTGAGATGATTGAGGATAGCTGCAAAAAGATGTTCCTTTTGCCCATTATCCCAAAAGGCTAGGGTGTAAAGGTAAAGACTCAGCGCATCCTGACCGATAATCGGGAGGTAGCACTGCACCAGAGATGTGGGATCTTGCGACACCCGATTATTCTTTAGAAAAGAAAAACGATCATTAGGCTTCATTTATTTTTCCTTTTTCTTCTTTGAAGATTGCGTAATTTGTTTGAGAAGATTCTCGAGCTCACTCACGTCTTTAAAACTACGATAGACACTAGCGAAACGAACATATGTAATTTCGTCTAGTTCAGCTAGCTCTTCCATGACGAGAGAACCAATATCTTCACTTTGAATTTCATTATCATTGCGACTGAGGAGTTTTTGTTCAATACGATTGACGACCATGCCAATCTCATCACTGGACACCGGACGTTTTTGAGCTGAACGGATAATCCCATTAAAGATTTTATCTCTTGAGAACTGCTCCCGTGTGCCATCCTTTTTGACTACAACTAGCGTTCTTTCTTCTACACGTTCATAGGTCGTAAAACGATGTTGGCATTCTTCACACTCACGTCTTCTTCTAATCGTATTTCCTTCTTCAGCCTGACGGCTATCGATAACACTTGATTTAGTAGCGCCACATTTTGGACAACGCATGCCTTCCCCTCCTTGTCGTTTTCTTTTCATTATACCATTTTTGAACAATTCCCAAAATAATTCTCCTTTTGGCTTGACAAGTTTTTTGTTTAGTTGTACTATTTAATTAACACAAGAGAAAAAATAGAAAGGAGACCGTGATGTCCTGGACATTTGATAACAACAAACCCATTTATTTGCAGATTATGGACAAAATCAAACTGCAAATTATTTCCCACAAACTTGAGCCTAGTCAACAACTCCCAACTGTTAGAGAATTGGCAAGTGAAGCTGGTGTCAATCCAAACACCATCCAACGTGCCCTATCAGACCTGGAAAGAGAAGGCTTCGTATACAGCAAGCGGACTGCTGGCCGCTTTGTCACAGAGGACTTGGACTTGATCTTCCAATCCCGCAAACAACTATCCGAAGAACAACTGCAACAGTTTGTCACAGCCATGGTAGAATTTGGCTATGAAAAAGAAGAACTACCTACTGTTTTGAGAGATTATATTGAAGGAGTTTAGACTATGACCTTATTAGAATTTGAAAATGTTTCAAAATCCTATGGACCAAACCCTGCCCTTAAAAATGTTTCCTTTGAAATTCCAGCTGGTAAGATTGTTGGTCTCCTTGGCCCAAATGGTTCTGGAAAGACAACCTTGATTAAGTTGATTAATGGCTTGCTCCAACCTGATGAAGGACGTATTCTTATCAACAATACAGAGCCTAGTCCCGAAACAAAAGCCATTGTGTCTTATCTACCTGATACGACCTACCTTAACGAGCAAATGAAGGTCAAAGAAGCTCTTACCTTCTTTAAAACCTTCTACAAGGATTTCAATCTTGATCGCGCTCAACACTTACTTCGTGATCTGGGTATCGATGAAAACAGTCGCCTTAAAAAGCTCTCAAAAGGGAACAAAGAGAAGGTCCAATTGATTCTTGTCATGAGTCGTGATGCTCGCTTATATGTCCTTGACGAGCCCATCGGAGGAGTCGACCCTGCAGCCCGTGACTATATCTTGAACACCATCATCAACAACTACTCCCCAACTTCGACTGTCTTGATTTCAACTCATTTGATTTCAGACATCGAGCCAATCTTGGATGAGATTATTTTCCTCAAGGATGGAAAAATCGTCCGTCAAGGAAATGTAGATGATATTCGCTACGAATCTGGAGAGTCTATCGATCAACTCTTCCGTCACGAATTCAAAGCTTAGGTAAAGGAGATTCTTATGTTTTGGAATTTAGTTCGTTATGAATTTAAAAATGTCAACAAATGGTTTTTTGCCCTCTATGCAGCTGTACTATCCCTATCTGTCATCATAGGAATTCACGGTAGTGCCTTATCAAGTACCTATTATCAAGACAAAGGTGCTCTCATGTTATTCTTTCTAGCTCTGGTTTTTGGGGGCCTCGTTATTACTCTGAGTATTTCAACCTTAATTTTGATCATTCAACGATTTAAGGGAAGTGTCTATGACCGTCGTGGTTATCTAACCCTAACCCTTCCAGTATCTGAACACCAGATTCTCTCTGCTAAAATCCTTGGAGCCTTTGTCTGGTCTTTGACAAGTACAGTGGTCTTTCTTTTGAGTCTTTACATCATCATTGCCATGATTAGCCCTGATGTCTTCATATCAACCTTATTCAAGGATCTTTTCGACTACTATCTAGGCAATTTATGGTTAAGCCTGACAACTTATGTCTTAAATACCCTTGCCAGCATCCTTTGTATCTACTTGTCTATTTCTATCGGTCAACTATTTGATGAATACCGTACAGCTCTAGCTGTTGTGGCCTATATTGCTGATTCACATCTCATTGGATTTTAGCGATCTTTTCTTAAATATTAGTATAAATTTACGAGCTCTTTTCTCACTTATGAAATCATTAAAGATATCATTTTGATTGTTGTCTACTATATCGGCACCTACTACATCTTGAAGAATAAAGTTAACCTTCAATAATAAAAAAACCCCTAGCAAAATGAATTTTTGCTGGGGGATTTTTATTGTTAAACAGATAAAAGGCCAAGAGATACTTGACCTTTAACTCAATATTATACCAGCTACGATTGGACTGATAAAGACATAAAGCAGACCTGTGACACCGATTGCCAAACCAGCCATGGCACCTGCAACTGATCCGTAGCGAAAAGCGGTCCCTGTTCCAACGGCGTGACCTGTTCCTCCTAGAGCCAAACCGGCAGCTACTGGATCGTCAATTTTTCAGCCATTTTAAGAGTGTCGGTCCGATAACGCTAGTCAAAATACCAGTCGCTACTACTACGACCAAGGTGATTGTTGTGATTCCTTGTAGCTTTTCTGTGATTCCAACCGCCATCGCAGTCGTTACCGACTTTGGAAAAAGTGAAATCGCCAAGAAGAAATCCATGCCGAAAAATTTGGCGACTAGTGCTGTAAAAGTAGTATTCACGATGACTGCTAAAAAACTGCCTAACAAAATACTTCTAACATGGTGTTTCATGAGGTGAAAACTCTTATAGAGAGGAATTCCTAAAGCTACTGTTGAGGGAACAATCAAGTTATTGAGATAAACCCCACCTTGATAATAGGCAGCGTAAGAAATACCCGTCAATTTCAGAAATGCTATGATAAACAAGGTTGCTAGCAGTAAAGGAGTTGTCAGAGGATGAGGGTAGCGTCTAAAGATAATCATCCCTCCTAGATAAGCTAGGATTGACAAGGCTATCCCAAAAAGTGGATTGGATACAAATTCGCTCATTTGGCACCTCTTTCTTCGTAATCACCTTCATAACGCTTTTTGATAAACTGAACGACCAACGCAATCAAGATAATATTGATAACTGCTGCAAAAAAGACAATCAAGACAATGGGCAATAAATAGGGAGCAATCACATCAAATTTCTCCATAATCCCAACTGCAGGAGGCAAAAATAGAATAGTCATATTAGCCAGGAGAAAATTCCCAACCATGTTGACATGACGTACCCGCAACCACTTGAACTGCAAGGCTAAAAATAAAATAATCAAACCGATAATGCTTCCAGGAATAGGCAAATGGAAAAAACTAGAGATTCCCTCACCAATCAACGAAATGACAAAGAGAATCATTAACTGAACATATAACTTCATCGTATACTCCACAAATAGACTTTCTGCATACCAGTTTACTCTTTTTTCAGAAAATTTCAAGGAAATACACAAGAAACATCCTTCTTGCTATCTCATGGAAAAAGTTGTATACTAATTGCGTGCGCAAGCATCTCAGATAGGCAAATCTGTTTATAACTACTATATAGGAAAGGAGATTGACGTGACTTACTTAGAAAAATGGTTTGACTTCAACCGCCGACAAGTAGAGCTAGAAGCTATTTTAGAGCAAACGATCGCTGATCAGAGCGACCAAAGTCTAACGCTCAAAGAATTCTATCTCTTGCACTTTTTTTAAATCAGGCTCAAGAGAAAATCTTTGAGACAGATTGATTTGCCGGACAAACTTCATCTGAGTCCAAGTGCCGTATCACGGATGGTAGCACGCCTAGAAGCAAAAAACTGCGGTCTACTTAGTCGGAGATGTTGCGACCAAGACAAGCGAGCTAGTTTTATCTGCCCTCACTAAGGAGGGCCAGACGACTCTTGCCTATCTACAAAAAGCTGTTGAAGAAAGCCTAGCTACAAAATCAGACTGGTTGTTCTAAATTTTTCAAAAAACTTGCGTGCGCAATCAATTTTCTTGACATTCCTTTTTACAAGGAGTAAAATGAAGACATGATTTAGCAAAGGAGAATCCTATGATTGAAATCACTTATTTAGATGCCAGCAAGCAGAGAGAACCATGACCTTCGAGTCATACGAAGAATTTGAACGTTCTCAACATGCCTGCCTGATTGGTGTCGCCGACTATTACCCTGTCCAAAAACTAACCTACAATGGTCATGTTCTGGACTACCATGGGACTTATGGGGATGTTTTCTTCTATCTCATGAAACAAGATTTAAGCCAATATAACTAAAAAGGAGAAATACTATGGCAAAAGCAATTACAGATGCAACATTTGAACAAGAAACTAAAGACGGATTGGTCTTGGTAGACTTCTGGGCAACTTGGTGTGGTCCATGTCGTATGCAAGGTCCAATTTTGGACAAATTGTCTGAAGAACTTTCAGAAGATGTTTTGAAAATCGTTAAAATGGACGTTGACGAAAATCCAAACACAGCTCGTGCATTTGGAATCATGTCTATCCCTACTCTTCTCTTCAAGAAAGATGGACAAGTCGTTAAACAAGTTGCAGGTGTTCACACAGCTGAACAAATCAAAGCTATCGTTGCTGAATTGAGTTAATTATAAAAATCCCCTCACCTCTTATCGTGGGGATTTTAATATACAAAAAAGCCTACTCTCCAATGTGAAGAGTAGGCTTTTTGAGTTTCAATTATTCTTCAGTTCCAAGGAAGTTTTTAGCAACAAGAGCTGCAAGAACTCCACCAACGATTGGTGCAAGGATGAAAATCCAAACTTGTTGAAGGGCTGCGCCACCTACCAATACAGCAGGAGCCAAGCTACGAGCTGGGTTTACTGAAAGACCAGTAATATTCAATCCAACAAGGATCAAAGCTGTCAATGACAAACCGATCACCAAACCAGCAATTGCCCCATTACCTTTGCTTGCTGAAGTTACAGTCATGATCACCAAAACAAACAAGAAAGTTGCAATTGTTTCAAACAAGAAACCACCAAAGACAGTTACACCATTTGCCAAGGCATTTTCACCAAGACTTGCAGTTGACATACCTGAATTTGCCAAGAGGAAGAATACAGCTCCAGATGCAAGGAAAGCACCAACTACTTGACCAAGAATGTAGTTTACAAGCTTTGAAGATGACAAACGTTTGTTTACAAACATAGCGATAGAAACAGCTGGGTTCAAGTGAGCACCTGAAACAGTTCCAATTGAGAAGGCTGCGACTACGATTGCTAAACCAAAAGCAAGAGCAATCCCAAGGTGTCCAAGTCCTTCAACACCATTTCCAAAAACAACAGCTCCTGTTCCGATGAACACAAGCATAAATGTACCGATTAATTCAGCAACAAATTTTTTCATAATTAGTCTCCTTTTTTTCAACTACCTATTAGTCTATCAAAAGAAGGGGGGATTCAAGAAAAGTGCTTGGAAAATTGCAGGTCTTTGCACTTTTGGTTACCCGAGGCTAGTCAGGACAAACAGCACCAAGGACGGCTAAGGAGTGTCTTTGGTGCTGTTTATTTGGTTGAGTTTATTCTGTATATTCAACATAACCTTTTTCTTGTAATTTAGCTGCAGCTTCACTAATTTTCACTGGTTTTTGGTTTGGTCGCAGGAAATTGATTTGGATCGCGTCGATGTAACTCTTTCCAGTCCATAGTTTGGTAATCATATATTACGGTTTGAATGTATTCTCCATCTTCCTTCTCAACTTTAGAGGTTATTCCAGTTACATCCTTATAAAGCTCTTGACTTTTGTTCAGAAGTTGAACAACCTCTTCTTCAGATTTGCCTAATCCTTTAGGGTTATAAAAGTAAATACCAATCTGTTTATAGACGATGTCATCCTTGAAGTAGTAGATAAGAAATGTTGATCCACCTTTATCTATACGCTTGAATCTTTGTACACCGTCTTTTGGCAGAGCTTCTGTTGTATTTTTGTTTATTGGACGCTACTTGTGTTGTTGGAGCAGTCGTGGTTTCTTGAGCTGTTTGTGAAGTTTGCGCTGCGCTTCCTGCTGAATTGTTTTGTCCGCAAGCCGCAAGGGCGAAAAACCGTTAATAGTAATACGAGTGATGTTTTTTTAAAGTTTTATTCATAGTGATTTACGTCTCCCTTGATCACTTTTATTTTACTATTGAACATAACCATTTTCAAGTAATTTTGGAACACCGTCACTATATTTTAAGATTGACGGATTATCATCTGGATGTGTTTCAGGAGATCGCTTATGTAATTCTTTCCAAATTTCTTCCCGACTATAGCTTGGTTTTTCTTCTGTCACTTTACTTTGTAATTCTTGATACATCCCTAGCACCTCTGCTTTTCTAGTCACTGATCAAAAAAAGCCATTCATAGATGACTTTTTATTTCTTAAACATCAATTTTTTTAATGAAAGAGAATATGGTACAAAAAAATGAAGTAAAGCACAAGCAATACCAGCTCTACTTTCAGTTCAGTTTTGAAATCACGGCCTCCAACGGCTTTTTTGAAAATAGCTACAAATAATCCAAAGACAATGACTGTCAACCATCCAAAGATCATCAGCAAAGCAATCACCCACCTCTCTATTACTTTACACCTACTCTCCCAACTCTGCACTGTAGGCGATAATCTGATCAACCGTGTCAGACAAGAACTGGATGGTATCACGGAGTGGTTTGTCTGTTGAAATATCCGCACCTATAATCATGGCTGACTCAAGTGGTGTCTTGCTACCACCTGATTTGAGGAGATTGAGCCAGTCTTCAGCTCCAGTTTCCGAATGTTTCAGATGGAGGTAACCCGCAGTCGAGATGACAAGTCCGGCTGAGTAGGGTGTAGCTATACAAACCCATATAGTAGTGAGCTTGGCGCATCCAAGTCAAAGCCGCATCATCATCAATCTCAATAGCATCACCCCAGAACTCTGTCAAGACTTCCTTCATAATGCTGTTGAGTTTGCTTGCTCCAAAGGTTTCCCCTTCTTCAATCAGTGTATAAACCTTGCGCTGGAAGGCGGCTTCCAAGAGGTGGGTGATGAAATTATGGAAGTAGGTGTCTGTCAAGCGATGAGCAAGGCAAAGCGTTTCTGACGTGGGTCATCAGATTGGTGTTCCAAGTAATCACTAACAGCAATTCATTGAAGGTTGACGGCGCTTCGACATAGTAAGTAGACATGTGAGCATTGAAGTAGCTTTGGTGATTATCCGAAAAGATGAATTGACCAGAATGCCCGATTTCATGAATCAAGGTATAAACATCGCTCAAACGACCTGTCCAGCTCATGAGAACATAAGGATGCACGCGATATGGATCCGCCGCATAGCCACCAGAATCCTTACCGCTATTGGCAGCAAAGTCCACCCAGCGTTCTTCTTGATAGCGAGCAACTTCCTGACAATATTCTTGTCCCAAAGGTTCTACCGACTTCATGACCAAATCATAGGCATCATCAATGGTCACTTCAGGATTAAGGGCGCTGTCCAAGTCCAATTTCCAGTCTGCAAAGGTCATCTTTTGAAGACCATTCACTTTGGCAACATGCTTGAGATATCGCTGAGCAACTGGCGCAAAGTCCTTCATGATGAGGTCAATCTGGCGGTCAAACATGGCACGGTCTACTTCTTGCTCAGCCAAAAGATAGTCGAATACTGAGTCATAACCTTTCATATCTGCCAACAATTTTTCAGACTTTGACCTGAGCAAGATAGGCTGCCGCAGCTGTATTTTGGTGCTTACGTAGTCCTTCTGAGAAAGAACGGAAGGATTTTTCACGAACCTCAGCATCCTCGTGGTTTTGATAGAAATTTTCATAGGTCACAAAACTGTTTTTGTAGGTTTTTCCATGGGCTTCAAAATCAGCCATTTCAAAGTCCCCAGCTCGCATTTTAGTATAGATATCCTGTGGACTGTAGAAAACTTCACCCAGATTGGTCAAGGCCCTCTCCACATCAGCCCCAAGATAGTGGGCTTTTTTGATTTTGGCCTGACGAATAGCTGCAGTCAAATGTGGCAAGTCACCCAAACGGTCCAAGACTTCTTCGTCTGCTGCTACCAAGGCATCATCAAAGAAGGTCAAGGCTACGCTGGCATCTGTTTCAAAGTCCATTCCAGCTTGGGCGATATTGGCAAAATCTTCATTGCTATAGTCTGTCGTCTGAGGCATAAAAGCGTAATTCCCGATATGGCTCATCTGAATATAGATTTGCTCCAATTCTTCAAAGGCCTTCTCGAAATCTTCAAAAGTGTGAAGATTGCCCTTGTAGTCACGACTAAACTGGTTAATATCTTCACGCGCCTTCTCTATCGCACGCAAGAAATCCTCACGGTCTTGATATAGGGCTGTTAAGTCCCAAAGTTCATTTTCAGGAAATTCTGAACGGTGTTTTTGTTCCATCTTTTTCCTCTTATTTCTCTAATTCTAACAAAACACTGATGGCTGATAAGCATAAAGTGGTGCTGTTTCTGCTCGCAAAATACGAGGACCAAGTCCTGCCAGGACTGCTCCCTTTTCTTCAAAACTTTCAATTTCTGCAGGAGATAGACCACCTTCTGGTCCAAAGATAAAGAGCAGTTTAGATCCTTTTTCTAACTCCGCAACAGCTTGGATAAGCGCTGCTGATTCACCTTCTTTGGCTGACTCTTCATAGGCTACCACGATAGAGTCAAACTGGTCCAGCTGAGATAGAAAATCTGCTTTTTTTTCAAAAAGGGTGATGTTTGGGACCAAATTCCGCTTGCTTTGCTCAGCTGCACCGAGGGCGATTTTTTCTAGTTTTCTCGACCTTTTTGCCCAATTTTCTTGCCATCCCATTTTGGCAACGGACCAGTCTGCAGGGAAGGCCCAGATCTGACTAGCACCTAGTTCAGTTACTTTCTGAGTGATAAACTCGAGCTTATCTCCTTTGGGAAAGCCTGATGCGATGGTCACTTGGACTGGTAGTTCTACATTGTCAGCTAGTTCTTCAATCAACTCAAACTGACGATCCTCTACATTTATCACGCGTGCCAAGCGCTTGATGCTATCCTCAAAGACTAGAGTCACCTGGTCATCTTCTCTTAAGCGCATAACCTGAAACATGTGCTTGCTGGTTTCCTTGTCCTCGATAGTGACTGGTGAGCTAGCACTGCCTTTGACAAAATACTGTTGCATTCTAACCTCCAATCACACCAGAAATATCCTTGGTCTTCTTGAAGACACAGGCATTCCACTCCCCTTGGATCATATGGGTTTCAAGGAAAAATCCAGCTGACTCAGCCGACTCGCGCACCATGTCCCACTTGTCCTTGATAATCCCACTCATGATGAGGTAGCCTTCGTCCTTAACCAAACGATAAGCATCCTCTGTCAGATGAATGAGGATATCCGCCAAGATATTAGCTACAATCACATCTGCTTCAATCTCAACACCCTTAAGCAAGTCTCCTGCTGCTACATGGATGTTTTCCATGCCTGGATTGAGTTCAATATTTTCCTGAGCGACCCGAACTGCTACATCATCTAGGTCATAGGCAAAGATTTCCTTAGCACCAAGTAGAGAGCTAGCAATGGAAAGAACCCCTGAACCTGCCCCCACATCGATCACCGTTTCACCACCACGAAGGACCTGCTCCAAGGCAAAAAGACTCATCTTAGTGGTTGGATGCGTACCTGTCCCAAAGGCCATACCTGGATCTAGCTTGATAATCTTTTCGCCCGCCGTCGCTTCATAGTCCGTCCATGATGGCACGATGGTCAAGTCATGGGTAATGCGAGCTGGTTCATAGTATTTCTTCCAGTTGTCGGCCCAGTCTTCCTCAGCCAAGGCAGTCGTGCCCATCTTGACCTCTCCCAGATCCATAAAATCTGTCAATTCTGCCAAGCGAGCCTGCAAGTCCGCTTCAACCGCTGCCACATCCACCGTTTCAGGATAGTAGGCTGTCACCACGATTTCTTCCTGTTGCTCCACCTCAGGAAAAATCTCACCAAAGCGGTCCACATTACCCACATAGTCCATGCTGTCTTCGATTGCAACCCCTTGGGCGCCTAGCTCAATCAGGAGGTTAGAGACTAGCTCCTCCCCCTCACGCTTAACCGTTACTTTTAACTCTTGCCATGTTTCCATAATTAAGATACCAAGCCCATAAAACACAAAGCCAAAATAGGAAACTCTCTTAAGACACTTATGTTTAAGAGAAGTTTATCTTTTTGGCACAGTGTTTAGGGCGGGTTCAGTTTAGAAATTTAACCGAACCGTCCTTTCTAATCACTTACTTTTAAATAATCTTTTAATCTCTCTTGCAACTGAGGTACAACCTTATCTGAGCCAAGAAATTCATCAATGCTCATCAATTTATAGCCCTGGCCTTCATCTCCAAAGACGATACTGTCAAATTGTTCTTGACTTAACTGACTAACCATAAAGACCGACTGCTTCCTCTCAAAAAGCATACTTGGGTAGACCTTACTCCCAAGCAGGTTATCTTCAGTTAGATGAATCCCTAACTCTTCAAAAACTTCACGCGCTACGCACTCAAAAGGAGTTTCGTCCCCTTCACGACCTCCACCTGGCAACTCCCACATATTGGGCCAAGGAATGCTGGGCTTGTCATCACGCAGAATAGTTAGGACACTATCTCCACAAAGTAAGGCAATCTTGCAGCCTGTGAAATCAGAAATCTCTAGCTCCATGCTAGACTCCTAATATCTCGGATAAGGGTAAAACTCTCCTTCTTCCAAACCGACTTTCCCTTCTTCAAAGACTTCTTGGTTCCATTCCATGACGAATTCTTCTGCTTCTGGGTCTTCCAAAAAGTCCATGAGGGCATCTAGTCCAACCTCTGCAGTATCTTTGAGGAATAGTGCAAAATAAGCTAAAAATTCACGAGAAAAACCTTTCTTCGGCAGATAAGGGATGACTGTGAGATACTCTTCTGCATTAACTGTTGACTTGGCAGGGTTGTAAAAAGCACCGCTTCTTCAAAGAGGATATCGTCTGATGACACCTCTCCATCCTCATCTAGCATCTCCACTCCTGCAGGATTTTGCGCCTCTAGCAGAAAACTCACTTCAACTGCATGATTGCGTTTGTCCCAGCTAATCTCATAGTCAAAAGGAAAGTTCTTGTCCAACTCTTCTTGTAAAACATCTAAAAATCCGTATGTTGCCATGTTTGTCCTCTTTCTATACGACTCTTAAATCGCCCTCGAATACTCGGAAATATGCTAAAAATAGATACTACCATATTACCACATTCGTATCAGAAAATCCATGTTAGAAAGGACTGCTATGCCAGACAATCTCGCGCTTCGTATGCGCCCCAAAACCATCGACCAGGTCATCGGTCAAGAGCATCTGGTAGGCCCAGGAAAAATCATCCGCCGCATGGTGAGGCTAACCGCCTATCCTCCATGATTCTCTATGGGACCTCCAGGGTATCGGAAAAAAACCAGTATCGCTTCAGCCATCGCTGGAACGACCAAATATGCCTTTTCGGACCTTCAATGCAACTGTTGATAGTAAAAAAACGTCTCCAAGAAATCGCTGAAGAAGCTAAATTCTCAGGTGGCCTTGTACTGCTACTAGACGAGATTCATCGTCTTGACAAGACCAAGCAAGACTTCCTCTTGCCTCTTTTGGAAAGTGGACTGGTCATCATGATTGGAGCCACGACTGAAAATCCTTTCTTTTCTGTCACTCCAGCCATTCGTAGCCGTGTTCAGATTTTTTTGAGTTGGAACCCTTGTCTAACCAAGATGTCAAAGAGGCCATTCAAATCGCCCTGACTGACCCTGAACGAGGCTTTTGATTTCCCTGTTGAGTTAGATGATGATGCCCTTGATTTTTATCGCAACATCTACCAATGGAGATCTCCGTTCTGCCTTTAACTCGCTGGATTTGGCAGTTCTCTCCACTCCAGCTAAATGACGAAAGGTATCCGTCATATCACGCTTGACATCATGGAAAAATAGTCTGCAACGGAGCTACATCACTATGGACAAGGATGGAGACGGACACTATGATGTTCTATCTGCCCTTCAAAAAGTCTATTCGTGGATCAGATGTGGACGCTAGTCTCCACTATGCTGCTCGCTTGATAGAGGCCGGTGACCTTCCTAGCCTAGCTCGTCGTTTGACTGTTATTGCTTATGAAGATATCGGTTTAGCCAATCCCGAAGCTCAGATTCATACCGTGACTGCTCTGGATGCAGCACAGAGGATCGGTTTCCCCGAAGCCCGCATCCTCATTGCCAATGTTGTGATTGATTTGGCCCTTTCTCCAAAATCCAACTCAGCCTATGTAGCTATGGACAAGGCTCTGTCTGACCTTAAAACCTCAGGTCACCTACCAATCCCACGTCACCTGCGAGATGGCCACTATAGTGGTAGCAAGGAACTAGGGCAATGCCCAAAACTACCTCTATCCACATAACTACCCAGGTCACTGGGTCAAACAAGAGTACTTGCCAGAAAAAATTCGCAACCATAGCTACTTCTCACCAGAAGATAGTGGAAAATACGAACGTGCCCTGGCTCAACGCAAGGAAACCATTGATAAATTACGAAACTTATGAAATCCTTTTCAAAATTTTTAATTTTCCCTTGATTTTTTTTGAAAAAGTGGTATCATATAATCATAGAAACGCTGTGGTGTACGACTTCACATTTAAGTGTTGACCGACTATTTTTTGTATTATTAGGGAAACAAAAGTCTTCTAACAGCATGTAGGCCGTCTCACACGGAAACAGCTTCAGTTAGAGCGAGTTGCCCACCTGCTTAATTGCGCGGGTTCAATACAAACCGTGAAGTTTCGGCACCAATACAGCTTTTTATTTGCCTCCTTAGCTCAGTTGGTAGAGCAGTAGACTCTTAATCTATGGGTCACAGGTTCGAGCCCTGTGAGGGCATCTAAATCAACAGGAAAAAGCCTTTGATTTATAAGGCTTTTTTTGCTTATCTATAACTGATTTGCCCCATCATTTGCCCCACATTTTTTTATGAGCAATCTTTCCAGACATCTCTGATTACGAAAAACAAAAAAGCTATCCTACCTTTGCAAATTTGGATAAGATAGCAGAATATTTTAATGCAACTCCAACCCAACTCTTTGGAACGAGTAAAGAGATTGAGTTAGAAAAAGAGTGTTCTTGAATCTAATGAATACTCTGATAAAGTAAGTGAAATCTTAAAAGCTGTCAAATACATCGAACATTTTCCTACATACTGATGGACAGTACTTAGAGGATTTACTTTTACCTAACAAAGAGGCAACCAACTATACACAGAAGATGGAGATGAGTTGTATATTGATCCAACTTCTCAGAAAAGAACACTTTCATACCCAATATGAACCTGGTTTTATTGAAGCAAGAGATAAATCTCCACTAGAGCTCTTAATTGAAAATAAGGAATTGTTTGATAAATAGAAAAAAAGCGAGGATAACCTCGCTTCAGATTGAGTTAAAATCTTTAGAAGACACTTTTTATAAGGACTTTGTCTTCAATCTGTGAAAAGAGTGAAAACTCCTTTTTCTTTTTGTAAGATCAGACTGAAACTTCCAAATTGTTTATTTATTTTATTGACATTTTCTATAAAAAAATAAGTACAATAGTTTTTATTAGCAAAACTATACTATATAGGGGGTATTGAAATGAAATTTTCTAATCGTTTACTGCTATTCCTTGCAGGAGTTGTTTTTGTCCTTTTAGGACTTTTCCTATTTACAAACCCAGTAGCTAATCTTGTTGCTTACAGCTGGTGGATTTCATTTGGTTTACTGGTTTCTTCTATAGCAGCTATTTTAGGCTATTTCTCTGCACCAAAAGAGCTTCGCTCACCTGTTTATCTTTTCCAAGGATTTGTTAGTCTTCTCTTAGCTCTTTACCTCGTTGCTTATGGCTTTGTGACCCTGCCGGTCGTCATTCCGACCATTGTAGGAATTTGGTTAATTGTAGAAGCCATTATTGCTTTCTTTAAAGGCAATCGTCTAAGATTGATTTTCCCTATTATTGGTAGCAATATCACGTGGGTAGCCTTGCTTGAATTTTTACTAGGTCTAGTGATTCTGTTCAATCCAGTGGCTACAGGTGTCTTTGTCGTTTATGTCATTGCCTTTTCATTTTTAGTTACTGGCTTCACCTACATTATTGAGGCCTTTCGTAAATAGTCTAGTTGCTATTTCTATCGCATTCAAAAAAGCTGGGAAATCATATTCTCAGCTTTTTTGTCTCTTTAATTATCACTTTTTCGCATTCCATTCTGCGTAGAAATTTGTTTTTCCATTTTATTCTCCAATTTGATCTCGCACTGACATTTATTTATAACAAAACTATATATCTAGAATAGCATAATCATTAGGTATTATAGGTTTTCAAACAAAATACGAGTCATTCGTTTTTGCCCCACTTTTGCCCCATTTTTAAATCCTGACATTGAAAATACCTAAAAGTATTTCCCTAAAATCAGCTATATTTCAACATTTTTTTGTTTATTTTTCAATATGAAAAAGTTCTTACAAATCCATGTAGGGGCATCTAAACAACAGGAAAAAAAGCCTTGATTTATAAGGCTTTTTTTGCTTTGTCATTTTGTTTTTTTGTACCAAAAAGTTTATATTCACAAAATAAGCGACTCTCATCAAAGACTCGCTATTTATCTAACACCTCGATTTAATAGAAAAAAACACCTCACGGTGATTACTTATTATCAATCGTCCATTACTCCGCCTGTAAGTTGGTACATGAGATAAATGTGCTCCAAGGTTTTTTTAGCTTATCCATATGTTCCACATCTTTAAAGGCACCTAATGCTAGTAAAGGAACAAAACCGAAACATTGGTTATAAGACAAGGGACCATCTTTTAACACAGCCTGTCTATATAAATCCAGTTCAAAGTTATCAGTCACATATGAGTTATCTAAATACTGAAGAAAAATATTTCAAGCTCTTGATAATAATGTCGCAGTTTTGAAGATTGTATTTTACAATACCAACAAATTCATTCTCTTCCCAAGTAATAATATCTCCAAAGGCTGTTACGAACATCGGAAAAAGAAGTAAGGAACTATTCATAATAATAGCCGTAGCAAATCTTTGCATTTTTGCCTTATCTTATTTAAGATAGTACTATTAAAAAAAGGAAAAGGTGAAAATCATGGAAACATATACACTTGCAAATGGGGTTGCTATTCCTAAAATTGGTTTTGGAACTTGGCAAATTGCTGAAGGCGAAGAAGCCTATAACAGCGTTAGCTTCGCACTTAAGGCGGGTTACACACATATTGATACCGCACAAATTTACGGTAACGAGGTTTCTGTAGGTAAGGCGATTGCTGATAGTGATTTGGCACGTGAGGATATTTTCCTAACTACCAAACTTTGGAATGATAAGCACGATTACGAGTTGGCTAAGACTTCTATCGATGAGTCTCTCGAAAGACTTGGTGTGGATTATTTGGATCTTTTGCTTATCCATTGGCCTAATCCAAAGGCGCTTCGTGAGAATGATGCTTGGAAGTCTGGTAATGCAGGCGCTTGGAAGGCAATGGAAGAAGCCTACAAAGAAGGTAAGGTGCGTGCTATCGGTGTGTCTAACTTTATGCAACATCACCTAGAAGCTCTTCTTGAAACAGCTGAAATTGTTCCACATGTCAATCAAATCCTCTTGGCTCCAGGTTGTGACCAAGAAGACTTAGTTGCCTATTGCCAAGAGCGCGATATCCTTCTTGAAGCCTATAGTCCACTAGGTACAGGTAGTATTTTTTTGGAAATGAAGATGTTGAAGCAGTGGCTGAACGTAACGGTAAATCTGTGGCACAAGTTGCTCTGCGTTGGAGCCTTCAAAAAGGTTTCTTGCCACTACCTAAGTCTGTGACACCTAAAAAAATATAAAAGCTAACTTGGATATCTTCGGCTTCGACTTATCAGAGGAAGATATGGCGGTCTTGGATAAGATTCAAGGCATCAAAACTCAGGATGATCCTGACAAAGTTAATTTTTTTAATAGGATTTTAATCAACTCGTCAGGGTTGCTTTTTCAAGTAAATGACAAAAAGAAGTCAAGATTTTTGACAATTCGCGCCACATGAAAGTTATTTAAGCATATCCTTTTTCTCATTACCATTTTTCTGTTATAATAAATTGTACTTCTAAAAATAGAAAGGTCTTAAGATGACAACTCTTATTAAACATAAACGTGTAGAATTTTTCAGAACTTTTTTTATGACTTAGTTTTTTTGTTTTTTGCAATTTCAAAAAGTAACTACTTTAATTGACCATCTTCATAACGGTATTTTTGACTTGGAATTCTTTCCTTGATTTTTTTCATTGCTTCTTTGCTTCTCATCGATTCCTGGATGATTCAAACCGATTATACCAATCGCTATGGAAAGAACTCTTTATTTAACATAGTAATCATGTTTATCAAAATGGGAATTTTACTCTTTATAGCCAATATGATTGGACCTGATTGGCAACAATATTTTCATTATCTCTGTTGGGCTATTGGTACATTAACCCTTACCTTATTTTTTCAATATTTGGTTGAATTTTTTAGAAAATCAACCGATGATGTTCATCGGGAAAGTATCAAAGGTTTTCTATGGATAACAGGTCTAGGAAGTTTAGGAGTCTATTTAGCAGCTCTTCTTCCTATTTACGTTGGAGTCTCTGTCTTATTTGCTAGTATTCTGCTAACATTTATTATGCCAAGTATCTTGCTTAATAAAGATAAGCATTACCAGGTAAATCTCCCCCATTTAATCGAGCGCATCTCCCTTCTTGTCATTATTATGTTTGGAGAGATGATTACGGAGCTAGCTAACTTCTTTACAATCGAGAATTTCTCGATTTATTCGGTTCTTTATTTCATTATTATGATTTCTCTGTTCTTGTTTTTATTTTTGGTCAATTCGACCATGCTATTGATGAAAAAAATCTAATCAAAAGGGCTATTTCTAATTTACAGTCACTATCCTATTTTCATTGGGCTTATGATGATGACTGTATCGATGAGTTTTCTTCTGAATCCTGAAGCTAATCGTCTCTTTGCAACCAGCTTCTCTTATATCGGATTTGGCCTCTTTCAAGCTGCTGTCCTAGTAAATGGGCCCCATAACAAAACACTATCTTCGCTATTCGAAAAAGTTACTACTGTGTCCAAGCGACACTCTATCTGGCTGCCTTGATTCTCTCTTTAATCTTTGCTTCTAATCCTATAATAGTAGTGAGTATAACAACCATTTTAGCTCTAGCTATAACCATTCATTTTATTTATTTTTTTATATGACACAGAATAAAAAAATATTCCAAATCTAACTGGGGGATATTTTAATGAGTTTATAACATTAAAAAGCTTTTGGGAACCAAGGCTTTTTCATTAATTTGTTTTTTTCCATTTTATCCTCCGATTTGAACTCGCACTGACATTTATTTATAACAACACTATATATCTAGTATGGCATAATCATTAGGTATTATAGGTTTTCAAACCAAATGTGAGTCATTCGTTTTTTGCCCCACTTTTGCCCCATTTTTTTAAATCCTGACATTGAAAAACACCTAAAAGTATTTCCCTAAAATCAGCTATATTTCAACACTTTTTGTTTATTTTTCAATATGAAAAGTTCTTACAAATTCATGCAGGGGGCATCTAAACAACAGGAAAAAAAGCCTTGATTTCAAGGCTTTTTTTGATGTCAAATAACTTTTTGTAGCAAATCATTATAAAGGTTTTTCCAACCTTATCAAACTTATCATTTATTCTCAATCAATTGCTAGCAATATTTGATAAGACCAACTGTTTTTTTACAGTACAGAGCTAGTCTATAATTAACTAAACTATACTAATTTGTGCCCATATTACATGGCCAATCCGCATAGAGATTAAAATGGGCTATTATGAATTCATAAATTTTCGCAACAGAACAAGAGCAAGTCATTTAGAAATAAAAAGAGAAGAGAATCTTTCACTCTCTTCTTAGTATATCTTATTAAATTCAGTCTTTCTCAATCTACCTGATTTTTCCTTTGCAACGACAAATTCTTTAACCAATCGATAGATAACAGCAAATATGGGTGTAAAGAATATCATCCCAAGTAAGCCAAAGAGATTGCCTCAATACTAGCAGCCGCAAGCGTGAAAAAGGGCTGGCAAACCAATAGACTGACCCTACAACTCTAGGATAAATAAGGTTTCCTTCAATCAGCTGTATAACTTGATATAGAAGAAGAGAAAGTAAAGGCTTGAGTAGGACTCACTGTGAAGATAAAAAAATCGCTCCCACAACACAAGCAATCATAGGCCCTACATAAGGAATGAACGATAGCACTCCTGCAAAGATACCTGTCATTACTCCATAGGGTATCCCAAACACGCTGTAACCAACCGCTATCATAACTCCTATGATAACTGCTTCAATCAGCTGACTCATCAAAAATTGGTCATAAGTCTCTAGTGCTACTTGTCCAATGTAAGTCAACTTTATCACCACCTTCTCTGGAAGAAAAAAACTTTTTAGAAGTCGACTCGTCATCGCTGCCAAATGTTCCTTACTGGATAAAAATAAAAAGGTGAAGACTATAATCAAAAAGGCATTCATCAAACTTGAAAAAATATTGCCGATATTACTAGTCAGACCTGATAAAAAACCTATCAAAGCTTGGCTAATAGAGCTAGACTGTCCCTGAATTCCTGATACGATAGTTGACAACATGTCTTTGGTTACAAATTCCGAGCTGCCTAGCAATTTCCCAAGTTGAGTAAGGACTGTTGAAAGGACTGTTCCCAGCTGACTAATAGTCTGGGCTAGGGGTTGGCAGCACCAAAACCAAAAGAGCAATCACGATTAAGATAAGAGCTAGGAAAACAAGTACCATGGCAATCGGACGACGCAACTCTGCCTTTACCTTCAATTTAACTAAGTACTGTTCAATTTTTTTCATGGGAACATTGAGCACAAAAGCAATAACAGCACCATAAATCAAGGTTGATATTACATCAAAGAGAGAGATTGCTCCTGATATAAAGCTCGATGCATTCAGAATTACAAGAGCAACCAGCCCTATAAAAAAAGTATTAACAGGGGTGTATTTTTTTACTAAGTTCATAAATTCTCCTTAATAAACATGTTTAGATACGACTATACTATTTGGTTTTTCAAACTCTCGATTAAGGTAGGCTTGGTAAGTTCCTGGAGCGATAAATCCTTTGGGTGAGAGGATATCGGTGCCAGCCTGACCGACTATGGTATCAGCCAAGAGCACACAGTTTGTAGATAAGACAAAGTAGGATTTAAACTTAGATTTGATAAATTTATAAAGTTCCCCATCCGTCTCATGTCTGATTTTTATAAGCGTAGGTGTAGTCTTCCTTACCATCTTCCGTTTTTAATTTTTATCTGCGCTTGGCTCCCAAGGAATCGTTAGTTGTTTTAATTCAGCTAATTTTTTCTGAACCGCTTCTTCCATTTCAGGTGTCAAATCTATTCCGTAACCAAAATAGCGTTTTTTTGACTCTCCCGTTTACATAAGTCAATGTACTTATCACGGTCGCAAAAATATAAAGACACCATCTCCAACCATACCAAATAAGGTCTCAGATGACGGATCATAGTTTCCATAAGAAATCACACGTCCTTGATAACAAAGGTCCACATGACCAATAGCTGAAAATAGAGAAGTCTCCGCTGTATGAACGAAAAATTTCAAGATCTGCTGTCTTACCAAACTTCACCATTCCAAGATAGATTTCCTCTTCCTCATCAGCATTTTTCCTGCATGAATTTATTGATTTTTTTGCTAAAAGTACTTGCAGGGATGAGAGCAGCTAGGGCAATAGGTAAGCTCATTCTGACACGACGTTTGAGATGGTTTTTTTCCCAATTTCCTCTTCAAACAAGAAACCATCACGGATATTGGACACACCATAAAAGGAAAAATAAGCCCCTAAATACAAAGAGTTGAAAGACAGAATTTCCTGTAGAGGACAAAAGACTAGTCCCACCAAGAAAAAAACTAGTACGAGACCATCTAGTAAGAAACGAAAACGAGGTCGAATTTTTGTTTTTGCGGTAGAGAACATAGGTGACAAGGTTGATACTAGCATGAAAAAAATCTGATAAATTCCAATCACAAGAGCCAAAAATATAAATTGGCACATCAGTAGCAAGATTCGAGCCTAGCAAATATCCCATCACTAACAATTTAACCAGTGCAACTCCCAAGGTGTCCGTTGACTGACTTTTTTTGAAAAATACGTAATACTAAATCTAAGACCGTTGCTATCCAAGCTAAAAAAACAGAACCAGTCGAATAACCGTCACTGGCAACCAAGTTCCCGTGACCATCAAGATAAGACCTAGCAGAACAAACAAGAAACCCTGAACAAGTAATTTCTTACCTGTCAGACCTAAAGAAAGAATTTTTTTCCATAAAAGACCTTTCAAAAAAATAATAATTAAGCCCTTTGATCAAATTGACTGGTAAATAGCTGACGGCACAAACAGCCTGTGCCAGCAAGACATGGCGACTGACTGTAGCAATGTCACCATCTTGTCTTTTGCACTTCTGAAATTTGTTTTTATTGAGTCGAAATCAGAGCTTTTTAAAAAAACTAGCTAAACTTGAAAGCTAACCATAATTGCTAGATAAAAAAAGTGTAACCAATCCTTCTTGTAAAGGTAGGAAAGAATTATATCCATTCCATTAATTATTTATATATTACCTATTGTGACACAATACTCACTATAATTCAACTTTTTACCTATTTAAAACCATAAAAGCCTACATAACTCTTTTGAAGAGAACAAAAAAATCTGAATGTAATAAGATAGTACCCATTACCCATATTATAATTAGATTATGAATTGAAGCTTTTTGGAACTAAAATTAGGAATAATTGAGAAAGTAGGGAGGGAAATTTTGCTTTTTACCCCATTTTGAAATAATTTCATTTTAGATTTTTCTAAGTTTCTTTCAAAAGAGCCTGCAGGGGCATCTAAACAACAGGAAAAAAAGCCTTGATTTACAAGGCTTTTTTTGTTTTTCTAAAAGATTTTTCTCTAGATATTTAGCAGAATCCCAAGATAGTTTCTCAATGTTCCACTTCTTCCTTAAATCGTACTTTTTCCTTGGCTGTATAATCTCATAATCTTCACAAAAGCGAACTGGATTGTTTTTGGTTATACAAAAAGAAATACTGAAAAGAATAACAAGCCAGCAAACCACAAACCATAGCCTTCATCACCAATCGGTTGGCCAAATTTTAGAGGAAGAATCAAGAAATACAAAAAGTAATAGATAGACACTATATTTACTACAAAGCGGGCAAATCGATAAGGTAAAGCAGACAGTTGTCTAGGATCAAACTGGTTTTTTACAAACAAATTATGAGATGCTGCAAAGAAAAAGACTTTCTCTGTCGTCGGCTGGGCTTTGCGAACATTTTTATAGAGTGCTCGTTCAAGTAAAGCAACCAACGAGGAAAAACTGCATCAACCAAAATAGAAGAATACAGGCTAGACTGAAACCAGTTATAGACACCAATAAACTTGAGGAAAAAGAAGCCCGAAATTGCAGGCCCACCTGCTAGTAAGAGAATTACCAATTCAGGAATAAAAGGAATTCGTGTCACCAGCTTTTTCAGTATTGAGCAACCTACTCTTTGGAGCAGCTAGAGCCTCTCCTGTCTTTTGGTCATAATAGACCGCCTGACCATCACATTCGCCAATAAAGACACGACGGCGTCCGAGAAAAAACATATTGACCTCTTTTCTATTTATGAAAACAAGTCTTCAAATTTTGAGATTTTATTATCCTAGTATACCATAAACCAACTTGCTAGGGTCATAAGATAGCTAAGAGCCACATCTTGCTAAAAGGTTGACAGAACTTCGCTCCATAGGATATGATGGGAATACCTAAAATTTTAACTCTGCATGATCTTTACGACTTCTACTGAAAAAAAGCGTTGGAGAGTTCAATTCTATATCTGGAGGTTTCTGAAAAATCTATTATTCAAAAATTTGTCGGTGTCGGCTATCTAGTCTTTTGCGGTAGGGTATATTCTTTCAATTTTTCTTTTTTTCTCGCGCATGGATTGATCGACTTTTTCTCAGCTCAGTCTTCTCACTGTGGTTCCAACCATCCTCTTTTTTTCACTGCTATCTATGCAACGATTGCAGGCATCAAAAAGACTTTCTAGTCGCAGACTCTCCTTTGAGTTCACCTTGGAAGGTATTTATGTCTATCCTGGGCTCTTCTTTTTCCAAAGAAATTTTCATCCCAAAAGAAGAATTGTTGCGAGCATCGTATGTTGAAGTGGATGTCAGCGACCCTGACCATGTCAACAGCAAGGCTTACTATTTAGACTTCGATCTGAGAGAGGTCACTCAGCTAGAAGATATTTCTAAGTCAAACGTCATCATCGATACAAGTGTTCTGAAATTGCGTCTCGCCCTTAGCCTCTGTCGATTTAGAGAGGAAGAAAAAAAGCCGAGTTGGCGACCTATCTAAAAGAAAACTACGGCATTGATTTCTTATATTAGCAAGAAAAAAAGCCCTGATGTAGGGCTTTTTGTGTTATTAGCGGTTTAGCATATGCTACGCTCCACTATCATCCTGTTCTTCCTTAAATCGTACTTTTCCTTGGCTATATAGCTTCATAATTTTCACAAAGCGAACTGGATTGTTTTGATTATACACTAATACGAGTGCAAAGAGTAATAATCCAGCTATCCAAAAATTCATAACCTAGTTCAATCTCCTGACCAAATTTTTGAGTATAGCTATAAAAAAACATAGAACAAATAGATATTAGTGGTAACTATTAGAAAACGAACGAATCGGAAGATTTTCGTTGACAACTTAGCTGGATCAAAGTTTTTCTTCTCCCACCATCAAGTTATGAGAAGCCGCATAGTAAAAGACCCTTTCTGTCGTCGGCTGGGCCTTGCGTACATTTTTATATAGCGCTCGTTCTAGTAAAGCAACCATGAACAAAAACTCAACCAACCAAAATAATAGGATAAAGGTCAGACTGGTCCAGTTATAGATCCCGATACTCATAGCCGCAAGGAAGCCAAAGCCACCCGTTCCACCAGCCATGAAGAAAATTACTAATTCAGGTATGTAGGCGTTGGTCTTTCGAGCCCCTTCAGTATTGAGTAGGACGCTCTTGGGAGCAGCTAAAGCCTCTCTCGTCTTTTGGTCATAATAGACCGCTTGACCATCACATTCGCCGATAAAGACACGACGGCGTCTCAGAAAAAACATCTCTACCTCTTTCTATTTCCTTTGTTATATTTAAAATTGGTTAGAAAGCAAGGATACTTCTCCACCCTTACTTCTGATTGATCTTCTTAGTTACGGTAAAATTGGTTATCTTTGTCACTTACAGATTGACCGATAGACAAGACATCTTGGCTACCGTCCGTACCTGTCACTTCGATTTGGGACTCCAGCTGGGGTAAAGATCAGTCGTGCACCTTGTCCACCACCGACAAGATGAATACCTGTTGAGTAGTAGCCATCTTTTTCCTCTACTTGACCCATCTCGTATTTAAAGGTTCCATTTGAACTTTGGATCGTTACAATTCCATCTGCTGTGACTGTTGCAGTTGTTCCCTGCGTAGTTTTTCCCAAGTCCCTACAAACTTAGCGTAAGCCTCTTGTGATTTTTGCTTATCTTCCGTTTTGTTCTGCTTGAGTGGTTGTAGCTTCTGTCGCACTATTTGTTTCTGACTTCTGCTCCTCTTTTTGGCCTGCTTCAGTTTTACTTGCGGACTCTGTAGTCACCTTGCTTGTTGTCTCCTTTTTGGTTTGAAGCTGAAGTGTTCTTGTCAGTCTTTCCACCACAGGCAGCCAAAGGTCAAGGCAGCCAACAAGGTCAGGACTGATAGGCTCGTATAGCGCAATGTTTTGTTTTTTTCATAAAAATCTCCTTTGAAATAGATACAGATAAAAAGTAGCTCGTCAGATTTTTGCATATATTTGACGGCTATATCGTAGTCTTCAGTGTATCATTTATTTGCTTTTTAATTCAATAGCTATCATGATATCGAAAAAAAGGCTAATCCAAGTAGGAATTAGCCCTTTTTATTTCTAGTTTTGATTTGCTCGTTTTTTTAGTAGATAAACATGGCATCGCCAAAGCTAAAGAAACGGTATTTTTTTCATCGATAGCATGCTGGTAGGCTTCGAGGACCAATTCACGTCCTGCAAAAGGCTGAAACAAGCATGACCAAGGTAGACTTCGGGCAAGTGGAAATTAGTAGAAAAAGCATCGACAACTTTCCAGTCATAGCCTGGCTTTGATAAAGATATTGGTCCAGCCAGAGTCTGCTTGGATTTGCCCATCAAACTTGCTTCCGATGGTCTCTAGCGTACGGATAGAGGTTGTCCCTACCGCAATGACACGACCACCATTTTCCTTGACCTGACGCAAAGTCGCTGCGGCTTCCTCAGACAATTGATAAAACTCTGAGTGCATCTCGTGCTCATCCAGATTATCTACTGAAACAGGTCTAAAAGGTCCCAAGTCCAACGTGCAAGGTCAGGTAGACTAGATGAACGCCTTTTTGCTGGATTTCTTCTAGTAATTCCTTGGTGAAAATGTAGCCCTGCAGTCGGTGCTGCAGCTGATCCACTCTCCTTGGCATAGACTGTCTGGTAACGTTCACGGTCATCCAATTTTTCATGGATATAAGGAGGCAAAGGCATTTCTCCCAAGACTTTCAAGCACTTCTAGGAAAAATTCCCTTCATACTCAAAACGGACAATACGACCGCCATGGGTTAATTCCTCGAGTCACGACTGCGCTAAGTCGACCATCACCCAAAAGATAACACGGGTGCCCGACCTTGAGACGTTTAGCTGGTTTTGCCAAGACTTCCCACTCGTCTCCTGCTGTATTTTTTTCAAGAGCAAGAGTTCAACGTGGCCCCTGTTTCTTCCTTTTGACCATGAAGTCGAGCTGGCAAAACGCGGGTGTCATTCATAACTAGGGCATCACCTGGCTCTAGCATTTCAATAATAGAGTGAAAATGGCGATCTTGAAATTCTCCAGTTTTGCGATTGACCATCAAGAGTTTAGAGGCATCGCGCTTTTCCAAAGGTGTTTGAGCAATCAACTCCTCTGGCAAGTGGAAATCAAAATCATTGGTATTCATTGGTGTCATTTTTCCTTTTCTTTTCTAATAGAGTTGCATTAGCTGTCAAAGCGAACTTCTTCAAGTAGGTACTCGATGAAGCGTTCACCCATCTTAGACAAGCTTGTCTTTTCATGCTGGATATAAACCAGCTCAATCGGATCATCAATATCAAGTGGAATCGAAACGATATTGTCTCCATTAAGATTACTATTGAGGATACCAGTCGCGATGGTATAGCCGTCCAAACCAATCAAGAGATTGAACAAGGTCGCACGGTCACTAACCACGATGGATTTCTTGTGGTGTTCCTGTGACAAAATCTCTTCTGAGAAATAGAAGGAATTATGGGTCCCTTGGTCATAGCTCAAGTATGGGAAGTCTTCTAGATCTGATAACTGCACCTTGTCTCTCTTAGCAAGAGGTTGGTCTTGCTGACAAAGATATGGGGTTGGGCTGTAAAGAGATGGTGGGCAACTAGATGGTTGTCATCCAACATCTTAGAAAGGACGTCCCGGTTATAGCTATTTAAAAAGAGGACTCCGACTTCACTGCGGAAGTTCTTGACGTCGTCGATGATTTCCCAGGTTCTGGTTTCACGCAAAAAGCTCGTACTTTTTCCATATCGCTTTTCTTGAGCAAAGGAAACAAAAGGCATTGACTACAAAAGGCATAGTGTTGCGAAGACACTAAAAAAAGCTCGCGATGAGCGATTGGGTTCTTATAACGTTCTTCTAGAAGTTGAGTTTGCTCGACAACCTGACGGGCATAGGATAAAAACTCCATCCCATCACGTGTGAGGGTAATTCCCTTAGGATTTCGGATAAAAATCTCAATTCCCATCTCATTTTCTAGGTCACGAACTGCATTTGATAGACTAGGTTGCGTAATGAAGAGTTGCTTGGCAGCCTCATTCATGGAACCAGTCTCTACAATTTTGATAATATAGTGTAATTGTTGAATTCTCATGCTTTTATTGTACCATACTTGACGCAATATAAAAAGAACCAGTCACTGCAAGTCCCATTATCCTCTGTAAATCTTAAAAGAGGTTGGAACACTTCCAACCTCTTTTTATCTTTATTGTTAAACAAGCTTTTCAAATCGAAACTTAGCTTCTCTTTTCTCCAGAAAGATGGCTAATAAAAATCATGGCTCCGAGAAACTGATGGGATAATAGCTGTACCAGTTTAAGCTTGGTCCCCAAGCTCCAAAAAGTAATTTGTCCTAGAAAAGGCACCAATCCAGCCGAGAAACATTTTCCCGAAGCATCCCATATGTTCTCCACGATTGGTGATAGCTCCTGCTAGTAGTCCGATTAAAAGTCCGACAAACATACTTCCAATCATAGCTTCTCCTTAAATTGCCCAATCTCCATTGCGGAAGAGTGGTACGCGTGTTCCATCCTCACGGATACCATCGATATCCATTTGGTTAGAACCAATCATAAAAGTCAACGTGAACATCGGAACGGTTAAGCCCTGCAGCTTCAAGTTCTTCTTCGCTCATCTCTGCTCCACCAACAACGCTAGTTGCATAGGCTGCACCAATAGCCAAGTGGTTAGAAGCATTTTCATCAAAAAGAGTATTAAAGAAGGTAATACCTGACTGAGAAATTGGACTTGGATCTGGTACCAAGGCACATTCACCCAAGGCACGCGCACCAGCATTCTTAAAGACAAGGTCCTTCATAACTTGATCACCCTTTTCAGCTGTGATATCAACGATTTGACCATTTTCAAAGGTCACCTTGATACCTTCGATGATGTTTCCATTATAGCTAAGTGGTTTTGTAGAAGTAACATAACCATCTGCGCGACGGAAGTCAGGAGCTGTAAAGACTTCTTCTGTTGGCATATTTGGCAAGAATCCTTCACCTTGAGCATTGATAGCTCCAGCTGATTCCCAAACGTGGTTCTTAGGCAAGCCAAGTGTCAAATCAGTTCCAGGCGCTGTGTAGTGAAGAGCTGAGAATTGTTCTTTGTTGAGCATTTCTGCCTTGCTCTTCAAGATAGCTGCATGTTCTTCCCAAGCCTTAACTGGATCTTCTTCGTAGATACGGCAAGTCTTGAAGATTTGGTCCCAAAGGAGGTCCACTGCTTCTTCGTCGCTGCATGCATTTGGAAAGACCTTTCTTAGCCCACTCGAGTCCAGCAGCCGCTGCTACAGTCCAGCTAACCTTGTTAGATTGAGTTGCGATACGCATTGGCTTCATAGCAATTCCCATAGCTTTAGCAGAAGCTGAAAGTTTTTCTGCATCTACTCCGTTCAAGGCACCTGGGTCAGAAGAACGGACACCGAGACGACTTGCTTTGTTTTCAAGAAGGTAGTTCATCTCAGCAATCTTGTATTCTGGTACATTGTCCAAACGCTCCATCGGCGCGTGAAGGAATTTCTCACGGTTTACAAAGTCATCTGCCCATTGAACGATAACTTCATGTGCACCAAGTGCATAAGCTTCTTTGACGATTAAGTGAGCCAACTCGCGTTGCTCCACATCGATAGAGAGAGCCAAAGTATGACCAGGTTGTACATTCACACCGTTTGCAACCAAAAGCTTAGCGTATTTTTCTAGATTTTCTTTAAAATTTGGTAAAACCATGTTGTTTCTCTTTTCTATTTTTATTTTTCTTTCAAAGCAGACAATAATCCTGCTAAAGCAATAGCACCTAGACAAAAGCGCTGTCGATAGAAGAATTGACTGATCAGCAAGGTCTAATTGATACTCAAACACCTTCTCAGCTGGCTTGTCTTCCGCGAAAATTCTTAGTTTCATTAAATGTCCTTTCTTATTCTTCGTACTCTCCTAGATAGAGACGTTGAGCCTCTGGGCTGTTAGTGAGGATATCTACATAAGTTTCATAGTCATCAAGCAAGGGCTTTCCTAAAGAGATATCTTGTTCTGGATTTATATTTTTTCCATAAAGAAAGCAAAGATAGAGACGTTCGTTTAGTGTTGGAAATACTTCAATAGACATAAGTTCAGCCTGACCTACCCGATCCCAATCTTGTTCTTTGATATCTGGTATGATATAAGCTTGGAAAAGTCCCATAAGTGGATTATCCTCCGGTTGACCACTGTCCTTATCCGCTAGAACTAAAGAACAGCGTCGACCAAAACCAGCTACTTGGCGCTCCCGTCCCTTTACCGAAACAGTAATAGGATGCCCTCCAATATGGCTATAGATCCATTCTTTGGGTAGTCCATAATCTAAAAGGGGGGTCACTTCTTTGACAATCGCTACAGAACTATAGCGTAGAAACTGACGAGTAACTGCTTTACAAAAAAGGATATCCTCCTCTTTCAAGGTCACTCCCTTCCAGTTATTTTCTTCGTTAAAATGGTTGAAAAATACCAGATAGGGATCACGCACCATTTGTGCTAATACGTAAACGCCATTTCGCAAGCGTATGGAAATAACTTTCCCTGGTTTCCAAGGTGTTGCTCTGTTTTTCTTTAGCATCATTAACTAACCTCAAACCTACATAAGACATTTCAAACTATTAAAACAAATCATCAAACAAACTCAACTGGTTGTCCTCTGGCATATTGCCAAGAATACCCATTTCATCCATCTTTTCAACCAAGGTTGATGAGAGTCCACCACGCTTGCGGAGTTCTGTTTTAGAGAGGAATTCTCCTTCTTGACGAGCTCGCACCAATTGCTTGGCAACGTTCTCTCCTAGACCATCCATAGCGACAAACGGTGGGATGAGGGTATCTCCATCGATGATAAATTCAGTCGCATCACTGCGATAGAGGTCCAACTTCCCAAATTTGAAGCCACGTTCCCACATCTCATTGACGATTTCAAGCGTTGTATAGAGGTCAATTTCTACGTTGGAAGCTTCATTGTTCTTGCGCTTTTCAGCAATTTCTTGCATCTTGCGTTTGATAGCATCCAAGCCTGCACCCATGGTCTTGATATCAAAGGCCTTGGCACGGATGGAGAAGTAAGCACAGTAATAATAAATCGGATGGTGAACCTTGAAGTAGGCCACACGAAGGGCCATCATAACGTAGGCTGCCGCATGGGCTTTAGGGAACATGTACTTGATTTTCCCACAAGATTCGATATACCACTCAGGTACATTGTTGGCCTTCATGGCTTCGATATAACCATTGCGCTCTTCTTCTGAGATTTTGAGCCACAATCCCTTACGCACTCGCTCCATGATGGTAAAGGCCATCTTTGGATCTAGACCAGCGTGCATGAGGTAAACCATGATGTCATCCCGACATCCGATAACGGTTGACAGGTCCGCAATTCCAGCCTTAATCAAGTCTTGGGCATTTCCCAACCATACATCGGTACCGTGAGACAGACCAGAAAGCTGAAGTAACTCTGCAAAAGTCGTCGGATGGGTTTCATCCACCATTCCACGAACAAAATTGGTCCCAAACTCTGGAATACCAAGCATACCGGTTGAAGTCCCGATTTGTTCAGGCGTCACTCCCAGGATATCTGTACCCGAGAAGAGAGCCATGACACCTGGATCATCCATTGGAATATCATTTGGATCAATGCCTGATAAGTCCTGGAGTTTTCGAATCATGGTCGGATCATCATGACCAAGAACATCGAGTTTGAGGACGTTCTCATCAATATCGTGGAAGTTAAAGTGAGTGGTCTGCCATTCAGCAGTTACATCATCTGCAGGGTATTGCACTGGAGTAAAGTCATAGACATCCATATAGTTAGGAATAACAACGATTCCCCCTGGGTGCTGACCGGTCGTCCGTTTAACACCAGCAGCTCCTTGGGCTAGGCGCTCTACTTCAGCTTCACGGTAGAACTTGCCATAGTCACGCTCGTAACCCTTGACAAATCCATAGGCTGTTTTAGCAGCCACCGTACCAACCGTTCCTGCACGGAAGGCATACTCTTCCCCAAAGATATCACGAACATCCAAGTGGGCGCTCGGCTGGTCCTCCCCTGAGAAGTTCAAATCGATATCGGGAACCTTATCCCCGTCAAAACCAAGAAAAGTCTCGAAAGGAATGTCCTGTCCATTTTTGCTGAGCTTGTGGCCACAGTTTGGACAGTCTTTATCTGGCATATCAAAGCCTGAACCGTAAGAACCATCTGTGATAAACTCACTGTACTGACACTGACCACAGACATAGTGAGGAGAGAGAGGATTAACCTCAGTAATCCCAATCATGGTCGCAACGAAAACTGGATCCCAACAGACCCACGAGAACCAACCAAAGTAGCCTCGTTCGTTGGAACGGTGCACTAGCATCTGTGAAGCCAGATAAATCACGGCAAATCCATTCCCCAGAGATAGAGGTTAGTTCCTTTTTCAATCCGTAAATCAACGATATCTGGGAGTGGGATTTCCATAGATTTCAAAAAGCTTTTTTTATAGGTTAACTCGGCAACTGTTTCTTCAGCTTTGTCAATGAAAGGCGTGTACAAATCACCCTTTACAACCTCCACAGGTTCAAAGATTTCTGCCAAGGCATTGGTATTTTCAATGACAATCTTGCGAGCCAAGTCTTCCCCTAGAAAGGCAAATTCATCCAACATTTCATTAGTTGTTCTAAAATGTGCCTTTGGTAGCGGAGCTGGTTGGGCAGCTTCTCCATGGCCGATCGTTCGGTTAATCATGGCACCCTGACCTAGACTTCGTACGATAATCTCACGATAAATCTCATCCTCAGGTTCGAGATAGTGGACATTTCCTGTCGCAAGAACAGGCTTGCCGAGACGATCTCCAACCTCTATCAAACTCTTGATAATGGTCTGGAGTTCCTCCATATCCTTGACCTGCTCTTTGGCAATCAGAGGTGCATAGATAGCTGGAGGCATCACCTCGATAAAGTCATAGTATTTAGCAACTTCGACCGCCGCATCTACACCCTGTGATACGACTGCATCAAAGACTTCTCCTTCCGTACAAGCCGATCCCAAGATTAAACCTTCTCGATGGGCATCTAGTACTGTACGTGGAATCCGTGGAACTCCTTCAAAATACTGGGTATTTGAGAGAGAAACCAGCTTAAAGATATTTTTCAAGCCCACTTGATTTTTTACATAGATAGTCGCATGCTTGACGCGAGCTTTTTTATAAGAGTCCGGACTGATTAAATCAAGGTTTAATCGTGCCAAATCTGTCACACCATGTTTTTCTGCCACTTCCTTGATAAAGATAAAAAGCAGACGGCCAGTTGCTTCCGCATCATAGTTGGCCATGTGGTGGTGTTCTAGGGCAACACCAAAACGTTTAGTCAAAGGTCCTAGACCATGACGTTTGTACTCAGGATAGAGATTTCTAGCGAACTCTAGCGTATCGATGACAGGTTGAGTAATTTTTGGAAGACCGTGACGCTCATAGTTGGCATTCATAAAAGCCAACGTCAAAGGTCGCATTATGGGCTACAAGAACGGTATCCTTTACAGAAATTCTTGGAATTCTTTCAGAACTTGAACCAAGGGTTTTGGCATTTTTACATGGTCATCCGTAATTCCCTGTCAATTCAGTTGTAAAGGCTGATAAGGGGTGCCCAGGATTGATAAATTCATCAAATTCAGCAATGATATTGCCCTTATACATCTTAGAAGCCGCCACCTGAATCAAGTCATTATAGATAGCTGAAAGTCCTGTCGTTTCCACGTCAAAGACTACATAGGTCGCTTCAGAAAGGTCCATCTCCACTTCGTTATAGACGATAGGAACACGGTCTTCAACGATATTGGCTTCCATCCCATAAATGAGCTGAATACCAGCTTTCTTGGCTGCCTTATAACCATGAGGGAAGGATTGAACATTACCGTGGTCTGTGATTGCTACTGCCTTGTGTCCCCATTTGGCTGCTTTCGCAACGAGTTCTTCAACTTCAGGTAGAGCATCCATGGTCGACATATTGGTATGTGCATGGAACTCAACCCGACGCTCACCTTCTGGCATCAAGTCCTTACGTTCATAGTGAACAACTTCCTGCACGTCCTGAACATTCATGGTCAAATCTCGTGTAAAATTATTGACCTCGACATTTCCTCGAACACGAAGCCAAGAGTTTTTCTTGATTATGTCAAACTTCTGAGCTTCTTCTTCATTTTTGACCCATTTTTGCATGGAGAAGCTAGATGTATAGTCGGTCATCTTGAAGTTAATCAAAACACGATCCTGTTCTAGTCACCTTCTGCTCAACATCAAAGACAACTCCTTCAAAGACTAGACGGTTCTCCTCAGTATTGACCTCGATCATTGGAGTAATTTCTGCCTTGTCTAGTTTTGGCTTGGCAGCTGCCTTCTTGGCTTGGAAATCAAAGACAGGTTTGTCCTCAACTGGAGGAGGCGGTGCCATCTGTTCCAACTGTTCCATAGCACGAAGAGTCTCTTCATTGGCAGCCTGAACAATCATTTGATTTTCAGAATGAAAAGCGTCCTGTTCTTCCTTGGTCAAATCTTCATTTTTCTCTAAAACACAAGTGAATTTAGGAAAGCCAAAAGAGTTCCAGCTGTTTACTGAGATTTGGTAGGTGGTTTTTTCTAAAATGTTCTGTATCTGCTGCTTCAGAAGCTTCAATAATCAACTGATCATTTTCAACTCGAACCTGAAATTCCTGATACACGGAACGAAAACCTTGACTAGAACAAGGTCCCATCTGAAAAAAAGCCTCCCTGATAGTAGGCCTGTAAAAGCTCTCTTGAAAAAGTCTTGATTTTGTCGAGTTTTTAATCTCGAAAAGTCGCTTGATTTCCTGTTTTTGAAAATTCTTCTTTCAAACCCTTTCTTCAATGCTAAAAAAAGAGTTCAAAAGGGCAGGATATTCTCAAAAGACAAAACGAAACTCCCAAATTTTACTTTGTTTGTGTACAATAACTTGTTCAATCTCTGCCTGGGAGAAGGCCTCATGATTTCTTATCTCAGCAGGGGAATTCCCAACTGATTCATTAAAAATTTCAAAAAGTGGTTGACATCCATTTTTCCTCACAATATACTCCTTCTATTTTACCATATTTGAGGCCATTTTAGCTATTTCTACCAAACAGAAAAAGAAGCCACAAAGTGACTTCTTTTAAAGTGACGGTGAATTATTCTTCACCTTTGTTTTTCTTAATGATTTCTTCTTGTACTGACTTAGGTACATCTTCGTAGTGGTCGAATACCATCATGAATGTACCACGTCCTTGTGATGCAGAACGAAGAACTGTTGCGTAACCGAACATTTCAGCAAGTGGAACGTAAGCACGAACGATTTGGCTGTTACCGTGTGCTTCCATACCATCTACACGTCCACGACGAGCAGTTACGTGACCCATAACATCACCAAGGTTTTCTTCTGGAACAGTGATTGTTACAAGCATCATTGGCTCAAGGATAGCTGGTTGTGCAGTCTTAGCAGCTTCTTTAAGTGCAAGAGATGCAGCGATCTTGAAGGCAGTTTCAGATGAGTCGACATCGTGGTATGAACCATCGTAAAGCTTAGCTTTAACGTCAACCATTGGGTAACCAGCAAGAACACCGTTAGCCATAGATTCTACCAAACCTTTTTTTCAACCGCTGGGATAAATTCACGAGGAACCACACCACCGACGATTGCGTTTTCGAATTCGAGATCCTTTACCTTCTTCGTTTGGAGTAAATTCAATCCATACATCACCGAATTGACCTTTACCACCAGACTGACGTTTGAAGAATCCACGTGCTTGAGTAGAAGCGCGGAATGTTTCACGGTAAGATACTTGAGGAGCACCTACGTTCGCTTCAACTTTGAACTCACGACGCATACGGTCAACAAGGACGTCAAGGTGAAGCTCACCCATACCAGAGATAACTGTTTCACCAGTTTCAACGTTAGTTTCAACGCGGAATGTTGGATCTTCTTCAGCCAATTTTTGAAGGGCGATACCCATCTTGTCTTGGTCTGCTTTAGATTTTGGCTCAACCATCAATTGGATAACTGGTTCTGGAACGTTGATTGACTCAAGGATGATTTTTAGCTTTTTTTCATCTGTCAATGAGTCACCAGTTGTAGTATCTTTCAAACCAACGGCAGCAGCGATATCACCTGAGTAAACAGTGTCGATTTCTTGACGGCTGTTAGCGTGCATTTGAAGGATACGTCCGATACGTTCACGTTTACCTTTAGAAGTGTTCAATACGTAAGAACCTGATTGAAGAACACCTGAGTAAACACGGAAGAATGTCAAACGACCTACGAATGGGTCAGTCATGATCTTGAAGGCAAGAGCAGCGAATGGTTCTTCGTCAGATGCTGGACGAGTTTCTTCTTCATCTGTATCTGGGTTGATACCTTTGATCGCTGGGATATCAAGTGGGCTTGGAAGGTAGTCGATAACCGCATCAAGCATCAATTGAACACCTTTGTTCTTGAAGGCAGAACCACACAATACTGGGAAGAATTCAACGTTGATAGTTGCTTTACGGATACCAGCTTTCAATTCTTCGTTAGTGATTTCTTCACCTTCAAGGTATTTCATCATCAATTCTTCGTCAGTTTCAGCAACTGCTTCAACCAATTTTTTTCACGGTATTCTTGAGCTTGGTCAAGGTATTCAGCTGGAATATCTTCTTCAAGGATATCTGTACCAAGGTCGTTAGTATAGATTTCAGCTTTCATCTTGATCAAGTCGATGATACCACGAAGTCATCTTCAGAACCGATTGGCAATTGAATTGGGTGTGCATTTGCTTGAAGACGATCGTGAAGTGTGCTTACTGAGTAAAGGAAGTCAGCACCGATTTTGTCCATTTTGTTGGCAAATACGATACGTGGAACTCCGTACTCAGTTGCTTGACGCCAAACTGTTTCAGTTTGAGGCTCAACACCTGATTGTGAGTCAAGAACTGTAACCGCACCGTCCAATACACGAAGAGAACGTTGTACTTCGATTGTGAAGTCCACGTGTCCTGGTGTGTCGATGATGTTTACGCGGTGGTTGTTCCATTGAGCTGTTGTCGCAGCAGATGTGATAGTGATACCACGTTCTTGCTCTTGCTCCATCCAGTCCATTTGTGACGCACCTTCGTGAGTTTCACCGATTTTTGTGGATTTTACCAGTGTAGTAAAGGATACGCTCAGTTGTAGTTGTTTTACCAGCATCGACGTGAGCCATGATACCGATATTACGAGTTTTTTTCAAGTGAAAATTCGCGTGCCATGAGGTTTGTTTCTCCTATATTTTTTTATTTCTATTCTATTATAACACGATTTTCAATAAAAAAACGGATAGGCAGGACCCTACCCGTTCTCAGTGTTTATCTTGTTTTAGTTGGTTTCAACTTGTGAGATGGGAAGTTGAGTTGAACTCGAGCTAAAAGTTAGTTAGCCGATTTGAGCTCGGAACGAGGATGCTGGTGAAAAAGATAAACTTCCTTGTATTCGTCGAATACTGCGTCAGTTTCCTATTTTTTCACTTTGCATCCTTGCCGTTCCTAGCATCATGATTTTACCAACGGAAGTGTGCGAAGGCACGGTTAGCTTCAGCCATACGGTGAGTGTCTTCACGTTTCTTAACTGCTGCACCAGTGTTGTTAGCAGCATCCAAGATTTCTTTTGCAAGACGGTCTTGCATTGTGTGTTCACCACGAAGGCGAGCGATTGTTACCAACCAACGAAGTCCAAGTGTTGTACGACGTTCTGGACGAACTTCAACTGGGACTTGGTAGTTAGATCCACCAACACGACGTGCACGTACTTCAAGTACAGGCATGATGTTTTCCATAGCTGTTTCAAATACTTCAAGTGCATCGTTACCAGTAGCTTCTTTGATTTGCTCAAAAGCACCGTAAACGATTGAAGCAGCTGTACCACGTTTACCATCAAGCATAACGCGGTTGATAAGACGAGTAACTAGTTGTGAATTGTAAAGCGGATCTGGCAATACGTCACGTTTTGGAGCTCTATTTTTACGACTCATTTCTCTTTATCCCCTTTCCTTATGCTTTTTTCGGACGTTTAGTACCGTATTTAGAACGGCCTTGTTTACGATCGTTAACACCTGCAGTATCAAGTGCACCACGGACGATATGGTAACGTACCCCTGGAAGGTCTTTTACACGTCCACCGCGAAGAAGCACCACGCTGTGCTCTTGCAAGTTGTGTCCGATACCTGGGATGTAGGCAGTAACTTCGATAAGGTTGCTCAAACGTACACGAGCAAATTTACGAAGGGCAGAGTTAGGTTTTTTAGGTGTCATTGTTCCAACACGAGTTGCAACACCACGTTTTTGTGGTGAAGAAACGTTTGTTTGAACTTTTTTATGACTATTGTAACCAACGTTCAAAGCTGGTGATTTAGATTTTTTTCTACTTTTTGATTTACGCGGTTTGCGAACCAATTGGTTAATTGTAGGCATCTACATTCTCCTGTGTTTTTTTATTTTTTTGGTGATGATACACTTGGTGACAGCTATCATCTGTGTGTACTTTTGCAACATTTGTCAGCACGTCCCTGTACACTCTTGAGAGACCAAAAAGTAAAAAAAGTACCGTCTAATATTGTACCACTTTTTTTCTATTTTTTTGTCAATATATTTCTTCTTATTTTTTTGACTTCTTTACTCTAAAATCTCTTTGAAAACGGTCACCTACCAGATAGACTCTTCAACCGACCACATAGACAAAAGCTTCTTGTAATTGTCAAAAAAATGGTGTTTAATAGACTTTGTAAGTAAGAGATCTCTATTACAACTAGATAAAGGAGAAATTATGAAAGTCAGACTCGACATTGATCAACAATATACTGAAGAACAAATCATCATAGAAGCACCAACCTTTGTCCCCTAGAGTTCAAAAAGTTCAAGACTTTGTTCAATCGCTGGATCAAAAAGAAACTCTTAAAGGAAAATTTCAAGATCAGGTTTTTCTTATCGAAATTCAAAAGATTCAACGGATTTACATTGAAAACCGTAAAGTGCTGGCTGAAACGGGATAATCGAACCTATGCACTCGATATTCGTCTCTACCAAGCAGTTGAAATCTTACCTGCTTCCTTTATCCAAATTTCCCAATCTGAAATTGTCAACATTGACGCTATCAGTCATCTTAAACTAACCTCTAACGGCTTGATTGAAATCTATCTCAAAAACGACAGTTTTACCTACTCATCTCGCCGTTACCTCAAAGCTATTAAGGAGAAATTAGAACTATGAAAAAACAAGTATTTCACGATGCCACAACTGGTATCCTCATCGGCCTCATCCTATCTATTATCTTTTTCGTTTTATCCACTCACCAAGTAACTACGCACCTCTCAGCCCCAACTCTTTGATTGGTCAATTCATGACCCAACATCAGGTGCATGGATCACTCGTCTTACTTTACTGTCTGCTTATCTGGGCAGCGATTGGAGTCCTCTTTAGTTTTGGCGGTCGTCTCTTTGCCCAAGACTGGAGTCTCCTTCGAGCTACTGTCACTCACTTCTTCCTTATGTTGCTAGGTTTCGTCCCTCTAGCAATCCTAGCTGGTTGGTTCCCGCTTCACTGGACTTTCATCCTTCAACTCATCCCAGAGTTTGCAATCGTCTACCTCATCATCTGGATTGTTCTCTACAAGAGAGAATCTAAAAAAGTTGCAGACATCAATCAACTATTGGCTCATAAAAAATAATAGCTAAAAACCCACTCACAGGACTGAGTGGGTTTTTGCTTATAATTTTTGTTTCAGCTCTAACAAGAGATTCATGGCTTGCATAGGTGTTATATTGTAAACATCTATATTCACCAATTCTGTCAGGATTGGATTTTCTTCTTTTTCATCAAAGAGTGACATTTGCTCATTGACAGTATTTTGATTTGGTAGGAATTGGACTTTCCTGACCTTGGCTTTCTAGTTGAGTTAAAATCGCATCTGCTCTTTTTAGTAAGTCTGCTGGCAAATCCTGCAATCTTAGCAACGTGAATACCGTATGATTTGTCTGCTGGGTCCTGGTTCAATCTTATGAAGGAAAGTAACCTGACCATTTTGCTCAAGCGTAGCCACGTGAACATTTACTAGATGTTCCAGACTAGTCTCCAGACTGGTTAATTCATGGTAGTGCGTCGCAAAGAGAGTCTTGGCACCGATATGTTCATGGATGTACTCGATGATAGACTGGGCTAAAGCCATCCCATCATAAGTTGCGGTTCCCCGACCAAGCTCATCAAAGAGAATCAAGGAATCCTTTGTCGCATGACTAATGGCATTATTAGCTTCCATCATCTCTACCATAAAGGTAGATTGGCCTGAAACCAAGTCATCTGCCGCCCCAATACGGGTAAAAATTGCATCAAAGATTGGCAAACGAGCACTTTCTGCAGGGACATAAGATCCCATCTGCGCCATGACTGCTGTTATCGCCAACTGGCGCATATAGGTTGACTTCCCGCTCATATTAGGTCCTGTGATCAGTTGGATGCTGGTGTCTTCATCCATCTGGATACTATTAGGAATATAGGTTTGGGCTCCCATGACCTTTTCAACGACGGCATGACGACCTTTTTGGATATCTATGCTAGAGTCTTGCCCAAACTCTGGGCGAATCAGGTGTTGATTTTCAGCTACCACTGCTAGTCCTTGTAAGGCATCAACAGTCGCAATCCCTTGGGCTAGGGCTTGCAGACGTTGAATATACTTACCAACCTCTTCACGGATACGCATAAAGATTTCGTACTCAAGATTTGCTGATTTCTCACGCGCCTCTAGCATTTCACCCTCGATACGCGCCAACTCCTCTGTCCCAAAACGCTCAGAGTTTTTCAGCGTAGCCTTGCGGAAAAAGTGGGCTGGTACGTTGCCTAGCTGCGAATTGGTCACATGGAAATAGTAGCCGTCTTTTTTATTGTAATCAATCTTGAGAGTATGGATACCAGAATTTTCTCTTTCCTTGGCCTCAATCTCAGCAATCCAACTAGTCCCTTCTCTGAGAACACGACGGTATTTGTCCAAGGTCTCATCAAAGCCCAGTTCGAATAATGCCACCCTCGGTAATCACGTGAGGAGCCTCAGGAGCAATGGCTGCACTAATCAGATTTTCCAACTCAGGAATAGCATCCAGTTGTTCAATCAGATAAGCTAGAGCTGGTTGCTCCATTCCCTCTAAAATCGCTCGAATCCGAGGAACACTGCCCAAGGTAGTCGCTAGCTGCAAGAGATCTTTGGGGTTGCTTTTCCCAAAAGAAACACGACTAGCCAAACGCTCGATATCGTAGACTCCCTTGAGGCTTTCTGTCAAATCACTGCGCTCAAAGAAATAATCCAGAAACACTTGCACAACTTCCTGACGTTCAAGGATACGTTCCTTATCAATCAAAGGACGTTGAATCCAAGAACGTAGAAGACGCATCCCCATGGCAGTCTTGGTTTCATCTAACAACCAGAAAAGACTGCCTTGTTTCTTACCTGAGCGAGCATTTTCAACCAGATCCAGACTAGCCTTGGTCGCATAAATCCATCTGCAAGAAATCCTTGATTTCATAGCGGATAACAGGTTTTAAGTGATTCAACTCTCTCATCTGAGTCCGATGAACATATTGGAGGAGTTTACTGCTAGCTGCTTGCTCAACAGGAGCCAATCCTGAATCTAATAGATGTAGGTCTTCATAAGTTCCCTGTTCGTAGGAAAGAACTAGATTCATTTGACGACTGAGAATCTGCTCTTCTACTTCAGGCAAGTCATAACCAATCACCACTTCTCTAGCTTTGAGGTTGCGGATTTCACCACAGACTAGAGAAAAATCTGATAACCCCGTTACATAAAAATCACCTGTCACTAGGTCCATGTAGGCTAAACCATATTGAGACCCATCACGATCAATAGCTACCAAAAAGTTGTTTTGACTATCCGGCTTGCTACTATCAACGACCGTACCTGGTGTAATAACCTGGACAACTTCACGCTTGACCACACCGACAGCCTGTTTAGGATCTTCCATCTGTTCAGCTATAGCAACCTTGTAGCCACGCTCCACTAGAACATCGATATATTGTTGGGCAGAGTGGTAAGGAACACCAGCCATGGGAATAGGATTTTCAGCATTTTTATTACGACTGGTTAGTGAGATTTCTAGTATCTGGGCAGCATTGACTGCATCTTCATAAAACAACTCATAAAAATCACCCATACGAAAAAGCAAAAAAGCATCTGGATATTGTTTTTTGATATCCACATACTGTTGCATACCCGGTGATAATTTTTCAGTAGTCATTCATTCTCTCCTTGTAAAAACAGTCCTGAGAGAAGCTCTCAAGACCTTATCTATCTTCCATTAGCTCTAGTAGGCGTTCTTCCATAACTTTAGCTGCATGTTGATCTTTACAGATAACCAACAAGGTATTCGCTCCTGCAACCGTTCCTAAAATCCATTCATCTTTATTTGAATCTACTACATTAGCTAAGACAGATGCTTCTCCAAGTTTTGTATGGAGCACCAAGGTGAATTCAGCTCTTGCAACACCTTCTAAGTGATGTGACAAAAATTCGACCAAATCAATCTTTTCTGTCTCATTTGCTAATACATAATAGACAACATCGTTTTTTTCTTAACTTTGGTTAAGCCAATCTCTCGTAAATCACGAGATAAAGTTGTCTGTGTCACAAAGACATTACAAGCTTCCAAACGATCCTGGATTTCTTTTTGAGTGCCTAATTTTTCTTCTGTAATCATTCGCTTAATAAGCTGATGACGTTCTCTTTTTCTCATATGTTCCTCTCGAGTGCATATTTATAACATTTTACATTTTTTTAGTAAGAACATTATATCAAAAAAACTGGATATTTCAAAAAAATTCTCTTCTTTCCAAAAAAATGTAGTAAATTGTGTTAAAATAGTAGAAAAAGCCCTAAAAGGAGCCCTAAATGAATACAAAAAGAATTGATTGCTAGCGAGTTGGCTAGCGTCATTGATAACCTGGACCAAGAGGCTATTTTTAAATTTACTAGAAACACCTAAAAACTCAGATATGGGAGACATCGCCTTCCCCGCCTTTTCATTATCAAAGGTTGAACGCAAAGCTCCCCAAATGATTGCTGCTGACATCGCTGAAAAGATCAATAGTCAAGCTTTTGAAAAGGTTGTAGCAACAGGTCCTTACGTCAACTTCTTCCTTGATAAGGCTGCCATTTCTGGTCAAGTGTTACAGAACGTTATCACTGAAAAAAAGAGCACTACGCTGACCAAACGATTGGTATCAAGAAAATGTCGTTATCGATATGTCTAGCCCTAATATCGCTAAACCATTTTCAATCGGTCACCTTCGTTCAACTGTTATCGGTGACAGCTTGTCAAACATCTTCCAAAAAATCGGCTATCAAACTGTCAAGGTTAACCACTTGGGAGACTGGGGCAAACAGTTTGGGATGTTGATTGTTGCCTACAAGAAATGGGGTAACGAAGAAGCTGTTAAAAGCTCATCCAATCGATGAACTCCTCAAAGCTCTATGTCCGTATCAATGCTGAAGCTGAGAACGATCCAAGCTTGGATGACGAAGCACGTGAATGGTTCCGCAAACTTGAAAACGGCGATGAGGAAGCTCTTGCTCTTTGGCAATGGTTCCGCGATGAAAGCTTGGTGGAATTTAACCGTCTATACAATGAACTACAAGTTGAATTCGACAGCTACAACGGAGAAGCCTTCTACAACGATAAAATGGATGCAGTTGTAGACATCCTCGCTGAAAAGGGACTTTTGGTCGAATCAGAAGGTGCTCAAGTTGTGAATCTTGAAAAATACGGAATTGAACACCCAGCTCTTATCAAGAAATCTGACGGTGCAACTCTCTACATCACACGTGACTTGGCTGCGGCTCTCTACCGTAAAAACGAATATCAATTTGCCAAATCTATCTATGTCGTTGGTCAAGAGCAATCTGCTCACTTTAAACAACTCAAGGCAGTACTACAGGAGATGGGCTACGATTGGAGTCAAGACATTGTTCATGTTCCGTTTGGATTGGTGACAAAAGAAGGAAAGAAACTTTCTACTCGTAAAGGGAATGTTATCTTGTTAGAGCCAACTGTTGCAGAAGCCATCAGCCGTGCAAAAGCTCAGATCGAAGCCAAAAATCCTGAACTTGAAAACAAAGACCAAGTCGCTCATGCTGTTGGAGTTGGGGCCATTAAATTCTATGACCTTAAAACTGACCGTACAAATGGCTACGACTTCGACCTCGAAGCTATGGTATCCTTTGAAGGTGAGACTGGTCCTTATGTCCAATATGCGTATGCTCGTATCCAATCCATCTTGCGTAAAGCCAATTTCAAACCTGAAGCAGGTGCCAACTATAGCTTGAACGATGCTGAAAGCTGGGAAATCATCAAGCTAATCCAAGACTTCCCACGTATTATTAAACGTGCAGCTGATAACTACGAGCCTTCTATCATCGCTAAATTTGCGATCAGCTTGGCTCAAGCCTTTAACAAATACTATGCTCACACTCGTATCTTGGATGAAAGCCCAGAACGTGACAGTCGTCTAGCTCTCAGCTACGCAACTGCAGTCGTCCTCAAAGAAGCCCTTCGTCTGCTGGGTGTAGAGGCGCCAGAGAAGATGTGATTCAGTACCAACAATTGGAACTAAAGTTCCTAATTGTTGGACGCTAGCCGTTTTTATGCGGACTAGCTAACTGCCTCACTAGTCATGGCCCCTAAATATAATCGATTTAGGGGCCATGACGTCGTAAATGAGGCGACTTGCCTAAACGCCTTACTAATGCATCCAAATAAATAATATCGACTTATTTGGATGCATGTCGTGATCTATTAAATTAATTTATTACTAAGCAAGCTAAGTAACTAACGCCAAATCCTATTCGGACTTTGGCTAGGCGCTTCGCTAATCAAGGTTAGGATTGACATCGAATCCTTTATCTGACCATCTACTTCTTTATCACTTAAGGAGAATTTTTATGAGCCAGTATGCTTATATTCTAGTTGTTATCAGTCTTCTTTTTCTCTTTCTTGTCAATAAATACGAAAAAGAAAAACTTCAAAGACTTCTTCAGGACCAACTATTAAAGGACCAAGCTTTTCGTGCAACTATTAAAGAAAAAATCCAAACGATAGAAAACATCAATGATGTCATTGACTACATTAACAAAGGTTACCGTTTAGGAATTCCCATTTCAAAAAGAAATCGTTGACGAAATTCGCAAACTAACAAAAAAAGCTCGAGATAAACATTTCTCGAGTCTTTTTTTATTTATTTTTCTGACAACTAAGATTTCTACCAGGATAACAATTCCTAAGTGATACCATGGTTCCATAATGTTGACATACTTTCATCAAAAAATTTTTCTCAGAGAACAGTATCAGACTAATTGCCAAGAGCAACAAGGCACTGCATATCATAATATTTTTAAAGCTTGGTTTACCTTTCTTATGATAGAAAAATCTAAGGAATTTACTCATTTGAATTGTTCTCTTTTAAAATAATTCTATGATTCATGAGCTAAATACTCTAGCTCAGAAAATCTGCCCTCTTATTAAACTTCAAGTTCATAAAGTTCTGCAATAATAGCTGCAACCTTTTTGATATCTCCCAGCATGCCACGCATCTCAAAGTCAGCCAAAACTGGGAATCCAAAACGTTGGCTGTATTGCTTGGCTGTCAAACAGTATTGATTGTTAAAATTGCGGTTGCCTGATCCTACGACACCAAAACACTTGCTAGCATTGTCACCATAGGCGATAAAGTCACCTACTGGAGTCGTCAAAATTTCCACGTCTCCGTTGTCAACACCATTTCCACCTTCGAGATAAGTCGGTAGGAAAGCCACATATGGATTGGTCATCTCAAAGAAGTCTTCTCCATCTTTGACCAAGTCTTTAATATGAATTTTTTTCCACTTCAATGTTCTCATACTGCTCCAACAAATATGCTTTTAAACGTGTTACGAAACTCTCCGTGTTTCCACTCAGACTGATATAGACTAAGGAAATTTTTTTCATCTTTTCCTCCCTTTTTCTCGAATCCAAAAAAATAACTACCAAGATTGTATCTTGATAGTTATCCTTTGTCAACTCTTAGGCGAGCTCTTCCTCTTGAGATTCTGTTAATTCTTTTTGCTGACGCCACATTTTATAGAAGACAATCGCTAAGAAAATAACATTAATAACAATAAATATAATAGTGCTTACTTTTGACATGACTTCCCATTCCTAAACGAAGGGTGTCATCTTTAATCAATTGCATAGCATCTTGGATATTCATATTGTCATGGACTAGTCCCAACAATAGCTAGTAAGACATATCCAACATAAGTATAGTTTGCCAACTGTAATTTCTTACGAACTAGGAAAACAAAGGCTACTACAACTAGGATAGCAGATAAAAGAATTAGTATCACGTTAAAAATAGAGTGGGATGACTCTGATACTTGGTAAGCATAGTTAACAGCGTCATCTATTTGTTGAGCACTAAGTGTCCCAACATTTCTTGGCTAGCACGAAGTGCTTCCTTATTAGGGACTGGAGTGAAAATTCCAACTACTGCCAAAAATGAGCTAATCGCTGATAAGACTAATAAAATCCATAGATAGATTGGTTTCTTTTTCATAAAAGCAACCTCCTCATATTTTTAAACTTATTATAGCATATTTTAAAATGGATAACAAAAGTTAGAGGGTTACATCAATCTGCTTACGGTAGGCCTTAGGAGACTTTCCACATAGTTTTCGAAAAACCTTGTAGAAGTACCCTACATTACTATACCCAACTGTATAGCAGATATCCTCAATACTATCGTTTGTAGATAGCAAGAGTTGCTGAGCAGCCTTGATGCGTTGCTTATTGAGAAGTTCCGCAAAGGTTGAATTGGTTTCCTTCTTGATTAACTGACCTAAGTAAACAGGATTGATAAAGAGATCCTTGCTGATATCCTTGAGAGACAGCTCTTTTTTATAGTCTCTACCAATGACTTCGAGTACACTGACGACATTTTCATTCATGCGGTATTGGCCAAAGAAGGAAGTCAAGGTTTCTTTTGTATAAGACACTAAGTCTTCAAAGTTTGTGATGGCATGAATATTCTTGACGATATCTGTCATATCATCTGCTTTCAGATGCTCGAAGAGATGAAAGACATCCATAACAAACTGAGTAAAAAGTTGCTTGGTGATGGATACTCTCGGTGTGTTTTCTAGCACAATCTTCTCGAGTAGGTTTAACTCATCGATAATCTGCTGAAGATTTCCTTGGATAATAACTCGATAGATGGGTTCATAATAAGAAAAGAGACTTTCAGATTGATCGAGGTTTACAGTTCCATAGAAGAGTGCTTTTTCAACATCAAATTTCCATTTTTCAAAGTTAGCCTGATAAGGTAACTCAAAAGGCAGAACGAGTAAACCATCGAATTTCTGATTTGCAAGAACAATCTGCCAGTCTTGACCTAGGACGTAGTAAGGAATGACAAAATCCCCTTGTTTTTCTTTTGAAAGACCAATCCACCAGCTTTCTTTTTGGGAAAGATGCCCCTTAAATGCTTCTTCGTCTAATTTTTGGCTTAACATCTCTGGTCCATGCACCTTCTCACGAAGCTGACCAAGGATTTTCTCAAGTAAATGCTCTAGTTCAACCTTATCAACTGGTTTGACAAGATAGTCTACAACATTGAGGTTCATAGCTTTTTTGACATAGTCAAATTCTTGATAACCCGAGAGAAGGATATAGTATGCATCTGGCAACAGTTCCTTCATCTCTCCAATCATTTCAAGACCTGTCTTGTCGGGCATGTTGACATCAGAAATGACGACATCTACAGGGTGCTCACGAACATAGTCCAGAGCGTCATCAGCATGATTAGCCGTCGCGACGACTTCCATATCCCATTTTTCAAAAGGAATCAAACGCTTAAGTCCCTTCTGTAATCATGTACTCATCGTCAACTAATAGTACTTTATACATGTTTATCCTTTCTCTTCGTCCTGAATGGTGATTCGATAGTGAACGCCTTCCTGTTCAGCCGATTCTACACTAATATCATAGCGGTCTCCAAAGTAGAGCACAAAACGTTCGTGGATATTCACAATCCCAATAGACTGCCGTTCCCCACTATAATCTGCTGTATGTTCAAAGGTTCTTTGAGTTAATTTAGCTTGGATTTCTGCTAGTTTTTCAGCAGATATCCCACGACCATTATCTGTTACCAAGATTTCGACATAGCCATCTTTTTTCAAAGCCTTGATACTGATTACATTATCTGTTCTTCTGTGATCAACTCCATGAGCAAAATAGTTTTCTACCAAGGGTTGGAGGGTAAACTTTGGAATACGCATTTCTTCCAATTCAGGGTCAATCTTAAATCCGTATGCAATGGATTTTGGATAGCGAACCATACAGAGATAACTGTACTTCCGACAAAACTCCACTTCTTGTTTGAGTGTCGTTTCTCGCTCGTCGGAAATATTATTGCGTAGGAGACTACTGAACTCATAGATGATATCTGCTAATTCATTTTGATTCTCCATAACAGCATACATCCGCAAAAACTCCAGAGTATTATACATGAAATGCGGATTAATTTGAGCTTGTAGCGCACGCATGTTGGCATCTTTTTGATTGAGTTCCAGTTGATAAATATCGTGAATATTACTTTCCAACCGGTCCAACATATCGTTTGTCGTTTCAGCAATCAAAAGCAATTCTTGATCCTTTTTGTCGGTATTAATCCTCTTGGTTTTCTCTCCCTTAGTAATGGCTTGGATAGAATCCACCAAGTCCACAACCTGATGTTGATAATCAGAGAAGGTTCTTCTTAAGGTGATATATAAGATGATGATAAAGAGAGCACTCAAACCAATGATGAGAGCTGAACTCGCTAAACTACCATTTAAAACATAGTTCTGAGGCACGGCCACTTGAACCTGATAGCCGTGTGCCGTTGAACCTACCATCCAAGAACCTCTAGTCCCTTTTTCACCCAGATGAAACATGTCCGTCTCATAGGGCGTAATAACAGAAACAGCGACTGGGACGACTCCTCTGGTATTATCAATTGCCTTGTGGAGAACCTCTGGTGGCACCGAGATATAGATAACTCCTAGGGCCTGGTCCGATACTGGATCGGATACTGGAACAGCGAAACTATCGGCATCTGGTTTAAAGTTTTCAGCTGGAATCTTCTGCCCACTACGATTATCTCTCTTGGAAACAAAGACGTCCGTTGAATCCTGCAGAACAATCGCAACACCGCTCACAAAATCATTTCGGACGTAGATATCATCAATATTTTCATAAATAGAGACCGAAATATAAGGAGATGCCTTTCGTTCGAGTTGCCAATAGAAATAGTCTGGTGTACTGAGACTGAAATACTTATAAATCCCTTCAATGCGGGCTTGATTTTCTACCAAACCTTGAGCCAGGCGAGTGGATTCACGGTAATAGTATTCAACCTCGTCGACGGTCCGAGCCAAGACACGTTGACTAACTCGACTTGCTTCCTTTTCACGCATATCCCAGTAAGCATAGGAAAGCAAGAGAGCAAAACAAGTGATGATAGCAATCATGACCAGACTATAGAGCCTAAGAAGTGAGTGGAGGCGAAACTGTTTGGTATTATTTTGTGGCCAATTTTTCATGAATACTCTCATAAACAGGCTCCAACAAATCGCTAATAAAGAAGTGCCACATTCCAATACCTACAAAAATAAGGAGGGCTGGCATGTAGAAACCAATAATAATCAACAAGACACTACCAAGAAGAACCTTGGCCATGGCTGATAGGTTCATAAATATTCCGATAAAAGCAAGCTTTAGAGTGTTTTTATAGGATAATTCAAAGTAAACCTGCAGCTTTAAAGACACTGCATAGCCTAGAAATACCAAGGCTACTAAAAAGATATTTAGAAAGGTTGCTGCCAAGTGAATAATAGTCTGGTTTGGCAATTGAATCATCAGATACAAACCATAAATCAAGATGAAGTCAATCCCTATAAAGGTGTAGAAACTGAGATTGCTTTTTGACAAAATTGCTCTTAAATAAAGCCCATGCTTCCTTGAAACGATAAGCACGATAAGAATAACCGTGTTCTGCATATAAACTCATGAGAGTTGCACTAGCGGGTGCTATACCAAAGACCACTCCTCCTGCTAGTGTCAATAACCAAAAATAAGCCGTCGCAATCATCCCCAAAAAGAAACGATGAAAGACTAGCTCAATGAAATTTCCCACGGTTTGCCTCCTATACATTAATCTAGTTTTATTATAACATATTTCAAGCGCTCTCAAAAAAATAGGTGCAGTAAAAAAATAAATACATTTATTGGTTTTAATAATGATGTTTGTACTATAATAAAGATAGATAGAGATACCGATTAATGACAAAAGGAATTTACAGAGAAGATAAACATCTTTGACAGGTAAACTAATGACTATTTCAAATCAATTATTGGATTTACAAAAAATAACGAAAGGGTACGAGACATGACTATTTTTATTTTAAGAACTACCGTGTTTTTGGATTGCTCTTATTTTGAGTCTTTTCTCTGATAAATTGTTCAAACAACATGCAAAAAAATCGGAAAAATAATTTGCACTATAATCAGTATTAGTCGCTGTCATTGTCATATCTGTTCTAAGTTATTTTTAGGAATACAGGAATTTGTTCGTCCTGTATTCTTTTTTTCTGCCAAAAATGTACATTGATCAAATAAATGACAAGTTGATAAACATTGATATGTAATTTCAAAACAAGATAAAAAAACGCTCTAGACAATAGGACTAGAGCGTTTTTTTCTTATGTATTGATTCGTATAGAATGCTTACTTCACTTCTCAATAACATAAGCTCCGAAAAACGAAGTTTTGGTAATCTAATGATAATCCATTGTTTGTAAGATTAGGTTATAAGTGTTTATTTCCAACGAAAATGAAGTTTGAATGCTTTAATTTAATAGGCTTTTTACAGATATTTGATTTTTTTGTTACCCAAAACCAGGCTTGAAAAAAAGCTCGTAAAAGCATCACAATTAGTAAACGTTAATTCGAAAGAATTACTATATTTTAAAGAGTACATTTTCAAAAGGATTTTTCTTTTTGGCTTCAATTCCTAATTAATCAATGAACTTAATGCTAGGGTCTCGAAAAAGAATTATGCTTCCTCTTTCTGTCTGAGTTCAAAGAGGTCTTCTACTTTCAAATCAAAAACTTGAGCAATTTTTAAGAGCCATTTCCAGCGAAGGATTGTAACGGTTATTTTTCCAAGTGCAGAATTGTCTCGCGTCGCATGCCGATGAGGTCGGCTAACTCCTGCTGGGTCATGCCTGTGGACTCACGAATAGATTTGAGATTAGTAATAATCTTGCTTTCTTTGGCCATGCTTATCCTCTCCGTTCCAAGATAAAGATAGACAACCGCAAAGATGCAAAATCAAAGGCAGCTATGCTAATAAAGATCTGGCCCATGTAAAGGTGAGAGACCCTATACCCAATGATAACTGCTAGGATCATCAGTGCGCCTAGTATAAAAACAAACATCAAGCTAGCTGCCTTGGCTAAATTAGCATAAAAGCGTTCGTCCGGAGTTTCCTTGACATTTTTAAAACAGAAAAAACCAAATACAATCACTTCAATAACGAGGCCAATTCCCAAAATCCATTCTTTAATACCAGAACTTTCGCTAGGGGTCGCAACCAAAAACCCTACTGTATAAAAAATGCTTGCTGCAAACACAAGTATCGTGTAAAGCTTAGCAGACAAGTCAAAAATAATCTTTCCCTTACCTTTCTGACTTTTATGAGGCCATGGTTTCATATGTAGCCAGCCCCAAATAGCTACAATCTGACTTAACACTGAAATACCAACAATAACTAACTTGGGTCCCCAACTAAGATTAGAACCAAATAAAACAATAAAATCAATAGAGAGAGCTACGGCAATCATTGAAATGAGGCCACGCATTTTTTTGACTTTTTTTCATGATAGACTCCTTTTTTTATGTTATAAATATATAACACTTAAATTTATGTTATAAATATATCACACTTAAATTTAGAAAGCAAGAATTTATGTGTCAATGTGGCAATTATTTGAAAAATTTTTAATTAAAGACCTCGCTAGTCAAACAACTAAAAGAATTCTTTGAGGCAATGTTTGGATAGTTTCGTTAATAGTATTTGATGATAAAGAATTTTTTTGGAAAATCTAGATACTGTATGAATCTTTACTTTTTTTCTTAGACAGTTATAAAGTCGATCAGAATGAACCTTGTAAATGTATAAGTCAATTCTTACAGACCTAAACTATTCTCCTGTTTAGAATCTATACTTTCCAAACCAGGTCTTGAGAAAAAAGGTAGAGATTGAACTGAAATATAGTGCAATGTATTGAAATTGAAAAAAAGAAAAAACGCTTAAAATCAGCGTTTTTCTTATGTATTGATTCGTATTGAATGCTTACTTCACTTCTGTAAACACAACGTGTTTGCGAAGTTTTGGTGAGTATTTCTTCAATTGAAGACGGTCTGGAGTGTTACGTTTGTTTTTAGAAGTAAGGTACAAGCGTTCACCAGATTCTTTGTGTTCAAGTGTAATATTTACGCGCATGGTATCTCCCTTCTATTATTCAGCTGATGCAGCTTTAGCGATCTTACGTCCTTTGTAGTATCCTTTAAGTGATACGCGGTGAGAACGTGAGTAATCTCCAGTAGTTTCGTCAAAGTTTACAGATGGAGCTGTTACTTTGTAGTGAGTACGACGTTTATTTTTTTCTTCGCTTTTTGATGTGCGACGTGCAGGTACTGCCATTTCGTTTTTTTCTCCTTTTTAAGATATAAATTCAATTAGGTTTGATTTTTCATCAACTTTAATAGTATATCAAAACTTTTTTTGTAAAGTAAAGTTACTTGACAAAAAAAGTTGTATTTTTATCGTACACTGTTGAATTGTCTGAAAATTTAAAAAAATTTTTCTTCTGTTATTCATATGAAAATTGTGCTATAATGGAACAAACTGAAATGGGAGGGAACAAATGACAGAATTAGACAAACGTCACCGCAGTAGCATTTATGACAGTATGGTAAAATCACCAAACCGTGCTATGATGCGTGCGACTGGTATGACAGATAAAGACTTTGAAACACCGATTGTAGGGGTCATTTCAACCTGGGCAGAAAACACACCGTGTAATATTCACTTACATGACTTTGGGAAATTGGCTAAAGAAGGTGTCAAATCTGCTGGTGCTTGGCCTGTTCAATTTGGAACCATTACGGTAGCAGATGGGATTGCCATGGGAACACCTGGTATGCGCTTCTCCCTAACATCACGTGATATTATCGCGGATTCTATCGAAGCTGCCATGGGTGGTCACAACGTAGATGCCTTTGTAGCTATCGGTGGCTGTGATAAGAACATGCCTGGTTCTATGATTGCCATTGCCAATATGAATATCCCAGCTATTTTCGCCTACGGTGGTACTATCGCCCCTGGAAAACTAGATGGCAAAGACATCGACTTGGTTTCTGTATTTGAAGGAATCGGTAAGTGGAACCACGGCGATATGACGGCAGAAGACGTCAAACGTCTCGAATGTAACGCCTGCCCTGGACCTGGGGGTTGTGGTGGTATGTATACTGCCAACACCATGGCTACTGCTATCGAAGTTTTAGGTATGAGCTTGCCAGGTTCTTCTTCTCACCCAGCTGAATCTGCTGATAAGAAAGAAGATATCGAAGCAGCTGGACGTGCTGTCGTCAAAATGCTTGAATTGGGAATCAAACCTTCAGATATCTTGACTCGTGAAGCCTTTGAAGATGCCATTACTGTTACAATGGCTCTAGGTGGTTCTACTAACGCCACTCTTCACTTGCTCGCCATTGCCCACGCGGCTAATGTTGACTTGTCACTTGAGGACTTCAATACCATCCAAGAGCGTGTGCCTCACTTAGCCGACCTGAAACCTTCTGGTCAGTATGTCTTCCAAGACCTCTACGAAGTTGGTGGTGTACCAGCGGTTATGAAGTACTTGTTGGCAAACGGATTCCTTCACGGAGACCGTATCACATGTACTGGTAAGACAGTTGCTGAAAACTTGGCTGATTTTGCAGACCTGACACCAGGTCAAAAAGTCATTATGCCACTTGAAAATCCTAAACGTGCGGACGGTCCATTGATCATCTTGAACGGTAATCTTGCTCCTGATGGTGCCGTTGCCAAGGTATCTGGTGTGAAAGTTCGTCGTCACGTTGGTCCAGCCAAGGTATTTGATTCTGAAGAAGATGCTATCCAAGCTGTCTTGTCTGATGAAATCGTTGATGGCGACGTTGTCGTTGTTCGTTTCGTTGGACCTAAGGGTGGTCCTGGTATGCCTGAGATGCTGTCCCTTTCTTCTATGATTGTTGGTAAAGGTCAAGGAGACAAGGTGGCCCTCTTGACGGATGGCCGTTTCTCTGGTGGTACTTATGGTCTGGTTGTTGGACATATCGCACCTGAAGCTCAGGATGGTGGACCAATTGCCTACCTCCGCACTGGCGATATCGTCACCGTTGACCAAGATACAAAAGAAATTTCCATGGCTGTATCTGATGAAGAACTTGAAAAACGTAAGGCAGAAACAACCTTGCCACCACTCTATAGCCGTGGTGTCCTCGGTAAGTACGCCCATACTGTATCTTCTGCATCACGTGGTGCTGTTACAGACTTCTGGAATATGGAACAGTCTGGTAAAAAATAAGCAAATCAAAAGCAAGCCTAAATGGCTTGCTTTTTTTGTAATTTCAAAATAGATAACTATCGTGGAGGCAATCCCAGAGCTATACGTCCATAACGACTAATACGTGTAATCTTCCAGGCTGGAGACCAAGTAACTTCAACCTTGACATCTTCAATGCCATCAATTTGTTTTAAACCTGCTACGATCTCAATCGGCAAACTTTCTGCACAATCACAGGCAGTATCAGTGAAGGTCATGACAACTGTACAAAGACCAGCCTCATCTAAATGAATCTCATAAATCAATCCAAGATTGTATACATCTAGCTCTACATCTGTATCATAAACTTTCTCGAGTACTTCAATGATTTGGTCTTCTAATGCTAGAGCACGGTCATTAATCTTGATGTCTTCTCTCATTGTATTCCCTCCATTTTTTGACTGTTCCTATTTTCTCATAATTCTGACAATTTGGCAAGTTTTTCCCAATCCTGTTTAAAGCAAAAAAGTAGAGATAGAATCTCTACTTTTCATTGATTATTTTGATTTGACAGGTTTATCTGCAAGAGATTTAACAGCTGCGTTAATCGTTTCTGCATATAGTTTAGCACCTTCATCCTGCTTAGTAGTATCACTACCAAAGTGAACTTGGTCTGTCCCTTTCCAAATATCTGGATGATCTTTGGCTACTTGATTCCAATCTGCAAGTGCAATATATGGATATTTTTGTGCCAATTCACGCGCATAGCTTGCATACTGTTCTACGTAAGGTTGTGTTTCCTGTGTTGTGTCACCCTCATATGGAGTTACAAGAACAAGCTGATGTCCCTTAGGTAGATTTGTTATCAGTAGATCAAGATCTTCCTTATAATTTTTCAGGGTTATTGACACCAGTCGCGATGACTACAATTTTTAGGCAAGGCTTTATTCTGACTGTAATTCAGCATCAATGCATTTGCTTGTTTAGTATTTCGACTGATCTGGCCATCAATCTGAGCGTCTGGTAAGAGCTCTTTCAGTCCAGCTGAAGCACGTAAGGTTACAGAATCTCCAATGATAGATACACCATCAGCTATGTTGTAGCGACTTGCTTCTGCTTGTTCTGCCATAGTTTTTGTTCGAGTGATATTAGTTTGAGCTTGATTAAGGCCAGTAAGCATCAAATCCGTTTCAAAAGCACCTACTTGTGGAGCTATCAGAATCACAACCAAGGTAATCAAACTAAGAACTCCAACACTACCAGCAAAGATTGGTTTTGATGTGAGGAATTTCTTCTGCCATCCGCAAGAGTTTGCTGGATTTCCCTGCAATGAAAGGTTCGATCACATAGAAAGAAAGGGTAGCAAAAAGATAAGAAAAGATGGTTGTTAGAATCACTGCCGGTATATTTCCCACCAATTGAGAGAAAATAATATAAAACGGCCAGTGGAAAAGATAGACGGCATAGCTGGTATCCGCTAAAAAGCTGATAATCTTTGGCTCTTTGATCGTCGGTGTCTTCTCATGCAAAAGGCGTGCTGCAACAATCATCAGAAGGGCAGCTAAGCTTGCCAACAAGAAACCAAGTAAATAAGCAAAAGATAATTAAATTTTACAAAGAAGGTCAATAAGAGCAAGACTCCGAGACCAGCTGAAAAGACTAATAAGGTCTGTTTCAAGTCCAAGGTTTGATTCAAACGTTTGAGAAGAGGTGTCGTATGACGGACCCCTATCAAGGTAGCTAGGACACTACCTAGGAAGAATGGATAAACATGAGTCAAAGTTGAGAAGTAGAGTGTTGAGTAGGAGCTAACGATAAAGCTACCAATAAACATAGAAAGGAAGCTAACCATAAAGGTCGCTGAGGAAAGTAGGAAAATCATTCCTCGTAGTTGTCCACTTGTTTTTGCTCGCTTGGCCAAGAACCAAACTGCCAAGCCCCACAAAACATAATAATGAACTTCAACAGCTAAGCTCCAGTTGTGAACAAAGAGATGGGGGATAAACTGGGACTCATAACTTCCTCCTGTCAACATTTCATAGAAGTTTGTCATAAATCCAAGAACACCAGCAATCTGGCCACCGATACCTGCCACATAATCTTGACGAACCAAGAAAGTGAAGGGCATAACGACGAGGACCATCAAAACAACCGGCGGAAAAAAATCCGATAGAAGCGTCGTCTAAAAAATCCTAGGATATCAATTGTACCTTTTTGTTCAAATTCTTCTAATAAAAGTGAAGTAATCAGAAAACCTGAGAAGGTGAAGAAGACGTCAACCCCGAAGAAACCTCCTGGGAAAACCGTCTGAAAGAAATGGTACAAGAGTACCAAAAGCAAACCTGTAATCCTAATCAAGGAAAAACCATTTAATACGCATACGAGTTTATTCTCCATTCATTAGATTAGCAAAAAGCCATCTAATTTTTCAATCCATAGTACCTTTATTTTTATCAAAAACAGAAAAAAATCCTAAGATAAAACTTAGGATTTTTTTAGCTGATATCAAGCAAAAATTTAGAAATTACGTCCCGACTTTGTTATACCCATATTTTTCAACAAAATGCTCACGGAATTCCAAGAGATTGTCATCCACAATAGCCTGGCGAACCTGCTTCATAAGATTGAGTAAGAAGTAGAGATTATGGTAACTTGTCAAGCGGATACCAAAGGTTTCATCGGCCTTGAGCAAGTGGCGAAGATAGGCACGAGTGTAGTTCTTACAAGTGTAGCAATCACACTCAGGATCAAGCGGTGTAAAGTCCTCTGCAAACTGAGCATTCTTCACAACCAAACGACCTTGACTGGTCATACAAGTACCGTTACGAGCGATACGCGTCGGCAAGACACAGTCAAACATATCTACCCCACGAATAACGCCATCAATCAAGCTATCTGGCGCTCCTACTCCCATCAAGTAACGAGGTTTATTTTCAGGAAGCAGTTGAGTAGTAAAGTCCAGAACTGCATTCATCTCTTCATGGGTTTCTCCAACGGCTAGTCCACCGATAGAGTAGCCTGGGAAGTCCATGCTGACAAGATCCTGAGCTGATTGACGACGAAGGTCTTCAAATCCTGCACCCTGTACAATCCCAAATAAACCTTGGTCATGTGGGCGACGATGAGCTTTCAAGCCACGTTCTGCCCAACGGCTGGTACGTTCGATTGACTTCTTCACATAATCATAAGGCTGATAAAATTGAGGGCATTCATCAAAGGACATCATGATGTCTGAGCCTAGATTATTCTGAATAGAGATAGCCTTTTCTGGTGACAAGAACATCTTAGAACCATTGAGGTGATTCTTAAAGGTTACCCCTTCTTCTGTGATATTACGGCTATCTGCTAGAGAATACACTTGGAAACCACCACTATCTGTTAAGATTGGTTGGTCCCAGTTCATGAACTTATGCAGCCCCCCTGCACGGGCAATAAGTTCGTCACCTGGCCGAAGCCACAAGTGATAGGTGTTGGATAGGATAATTCCAGAACCCATCTCTTTTAATTCTTCTGGTGACTGAGTTTTTACCGTCGCTTGAGTTCCGACCGGCATAAACATAGGCGTCGGAAAAGTTCCATGGGGTGTAATAATCTCCCCAAGACGAGCTCCTGTGTGTTTTTCTTTTTTAATCAATCGATATTTGATTGGTGAATCTGACATTTTTTACCTCCGAAGCTGGGAAAGACAGCCCCAGTTCTTACTTTGTGCCCAAGGGCATACTGTATGATTCTATCAAAAAAAACAGGAACTGTCACGAACTATGGTATAATGAAAGAATGAAGTACCCAAAAATTAATTTAAAAGAAGTTCGCCAGCAGGCTAGACAATTTCAAGCTGAGCATCCTCGTCTGCTGCTTGTCTTTTTATTGCCAAGTATTCTCTTGATTCTATCTAGCTTTATCAGACCTTTATCCCTTCTCGACGAGGGAATTCTTGAGCAGTCCTTCTTGAGTTTTTCTAGGCATCACAATCCAGTCTGCTCTCTTTCCGATTGCCGTTGGATTTACTAGCTCTATTATCCTAGCTGGCGCTCTCTTTACAACCATTAATCTTTACAGAATTTCTGAGATTGAGCTTTCCTTTAAGGATAGCTTGTCCTTGCTTGACAACCGCTTCTTTACCCAGACATTTCTAACTCTATTGCTCAAGCGTTTCTATCTCTTTTTATGGAGCATCCCTAATCTTTTTGGAGTCTACTTGCTCTTTTATAGCAGCGCCATGGCTCGTAAATTTGTGGAACTTCATCCCGAATTTCCATCTGTCGACGTGACAAATCCAGATATCGAACACTTCCTGCTCACTTTTGCGCTCTACTTCTTTGGTAGTGTCCTTGTAATGATTTTTGGGAACCATTCTCTATCTTCCGCAATACTATGCTTATTCCCAAGTTGAGCTACTCCTATGTGACACCCTTGCAATTGGAATTGCTAAACCAAGTCGTGTGCTACATACCAGCCGCTTTCTCATGAAAGGCTATAAGTTTCAACGCTTCGTCCTTGATTTACAGCTACTTCCATGGTATCTCCTTATCTGGATAAGCTTTGGAATTGCAAGTATCTCTACTTTCCCTTATATCTATAGTAGCCAAATCTTCTTTTATCAAAGACTACTCGAAATCAAACGCAGAAAAGTTTAATGCCAGTTATTAAAAAACCAGCACCTTCCATTGAAAGTGCTGGTTGTTTTTATTTAAATAAGAGGATACTCAAAAGAGTTAAGATTGCTGGGCCACCTTGCTTGAGAATGATTTTTTTATCTGCTGTTAAGGCACCATAAGTCGCTGCTCCTATGACAAATAAAACAAAGATTGTTACGATTTCTAAGCTATGTGAGAAATAAATTCCGTAAATAAGAAATACCCCAATCAAGGCATTATAAATTCCTTGGTTTTTGAAAAGTGAGGTTACAGATGGTCGAGTCAACTCTTCCATTTCCATATTAAAGACTCGGCTAGTTGCGTCTGATTGGGTTACCATACTCTCCAAATAAAAGATATAAAAATGTTCGAGGGCAACAATAGTTGCTAAAATAGTAGTAATGATTGACATCGTTTTCTCCTTAAAATTCTATTTTTTCTAATCCTGATACTAGTTTTGTCAACAAAGCTGTCAGGTCTTGCTGCTCAGTAGAGGATAAGATGTTCTCCATCTGCTCCTTCACTCGCAAGTGATGTTTAGGCGGATTGAGCAAGAGTTGATTCTTGGCTTCTTGGGTTAATTCAACTAAGACTTCTCGCTGATTGATTGGATTCCGATTGCGACTGACATAGCCCTCTGACTCCAGTATCTTAAAATGACGGGTCAAGGCTGCCTGGTCAATCTGCAACTTCTCCTGAACTGCAATCTGGTTACAGGGTGACTGTTGCAGTAAAAAAACTGCAGGATTTGATAGCGGGTCAAACTAATTCCCAATTGTTTTCTCAAAAAGTTGAGTGATGGTCTGATCTGTTAAATGGAGCTGGTAAAGCAATTCATGCATTTTTTAGTATTTTCTCCTTTCTTCAATATTTGATTTATCAATAGTTGACTTATCAAGCGTAATACAAATAAATTGACTTTGCAAGTATTTTGCTTACTCCGTTAAATTAGTTTCCTAGTCACAATCCCTCAAGGCTATGTTTTTCTATTTTATACCTGGAGTTGATTTACGCTATCTAAGAGTTTGAAAACAAAAAAAGAAGCAGAGACTGAATTAGTTTCCGCTTCTTTTTAATCATTAGTTCATAGATACGTGAACGTGGTCATAGTGGTTTTCTGTAACACTACCACGGTCTGGCATTGGATTCCATGTGTAGGCTGGTCCATATTTGCTATCGAATGGTGCATAGAAACGTTGTTTCCAGATGATGTAGCTGATGCCACGGCTAGCCATATTTGGATAGCATAATCCGCAATTTGGTCTCCGAGAGCTGAGCTTACTGGAACCATAAAGTCAATGGCAAGACCTTTTCCGTGGTCTCCACTATCACCAGGACGGTAGCCGCTAAATGATGTAATACCAAACAAGTTCGCAACTTCTTCTTTAAAGGCAGCCGTTTGTGGTTGAAGACCTGCATTTTCTGATTTCGTAGCTGCGATACTTGCATAATCAGGTGCTGCTGGTGCTGCATAAGTTGTTGATGCACCTTGGCTTGCTTCAGCTTGGTAAGTTGATGGTGCTGATTGTACTTCTGTTACAGCTTCTGTTGTTGCTTCCGTAGTTGCTTCAGCAACTGTTGTGGTTGTTTCTTCCACTACAGGTGTTTCTGTTACTGGTGCTGCAGCCTCAGTAGTAGCTTCTGTTGTTGCTTCTGCTACAGGCTCTGCTACTGGTGTTGCTACTTCGGTAGTAGCTTCTACAGCTGGTGCTGCAGTTTCTGTTACAGCTTCTTCATTAGCTTGTGAATCTGTTGTTTCTGCTACAACTTCTGTTTCTTCAACTGGTTGAGTTAAATCTTCAACTTTTACAGTTTGGTCATCTACGATTACTTGGTTCTTTTTCAAATCTGCTGTTGCACTTGCTACATCAGAACCTACTTCTTCAGGTGTGTATACCTCAACACCTGTTACTTCTTCTTGTTCATTAACGATTGTAGTCAATACAGTATCTGGGAAAATCAAGTCAATATTCGTAATCTTGTTCAAGTTAGCAAGGACATTTAAGTCAACTCCCAAAGCTTCCGCAATCGTGCTTAAGGTATCTCCATACTTAATTGTATAACTTGTTTTATTCTCACTTTTAGCAACATCGTTTTGAATTTGCTCAACTGTACGTGGTGACCATGCAACTTCCTCTGCTTGAGCTGCCAAGGCAGGGGCAATTGATAAAGCTACCGTTGATGCTAAAATAATTCTTTTCTTCATACTATTCAAACTCCTTCTTCAAATGTAGTACCTGTCTATCATAACATAAAGAAAAAAGAAAAAAAGCCCTTTTGGGGCTATTTAACAGAACTGTACATTCGTTGTAACAAATCACATTACTTGAAATAGTTTGTTAGTTTCTTGTCATCAAGCTGACACATTCTTCCTAAAATACTCTAGAAAGAAAGCGAGCTAATATCTTCTAATTGCTCTATCTGTTGATTACAAGCTGCGGGAGAGGCAAGGAAATTGATACTCTGGATGCCACTGTTTTGAGCAAATTCAATATCCAAGGTTCTGTCGCCTATATAATAGGTGCGATCTGGGTTTAAATGGTATTTATTGATAAGGTAGGTGGCTGCTTCTGGACTTGGTTTGCGGGCAAATCCGCTCTGGCTAGTCAAGATTTCTGTAAAATAAGAATCCAATCCTAGAGCACGTAAAATGGTAAAGGCATTTTCTCCTTTATGAGTATAGACAAATTGCTGAATTCCTCGCTGATCTGCCCAAGCTAGAACCTCACGTGCACCTGACATCAAGACGACTTGGGCATTCTTTTCGGACAAACTCCGAGCTCGAACTTGATTGAGAAGCCCTACATCTAGTCCTCGTTCTTTTGCCACTTGCTCCAATAAATCCTGGACAGAATATTTCAAGATAAAAGCTCGAACTTCTTTCTAGTTATAAGGAAGAGAAAACCGACGATAGGTTTCTTCAATCCCTGCTAAGATGGCTTCATAAGAATCCAACAAGGTTCCATCCAAATCCCAAATAAAAGCTGTTTCTTGCATTTCTTATCCTTTCGATATCATATAAACTTGGTAACGATAACATAGGAAAATCCAACGGAAACTATTATCCAAAAGAGTCCCTGCCCAAATACCAGGCAAGCCCCAACCAAGAACAATTCCCATCAAGTAACCTGTTCCGATACGGATACACCACATCCCGATACTTGTTGCATAAAAGGGAAGGCGGGCATTTCCCAAACCCTGCCAGACAGCTGTATAAATGACTGTCCCCGTCGTCATAGGAGTCCCTAGTAGAGAGAACAGCGTCACTAAAACACTAGCTTTAATAGCCGCAGAATCACTGGTGTAGAGGTAACTTAGTGGTGTTCCGAGAGCATAGATACTAAGCGTCAAGGGCAACATGAGAAAGAGGGATAGCCAAAAAGTTTGCCTACTGAGCTTGTCCACCCTTGCCCAATCATTCTCCCCTACTGCTCGTGCCACCTGCATAACTGTTGCCGTAGCGACACCAAAAGCAGGCATGTAGTTAAATTGAGTCAAGACTTCACCAATCGCGTTTCCCGCGACAGCCTCTGTCCCAAAGGAAACAACTAGGGCAATAATAACCACATCTCCAGCTCGCATCATGAGACGCTCTCCCGCTGCAGGTAAAGCTAAGGTCAGCAAGTCTTTGTCCAGTCCAAACCTTGGCCTCGTATATGGAAGTTTTAATTGTGACCATAAAATCACAACCCCAACCAAACGAGATAGGATGGTTCCCCAGGCTACACCAGCAATGCCCATATCAAGAATAAAGATAGCGATACTTGAAAAGACAATATTCAAGGCATTGGATAATAGACTCACATAGAGGGGGAGACGAGGATTATGAGTGGCGCGAATCAAGGCACCTAGACTAGTCATCAATCCCAGGAGAAGAATTGTCCCACCAACTAAAGCTAGGTAAAGTCCACCACTTTCAGCGACCGCTTCTTCCGTCCCCAAAAGACCTATCATCTCTTGTCCTGCAAAGATGGACAAGGCTCCTAAAAATAAACTCAAGAGTAGGGTGATTTTGAGTGCCTCTGTCACATGGTAGGCCAGTCTAGACTGGTCCTTCTGCCCCAAACTTTTGGAAATGACGCTTGAAATCGCAGCTCCTAGAGCTATAAAAATTGCCTGGTAAATGGTGATAATATTGCTCGCTACAGATACACCCGAAATGGCTATCAAACCTAGATGGGCCACCAGATAACTGTCCACCATCCCCATAAGCATCTGCAAGAAATTTTCACCCATGGCTGGCAGAGCAATGTTGAGAATGTCCTTATTTTTCTTAAACAATCCTTCCTCCTGATGAAAAGAAACTCAGTTAGTTGCCCAACCGAGTTTACTTCCTCTGTTTTAAAGTCCTAGATAAGATTCTACTGCAGCCTGCATATCTGCTGCTGCAACAGTTGTCTTGTGACGAACCGGAGCTGTTTCGAGACCATCAACTGCTGGTGGCACTGCTACTCCTGAGATTTCATGTAATTGAGCCAAGGCCTCAAAGTCACTAAGACCTGATTGTCCAGTCACAGCTTCTACTGCAACGACTGGGAATTTGTATGGACTAGCTGTTGAAGCAATCACAGTCTTAGTCGCATCACCTGTCGCTGCTTGGTATTTTTTATAAACAGCTGAGGCAACCGCTGTATGAGGATCCTCAATATAAGAATCTGATTCGTAAACACGCTTGATTTCTGCAGCTGTTTCTGCTTCTGTCGCATATTCTGCTGCAAAGAGGTCAAGGATCTCTGCATCAAAGTCTGTCAATTCATACTGACCTTGAGTGTTCAAGGCATTCATAAGTTCAGCGGTCTTTTTAGCATCATTTCCCAAAAGGTGGAAAATCAAACGCTCCAAGTTTGAAGAGACCAAGATATCCATAGACGGGCTAGTAGTTACCTTAAACTCACGCTTCTTGTCGTAGACACGAGTTTTAAAGAAGTCTGTCAAAACATTGTTGTCATTTGAAGCGCAGATCAACTTACCAACTGGCAAACCGATTTGCTTAGCGTAAAAGGCAGCTAGGATATTTCCAAAGTTTCCTGTCGGTACAGTGAAGTTAACCTTGTCACCAGCCTTAATCTCACCAGTTTTTACCAACTGAGCGTAGGCATAAACATAATAAACAATCTGGGGCACCAAACGGCCGATATTCATAGAGTTAGCCGATGAAAATTGCAACTTGTTAGCTGCCAATTTTTTTCACGAAGAGCCACATCGTTGAACATATGCTTCACGTTGGTTTGTGCATCATCAAAGTTTCCATCAATGGCGATGACATGAGTATTATCACCAGTCTGAGTGGTCATTTGCAATTCTTGCACCTTGCTGACACCGTCTTTTGGATAAAAGACGATAATTTCAGTTCCAGGTACATCCGCAAATCCAGCCATGGCAGCTTTTCCAGTGTCTCCAGATGTTGCTGTCAAGATGACAATCTTGTTTTCCAAGCCGTGTTTCTTAGCAGCTGTTGTCATAAAGTACGGCAAGATGGACAAGGCCATATCTTTAAAGGCAATGGTTGAACCGTGGAAAAGTTCCAAGTTGTATTGGCCATCGAGTTTGACAAGAGGGGCAATTGCTGGTGTATCAAACTTGCTGTCATAGGCATTGGTGATACAGTAGTCCAACTCTTCTGCTGTAAAGTCATCCAAAAAGGCTGACAAGACAAGCTTTGGCCACTTCTTGATAAGAAGCGTCTTTCAATGTTTCAAAAATCCAAATCAACCTTTGGATAGCTAACTGGAGTGAACAAGCCTCCATCCGTTGCCAAACCTTGCAAAATCGCCTGACTAGCTGTTACTGTATTGTTCGCATCACGCGTTGATTGATAAACTAATGTCATAAATCTCTATCCTTTATCTATAGTCTTATTCATTATAACATGATTTTTCAGAAAATTCTTCCTTTATAGGAAAATTATAGGCCCAATTCTTCTTTCAAAGGTTCTAAATAAGTCGTTTCACTCTGACCTCTCATCTCAAGTCCTTGCTCTGCTATCGCTAGCAAGTCTTTGGAGAACTGGACAATCCCAGCTGTTTCTTCATCTGTGAGGTGTTTCTTAGAAAATTGTCTTCTCAAAGACTTGTAGTCACGACCAAAACTTTCAAAGAAAGGTGCTGTTTCTAGGTAAGTTTTAAGCTTGTCAAGATTGACCAACAAACCTAGATGAAAGGCTGCTGAAGCAAAGGTGCGGTCTAACGGCTGTGTACAAACACTACGAAATTCGACCGTTCCTCGAGTTGTTAAATCTTGGAATTGGTAGCTACGGTGCGTTTGAAAATCCTTCTCTTGAGGGGCAAGCAGAGTCTCTTTCCCATTTATAGTATAAGCATGAATCTCGTCAGTAGCTAGGTAATCTCTGGCTTGAATCGGAGAAAAATAATAGGTTTCTCCATCTCGTTCTGCTGTGAAAAATCGCAGAATGGTCTAAATAATCAAAGAAATCATCCTCATTTTTGAAATAGTTTTGAATTGACACCAACATTCTCTGGATAAATCCCATGCATAGATTCTTCCCAAAAAATATCTCGTGAAATCTGGGTCCCCCAGTCTGCTCCAGAAAACTCAGAATTGGCAAACAGGTAAGCTTTGGCTGCCTCAATCTGGGTGAAAGCATTGATAACACGCAGGTAGTTAGATTTTGAAACATCCAGCTGAACTTGACTCCCGCAGATAAAAGCACCATATTCAGGAAAATCATGCAAATCAGCTCTTTCTTGAAAACTTCCCATATGCAGATATTCCATTAGCATCTGGTAGCGTGGATAGCCCACAGGTCGATTGTCATTAGTATCCCAATGCGGATGGATCCCCCATCCCTGGATAGCATGAGCCTTTTCTCCTAATTTTTCTTGAATTACCTTCATATAAGTCTCAAAACGGCCTTCGACCTCTTGGATATTCCGAGCTCTGCCAAAGGCAAACTCCAAGGTCGTGTAGGAAACCTCAAACAGAATTCGATCTTGACTCACCGGTTCTACAAGTTGAATTGGATTACCATCCTGATCTTCCTTCTCGACTTCTAAACTAAGAGCATCCACCAAAAAGCGCAGTAAGTCCTTACTGACTTCAATATCTGTGGGTTTCCCTTTCGTGTGTACGATAGGAAACTCCAACTCAATCCCGATGTAGAGTTCTGGATTTTCTTTGATATTTTTTAAATAACGGCTTTTCAATATCTGAATAGAAGGGGACATACTTACCTCTCACTCTAAATTCTCTTACTAGAAACATCAATTGCTTTCTATATTATACCAAAAAACTCTATGAGAACTTGACCGAAAAACGACTTTCTACAAATTAGTGATTACTTTGAAGGTTTTATACTAATTTTTCCATGCAAGATTTTATGAAGTCTCGAAAAGTATTGATATATCAATATCTTCAAAAACAAACTTTCCCTTACATTCTTAGGATTTATTATAAGTAGTTGATTTTTGCTGAAAACGGTTTATACTTAAAGAGTCTTAAAGTTTTCTTAAACTACAAGTCAAACATTTTATAAGGAGGAATGACAATAATGAGTATCGGAATCATTATTGCGAGCCACGGTGAATTTGCCGCGGGTATTCATCAGTCAGGATCTATGATCTTTGGTGAACAAGAAAAGGTTCAAGTTGTAACCTTTATGCCAAACGAAGGTCCAGACGATTTATACGCAAAAATTCAACAATGCTGTGGCTGCATTTGACGCAGAAGATGAGGTTCTAGTCTTGGCTGACCTTTGGAGTGGTTCTCCATTTAACCAAGCTAGCCGCGTAATGGGAGAAAATCCTGAGCGTAAATTTGCCATCATCACAGGACTTAACTTGCCGATGTTGATCCAAGCCTACACCGAACGCCTCATGGACGCTAATGCCGGAGTGGATAAAGTCGCTGCGAACATCATTAAAGAAGCTAAAGATGGCATCAAGGCTCTTCCAGAAGAGCTAAACCCAGCTGAGGAAGTTGCAACTGCTGCAGCTGCTCCTGTAGCCCAAGCTGCTATCCCAGAAGGAACAGTTATCGGAGACGGTAAATTGAAAATCAATCTTGCTCGTCTTGACACACGTCTTCTTCACGGACAAGTTGCAACTGCTTGGACACCAGATTCAAAAGCAGACCGTATCATCGTTGCTTCAGATAACGTTGCAAACGACGAATTGCGTAAAGAGTTGATCAAACAAGCTGCTCCTAACGGAGTGAAAGCTAACGTTGTTCCAATCAAAAAATTGATTGAGGTTGCAAAAGATCCTCGTTTTGGTAACACACACGCCCTTATCTTGTTTGAAACACCTCAAGACGCCCTTCGTGCTATCGAAGGCGGTGTGCCAATTAAGACTCTTAACGTTGGATCAATGGCTCACTCAACTGGTAAAACAATGATCAACAACGTATTGTCAATGGACAAAGATGATGTTGCTACATTTGAAAAAATGCGTGATCTTGGTGTTGAATTTGACGTACGTAAAGTACCAAACGACACTAAAAAAGATTTGTTTGACTTGATTAGCAAAGCTAACGTTCAATAATTAACATTAAATAGAAAAGGAATAAAACCATGTCAGATATTTCAATCATTTCTGCTATCTTGGTTGTAGTTGTTGCCTTCTTCGCAGGTCTTGAAGGTATCCTCGACCAATTCCAATTCCATCAACCAATCGTAGCATGTACCCTTATCGGTCTTGTAACTGGTAACCTCGAAGCAGGGGTTATGCTTGGTGGATCACTTCAAATGATCGCCCTTGGTTGGGCTAACATCGGAGCTGCCGTAGCTCCTGACGCGGCTCTTGCTTCTGTTGCAGCTGCAATCATCATGATTAAGGGTGGTAACTTTACTACTGAAGGTATCGCAGTCGCAACTGCAACTGCAATCCCTCTTGCCGTAGCTGGACTTTTCTTGACTATGATCGTTCGTACAATCTCAGTTGGTTTGGTTCACACTGCAGATGCTGCTGCTAAAGAAGGAAACATTGCAGCTGTTGAACGCGCTCACTACTTTGCCCTTGCTCTTCAAGGTCTACGTATTGCTATCCCAGCTGCACTCTTGCTTGCAATGCCAACTGAAGCAGTTCAAGGAGTATTGGAACTTATGCCAGAATGGCTTAAAGGTGGTATGGCTGTCGGTGGTGCCATGGTCGTTGCCGTTGGTTACGCTTTGGTTATCAACATGATGGCTACTCGTGAAGTATGGCCATTCTTCGCTATCGGTTTTGCTCTTGCAGCAATCTCTCAATTGACTTTGATTGCCCTTGGTGTCATCGGTGTTGCCCTTGCCTTCATCTACCTCAACCTTTCTAAACAAGGTGGAAACGGTGGCGGAGGAGCTGCAACTTCTAACGATCCAATCGGTGATATCCTAGAAGACTACTAGAAAGGGGAACAATCATGGCTGAAAAAATTCAATTATCAAAATCAGATCGCCAAAAAGTTTGGTGGCGTTCACAATTCCTTCAAGGTTCATGGAACTACGAACGTATGCAAAACTTGGGTTGGGCTTACTCTTTGATCCCAGCTATCAAGAAACTTTACACTAAAAAAGAAGACCAAGCCGCTGCTCTTGAGCGCCACCTTGAGTTCTTCAACACTCACCCATACGTAGCTGCTCCAATCATGGGGGTTACTCTTGCACTTGAAGAAGAACGCGCTAACGGTACTGAAATCGATGACGCTGCTATCCAAGGTGTTAAGATCGGTATGATGGGACCTCTTGCTGGTATCGGTGACCCAGTCTTCTGGTTTACAGTACGTCCTATCCTTGGTGCCCTTGGTGCATCACTTGCAGCAACTGGTAATATCGTTGGACCACTTCTCTTCTTCTTTGGATGGAATGCAATCCGTATGTCTTTCCTTTGGTATACACAAGAGTTTGGTTACAAGGCTGGATCTGAAATCACCAAAGACATGTCAGGTGGTATCTTGAAAGACATCACTAAAGGAGCTTCTATCCTTGGTATGTTCATCCTTGCCGTTCTTGTACAACGTTGGGTATCAATCAACTTCACTATCAACCTTCCAGGTAAACAATTGTCAGAAGGTGCTTACATCGTCTTCCCAGAAGGTCCTGTTACAGGTGGAGAATTGAAGGAATCCTCGGCCAAGCACTTAGCGGTTTGAGTTTGGATAGCGTTCAACCACAAACGCTTCAAGGTCAGTTGAACTCATTGATCCCAGGATTGATGGGACTTCTCCTTACTTTTCCTTTGCATGTGGTTGCTTAAGAAAAAAAGTATCTCCAATCACAATCATCCTTGCACTCTTTGCAGTTGGTATCGCAGCTCGTTACTTCGGTATCATGTAATCTCGGTGAGAATATACAAACAAAAAAGAATCAGGTTTATCACCTGATTCTTTTGGCTCTTTGTCAAATAGTGTTGATGAAGAACCTAATGAAAAAAGAATCCAACAAAAATTGGACTACCTGTCTCCGGTTGAATACCGAAGACGGTAGCCCTAGGGTGTTTTTATTAAATTCTCACTTTTTGGGGTCAGTCCCTAAGCCTGATAGTAGTTTCTTGTTCATACTATTCCCCTTTAGTCATTTACTACTTTGAGTCCTAAACTATTGGCAGCCTCTTCTGCCTTTGATCCCTTAGGTGTATGGATTTCTACATTCTTATTTGAATTTTTCTGGGAAGTAAAATAAGTCTGTTATTTCAATTACACTTTCAGGTATTGTGATCGATTTGATTGATGGTGTGTCTGAAAATACCAATTGACCAATTGATTTTTGTTCCTTCTGGAAATACAACAGACTCTAGAGAACTTGCTCCTAAAAATGCGTGATCATCAACAGTTTCTAATGATGTTCCTAAATAAATGTACTTCAATGCTTTATCTTGACCAAAAGATGACTCTCCAACATATCTTACTGTATCTGGTAAGACGATTGCTTCACATTTTTCAACATTTGCCATACCACGCTGTGCAATCGCTATAACAGGTTTACCATTAATGGTTTTTGGTACACGAACAACCTTGTCGTCAGAAGTACAACTATAGATTGCGTATCCTTCTTGCCACTCTTCATATGTGAGTACTTTTCATCTGTATCCGGGAAGTCTTTGAAGTTCTTCTCTGTTACTTCAGAGTTATTTGTTGTGGTATTTTTTGTTTCTATTGTAGAAGTACTTGTTGTGGTATTTTGTTTTGACTCCTTAGGTCCGCATCCTACTAAACCTGATAAGAGTACTGCTGCACATAAGCCTGATAATAGTTTCTTGTTCATTATTTCTCCTCCTAATATTTTATGAATATATTAATACCTATATGTTATAAGATGTAGATATTCTTGCTAATATCAAATATTTCTATTTAATCTTCCTATAAATATACGCATGTTAATATATTAATATCTTTAAGTATTTATAACTATAGTTCCTTAATTTTTCCCAGTAAAAAACGAAAAGGCACCACAAGTTATTTATATGTTTTTCTTTAAACGATTCATGTACTTCTGTCGCAACTTCTCGCCCGTCTTTAATTGCGGTTGCGATAGATTGAGGACCTAAATATGCATCACCTGTTATTATTTATTTCTATGTATTCTGATGTTGACCGAAAAGTCAAATTTTTACCTTTCATCTAGAACACTAAAGTCTACTTTTTGTTCAATTGCTGCAACGACAAGATCACATGGAATAATATGTTCACTACCTGCCACTTCATGCGTTAATCTTCTTCCACTTTCATCTGATTCACCAAGTTCCATTGTAATAACCTTTACACCAGTTACTTTCCCACTCTCATCACGCAATACTTCTTTAATATTCTCTAAGAAATGGAATGTAACACCTTCATTGTGTGCATCTTTGATTTGTAGTATAGCTTCTAGTATATTGTTCATATGGTCATCATCCTTTTGTTTTTAGGTTTAGGCGCTTTTTAATATAATGGATGTTGGCCTTTTTGTACTACTACTAAAATAGGGTTGGTGGAAAATTTCCATCAACCCTAAAAATATAGAACTACACAAAACCCTGACCAGAGATGGTCAGGGTCTTGTATTTCAAAAAGTATTCTGTAAATTCTATAGTTACTTTTTACTTCAGAATCCATTGAAGAAAATATTGTTTTATAATAATTGATTGCAGATTCTTTAATTTCACTCTTAAATTTATCTAAATACTCTGCTTGTTTATCACTAGAAAGTTGGTTTGTGACCAATTTCCCAGTATCAACATCTTCTGTAGTCCCACTTAATAACTCTCCATGACTATCATATAAATCATAAGGATCATCTTTTGAAAGTTCAACACCAATTACTTCCAATTTTGGAACAATAACCTTATATTCTTTTTCGCTTATTTGTTCAACCTTTACACTACTTTTAATTCCAAATTTAGCGTTATAATTTAAAATTACTAATGCTGCTTTTTTAGAGAACGGCACATCAAACCCAAAAACTTGAGTTGTTTTTGTTTCAGAAATAATTTCATTAATTCCCGCATTCAAAAATACAACTTCATTCACTTTTTCAATACTTTCGATATTAATTGACGATTTGACTTCTGATTTATGTTCCTTAGGTAAGAAAAAAATAGCACTCCAATAGCTATAATAGCTATTAATACCAGATTCAATAGAACACTAAACTTATTAAATTTCTTCTTTAATATAGACAAGATAAAAAAACCTCACTTTAAATAATCTATCTAAATTTTACACATTCTAAAGAAAACAGTCAATATTTTTTTCGTACTATCTTCTAAAATTAATTGTGCCTATTAAAATGAAATTAGTTTGTTGCATTTGATTATATTTTTTTGAACACCAAATCCATTTAAAATTGAGTGCTATTTTGAGCACTAAAAAGAGGCTCTTTGTCAAAATAGTGTTGATGAAGAAATTTAGGAAGGGATTAAGCAACTAATTGTTGCTTAATTCCTTTTTGTTTAGCCCAAACATTTTTGTTATTAAAATAATCCTATTTCTAAAAATAGTAATAGTTTCTAAAGCCGTAGGCATTTCTTTTAAGCACTTTTATTTTATTGTTTATTCCTTCAATAGGGCCATTTGTTCTAGTTGGATACTCACAAGTATTTTTGAATATATGGCAAGTAAGTCATAAGAGTCTTTAATACTCTTTTTAAACCAGGAGATAGGTCTAATTGCGTAGCTGCTTCAATCGTTTCCTTGAATTCTATATAATCTCTATCCTGTATACATTCACGAGGTGAATGTACAACCTCATAATCATTTTTAGAGATGGATTGTTTTTCTAAGATATAATCTACGATTCCTTTACTTGTTATGAAGCTTTCAAAAAAAGCTTATAACGATTATATTTATAGTTCTGAAGTTCATTAGGGTTCTTTAAAATTAACTTCCAATAATGTTTTAACTTTCGATATAATTTAGGATTTTTATAACGATGCTGATTCATGACACGTACCCGAGTTCGATTTAATTCTCTATTTAAAGGCTTGTACTGATGTGAAAAGGATCAATGATAATTTTTAGCGTTAGGAAACATTTCTTTTTATTAATTGAATGTACGGTAAGTACATGTCGATTGAGATAGTTTTTACCTTTAATCTTGTCTTAGTCTCAAAACGATGAAAAATATTGTTTTAAACTGTAAGATTTTTCTATCACGTACAACATCGACCAGCTTGTGTGTAGTGCTATCACAAATAATGAAGCTCATATTACTATCGGAAGCTTTGACGGATTTAAATTCATTAAAACACAAATGTTCAGGGAAATCATGTAATGGTTTAATCGTTAATAATCGTGCTGTATCATCTATGATACGTCTTACAGTATGAACTGAAACATTTGATTCTTTTGAGATATATATTTCAGATACTGTTTCACTTATTTTTTTGCCTTAATTTCATTTTTAATCGTTTCGAAATATGACAATGTTTTTTTCTACAATGCGACTAGCATCTGCGGTAAATGAAGAACTACATTCTCTACAGAGAAATCTTTGCTTTGCGTAGATTTAAGTAGGCGGAAGGCCTGAAACAGAACAGAGAGTGATACGAGAAGTTTTCGTTCCGTTTTTAACGATATTGTTATTTTTGACTAACACACCCACAAACAGTACAAAAATTCTGGTTTATGCGTATATGTAGCTGAATAAAATAAAGATTTTTCCTTTTTAAATATCTTCTCTTGAACTTTATCATCCCAAATAATGTTTTTATCTTTTGATTTGTAGTGTAGCTTCTAGTATATTGTTCATATGGTCATCATCCTTTTATTTTAGGTTTAGGTGCTTTTAATATAATGGATGTTGGCCTTTTTGTATACTACTAAAATAGGGTTGGTGGAAAAATTTCCACCAACCCTAAAAATTATAGAAACATTCTTTTTTATATCTCATTTATTCTGCCAAGGCACCCATTGGATCCCATGGTGCAAGGACGATTGGTTCTGCTTCGTAAGCAGCTCGTTCTTCTGCTGTTAGTAATTCC